>ERZ781272.10-NODE-10-length-379661-cov-12.943910_pt1 | contig 379661 bp, 328 predicted proteins | sample MGYA00375850_ERZ781272 | MGnify/ENA primary metagenome ERZ781272 (study PRJEB29790, sample SAMN06051246) | human gut metagenome | host: Homo sapiens | place: USA: Cincinnati, Ohio | collected 2013-06-21 | study: EMG produced TPA metagenomics assembly of the Gut...
ACTTCTTTATATGGTATACTGGCATCATAGCACTGCATTGCAGACAAGATACCTGGTACACTGGAATTTCCGACGTGCGGTGCGCGGAGGATGCAACAAAACTGTTTCATTTTGTGCAGGAAAATGAAACAGCGATAACGGATGCGCTCAAAATTGTAAGCGTTTAATACCAGAAGAGGGACTGTTTTAAGAATACTCCTAAAACAGTCCCTCGCATTTTTTATTCTGTTATTCCATTTATTCTGCTGTTCAATCGACCCTGACACCATTTTTATCGACTCTGCCGCCGTCCGGTGTCACTGTATCTGCCAGCATATGGCCGGATTCATCCAGGTAGTACCACTTTCCGTCTGTCTGAACCCATCCGGTCTTCATCGCTCCGGATTCTCCCATATAATACCAATAGCCTTTTTCCTGAACCCAGCCGGTCTTCATCGCTCCGGACGGGTTGAAATAGAACCAGTGGTCTCCGGTATTGACCCATCCGGTCTTCATTGCCCCTGACGGGCTACAGAAATACCAGACATTGTTTAAATGAATCCAGCCGGTAATCATCCGGCCGTCAGCACCGATCCAGTACCATTCTCCGCCGACTTTGATCCACTCGCTCTGCGCATAGGTACCGTCCTCCTTTTCGAAGTTCCAGATTCCGTCCTTTGCCTTCCAGCTTCCGCTCGTTTCTTCCGGATCTTTCCACACACTGTTTGAGGAATCTTCCCGCTCTGGCTTTTCTTCCGGTACATTGCCGTCCGGCGTCTCGTCCGGTGCCGTGCCATCCGGTGTCTCGTCCGGCGTCGTTTCGTCCGGCGTCTCGTCCGGCGTCGTTCCGTCCGGCGTCTCATCCGGTGCCGTGCCATCCGGCGTCTCGTCATCTGCCGCATCCCGCTTAACCGTATAATCGTCCTGACTTCCGAACACAGTGAGCGTTCTTTCCGTAAACGATTCATCGGCTACTTTGCAGCCTTCCGTCTTAACCGAAAACGTCACATCACTGTCCGCGGTTACCACAATCGTTCCAAGATTCAACGCAGTACCCTTTTTCAGGATATCATCCGCTGTCCCCGATACGTAGATCGTAAATGTTCCGTTATCCCGGTTATAGCGATACGACTGCACCGTAATATCAGAATTGTTTTTTATAGCGCTGTCGAACTTAAAATCTATGCTCTCTATCCCATCCGAATCATCGGAGGCAACGCCGAGCTGAACCTGAAAGGTTCTCGCTTTCTGCACGTCCTCCCGTGCAGAAAGCATGATACTCACTTTTACTTCATGATCATTGGTTCCCTTTTCCCATGTGACAAACCGGTATTCCTCCGCCGGTGTTGTCATAATACGGCCAAACGCTGCAAGCAGGATCAGGATTCCCAGCAGGCCAATTATTACTTTCTTATTCATAAGTCGCTGCAACATATTTTCTCCTCCTGTACGTTCAGTCCTGTGCTTTTATCTCGATCTCCGGCAGTGTCTCCGGCACATCGACAAACAGAGTGTTGCTGACAAGACGTTCTCCCTTGTTGTCATGTGCGTTGTCTACCCGGTAGAGCTCCGCTCTCACACGTTTTGGAAGAGCGGCATTTTTAAGGTTTTCGGGTTCGATGTAATAGATCCACGTTCCGCTGCTGGTCTCACCCAGTTCTCCGTGCTCCGGCACTTCCGCAAAGATCATCTGTGCTGCCAATATATTTCCTTCTGCATCGGTACCGCCCACAATCTTTCCCTGCTCATCATACAGCAGGACCACATTGTACGCCGGATTCCCTTTATACGTTCCTGTGAACAGGAGGGAGCCCTCCGGAATAACGGCCTCGCCGCTCTCTCCATGTCCGGCATGGTAATCCTCTTTCAAAAGGCCAATCGAATCCGTCTGACCAAAGTCGATGTCGTCTCCGGTCTGCCCCAGCAGATCAATCTCCGAAATGGAAATATCGGTTCCCTTCTGGTCCACCGCCGTAATCCTTACGTATGAGGTGTCATAGGCATACAGCCAGGTGTCGTCATTCTTGTTAAAATAGACGGTCTGACTGCCGTTCGCCAGCTGTCCCTGCGCTACGGCGAAGGTTCCGGCCTTGACCTGGGTCCAGGAACCATCTGCGCCGGTATCGCTGATCTCCACTTTAAAATTGCCGATCGGACTTCCGGCCGCGTTATCCGCCTTACTCAGCTTATACGTGAAACCGGTGATGGTCTCTTCTCTGTTTAAGTGAATGGTGACAGAGGCCGCAGGTACTTTTCCGTTACTTCCGGCTACCGTCTTTCCTGTATAGGTGGTTCCTGCATCGTTGTCGATGACCTTTCCGATGGCCTCCATGGTTACCACATCCGGATTTATCTCCTCATCCACTTTGTCCTCTGCCGAGACCATGTTTGTGGTCACGGTCCAGTCTGACTTATCAATCACACCGCCGTGGGAGACTTTAACCGGCTCCAGTACCACCGGTTTTGTGGCATTTAAGTACTTATCGTAGCCTACCACTTCGTAGGTGAAAACTCTGTTGTTAATAGTAGAAATGGAATCGACAAATTCTGTCTGGTCCGCGGTCACAAAGCCGACCGGTTTCTTCTCTACATGGCTCTTGATGGTTTCGGAACGGTAGATTTCGTATCCCAGCATTGCCTCCGGCTGCTTCGACTGGCTTCCGAGATGAATTGTCACCTCGTTGGAATTCGGCCTGTAGCTTAAGTCAGCCTCGACCGTGGCGCTGGCTGCCACAGAACCATTTTTGCCGTTCTCCAGCACGTAAGCCCTTGCCTCGTCGTTTACAAACCAGATCGCTCTTGTCTCTTTCTCAAACTGCTCCGCGTACTTCTTTGTGTTCTCATCCGGCACCATACCCCAGCGTTCGAAAAACTCCAGAATATTCTTTTCAGCCGCCGCACAAGCCAGACGCATGAGCTTGTTGTCCACATCTCCGCTTACGCTTAACGCCACGTTGCCCGGCTTCGGCGCCGATCCCGGATTTCTTACGTAGGAATCTACTCTGGCAAAGAACAGATTGTTGAACTGTTCCTTATACGTATCGTACGTTTTGTAGTTATAACCGCCCATATCGTATGCAAGATGAAGCTGCCAGTATAATCCCAGCTGTGTAAATACATTGGAGGACCGCCCCGTTACGCCCGACGTCACCTTCTTATAAACCTCCGGATACTGGAACCGCACGCTGTCATTCGTATCACGGGCCTGCGCCAGCACAGAGAAGTAGTTATTGGTGATTTCGGCTATGGCATATGCGCCTTCATTAATTTCATGGCCGATCTCATGAGCGATGCCCCAGCCAAAGTACTGGCCGCTTTCGTATTTGCCTTCCGGCGTTGTCTTCACCGGTACGGACTTGGTAAGGCCCGGTACGGATCCCCACTCGATTCCGATATGCAGTCCGTCCGCATACATAAATGCGCCTGCAAACATCCTCTGGTAGCGCAGATTCAGCCGGCTAACCGGCAGTTTATTTTTCACTCCGGCATCGGGATCGCTGCTCAGTCCCTTGTGCTGGTAGAAGAGATTTACCATCTCATCGGCCGCCGTCAGTGCCTGATACAGCTGCTCCGCCTTTTCCTCCGTAGTTCCGCCTGATAATCCGGCGAGTATCTGCTGGGAGGAAACGGAATACATCATATATCTCGTTACGATATCCGTGGCGCCCAGAATACAGTTTTTCCGCGCAGCGCTCCAGTCTCCGTCATGCGCTTTTTTATGGTTCTCATGGTCTGCTTCCAGCTCCGCTGTGCTGGCCTCCAGATCTTCCACATACTTCGTCACCAGGGCTCTCTTCGCATTGGAATCGGAAGCTCTTGTTATATCCAGCGTTGGAATGTGATTTCCTCCGCTGACTCTCACACTGTAGGTCTCCTTATCCTGATCACCGGTATATTCGATGTAAAGCTGTCCGCCCTGCTCCACGTCGAGGGCAGTGATCTGGGGGATGGTTATCTCATTGATTCCCGCTTTCAGCGTGCCGATCGTGTTCGACCATGCGCTGGATTCCCCGTGATACTGAGTCGCTATAAGGCGCAGATTCGTGCTGTCTCCAGTCTTCCTGGACGGGCTGCCCACATAGACCAGCACCGTGTCTCCGGCCATGGCTGTGATGCCAAGCGGCTGCCAGGCGTTTAATCCGCCTTTAAAAGTAATATTGCCGTCCGCATTTTTCGTTACGTGATTATCTATAGTAAGAATTCCAGCCAGAGCCTCATCCGTTAAAAGCTGTTCTGCCGTATCCAGTTCTCTCTCCAGAATCTCTTTCTTCGGATGGAATTCCCCGCTTACCTCATCCTTCTCATCCAGACGCGCCCTCAGACTGCTAATAAGCTCCTGAGTCACCCCTTCCTTCAAAGAAATGTGCATATCGTCTGCAAACAGATCGTATACCTCATGCTCAATCGGATCGTAGTGATAGAATTTCATCTCCGCAATGCTGATTCTGTTGGCCGCACCGTATCCTGTCCTCAGTCTGACTGAAACCCGGTCTGTCGTTACCGGCTGTTTCGTCTGGAATTCATAATATACTTTTCCGTTAGAGCTGGTTTTTCTGCTGAAGGTGCCTGCTGCCTGCACCGGTGTGCTGCTTCCCTCCGGCCAGTAGAAGAAGGTCGCATTGGTATATGCAAACTTCTGAGCCGGATCCGGAATAAGGACCACGGTGTCCATCGTATAGCTGTCGTCGAGGGTCACCGTTGGTGATTTTGATTCTCCCGGGTAAACGCAGCCCGCATCCCAGTCGTTGCGCACCCACGCAGATACCATATCGTTGTCCACAATCGCAAACTCACTGTCGGCATTTCCGCCGTGATTGTTTACCGCCTTGATATGTTCGGTTCCGCCATTCTCCCCTGCCACATTGATCAGTTTGTAGTTTGGCGTTATGGGGGCATTGACGCTCTCGGTCGTTCCGCTGTAGTGCATGGAAGGCGCACTTTCCCCAATTTTGTTCGTACCGGTCAGATAGATATCGTACTTTGTTTCATCCTTTAGATTCTGGATCATCTGGCTGGTATTTTCAATGTTGTCGATTCTGGTGTATTTACCGTCGGCATCATCGTATTCCCGGTAAAACAGAGAATACGTATCCGTATCCTTCATCTTTTTCCAGGACACATCGAGGCTGCGGTAACTGCCCTTTACCGTAATTCCCTCCGGCGGATCAGGCCGTTTGGAGGCTTCCGGCGTCACCTTCACAGCCGTGCTGTAACCGCTTCTCCACGCCCCGTTTACAGACTGCACCCGCACGGTATACTCTTTTCCGTTTATCAGGTCCTCATTTTTTATTGACTTTACGCTTAAACGGTTGTCCGATACCGACAGCACCTCAGACTTGACTCCGCCTTTTACCTCACCGGTAATCTCGACCTCATAGCCGGTTACATTTACCGCGCGCTTCCAGGTTAAATCAAAGGATTCGCTGCCTGCCACAGCCTTTAAGTCCTCCGGGATGTTCATCTCCGGCTCCGGAATTCTGCTCTCCATATCATTTAAGAATTCCACCTTGGATATCTCGACCAGAGTGGCCTCCTTTTCTAATGCAGCCGTCACTTTGATCGTCACCTTCTTGATCGCCACCTGTTTGCCCAAATTGATGACAATGGTCTTACCAGCGGCGGAATCCTCAGGCGCGCTTCTAAAGGCCGCGCGCATCCTTGTCCCTGTCTGTCTTTCCGCCACGCCGTTCTCAATCCTGAATACGACAGGCTTCTCTTCGCCTTCCAATTCAACCGTGACCCAGCCGTCTTTGATGGTGTTTCCGGAACCTGTAACCGGCTGGATTGTAAATCCTTCCGCCTTTAAGCTCTGTCCCAAGTCTGCGGTGATCTCAATTGGCGTTTCCGGTGTGATCGCCGTCTCCGCTGTAAGCGTCAACGCCTCGCTGTCATTTCCGGCAAATACTTCCTTCAGCGTCTCCTCGGAGAACGACGCATTGCTGGATGACGCAACAACAGCAGCGGTATCCACCAGGGCCTGCCTCGTTACAGTCGCCTTTGTATTGCTCTTATTTTTATAGAAGATGGTAAAATACTGAAGGTCTACAAGATCTATCTGCCCGTCTCCATTAAAATCGAACCTGGAATCTGCGAAATTACCGTCTGCTTCATCAATGGCGTCAATGAAAGCCTCCATATCATCGCTGTCGATCGTTCCGTCACCATTCACATCACCCATCCGGATTACACCGGGCATTTTATCCCCGGCATAGCCGTATTTGTCCGGGTAGTCGTTTAAAAGCAGAATCGACGCCCGGTCACCGTTAATTGAAATATTTTTCTGTATGTAGTCCTCATAACCGCCATTTACCGCCTTCACCTGAAGCTGATACTTCCCCTTCGGAAGGTCTGTAAATGTGTAACTGCCGGAGGAATAGACCCCGGCCGATTCCACGGCCTCATACTGCACCGAACCCTGATCGGTCAGTTCCTCGTCCTTTGTCAGAAACAATTCCCATTCCGCGGCCTTCTGCACAGGAAGGACTCCACGAATTTCTACCTTTAATTCCCCATTCTTACTGTCGCTGTCACTCTCTTTCCAGGCATCAGAAGGACTCGCCGATACGCTGTTCGACGGTGACGCTACTCCTCTCTGCCCGAAATCAGCAAAGCTGGTCATCAGACTTGCCGGTCCCTGTACGACCAGGCACAATGCAAGCAGACATGCGGCTGCTCTCTTCATACGTGTTTTTCCTCCTCTGTGTTTCACTTTTGATATCCCGTTCTGTTCTCTCTTATCTGCGATATCATTCTCTTTTTTTCTTTTATTTTCCATTGAAGTTACATTTTAACATTTTTATCGAATTTTATCAATATTTCTGTAACTTCGTTTTAAAAATATTTTTATCACCTGTTTTAAACGTACTTTAAATCAAATAAAAAGTACCGTTTCAGCCTGCCAGGACTCCTATTTCGGTCCGGTTGGCTCAAACGGTACGCTTTTTCTTGCTTATTTGTTTATTTCTTTTAAATACTCCAGGAAACGCTCTACTCCGCCGCCGGTCACACTTACCTCCTGCGGCCGTTCTCCCGGAACCTCCGAAACATCAAAGAAATGGCCCCGCTTCGACTTCTCCGTAATCATAAAGCTGTCGCTTCCAAAGATACCTTCCTCAATCCCCACATATTCATCGCCCCAGTAGCTGCACTCCTCCGGCAGAATCCCGAATTCCTGCCAAAGCCTGCCGAGAATCGTGTCCACATTATCACTTTTGCTGGAGAGTCCCACTTCCAGATATTTCGCGTCACAGGTGGGCGCCACCGTGATTCCATACGACGCCCCAATAGTCTTTGCCATCTCCAGAAGCGTTGACAGCCCGCCCTCAATTCCGTGACGCTTTAAGCTCTCCTTTAACAGCAGCAGCTCATTTTCCTGCAGAAACAGCTGATCTCCTCTCTGGCTCGACACCATCAAATCAATCTTACAGTAATTCGGCCTGGAAAATACGATATCGGTAGGGAAATCGTACTTCTTTAAAAGCTCCTTATGGATATCGAAACAGATGCTGTGGACTGCCAGAAGGCCTTCCCTGTCCGGCAGCCGGTCGGCAAAGACATACGGTCTTCCTTCATCGTCAAACGCGTAATTATAAGCGCCCCTTCCCAGCCCCAGGTATAAATTTTTTAATTCTTCAGGGGTGAAGCATTTCTCAAGCTGCCCTCCTGCAATGTTTTCGATCGTGGTCCCGCTGACGATCACTAATTTGACGCCCTGAGCCAGCAGCGGTCTCATGGCGGATAACGCCGCGTCTGCCGGCGCTTTTCTGGAATAAACCGCCGTCCCATCCCAGTCAAAGAATACGGCCCGTGGCTTAACAACAGACATAGTCTCCCTCCTTTAAAAGCTGATGCCGGGTATCTCCCAGCCATAATACGACGCCGTCTCCCGACAGCAGCGTCACTCTTGTTCCTTCCCGTCCGGTCCGCACGTGAAGCAGGCGGCCGCGGTACATGAACCGGAACTCGTACCCCTTCATCTTTTCCGGAAGGATGGGATGGAGCTCTAAGAATCCCCGGTTCACGCGCAGGCCGGCGAAACCGAAGACCACCGCCTGCCAAGTACCCGCCATATTGGCCGCATGGATTCCCGCATAGAAATTGTCGTGGTAATCATCCAGATCCATTCTGGCCGACTGGGCGAAATACGTATACGCCTCTTCCTCATACCCGATCCGGCAGGCCAGAATCCCGAAGATACAGGTGGAAAGGGACGAGTGATGCAGCGTCACCTCCTGATAGAAATCGTAGTTGCGCCTTAGTTCCTCTTCCGTAAAGTAATTGCTGTGCAGCACCATACCGAGTATGGCGTCGGCCTGCTTCGACATCCGCTGGCGGAAGATAAAGAGCGGGTGGTAGTTTTCATAGAGCAGATGGCGCTTCTCCGGCGGTATTTTCGATTCGTCCCACGGCTTGCGCATCATGAAGCCATCATCCAGCGGATAGACCTTCCTGCCTTCATCGTAGGGGAAATACATGTTCTCCACGATCCGGTTCCAGAGCGCCCGTTCCTCTTCCTTAACCCCCAGCTTCGCCACAAGAGCCTCCCAGGCGGCCTCATCCATTGCGCGAAGTGTGTCAAGCGCCCACCCGGCATCGCGGATATTCTCCCTCGCCATGAGATTCGTATAGAAATTGTTGTCCACAATGGCATTGTACTCATCCGGCCCCGTTACGGCGCAGATGCAGTACTTACCGCCCCTGGACTCAGCGAAACAGCCGACATCCGCCCAGACTCTGGCCGTTTCCACCAGCACCTCCGCGGCCTGATCCTTTAAAAATTCCATATCTCCGGTCACATCGAGATACAGCTTAAAGGCGTAGGCAATATCCGCATTAATGTGGTACTGCGCCGTCCCCAGCGGGAAATAAGTGGAGGCTTCCTGACCATTGATAGTACGCCAGGGATACAGAGCGCCCTTCTCATGCCCCAGAACCCTGGCCCTGTCTCTCGCCTCGTCAAGCGTCCGGTAACGATAGCCGAGAAGAGACTTTGCCAGGTCTGCGTTGGTATAAATCAGCGCCGGCATTACGTACATTTCCGTATCCCAGAAATAGTGGCCCTCATAGCCCTCTCCCGACAGACCCTTGGCGCCCATACCGTTTTTCCCGTCTCTGGAAGCAGACTGAAGGATATGGAACAGGTTGAACCGCATGCCCTGCAGGAGCGCGTCATCTCCCTCGATCACCACATCCGCCTGATTCCACATGGCTTTCATACAGGCCTCCTGACTGGCCGCCTCGCTCTTAAAGCCTTTTTTTACTGCCTCCTTTAATATAGAAAGAATAAAATCTCTCATCGCGTTCTTTTCCAGATCGAGAGAGGAGGTGTAGGCTATCTGCTTTTCCGCAGTGATCGTCTGACCTTTCGTTCCGTGAACGGCTATCTTATGGCGGCAGTGAAGGCCGTCCTCCGTGACGCTCCACTCCTGTGTCAGCGGGGACTTCACCGTCATCACACTGCCGCAGGCCATAGTAAGGCCGCTGTGCTCCGTCGTCCCCTGATAAAACAGCATGGATTCATCTGCGGTGATCCTGTCGGTGAGCAGACAGCGGCCGAAGGGGCCGTAATCCACCAGCGGATTCGTCTTCCGTGTATGATTCTCCACATTCGCGTCCAGAACCGACAGGAACGTGATTTCTCCGTCAAAGTTGACCGGTGTCACTTCGTATGACATGGCCATCAGGTTCTTCACCCCGAAGCTTACAAGCCTGACTGTATCCACGTGAACCGTCCGTCCCGCCGGGGAGGTCCAGTCAAAGGATCTGGTGACTGTCCCCTGGTCCATGTGAAGTGTTCTGCGCCAGCCTGACACCTCCCCTTTTCTGATATCCAGTTCTTCCCCATCGAGGAAGAGCCTGATCGTCTTTAAATCAGGAAGATTCAGGAGTGACTGGCTCTCTGTCGGGAACCCATAGTTCCATTCTCCGTAGCGGATCGGCTCGCTTTCATAAAATCCATTGATAAAATTGCCTTCCAGTCCCTCATCTACCGTGAAGTCATACCCCTCCTCCAGGGTTCCTCTCGTCCCCAGATATCCGTTCGACAGGGAAAATGTCGTCTCATTCCGGTAATTTGTCTCCATCTTAAATTCCGTTTCCGTCACCGTCCACGGCTCGACGGGATAGATCGGCTGTTTGTTAATCTCCATTCTGTCTCGCTCCTTCAGTAATTAATCTCCCAGAAAAGTTCTTCATTCTTGATAAATGCATACAAAAAGTCCACCGCATCCGGCTTCAGAGCCGTGACATGACAGGAAAGCGCCTGATACTTCAGGTTCACATCCCGCTCCTCCGTCCTCATGCATGCGGGGACCGGAAAGCGGATCCGGTCCTCCCAGCGGAAACAGGAGGTCTCCCGGGACTGGGCCGGCTCTGTATACGGCCCCACCTCCCTGGTCCTGACAGGCCAGTTCTCATCTCCCGCCAGGGAATGAACGATTCCGCTGTACAGGCGGGGAAGTGCGTGCCTCTCCCCGCTTACCGGCTGACTCTTGCAGTCCGCCTTCCCGGCCTCCGCCTCCGCCTTCATCTGCACTAAGATATCACGGACAAATAAGTACAGCGCACTGTGATCCCCATGAGTGTCAAACTCCGAAGTGGTAAAAATCATATCAGGCTGGTGCTCCTCTATCACACCGCGGAGATCCGCGGCCAGATGGGCCCTGTCGTATGGCGCATGGGTTCCCCACCTCTTTTTATGGTACTCTTCCTTCTCTTCCAGGCCGTAGGTCTCCTCCGAGCAGTGGGACTTATGGCGTCTCCTCTCATCCGTCTCCTCATAGAGGCGGCTTATGAAGCTTTCTTCCTTCGGCATTCCCGTGTCGGCATAACCTAAAAACTCCACATCCTCCTCCTCGATTCCCAGCATGGCAAGCCCGGCAAGCGTCTCTCTTAAACGGCTCCGCCCAATCGAATAATCGCGGCATCCGTAATCGCCGTTTGTCACCATCACGACAGTGGCGGGAAGCTTTCTCCGGACGGCCTCATAGAGGATACCGGCGCACAGGAGTATTTCATCATCCTGATGCGGTACGATCACCATCAGGCTCCCGGGAAATGTTCCAGACTCTCTCTTATCCATATTCCATTATCCTTTCACCGCGCCGGCAGCCACACCGGCGATTATGTATTTCTGCATGAACACGTAAAAGATCATGAGCGGCGCCACGCCCAGCATCAGCATGGGGAACAGCGCGGTCCAGTCTGTGGCAAACTGCCCGATGTTCCGGGACACCTCCTGAAGGATTACGTCCTTCTCGCGGCTCTGCAGGAACAGAAGGGGCGTCATGAATTCATTCCACACGTTCAGTGTGACGATGATAACAACCGTCGAGATAACCGGCGTGAGAAGCGGCAGCACCACTCTGAAAAACTTACGGAACACGGTACAGCCGTCGATCTCCGCGGCCTCCTCCAGTTCCTTCGGCACCGTTCCCTCTATGAATTCCTTAAACAGGAATACCGCCTGCGGCGTATTGATGGCCACGTTGACGAGAATTACTGCAAACGGAGTGTTCATCAGGTGAAGGCTCTTGACGATCTTATATAAGCTGACAATATTCATCTGAAACGGTACGATCAGGCCCGCCAGGAAGAACAGAAACATGCGGTTGCCCATTTTCGTCTTCGTTCTCGCCAGAGCGTATCCGGCCATGGCGCCGAACACGACGATGATAACGACCGCCGTGGCCGTGATGAACAGCGTATTGGCAAACGCCCTCGGAAACTGCATATTGGTCCATGCTTTGATGTAATTTCCGATTTCTAAGTGAACCGGCAGTCCCAGGGGATTGGCCGTGGCCTCCTGAGGATTCTTAAGCGTCGTTACGATCAGATAGTAAATCGGGATAAACCAGATCACCGCAATCACGAGCATGACTGCTTCCAGAACATATATATTTCTTTTTCTCTTCGTCATTGTATCGAATCACTCCATTTCCCCATTAATTTTGTGACTACGGCGCTGATCACCAGCACGATAGCAAAGAAACACACGCCGAAGGCTGATCCGGTGCTGTAAAAGCCGTCCGAGATACCCTTTTTCATCATGACTGTCATAACTGTCTCGGTCGCATTGCCCGGACCGCCCGATGTCATGGAGTAGATGATGTCGAAGACCTTCATGCCTCCGATTAAGCCGGTCACCACGATGATCTTGACCGACGGACACATCAGCGGCAGTGTCACGTAAAAGAACTTCTTGATTCCTCCGGCTCCGTCGATGTCCGCCGCCTCGTAGAGATCCGGTGAAATGCTCTGTAAGTTGGCCAGGTAGATGACCATGGCCCATCCGGTCCACTGCCATGCCTGGGTTAAAATGACGGAAAACAGCGCCCGGTTAGCCGTAAAGAAATTAAAGGTTCCAAAGCCCAGCTGATGCAGCAGGTTGTTGATCAGGCCGTAATCCGACGACGACATGATGAAGTTCCACAGATAGCCGATGATCAGGGAACTGAATACGGCCGGGAAGAAGAATACGGCTCTCAGTAGGTTCCTGGTCTTCAGCTTCTTATCCAGGAGCACCGCCAGCGGCAGCGCGAGAATGGTCTGGAGTGACGTCAGCATGATGGCATAAATTACGGAGTTTTTTATCGCCGTCATCATCAGCGGCGTGTTGAAAACCTTTATATAATTTTTCAGGCCTACAAAGCTTAAGTTGACCGGATTCATATCCGTGTAATCGGTGAAGCTGTAGTAAAACGTATATAAAAACGGAACGATGGAAAACAGAAGATATACGATGAAAGCCGGCAGGATGAACACATAGAAATACTTTCCCAGCGTTCCTGCCTGCCTCCTTTTTCTTTGAATCTGTTCCATTTCATACCCCTCCTTTTCTTCAATTCGCCCAAAAATGGGCGCAAAAAGGGAGCGTCCTCCATGCGTACGCCAATATTCTTTTCAGCATGGATTGCCGCTCCCATCATCGGTATCGTTCGTCAGTGCCAGCCTTACTTTTCCAAAAGCTCCGCCACGGCCGCGTCCACATTCGACAATGTGGTCTTTAAATCCTGGGAACCTAACAGATAGCTCTGCATCTCGGTTCCGTATGTCTCATGAGCGCCGGCTGCCGCGCCCCACTCATTCCACGGGCAGTATACATTGCCGGCCGCCAGGGTTCCCGAAACGCCCTCGTAGGCAGCCGGTAAGTCGAAGGATGCGCCTTCCAAGTAGGAAGAGCCGCCCTGGTTGTTTTCCCACAGTGCCTTCTGGCCTTCCACGGTTGAGATCGCGCGGGCCACCTTCATAGCCGCTTCCTTGTTGGCAGAGGCGCTGTTTACGGCAAATCCGCATCCAGGGCCGCCGATCAGCCATCCATCGCTCTTGGCGGTTCCGTAGAATGGCATCATATCGATCTGGAGATCCGGGTTCTTGCTGGTGATGGTATCCAAATCCCAGGGACCGGAACAGAACATGGCCGCGCCTCCGGTTGCGAACTGCTCTAATGCCTGATCGTGGTCGATTCCCGTCATGTCTGTGGTGTAGACGCCCTCCGAGATCATCTCAGACCATTTTTCCACGTACGGGTCCCATGTCCCTTCCATTTTGGCTTTGCCTTCCCGGTAATCGGAGCCAAAGTTCTTCCCTGCGTCGGTGGATAAGTATTCCGCAGTCACAAACGCCATGGAGTTTTTCAGCATTGGCTCCCAGGATTTTAAGCCTGCTGCCAGAGGGGTGATCCCCTTCTCCTTAAACGCCCTGCAGACCGCGATATACTCGTCGAATGTGGTCGGCAGTGCGATTCCATTCTCCTCAAACAGGGCCTTATTGTAATAGATTCCCTCGAACCAGCTGATTCCCGGCAGCGCGTAGATGTTTCCGTCATAGGAATAGACGCTGGTTCCGGCGCTGGAATACTCGGCCCCCAAATCATTCAACGGCTCTAAATAGCCCAGTCTCGCGTGCTTTAAGGAAGATCCCGGTGATTCGCAGATGATGTCCGGGCCTTCTCCCGCCGACAGCTGGGTATCTACGATGGTATCGTAATTGGAATTGTCGATGAACTGGTATTCAATCTCGATCTCCGGAAGCGTCTCCGCCAGATAATCCAGCATCGCCTTCATGGTGTCCTCACTGTTCCAGTACGTCATACGAATCTTGACCTTGTCCGCCCCCGTTTTATCGGCAGCAGCCTCTGTCTTCGCCTCTCCCCCCTCTGTTTTGGCCGCCTCCGTGCCGGAAGCTCCAGAGCCCCCGCAGCCTGCCAAAGCAGAAGCAGTCATCGCCGTACATAAGAGAACGCTTAATAATTTCTTTTTCATGTTACCTTCCTCCTTGTTATGATTCCTTTGATGTCCCTATCTTACCATCTCCCGGAGGAAGACTTTTTAACAAATTTTTTAGAAACCTTGCACTATTTTTAGAACTTCCCATCTATACGGACAGCTCCTTCAGTTCTTTTAATATCTTCACCGTAAAATTCGTATAGCCGTCTTCCGTGACGGATGCGTAGACACCGCATCCGGCTCCGTAGTAAATCCGGATCCGCTCTTCAATGTTATAAATTCCATAGCCCTTGCCCGGCGTGTTTAATATCTCCTCCAGCCGTTCCAGCTCCACCCGGGGGCCGTTGTTTAAAATACTGAAGATGAGATGGCTGTCCTCTTCCTCCAGCCGCACGATCAGCCGCCCCTTTCCGTCGATCTCCTCCTGATAGTTAATGCCGTGCTCAATGGCATTTTCCACAATCGGCTGCAAAAGGAAGTTCGGCATGGAATATCCGAGAAGCGTCTCATCAAACTCATACTCTGCGTCGAAGCTGTTTTCATGGGTCATGCGCTGAAGCTCCACATACGATTTCACATTTTCCAGTTCGCTTCCCACGGTGGTAATCTGTTTTCCTCCATTTAAGCTGGTGCGGTAAAACTTAGCCAGCAGCCCCGTGAGATCGCTGATCTCGTCATTGCCGGTACGGATGGCCTTCCATTTGATGCTGGAAAGACAGTTATACAGGAAATGGGGATTGATCATGGCCTGAAGCGCCTTAAGCTCCATGGCCTTCTTTTCCAGTTCCGCCTTGTAGACCCGGTTGATCATCTCATTCAGCCGGTCGCACATGGTCTGCAGGCTCTTTGCCACGATCCCGATCTCGTCGGAATCGTTGTGGTTCAGTTCCAGATTAAAGTTGCCCTCCGCCACTTTCTCCGCGCTCTCCTTCAGTTCCAGAATCCTGCGGCTTAAAACCTTAGACAGGATACCGATCAGAAACAGGCTGACCGCCAGGCACAGTCCCACGATCAGCAGCGTGGACTTCAGGATCTCATACAGCCGCCCTGTGATCTCGCTTTTCGTCACATAGTAGTAAAGGCGCCATCCGCTGGTGGTGATCTCCTCAGACATCAGAATATAGTCCCCCTGGTCGCCGTCGTGAAGCGTTCCCGCCTCTGCCCCGGTTAAGACGGACTGATCCGCCTGCTCCGTCCCCGTCTGCCTGGAATATATGGGCCTTCCCTCCGTATCCGCCAGGAGAATCCCGTTGTTTAAAAATGTATTACTGGAGATCGGCTCCAGGACCGACGCCGGATGGACGCTCAGCTTCAGCACACCGATGGGCTCTGATGCCGTCTGGGCGTCCAGAAGCGTCCTGGTGGCGAACATACTGCCGTCCTCATACGTCCACAGCGTCCCGAAATTCTTCTGATGATACTGGTACCACGATTCCTCACAGCTGCCGCCCACCGGTTTTAAAAAGCTGCCCACCTCCTGGCTCACATAGGGCGTGTAGATCTCGATCCCCTTCATATTGTGATCGCTGGTGATAAAATACCAGAAGATCGGCTCGACCACCTCGTTGAGCACCTGAGCCACCTCCACCTGGTTTCCCCTGCTGTTTTTCAGCACCTGGCGGAATTTTGCGTTATAAGACAGGTATTTGATGTTGTCATTTTCCCTCTTCAGCGAGGTCTCCAAATCGGAGGCCATCAGCCGTACATTATTCCGGATGGTCTCCTCCGTCTGCCGCTCCATATTGCGTTTCGACACCGAATAAGAGTACACTCCCAGCACCAGGATCGGGACGGTAATCAGCAGGAGATAGCTGATCACCAGTTTCTTCCGGATCGAGGCGCTTCCATAATACCACTTCAGCAATCGTTTCATCCTCATCCCTGCTGCTTTCCATTCTTCTCCCGGTACTGCCGGGGCGTCATTCCATAATAGTTCTTAAACAGCCGGTTAAAATACGGCTGATTCTCATATCCGCAGGCCTTTGCCACCAGAACGATCTTCAGTTCCTCATCCTCCAGCAGCTTCCTGGCCTGTTCCATGCGGTAATCGGTAATATATTTGACCAGGTTTGCCCCGGTCTCCTTCTTAAACAGATAGCTCAAATAGGCCGGAGCCAGATTGACCCGCTCGGCGATATCTTCAAGCCCGATATCGCTCCTGTATTCATCCCTGACAATATTCTTGATCCGTTCCACGATCCTGGGGCTGTCCCCCGCGGCGTCCGTCCGTTTTGCCAGCACCTCATTTAAGACTGCCCGGAAATTCACCTCCAGCTCCTCGCCATCTTTGTAGGACAGCAGCCGTTCCACGCTCTCAAAGAGCCGCGGCTTGTCATTGACTCCATACTGGCTGTAAAATGCCGACAGAATATCGTAAAAGACGTGATGCACATAGATCCGGCTGACCACATGGCCGCCCACCATCGTCTCCACCAGCTGATCTCCGTACAGGATCACAAGATCGTCGTTCCTGTCCCCAATCGCCCCGATCATCAGTTCCTTAATCCGCTCCACCTCCGCGGCATAATACTCCGAATTTAATACAATCTCAGACAGAAACGTGATCTCACCGCCCGTCCCATAGAAATTCTTCCGAATCTGGCTGATCTCCTCCATCTGCCGGTTCATCTCCTCCACCGTAGTAAATTCCCTGCTGACTACGATAGAGATCTCAGTCCCCAGAAGCTGTCTGCCGTCCCTGGCCAGTTTCTCCAGCTGCTTCTGCAGCCCGCTTCCCACGATCCGGTTCTCATCGGCCAGAAGCACCACCGACGAATCGGGATACAGGTTCACATATTCGCATGGAATTCGGATATATGTATGCAGCAGCTTCAAAAAGACCTCCTCCTGCTGTTCAAAAATATTCCGCCCGCTCTCCAGGCTTATAAGCACCTTCCGGTCCTTTCCAATCGTCCGAAAATACTCCTCCAGCATCCCCAGATCGGACGCCGACACGCTCCCACCTGTAAACACCTTATAAAACACCCGCTTCATGGAAGCTTCCTTCTGCTCCTGTTCCTGCTTTGACTCCTCTCTCTGCCTCTCCAGATCCCCGATTACCTTATTCATAACCTTCTCGAACTCGTCCAGTTCAATCGGTTTCAGCAGATAATCCACGGCGTTGGCCTCCATCGCCCTCTTCGCATACTCAAATTCCCCATACGCGCTGAAGATAATTATCCGGATATCCGGATTAAACTGAAACGTCTCCTTTGCCAGCTCCAGCCCATCCTTATAAGGCATCTTCACATCGGTAAACAGAATATCCACCGGATGCCCCTTCAAATACTCCAGCGCCTTCTGCCCATTCTGCGCCTCCACTACCGAAAGCGGCAGCCTATATTTTTCAATCAGGAACCGGATTCCATCCCTCTCCTGCGCCTCATCATCCACCAGCAAAATCCGAAACATAAAATCCTCCCTTTCCCATCTCCATTTCTTACCAGCTTACCGCGTCTTCCCCCTCTTTGTCAATGTTTGAACGGTTACCAATGCTTCGGCAATACAAAAAAGACGGTAAAAGAGGGTAGTAAATGCTGGCCTCCAGGCCAACATTTACCACACTCTTTTACCGTCTTTTGCTTTAGTCTGCGGCGTATCCTGTTCTTATACTCTGGATAAATACTCCCCAGTACGTGTATCAATCTTAATCTTATCGCCCTGATCCACAAACAGCGGAACGTAAACAACTGCTCCGGTCTCTACGGTAGCCGGCTTTGTAGCGCCCTGTGCCGTATCACCCTTGAAGCCTGGCTCTGTATCAGTGATCTCCAGCTCTACGAATAACGGAGGCTCAACAGAGAACACCTTTCCATTGTAAGAACAAACCTTTAAAATGTCGTTCTCCTTCACAAACTTTAATGCGTCTCCGATTACTTCCGGGCTCAGTGCGATCTGCTCGTAAGTGTTCGTATCCATAAAGTTATGAAGATCGCCATCCGCATATAAATACTGCATGTCCACACGGTCAATTCTGGCAGCCGGGAACTTCTCTGTAGGACGGAAAGTACGCTCTACTACACCGCCGTTCACTACGTCTTTAATTTTAGTTCTGACAAATGCAGCACCCTTACCAGGTTTTACATGCTGGAACTCCATAATCTGATAAACATTACCATCAATCTCTAATGTGATACCGTTTCTAAAATCACCCGCTGATATCATAAATGATATTCCTCCTTGAAATTCTCTTAATCCTTTTTATTCTATACTATAATAATACCTTTTTCAACTATTTTTTTCATTTTCTGTATACACGCCGTTATTCACGGCCTGTCAAATAGTCCATGGCAAGGGCATAACCCTTCAGTCCCAGCCCCAGAACCTGGCCGTCGCAGACAGGCGCCGTAACAGAAGTATGCCTGAATTCTTCCCTTTTATGCACGTTGGAAATATGTACCTCCACCTTCGGAATCTCCACCGAGGAAAGGGCGTCTCTCAACGCGTAGCTGTAATGGGTAAACGCGCCCGGATTGATGATAATGCCTTCCGTTCCGTTATAATACGCTTCCTGGATCTTATCGATTAAGCCGCCTTCGAAGTTACTCTGGTAAATATCCAGTTCATGTCCTTCTCTCTCCGCCTTCTCTTTCATCATACGGACAAGATATCCGTAATCCTCAGTGCCGTATACACCTTTTTCCCTGATTCCAAGAAAATTTAAATTCGGTCCATTTAAAAGAAGCAGCTTCATTCAAATCCCATCCTTTCTTCCAGCTCCGTCACAATCTCACCGACACTCCGTCCATTCACATCCACGATCAGTCCGGCGGCCTCCCGGTATATGGGGCCGCGGGCCGCGATCAGCTCTTCCACACGCCGCGTCACGTCTCCGCCCTGAAGCAGCGGCCTTGTCGTATCTCCCTTCAGCCGTTTCAGCACGGTATCCGGATTCACCTCCAGATAGATCACGGTCCCGAGCTGTTTCAGCAGCCTTCTATTCTCTTCCCGCAGGGGAAGCCCGCCTCCGACGGAAATGACCTTTTCCTGTGTATCGGAAAGAAGCGTCTGGAGAACCGCCGTCTCCGTCCTCCGAAACTCGTCCTCGCCCTTCTGCGCAAATATCTCCGATATCGTCATGCCGGCCCGCTCTTCGATCAGCCAGTCCGTATCCACCATGGGGAGACCGTGCTTCTTTGCGTACCGTTCTCCGACCGTTGTCTTACCGGCCCCCATGAAGCCGATCAAAATCACGTTCTTCATCGCGCCGCCTCCAGTTCTTCCCGCATCAGCACTCTCGCACCGTCGATCATCTCTCTGGTAAACACGGTCTCCGGATTCCACAGCTCGTAGGCGATAACGCCCTGGTAAATCAGCATATCGAGCCCTCCCACGGCCTTGCCGCCGGCTGCCCGGACGTATTTCATAAATTTCGTCTCCATCGGCGTATACACAATGTCTACCGCCGTATCGATCTTTTTATAGAATTCCGCATCCTCCACCGGGGCGTGATCCACGTTCGGATGCATCCCTACGCTGGTGGTCTGAACCGCCAGGCAGGAGCTGCACTCCAGCTTTCCGTAATCGTCCAGGGCCATGGGAAGCATGACTCTGCGGCCGAACCGCTCATTGACGATCTCAGAAAGGGCCTCCGCCTTTTCCAAACTCCGGTTCAGAACATAAATCACAGACGCGCCTTCCTTCGCCAGCACGCAGGCTGCCGCCCTGGCCGCGCCGCCCGCTCCGAACAGAATGCAGGTGCGGTCCCGGATTTCGATTCCCGCCTCCGTCATGGCTCGTTTCAGTCCTGCCGCGTCCGTGTTATAGCCCTTGTAGCCGCCGTCGGTCCGCACCAGCGTGTTGACGGCACCGATGGCTTTTGCGTCCTCGTCAATATCCACCAGGTATTTCATGACCTCCTGCTTGTGAGGAACCGTGACATTCATGCCGGTAAAATTAAGGGCGTAGGCTCCTTTTACCGCTTCCTCCACACGTCCCGGCTCCACCTTAAACGGTACATAGACGAGATCTGTTCCTGTCTTTTCCGAGTAATAATTATGCATGAGCGGTGACATGGAGTGCTCCACCGGATACGCCATGACTCCGCATACTTTACTTTTTCCGCTTATCATACTGTCTCCTCTTTTTGTCCCTGCGATAAAAAAATAAGATAAGTGCCTCCGGATACCGTTTTAATACGATCTGAATCTCTTCCTTCGGATTGATCGGCTTCACCAGAAAGCTCCTGATTCCCGTCCGTTTGGCCCCGTAGACGTCGGTAAACAGCTGATCTCCCACGAATATCGTGCTGTTTAAGCTCGTCCCCATGAGCTCCATCGCCTTCTTATAATTCTTCACGCCCGGCTTTCCGCCCTTATAGATATAGTTAGAGCCGCCGACAGCTTCTGCAAAAGCTGCCACCCGCGGCTCTTTGTTATTGGAAAGCAGGCAGGTGTCCATGCCAAGCGCCCGCAGATGAGAAAACAAGTTCTTCGCTCTCTCATCCGCCGGCGCGTCATGGGGCACCAGGGTGTTGTCTACATCAAAGATTACGCCTCTGATTCCCTTTTTATAAAGGGCGTCATACGGAATGTCATACGCAGAGGCCACGTCTTCATCCGGATAAAATCTGTTAAACATACATCTTCCTACTTTTTCAATAATTTTCCGATCTCTTCCATGAACGTATTCACGTCCTTGAACTCACGATATACGGAGGCGAAACGGACATATGCGACCTCATCGACCTCCTGCAGCTTTTTCATGACAAGCTCTCCGATCGCGGAGCTGGAGACTTCCTTCTCTTCCATATTGAATATCTGTGTCTCGATCTCGTCCACCATGGAATCAATCTGCTGGGAAGAAACGGGACGCTTGTGGCAGGAATGAAGGATTCCTTTTTCCAGCTTGGAACGTTCATAGACTTCTCTGGACTCGTCCTTCTTAATAACCATCAGCGGCAGAGTCTCCAGTTTTTCATACGTTGTAAATCTCTTTCCGCATTTCTCACACTGCCTGCGGCGTCTGATGGAGCTGTTGTCATCCGCCGGTCTTGAATCAATGACCTTTGTATCTGCTTCATTACAAAATGGACATTTCACGTCGCTATCCTCCTGTTGGGCGATTTCTCTTTCCTTCTTTTCAGAAATGAGAAATCCCACTGTTTTTTGTGCAGGGCCCAAAACCGCGAAAAAAAATACACATTTTTTCGCGGCTCCGGATCCGTTACTTTTTAATTATGTATATCATACCCCACAATCCGTAGATTCGCAAGCACATATTACACTATATCTTGCATTTTTCCTCAGCTTTTTCCAGATCTACTTTCACCAGGATAATATCTCTCCCCACCTGACAGATGTCACAGAAGGGAATGATGTACTCTTTTTCTCTGACCAGAAATCCACAGAAGCAGCCCGGCCCGGGAACGATAATCGCCAGAAGACAGCCCGTATCCATATCAAAATCCACGTCGCCCACATAGCCAAGGCGTTTGCAGTCGCAGATGTTAATCACTTCTTTTTGTTTAAGATCTGAAATGCGCATAGCCTGCACCTTCTATATTCCTTAGTGTATTCTATGCGCATTTCCTATGTGTGATACAAATTATTACTCCGGTACATTTCCGTAAAGGCCGTCACAGCTTCTGCCGTCATAAACCGGTTCCTCGTAATCATATGCTTCTTCCCGGCGAGGTCCATCGCTCATATCGAGATAGAAGTGAATCATGGTCGTCTCTATATACGGTAAAATCCATAAAAACCCGATTCCAAACGATCCGAACCCCAGCAAATACATCCCGATCAGGCTGATTCCCAGATAAAACAGGCGGCCCTTGTTCCCTTTCATGAGCGCCGCGCTCTCCCGGAAGCAGCTGATCACCGTCCGCTCGGGATCTTCCATCAGAAGGTAAACCGCCATTTTAAAATGCAGGCTATACACGACGATTCCGACTATCTGAAGCAGATACATCAGAAACTGAAGCGCTGCCAGTATGGGGATATAACCCGTAATACGGGCGGAAACGCTTACCACAAAATATGGGATTCCAATGATCATACCAAATACCAGGTTGATAAAGTATACGCCTAAAAATCTTTGAGGCCTGTGAGTAAAGGCAAACAACATATCTCCCAGTGAATACGGCTGGCCTGTACACATATGGTAGAACATCCTTCGTATTCCGACCATTATGAGGTAAACCAAAAGGATCGCAATGAAATAAATCACCATCTCGATTGCCAATGAGCGAATCCAGCCTCCCCGGTTGAAGCCGGGTTCGCCGATCCAGGAGAGTGTGCTGACTGCAGATATACCGATAAAAATCATAATAACGACGATCAGTAGGACATACACAATCAGCATGGCGCCCACGGCTGTTCCATAGTTGCCTGACAGCGTAAGCTTCGCACGTTTTTTCAGTTCCGTTGACGTTGTCTTCATTAAAAAGCACCTCCTGACAGAAGGGATGAACTCATCATTCCAAATAGAAATATCATTGCCATGGCCGCCAGAAACAGCGCGATAATCGAGGTAATGAGACCTGCCTTCGCATATCCCTCCATCGTATCTCCCATTTTGGACAACAGCGCAAACAGGATTCCCAGGCTGCCAAAAATCACCCCGCCGTAACAGCAGCAGGATGTAACGATCCCGATGATCCCCATGATCAGGGAAGCCAACGCCATGCTGCTCTGCTTTTGAGGCTGTGTATACGCAGGATTAGCCGCCTGCCGGTATTCGTCCCGGTAATAGCTGTTCTGGGGGGTGGGCTGCTGGTAGTTGGGCTGCTGGTAGTTGGGCTGCTGGTAGTTGTTTTGCTGACGGTTGTCCTGCTGCCAGCTGTCCTGCTGCCAGTCGCCCCTCTCACGGTTGTCCTGCTGCCAGTTATCGTTCTGCCTGTATTCTTCTCTGCCCCAGCTCTCATACTGTCTGCTTCCGGTATCCGGATATCCATTCAACTCATGGAAATCCGATCCCGTTCCGCTGTTCTGCGTGTCGTAACGGTCAGCTGCGTCTTCTGCTGCTGGTTCTTCTGCATTCGCCAGTTCTTTCTCTGCATTTGCCGGACTCTCTTCTGCAGTTGCCGGACTCTCTTCTGCATTTACCGGCCCCTCTTCTGCAGTTGCCGGACTCTCTTCTGCAGTTGCCTGCCCCTCTTCTGCAGCTGCCCGACTCTCTTCTATATTCGCCGGTCCTTCCTCTGTATTCACCGGTCTTTCTCCCGCGCCGGCCAGCCCTTCCGCTGGTGTCAGCCCTTCCTCCACCGGTTCCCTTCTGGAATCAGGACCATCATATCCATACAGCCTGTCTTCTTCCATATCCTGCCTCCCATTCTGTCTGTTTGTAAATCTGTATATATTTACCTATTATACAGCACGAACGAGTATCTGTAAAATTAAGTTTTTCTTGCACTCGTCTATCCGTACACGAAAAACCAGGCGTTTAAAACGCCTGGTTCGTTTTTTTCTGCTCCTATATGAGTCCCTGTTATCAGGCTGATGCCTTTTAATAGGAATCGCTCTCCACATGCTCCTGCTTGGCCAGCTTCACGATCCGGCTGGTTCCAAGCCGGTCTGCGCCCAATGCCAGAAACTTTTCTGCATCCGCTTCGCTTCCAATTCCTCCTGCTGCCTTAATCTTCACGCCAGCGTCCACATGGGCTTTAAACAATGCGATATCCCCGAAGGTCGCACCCGCTTTTGAAAATCCGGTGGAGGTCTTGATAAAATCGGCTCCGGATTCCGATACGATCCGGCACATGGTAATCTTTTCATCCTCTGTCAGCAGGCAGGTTTCTATGATTACCTTTAAAATCCGTCCCTTACACGCCGCCTTCACAGCCTCAATCTCGGACTTCACGGTCTCATAATCGCCATCCTTTAACGCACCGATTGAAATCACCATATCAATCTCATCCGCTCCGTTCCTTACCGCATCCTCCGTCTCAAACACCTTCACTTCCGCTGTCTGGTATCCGTTGGGAAACCCGATAACCGTGCAGACCTTCATCCGGTCTCCCACATACTCCTTTGCCCGTTTCACATAGGAAGGCGGAATACAGACGGATGCGGTCCGGTACTCCACTGCATCGTCACAAATCTGTTTTACCTCTGCCCATGTTGCTGTCTGTGTCAGCAGGGTATGATCCACCGCGCTTAAAATTTTCTGATCCATCCGTTCTTCCTTTCTATCCGATCACTTCCTCCAGAATCGTATCCAGCAGCTCCACAAACGTCTTCTTCACTCTCGCTGCGGTCTCCACCACTTCCTTATGATTCAGCGGCTGTTCCAGAATTCCGGCACCAAAGTTGGTAATGCAGGAGATTCCAATCACCGGAATCCCGCAGTGCGCGCAGACGATCGCTTCCGGCACAGTTGACATTCCGACCGCGTCGGCGCCCAGGATTCCGGCCAGCCGAACCTCGGCCGGAGTTTCATAGCATGGCCCTGAAAACATCATATAGACGCCTTCCTCCAGCTTAATGCCCTTCTTCGCAGCAGCGCTCCGCAGACGAGTCCGCAGTTCCGCCGCATATACCCGGGTCATATCGGGAAAGCGCGGTCCGTCGTCTTCCCAGTTCGCTCCCATCAGCGGATTTCCGCCCGAATAATTGATGTGATCCCGAATCATCATCAGCGTACCCGGATCAAAATTCCGGTTTACGCCCCCTGCGGCATTGGTCAGCACCATGTACTGAACCCCCAGCCGCTTCATAATTCGCACCGGAAGCGTTATCATTCTCTGGCTGTAGCCTTCATAATAGTGGACTCTGCCCTGCATCGCAATGACGTTCTTTCCTTTGCAGGTTCCCAGCACAAACTGTCCTGCATGCCCCGCCACCGTGGAGACCGGAAAATCCGGAATCTCCCCGTACGGTATCACCACCGGATTCTCAATCTGCTCCGCGTAGTCACCCAGGCCGCTTCCAAGAATCAGGCCGATCTCAGGCACAAAATCTGTCTTTCCCCTAATAATCCCAATACTATTTTCGATGATCTCTCTTTCATTTAACATATCTGTATCCCCAATCCTTCTTTTAGACCCACTGCTCCAATCCGAGTCTTACATACTGCTCGTCCGGCGCGTCATTTTCCTTCATCATACGCACCATGTTCCGGAGCATCCGCTCCTCAGTCGCCTTGTCCTCCAGCGGATGCTCCTGGCCCGGATCTGTCTCCGTATCATAAAGTAAAGTTCCGTATTCCATCAGTGATCTCGGCGGAAATCCCAGCGTACGGATACCGTAGCCGCCCTTTATTCTCAGCATGGGACAGCCCTTTGTAAAGGAAAATCCCTCGTGGAGAACCGCCGTTTTCAGTTCCTCCACCGTGATTGCTCCCGGATAGCTGGTCGGTTCCACCACATAGTTAAAGAGCTCCTGTTCCTTATCCGGCATCGGACATCTCATATACACGTATCTGCCGTCTGTGATATTTACATGAATTCCATGCTGGCCAAAGAGCGCATAATCTCTGATCTTCTTATCGCTCTCAATCGTCTCACGGAGCGGACGTCCCTCCATATCCGCCGGAATTGGAAGCCCGAAATACTCCAATAAGGTTGGGGCAAGATCGATAGTCTGTACCAGCGCCTGACGGCGTTCCCCGCAGACTCCGGTTCTCGGATCCCAGATGAAAAGCGGCGTATGCGCCAGCTCATTATAATACGGCATCATCATCTTTCCCCACCAGTTATGCTGGCTCAGCATGAAGCCATGATCCGTATTGACAATCAGCATGGTGTCTTTCCACAGGTCATACTCGTCCATCATATCCAGCACCTTTCCCAGATACGTATCACACATGGTCACAAGCGCCCGGTACTCATTGATACAGTGCTCCACCTGTTCCGGTGTCTCCACCACCTCATGGTATCCCGGCCAGTCAAACATCACGCCCTGGTATCCGTCTTTATACGGCTCTTTGTAGCTTTCCGGTGTAAAATACGGTTCATGGGGATCGTAATTCTCCAGCTGAAGGTACCAGTTGTCGGCTCCGTGATTATCCCGGATAAAATCAAGCCCGTTGGAGAAATTCTGGGCAATCGACTGATTGGCCTCATCCTGCATGTAATAACGGTTGATGTACTCCTGCCTTCCGCAGAAATCCTTTCTTCCGCCCAGGTGCTCCGGAACCTCCCATTCCACTCTGCCCTTCCAGGGGTCCCCCTCCTGTCCTCTGACAAACTCGTAGGAATTGTACTTATTTACATAGTTTCCGCCGCCCTCTTCCCAGTAATGCCAGTGATCCGTAGTCAGATGGGTATAAATTCCGTTTGCCTTTAAAATACCCGGCATGGAATCGTCGTAAGGCTCCAGCGGTCCCCAGCTTCTGTGCAGGAAATTGTAGCGTCCCGTATGGATCTCTCTTCTCGCCGGCATACACGGAAGGCTGCCTGCGTAGCAGTTGTCAAAGGTCACGCTTCTTTCTGCCAGCCGTTTAAAATTCGGCGCTATCACGTCATCGCAGCCATAGGGAGGCAGCATATGACGGTTCAGGGAATCGAACATTACCATTATCGCTTTCATATTTTTATCCTCTTTCTTCCTCATAGTATTTATTCATCATCATGCTTTCCGACACCGGCAGGCGGTGTGATATGGCGGACACCGAAGGCGAGCACGAACAGCGTCACCACGTAAGGAATCATCGCCATAATCTGCGGCGGAACTCCGTACCCCTGAAAATTGATCTGTACCGCATCGGAAAAACCGAATATCAGGGCGCAGAACAGGACCATGACCGGGTTGTACTTTGCGAGGATCATGATTGCCACCGCAATATAACCGCGTCCGGCCGACATATCCCGCACATACATATCCAGGTGGTCGATGGAAAGGTATGCGCCCCCCAATCCGGCCAGTACGCCGCAGGCAATGACTCCGATATACTTGATCTTATGTACCGCCAGCCCCACGCTGGCCGCAGCCTTCGGGTTTTCCCCCACCATGCGCAGCCTTAAGCCAAACCGTGTTTTAAACAGAACCACATACTCTGCGATTACGGCAAAAAGCATGATATAAGTGATTGGAGATGCGAACACACCGGCGTTAATGGAGGCCACCTGCGGAGACGATCCCTTGTTGTCCCATAAGAGCTGCATCAACAGTGTGGTTGCCGCTACCGACAGGAGGTTGAGCCCGATTCCGCTGATTACCTGATTAACCTTATACCGTACACAGAGAACGGCGTGGGCCAGACCAAACAGCGCTCCGCCCGCCATACCGGTCAGGAGACCCGCAAAGACATTTCCCGTATAATAGGAGCCGAGAACTCCGCAGAACGCCCCCATGGTCATCATACTTTCCAGTCCCAGCGCCATGACGCCGCTTCTGACGGAAAGGACTCCGCCCAGGGCCGCCAGCACCAGCGGAACGGACATGCTGAGGGTAGATGTAACGATTGACATGAACTGATTCATCATTTCTTTCCCCCCTTACTGCCATTTTTGATTCTGAGAATTTCCTTAACGAGAAGCGGCGCTGCCACAAGCAGAATAATGAACGCCTGAATGACATCGATAAATTCTGTCGGTATTCCGGTCGTACGGTTTAAGACCATACAGCCGGCTCTCAGTGCACCGAAGATGATTCCGGAAAGGATGACGCCCAGGGGACTGTCTGCCGCCAGAGCCGCTACCGCGATTCCGTCGAAGCCGTAGCCCGAGGAGAAATCCGCAATCAGCCGGTGATCCACGCCCAGCACATGAGTTCCTCCCAGAAGACCGGCAATGGAGCCGCTGAGCACCATGGCGATGATCATAATTTTCCCGATCTTGATTCCCGCGGTCTCGGAAGCCTTCAGATTCAGCCCGACACACTTGATTTCATAACCAACCACAGTCCGTTCAAACAGAAGCTTAATCAGGACGCAGAGAACCACTGCGATGATAATCGCCGCCGTAAGCTGTGTCTTATCCACCAGCTTCGGAATCCACACCGATTCGGAAAATCTGGCCGTCTGCGCCATGCTCTTTCCCGCTTCCTTTAACGGATAGTTCACCACATATGCCACAAAATTCTGTGCTATGGTATTTAACATAACGGTCGCTATCACCTCGTTGGAGCCAAACTTTACCTTCATAAAGCCCACCAGGCCCGCATACAGTCCGCCGAAGATGATTCCGCCCAGAAGTGACAGCGGGATCCAGATCACACCAGGCAGATTGACCGGCATCAGGGCGATCAGGCTGGTACCAAGGGCGCCCATGTAAAGCTGCCCTTCAATTCCTAAGTTGATCAGATTTGCTTTCTTTGCAACCGTGTAGGCAAGTCCTGCAAAGATTAAGGGAGTCGCCTGCACCAGCGTCTGGCAGATGGCCTTTCTGCCGATAAACGCCCCCTTTAAAATGGACCCGTACGCCTCAAACGGATTGTATCCGCAGACCAGCATGGCGATTCCGCCCAGAACCAGGGCCAGAACCAGAGCCACCGCAGACATATTTTTATTCAGAAATTCTTTTTTATCGAACTGCAATCCTGCTGCCTTCACGCTCTCTGTCCCCCCTTCCCCACTGCGCCTGTCATCAGAAGTCCCAGCTGCATATCGTCAAAATCCGCCGGTTCCCCTTCCGCCACGATCTCGCCGTCGTACATGACCATCAGCCTGTCACTTAAATTCTTCACCTCATCTAAGTCGGCAGAAATCAAAAGGATGGCCTTCCCCTCGTCTCTCAGCTTCAGCAGCCGGTCGTGTATGTATTCAATCGCACCGATATCCACGCCGCGGGTCGGCTGTGCGACGATAATAATATCCGGATTCTCACTGAACACCCTTGCGATAATCACCTTCTGCTGATTTCCTCCGGAAAGGGCGCTGCATTTCACCCCGGAATTGGGCGATTTGATCAGGAACTCCTTTAAGAGCCCCTCGGAAAAGCTTCTGATCTTCTTTCTGTCCAGAATTCCCCTGTTCTGAAACTGGTCCTGATATCCCAGTATCAGGTTGTCCAGAATCGATAGCTCCAGGATCAGCCCCCTGGTCATGCGGTCCTCCGGGATATGGCCGATCTTTTTCCGGATAAAATCCTTCGGCTTGCCGGAAATCTTCTCCCCGTCCTTTTCCATGTCCAGAACGTCAGGATTACGAATCCCTGTCAGACATTCGATCAGCTCCGTCTGCCCGTTTCCTTCGATTCCCGCAATACCCAGAATCTCTCCCCTTTTCAGTTCAAAGCCCACATGATTAAGTACGGTTCTTCCCTTTTCCTTCAGCGTAATATCCCGCACCGTGAGCCTGGTATCCCCGACGCACTCACTTTTCCTCCGAATTCCCAGCTCCACCTCTCGGCCAACCATCATCTGGGCCAGACTGTCAGGAGTCGCTCCTATGGTGGAGACACCCGACTCGATCATCCTGCCATCTCTCAGCACGCTGATGCTGTCAGCAATCTCCAGTGTCTCCTTCAGCTTATGGGTGATAATAATAATGCTGGTTCCCGCCGCTTTTAACCTTCTTAAAATATGAAACAGCTCCTCGACCTCCTGCGGAGTCAGAACCGCAGTGGGCTCATCCAGGATGAGAATCTTCGCGTTCCTGTAGATGGCCTTTAATATCTCCACCTTCTGCTGTTCCCCCACAGAAAGCTCCTTCACGATCTGAGATGCGGATATGTGGAAACCATACCGCTCGATCATCTCCTGAACTTCCTTTTCGGCCGCCGCCTTATCAAACAGAATTCCATTTACCGGCTCCTGTCCGACTACGATATTCTCCGTGACGCTCAAGACCGGAGTCAGCATAAAATGCTGGTGCACCATGCCGATTCCAAGGTCAATCGCCTGCTTCGGCGTCCTTAAGTTTACCTTTTTCCCCTCCACCAGGATTTCTCCCTCATCCGCTTTGCAGATTCCGTAAAGGATCTTCATCAACGTCGATTTCCCGGCCCCGTTCTCTCCGAGAAGAGAGAGGATTTCTCCCTTTTTCAGGGAAAAATCCACATGATCGAGCGCTAAAACCAGAGGATACTGTTTCGTAATATTTTTCATTTCAACTACAACCATCAGCCGTCTCCTCCAATCGATTCCGACTACTTCGTATACTGGTTTTCAGCCACCCAGGCGTTAAGCTCATCTGCCGTCTTACATGGCACCAGCTCTCCAGCCACCATTTTTTCCCTGATATCCTTCAGTGCCGTCTGAATCTCCTCGGGAATGGCTACATTGGAGCCTTCCGTGTCACAGCCTACGACGCCCTCCCTGATGCCGCTCATATGGAGGCCCGGCTCCCAGGTTCCGTCAATCACCTTTTTCACTTCATTATAGACCATGTTTTCCACGCTTCTGACCGAAGAGGCCACGATATAATCCGGGTCCTCCGCATTCTGATTCGATCCGACGCCGAATGCGTAGCGTCCCGCTTCCTTTGCAGCGCCAAACACGCCCAGACCGGATGCTCCGGCGATACACTGGATAAAGTCAGCACCCTTGTTATACATGGAAAGGCCGATCTCTTTGCCTTTTCCAGGATCGTTAAACGCTCCCACAACGCCTTCCAGCACTTCCACATCCGGATTCACATACTTTGCTCCCGCTGTGAACCCAACGATGCCCTCTCTTAAATTAGGCTGGTCCGCACCGATGATGACTCCAATGACGTTATCTGCATTCGCCTTGTCCATACTGCTCTTCGTCCCCAGGCCCGCGATAACGCCGGCAAGGAAGGTCTGCTCACACCACTCCGTCTGAAGCGTGCTCACACCGGTGATCTCTTCCGTTCCATCGACCAGTGCGATCCTCTGATCCGGGAACTCTTCCGCGATCTCTTTTACCGCCTCCTGCTGGTCGGAACCGACAGCAATCAGCAGATCGTATTCTTCCGTCTCTGAGAACTGCCTTCCCAGAGGAACGAAATCACTGATGGCATTGGGCTCCACATAGTCAAACTCGATCCCTAAGTCCTCCTGCGCCTTCATGATTCCGGCATATGCCATGTCATTGAAGTTCTTATCGCCAAGTCCTCCGGTACCGAAGATCACGCCGATTTTTGCAGTCTCCTTACCGGTGCCAGCCTGTGTCCCGGCTGCTTCCGTGCCTCCCTGTGCTCCGGCGGCCTCCGGGCTCCCCTTCGTGTCTGCCGTCTTTCCGGCGCATCCTGTCATGGATACCGCCATTATCACTGCCATAGCTGCTGCTGCGATCCTCTTTTTCATTGCTCTTCTCCTTCTTTTTTCAAGATTTCCATCTGTATTTCATGTATATATTGTACTAATTTCCATTTAAAACATAAATAAAAGCTGTGTACTTTGTCATGAAGTATTTTAACTTCTTTTCAGTCCACAGCTTTTTTATCTATCACTATTCTGACTTTCTGTCACTTTGTTGACATCTCGTCATTTCCGGCGTCACTCCCATATAGTCGTGATACACCTTTGAAAAATAGCTCGGCGCGGCATATCCCACCGCGTACGCAACCTCATAAATCCGCATATCCGTGTAGAGCAGCAGCTCCTTCGCCTGATTCAGCCGGTAAAGCATCAGATAAACGGAGAAATTCTTTCCCGTCTCCGATTTAAACCGGCGGCTTAAATATTCCGGCGACCGGTAGACCGCCTGGGCCACCTCCTTTAAGGAGAGATCCTGGTTCCCGTAGTTGTCGTGGATGTACTGTATCGCCTCCCTGACACTCTGGGAATAGTTCAAATAGTTATCAGAGTAAAGCTCCCCTATGATATAAGTGCAGAATTCCCGGCATTTATCGAGGGTCCATCCTCTGTCGATCTCCGGCTCCTCCTGGCTGTTTTTACAGTATTCCAGGAAAATCTCCTCCAGCCCCATAACGAAGCTCATACAGGCCTCCTTGGCCCAGCCCACGTCCTGGCACGGAACATGATCGAAAAAGGAAAACCACTGGTCTATATTTTGATTCAGCGTATCCCTGTCCTCGTGCATGACGCGGTTTAAGAGCTTCCGGCATTCCTTTTTAATTGTATTCCGTTCCAGACGCTCGCCGTCTTCCGCTATTTTTGCCGGAAAGAATCCCTTTTTATAGAAGAAATCGTACTGCAGCATCCGCTCCGCCTCTTCGATTCCTTCCATCACCCGGTCGATTCCGTGCAGGCTCCGGCTGGAGACAATGATCCCAGGCTCCCGTTCATTCCAGTAGCTCACAAAGGCCTGAACGGCTTCCTTTAGCAGCTCCCCGCTTTCCGCCTGCAGGATCAGGTAAATACTCTCATTTCTCAGCACCGGCCGCAGAATATGAAGCTTCTGATCCCTGATAAACCCGTCCAGCTTCTCCTTCTGTCCTTCACTGCTCCGGCTTCTCAACGCCACGACGGCGAAGTCCAGTTCCTCCATAAAATGGTGTTTCTGCCAGAACGACCGGATAAAGGCATCGTCGTCCAGGCGGTGGCAGCAGGTGAAGATATCGAGATAGCCGTTTGAGTAGCAGTCCTCCTCCTTCGCTTCCAGAAGGGCCGCCCGCTCGCTCTCGATCTCTAAGAGCGCTTCCAGAATGTCCTGTCCGCGAAGCTCTGACTTTAAAAAATACTTCTTGGCTCCATAGGTAATGGCCTCCCTGGCATAAGAAAATTCCGCATAGTTTGTAAGAATGATAAACGAGACGTACGGCATCTTTTCCAGAAGCTTCTTCATCAGCATCAGGCCATCCATCCCCGGCATTTTGATATCGGTGATCACTGTATCCACATGGTGTTCCAGCGCCAGTTCCAGGGCATCGTTTCCGTTTTCCGCCACTCCCACTATCTCAAAATCCGGATGATTGCCGCGTTCAATGCTGAATTGTATCCATTCTCTGATGGGTGTTTCATCGTCCGCTATCAGTATTTTCATCTAAATTCTTTCCTCTCATATTTACCGGCATGCTTAAGATCACCTCGGTTCCCACACCTTCCTCGCTTAAGATCCGGATCCCGTATTCTTCGCCGAAATTCAGCTTTAATCTCTCGTTCACATTGCGCAGGCCAACCTTGTTCATATTCATGCCCTTATCCAGGACAGTGCTTAATTTATCCTCATCCATGCCGATTCCGTCGTCCTTTACACTGATACAGAGCGTCCTGGGGCGTGTTTGAAAATTGCTTTCTGTCAGATGTACGTCAGGATCGAGATAGCTCCGGATTACGATATGGCAGACCTGCTTCTTCTGTAGGCTGTAAAAGATTGCATTTTCCACAATGGGCTGCAGTATAAAATCCGGGACAATACAGGAAAGCGTATTTTCCGGCATGTCGAACTCCACCTCGAAACGGTCCCGGTATCTTGCCTTCTGGAGGTCAATATAATAGAGGAGAGTCTCCCGCTCCTCTCTCAGGCTGATCATTTTTTCGGAACTGGAGAGCGTCTTTCTCAGTATTTTGGAAAAATCGATCAGCATCTTCTCGGCGGCCTCATTTTTTCCCATCTCCACATAAAACCGGATGGAGCTGAGCGTATTGTAGATAAAATGCGGGTTGATCTGCGTCTGTAAAAAATCCAGCTGCAGCAGATGTTTTTTCCGTTCCATCACACCGATCTCATCGACCTGGCTCTCCAGCTTCCCGACCATGTAATTGAAGGAATCAGCGATCTCGGAAAGCTCCCCTTTTCCCTTTTCCGCCTCCTCGATCCTGGCCTGAAGTTCTCCGCGGGCCACCATGTCCATCTTATTCTTTATGGCGTCGATTGGCTTTAATATCACACGGAGGGAGACGGCTGTCACCGGCAGAAAACAGACGGCGAACACTGCCAGCAGCAGAAAGGAGAAAAACGTCATCCGGTCGATCGGCGCAAAGAGATGGTGGATATCCGCATTCTCCAGCAGGAACCACTCCGTTCCTGAGATATTCTCATAGAAATAGACATTATCCGGAAATGCTTTCGATATCCCATAACCGGAGCCAAGGGCCTCCCGGTTCTCGATGACGATATCATTTTTCTGGTAGGGCAGCCCGATATGGTTCTTATTCTTGCCGGACAGCACGATGCCTTCCGCGTCCACAATGCAGTAATCCCTGTCTTTTTCAATCATGTCCGAATAGGAATCGTACAGAACCACCTCGCTGAACTGCATCAGGGCATAACCACGTACACTGCCGCTTAAGAGGTCCTTAATTGGCTGGGTCAGGTAAAAGCTGTGGCGGTAAAGCCCCTGCTCCTGCCCGCTCTGCAGCGGCCCGCCCAGATATCGATTGTCCTTCGGATTTTTCTGCTCCAGAAGCGCCGCCTGCTTAAGCGCCTCCCTGGCCTCCTCCTCCGGCAACCCCGGAGAGTCACTGGCATAACGCAGCTCATCCAGATCGTAGATATAGATCCGGAACTTATTGCCTTTCTTATAATTCCCGTAGATCTCATCGCGGATATACGCGTCGATCTCTTCCGTGTCCCCCTCACCGCCTACGATCCAGTCGATCACGCGGGTGTTTTCCGTAATCTTTTCCAGACTTTCCTTAAGACTCCGGATGGTCTCAGCCGGCTGCCGGATCGTCTGGTTTAAGATCGAACGGTGCAGGCTGATGATCTCATCCCCCACCACGCTCTTGGAGAACCTGGTCATCATGAACACCAGAACGCCCACCAGTATGATGATCAGCAGAAGCATCTTCAGGAAATAACGCTTCATATAGCTGAGTCTTCTTCCGGAACCTTTCGGCGCCGCATGCTTCATCTCCCGGATGCTGTCACTGATCCGGCTTCGTATCTCGTTCCATCCCCTCATATGGTTCTCCGGCAGCCGTGCAGGGCTGCATACTCTTCTATTTTAATATGGTTATACTTTACCACAGAGAATATGGATTTTCAATGACGTCTGAGCAAAGATTGCCGCCCGCCAGCCCCCTGCTCCGCCGCATTTCGCAAAAAAAGAACAGCCCGCCAATAATCCGGCGGTACTGTTCCCATTTACATATCTTAGAATAACGGAACTACTGCACCCTGATACGTGTCTTCAATATACTTCTTTACGGTATCGCTTGTCAGCGCATCAATCAGAGCCAGAGTCGCGTCGGATTTCTCCTCGCCTGCGCGAACTGCTACGACGTTGCCGTATGTGGTGGCTGCGATCGACTGGGAATCCTCGGTAACCAGAGCATCCGTCACCTTTAAGCCTGCCTCGATGGCGTAGTTGCCGTTGATAACGGCGATGTCCACATCACCCAGGGAGCGCGGAAGCTGTGCTGCCTCGATTTCCATGATCTTTAAGTTCTTGTCATTCTTTACAATGTCATTCTTTGTTGCTTCCAGACCAACGCCTTCCTTTAACTCGATCAGGCCGTTGTCGGACAGGAGAAGAAGTGCTCTCGCCTCATTGGATACGTCGTTCGGTACCGCCACCTGCGCTCCGTCCGCTAAATCTGCCAGGGAAGCGGTCTTTCCTGCATAGATTCCGAATGGTTCGTAGTGGATTGCACCTGCGGATACGAGATCCGTGCCGTTTTCCTGGTTGAACTGCTCTAAGTATGGGAAGTGCTGGAAGTAGTTGGCATCCAGATCACCGGATTCCAGTGCCAGATTCGGCTGTACGTAATCGGTGTACTCCTTGATTACCAGATCGTAACCCTTTTCCTTTAAAATGTCCTTGGCTGCCTTTAAGATCTCTGCGTGAGGTGCCGGGGAAGCTCCCACCACCAGCTTCTTTAATTCTCCGGCTGCTGCCGTTGTCTCATCGGCCGGTGCAGCGCTTTCGGTCTCCTTGGACTCTGTAACAGCCGCTGTTGTCGTCTCGGCATTCGTCTCCTTGCTGTTTCCGCCGCAGGCGGTCAGTGCTCCCGCTGCAAGCAGCGCGGCAGCCAGTACGTAAAGTGATTTTTTCATAATTGTTTCCTCCTTTTTGTTGTGCAGTTTCCTGCGCCTCTTGATTGTTACGGTGACTCGTGCGCAAAGCGTGCGAGTGATCGTTTTTATGGTAACGCCTTACGGCCATTACTCCTTTATGATCTATGATCTAGCGGATTCGCTTATCGCTGACGCGGGACAGCTTCATGCCCGCCTCCTGTATGATCTGGACAATGATAACGAGAATCGCCACGGTTACGAACATCATCTCTGTCTGATAGCGGTAATAGCCGTATTTGATGGCAATATCGCCCAGACCGCCGCCTCCGACAAAGCCGGACATGGCCGAATAGGACAGGATGGTGGTCACCGACAGCGCGGCTCCCACAAGCAGGGAAGGCTTCGCTTCCGGAAGGAGCACCTTCCATACTATCTGCATGGTGGAGGCTCCCATGGACTTGGCTGCCTCGATGACTCCCGCATCCACTTCCTTGAAGGACGACTCCACGACTCTCGCCACATAGGGCGCGGCCGCGATTACCAGCGGCGGGATCACCGCCTTGGCGCCCAGCGTCGTTCCGACGATCTTTTTCGTAAGCGGAATCACCATGATCAGAAGGATGATAAACGGCACCGAACGAAGCAGGTTGATGGCCAGGCCGAGAATCTTCTGAAGCCATGGAACCGGCCGGATTCCGTCCTTATCCGTCACAATCAGGATAATTCCCAGCGGAATCCCGATTAAATAGGCAAAGAAGGAAGATGTGAAGGTCATGAACAGTGTCTCCCAAATTCCTGTTTTTAGCATATCGAATGTAGCGGCATCAAATGTCATAATCCGTCACCTCCTCAAATGGTACTTTGGCTGTTTTTAAGTAATTGGCCACCCGGTTAGCATCGACCTCATCCTCGGGAAGCTGGATCACCATCTGTCCCATGGCCGTTCCGTTTATGTCGCGCGTCTCCGCGTGGATAATATTCACCGGCACCTTGCAGGCCAGGATCATATTGGATAACACCGGTTCGAAGGAGGAACGTCCGTCGAAGGAGATTCTCACCCGTCTGGACTTTCCAAATCTCGCCGCCTGCTCGGCCGCGTCTCCTAAGATCAGCTGCCGCCCGATCTTCGACTTCGGCTCGGAGAATATCTCTGATACGCTTCCCACTTCTGCGATGTGGCTCTGGTCAATGATGGCCACGCGGTCGCAGATCGCTTCGATGACGGTCATCTCATGGGTGATCACGACTACCGTAACGCCCATGGTTTTGTTGATCTCTTTTAACAGGGCCAGGATCGACTTCGTGGTGTTGGGGTCCAGCGCGCTGGTGGCCTCATCACATAAGAGGATCTTCGGATTGGTGGCCAGTGCCCTGGCGATCGCCACCCTCTGCTTCTGTCCCCCCGAAAGCTGAGACGGATACGCGTCCTTGCGGTCCGCAAGCCCTACAAGCCCTAACAGCTCCATGGCCCGCTCTCTCGCTTCTTTCTTCGGTGCGCCTGCGATCTCCAGCGGGAAGCAGACATTCTGAATGACATTTCTCTGTGCCAGCAGGTTAAACTGCTGGAAGATCATGCCCATGGACTGTCTCGCCTTTCTCTGATCCCGTCTGGACATGGACGCCAGGCTCCTGTTCTCAAACAGGACCTCTCCGGAAGTCGGTACCTCCAGATAATTGATGCATCGTACCAGCGTACTCTTTCCCGCACCGGAAAGACCGATAATTCCAAAAACTTCTCCCTGGCAGATCGTTAGGTTGATATCGTCCAGCGCCTTGATCGGGCCGCCCGACGTCCTAAACTCCTTGCCCAGCCCCACCAGCTGAATAATTGGTTCTGATGACTGCATGTCTTTCGTTTCCTTTCTTTTCCATACTGTTTAACGGGTATGCCCGAATCCGGCAGGCCGGCTCGCACGCCGAAGCACAGTCGCTTCAGCGGCCAGGCTTCCTCAGCGCGGAGTGCGCATACCCGATAAAGGAGCAACTTCCCTATTACACAAAAAGGCCGCAAGCCCTGCACAGACTTGCGACCACAGCGATTCAAGATTCAATCTCCCTGTTTGCCATAAACTTCAATCACAATCCATACAAATGAATATCATTTTCGATTTTTTACGCACATTGACATACGGCACATCATCATGCCGTTCATCATGTACATATTCATCTGCATGGCTTTAAACTGGTTCATAGCGGTTTCTCCCTTCGCCTATTCCTATAGTTCGACTAGGATTTTAACTTATGAGGCGTATTTTACGCTACATCATACCATTTGTCAAGTATTAATTCGTCTGACAGACGGATTTTAGGAACAGAGATCGATAATTACCTGTGCAAACATCTTTGCGCTGACGATCAGTTCCTCGATGACTGCGAACTCATCGGCTCCGTGCATGCGGTTATCCGTCTCCGGCATGGCGGCGCCAAAAGCGACTCCGTTCTTCAGCTCGTGAACGTAGGTACCGCCTCCGATGGCGATACACTCTCCCTTACGGCCTGTGTACTCCTCGTAGGTGCGAAGAAGCGTGCTGATGAATTCGGAATCTCCATCCACGTGATGAGGCGGCCTCATGGAGTCATTCAGAAGGGTAAATCCTTTTTCCGCCATCTTTGCCTTTGCTGCATCCAGTACATTCTCTTTTGTGGCGCAGATCGGGCATCGGCTGTCGAAGGTACCATCCAGCTCGCTGTCAGAGATGGTGAGCAGGCTGAATGCCAGCGTTAAATCTCCGGAGATCTCATCGCTCATGGCGATTCCCAGAGCATTACCGGAGGTGTCGCCGTGAGGAATCAGTTCCAGAAGGCGTCCAATGGTACTGATCTGCTCGCAGGCCGCAAACGGCAGTCTCTGAATCAGGACAAGAAGACCTGTCAGCGCGTTGTTGCCCTCTTCCGGTTTGGACGCATGAGCGCCTTCACCGATGGCTGTGATCGTCGCGGAATCTTCCTCCACTTCGAATTCGAAACGGATTCCGGTTTCTCCGGTCACTGCCTCAGCGGCCTTCTCCATTACCTCCACATCGATTCCCTGTACCACAGCGCGGGCTTTTCCCGGCACTACATTGACCTTGATGCCGGCTTCTACAGAAACCAGCTTCGGCAGCGCCTCAGACGGAGCGAAGGAAGCGGTGAAGTGACCGTTTAATGAGCCTTTTTCCGTGTTGACCACCGGGTAGGAGCCGTCCGGTGAAAAGGTCATCGGAGCCTCTTTTTCAATCGCATAGTAATGCGCAATGTCAGAGCTTCCGCACTCCTCGTCGGTTCCCAGAATCAGGCGTGCATTCTTCTTAAGAGGAACTCCCAGCTCTTTCACGGCTCTCATGGCGTAGAGCGCTGCGACTGCCGGTCCCTTGTCATCCGCGGTGCCGCGTCCAAAGAGCTTATCGCCCTTTACCACCGGCTCAAACGGTTCTGTTTCCTTCCAGCCTTCTCCTGCCGGGACGACATCGAGATGGGCCAGAATATCCAGCTGGCTCTCTTTATCATTCAGGTCTGCGGTTCCCACGTAATTATCGTAATTGGTGATGGAGAAACCATAGGCCTCAGCCATGGAAAGTGCCTCAGCCAGTGCAGTAAATGCACCCTGACCGTATGGCATGCCTTCTTTATACGGCATTTTCTCACTGTTAATGCGGCACAGAGTACAGATGTCATCAAGCATCTCCTGTCTGTGTGCCTCGATAAACTCTTCAATCTCTTTTCTGTACATGTCTTATCCTTTCCTGCGGCGGTAAAGCCGCGTGTTATTTCATCATGGAAGCCAGAATCTCATTAACAGCCTTGCCGTCCGCCTTGCCTTTTACCTTCGGCATGAGGACTTTCATAATCTTTCCCTTGTCTGACGGCGCCGGCTTTTCGATCTCCAGCTCAGCCAATACGGCTGTCACTACCTCACGGATCTGCTCCTCGCTCATATCCTCGGGCGCAAATTCCTTATAAACTGACAGGCGGTAAGCCGCCTCCTCGCGGATGTCATCCCGGTCCGCAGGCGCTGTATCAAAGGTCTCCTGGGACTGCTTGATCTCTTTCTTCACAACCGTATTCGCCTCGTCCTCGGTAATCGGCTCGTGATCCTTTTTATCGATTTCGAAATTCTTCAGTGCAGAAAGAAGCATGGATAATGCATCTTTCCTCTGCTTGTCTTTCGCCTTCATGGCTTCTACCATCGCTGCCCTGACTACATCAATCTTACTCATATCTGCTGCCTCCTTATTGATTTACCCGTTAATTTTTACCGAACTCACTGAGCTTCAGGCCCGGATTGCGGTCCAGAACCATGCCCACGCTCCAGCTGTTGACAAACAGCAGAAGCGGATTATCCTTCAAATCCTTGATGCGCTTCATGTCGGAGGTTCCCTGAATCTTCGCAACGTCAATCTCATCCTTATTCTCTACCCAGCGGATGTATTCATACGGGAGCTTCTCCAGCTTGACTTCCACGTTGTACTCATTTTCCAGACGGTAGGTGAGAACCTCGAACTGCAGTTCGCCGACTACTCCGACGATGATCTCCTCCATGCCCGTATTGAACTCCTGGAAAATCTGGATGGCGCCTTCCTGGGCGATCTGATTCACGCCCTTTATAAACTGCTTCCGCTTCATGGTGTCCATCTGGCGCACTCTGGCAAAATGCTCCGGCGCGAACGTGGGGATTCCCTCATATTCAAACTTCTCATTGGACAGGCACAACGTGTCTCCGATGGAGAAAATACCCGGATCGAAAACGCCGATAATATCGCCTGCGTACGCTTCCTCCACGATCTTTCTGTCCTGAGCCATCATCTGCTGCGGCTGGGACAGCCGGAGTTTCCTGCCGCCCTGCACGTGGTTTACCTCCATGCCGGCCTCAAACTTTCCGGATACGATTCGCATAAATGCGATTCTGTCGCGGTGGGCCTTATTCATGTTCGCCTGGATCTTAAACACAAAGGCCGAAAATTTCTCTTCAAACGGATCGATCACACCCTTATCCGCCAGTCTCGGCAGCGGCGTTGTCGTCATCTGAAGGAAATGCTGTAAAAATGTCTCCACGCCGAAATTCGTCAGCGCCGATCCGAAAAATACCGGTGACAAGTTCCCTTTCCCGACACGATCCATATCCAGTTCGTCACTGGCTCCATCCAGCAGTTCGATGTCCTCCATCAGCTGGTGGTGGTAATCCTCGCCGATCAGCCAGTCCACCTGGGGATCGCCTAAAAGTACCTCGGTGGCATCAACCGTCTTCTGTCCGCCCATGGCGGCCTGGAAGGTGGTAATCGTCTTCTTGTTTCTGTCGTAGACACCCTTGAACTCATGGCCGCAGCCGATCGGCCAGTTGACCGGACAGGTACGGATTCCAAGCACCGTCTCGATCTCGTCCATCAGTTCAAACGGATCCCTGGCTTCCCGGTCCATCTTGTTGATAAAGGTAAATATGGGGATGTGGCGCATGACACAGACCTTGAACAGCTTGATCGTCTGCGCCTCAACACCCTTGGAACCGTCTATGACCATGACCGCGGAATCCGCCGCCATAAGGGTCCGGTATGTGTCCTCCGAGAAATCCTGATGCCCCGGGGTATCCAGGATATTAATGCAGTATCCGTCGTAATTGAACTGCATTACCGAGGAGGTAACGGAAATACCTCTCTCCTTCTCGATCTCCATCCAGTCTGAGACCGCATGCTTTGCCGCCTTTCTTCCCTTAACGGAGCCAGCCAGATTAATGGCGCCTCCGTAAAGCAGAAACTTTTCCGTCAATGTCGTCTTACCGGCATCGGGGTGGGAAATGATGGCAAAGGTTCTTCTCTTCTTTATTTCTTCAGTTATATTCGACAAAATGTTTCCTCCAATTTTACGTGTCAATCTTTTTTATTGTATTATTATTCCATTACAAAGTCAAGATTCATGTGGTGAAGCGAACATTCCTCTTTAACAGGACGCTTCGAAATGCTTCAGCCACATTTTCACGAGAGGAATCCAGCTCTGGCACTGTTCCACCACCTGGAAGCCGTTCCCGGCCGTCTCCTCGTCGGCCAGAGAAAGTCCGTGGCCGCCGGTGGGATAGATATGAAGTTCAAAGTTGACATTCTTCCGTTTCATGGCGGCTGCCAGAAGCAGGCTGTTTTCCACAGGAACGTTTTCGTCCGTATACGTATGCCAGATAAATGCCCTCGGCGTCTGTTCCGTCACAAAATTCTCCAGGGAAACCGCGTCTCTCTGTTCCTGGGTCACATCGTCTCCAAGCAGACGCTTAAAGGAGTTCACATGCGCGTACTCGCCGCCTGTAATGACCGGATAACACAGGATCAGGCCATCCGGGCGAATTTGTGCGGGTGTTCTGCCAATCGCATCATATACCAGCTCATTGTCCCAGAATACGCCGAGACTGCAGGCCAGATGGCCCGCAGCGGAAGAACCGCACACGATGATCTTTGCCGGATCGACCTTCCACTCTGCCGCGTGTTCCCTGATATAGGCAACCGCTTCCCCAAGCTCTCTCACAGAGGTTGGGAAATGGTTCGGGGCAACGCTGTAGTCGAGAATAAAGGCATGGCATCCCATGGCCATAAACTGAAGCGCCAGGGGCTCACTCTCCCGATCCGATCTCTGCCAGTATCCGCCTCCGGCACAGACGATCACAGCCGGCCGCTGTCTGTCCGGCGCCACACTCACTTCTTTTATCAGATATCCGGTGAGCAGCGCCGGTCCTGTCAGCTGCCCCGGAACTATAATTTCTTTTTTCTCTGTATTCATGATGATTTTCCCCTTTGTCATTCCATTTTATTTATCTGCTGATACGGCAAGTATCTCATCCAGCAGCCGGTCGGCGACCTCTTCCTTCGTCATCTTCTCCAGCTCCAGATTCCGCTCTCTCGTGATGATGGTCACGACGTTCGTATCGGTGCCGAAGCCGGCGCCTTCCACCTTCAGATTATTTGCCACAATCATGTCAATATTCTTTTTATCCAGCTTCACCCTGGAATTCTCCAGCATATTCTGGGTTTCCATGGAAAATCCGCAGAGAAACTGGCCTTCCCTCCGGTGCGCACCCAGCCATTTTAAAATGTCATCGGTCCGCTCCAGCTCGATCGCCATATTTCCGTCCGTCTTCTTCGTCTTTTCCGTGCCCACTGATTTAGGCCGGTAATCCGCCACGGCCGCCGCCTTAATGATAATATCCTGTTCCGCCGCCGCTGCCGTCACCGCCTCGAACATATCTGCGGCGCTTTGGATCTCGATCAGCTTTACGAAACGCGGTTTGGGCGTGTCTGTCTTTCCGGTCACCAGCGTCACATCAGCCCCTCGCAGAGCCGCGGCCTTAGCGACGGCACAGCCCATCTTGCCGGTAGAATGGTTGGTGATATAGCGGACCGGATCAATCGCCTCTCTCGTTGGGCCCGCTGTGACGAGAATCTTCTTTCCCTCCAGATCCTTCTGCGCCCCGATCTCCTGTTCAATGTAGTCGAACAGCTCGGCCGGCTCCGGCATCTTTCCCGCTCCCGTATCGCCGCAGGCCAAGTAGCCCACCGCCGGTTTTATCACTTCCATCCCATACTTTTCACAAATCTTTATATTATCCTGAACAATCGGGTTTTCATACATATTCGTGTTCATGGCCGGTGCAATGATCTTCCTGCAGCGGCAGGCCAGCACGGTCGTCGTCAGCATATCATCGGCCAGCCCGTGAGCCAGCTTTGCGATGGAGTTGGCGGAAGCCGGGGCAATCATCACCACGTCCGCCTGCTTGGCGAGCGCCACATGCTCCACGCTGAATTCAAAATTCCGGTCAAAGGTATCTACAAGGCATTTATTTCCTGTCAGTGTCTCAAACGTGATCGGATTGATAAAATTAGTCGCATTCTCTGTCATCAGTACATGGACATGGCAGCCCTTTTTCACCAGCATGCTGGCCAGTCCGGCCGTCTTGTATGCCGCGATACTTCCCGTAATTCCCAGAACAACATGTTTTCCTTTCAGCATAAACGTCTCCTGCCTCACTTCTTTTTATTTCTGCTTACATTGTTATTTTGCCTAAAATGTGGTAAACTCGTGAAAAACCTCACTAAGTGCTCATAGTATACCATAACCTCTAAATTTTGGAAAGGAGTTCCCTTTATGATTTTAGCAATTGACATGGGAAACAGCAATATTGTAATCGGCGGTATTGATGACAGCCGCACCTGGTTTGTGGAGCGTGTCACCACGAACCTGGGGAAGACAGACCTGGAATACGCAGTTAATATCAAAGACATTATGGCAATCCATAACCTGCCGCTTTCCTCGATTGAAGGGGCCGTGGTCTCTTCCGTCGTTCCGCCGCTGACGGACGTGGTGCTCTCTGCAGTTAAGAAAATCACCGGAAAGACGCCCATGCTGGTTGGCTCCGGCATGAAAACGGGACTTAATATCATCATGGATAATCCGAAGACCGTGGGGAGCGACTTAATTGTTGACGCCGTGGCCGCGCTTAAGGATTACCCGTCTCCCATTATTATCATCGACATGGGAACCGCCACCACCATGTCCGTCATTGACAGGGCGGGCAACTATACAGGCGGCATCATTTTCCCGGGGCTCCGGGTTTCTCTGGATTCTTTGAGCAGCCGCGCGGCCCAGCTTCCCTACATCGGTTTAAACAGACCGACCCGGGTCATCGGCAAGAACACCATCGACTGCATGAAAAACGGTATTCTCTATGGCAATGCCGCCATGATTGACGGCATCATCGACCGCATGGAAGAAGAGCTGGGACAGGCCGCAAGCCTCGTAGCCACGGGCGGTCTGGCCCCTTCCGTCCTCCCGCTCTGCCGTCATAAAATCAATTACGATGAGGCGCTTTTATTAAAAGGTCTCCTCATTCTTTACGAAAAAAACAAATAAAATCCGCAGCTCACGCGGCGGACCGCAAACATTCACTGGCTCATCTGCGCACCTGATGTATGAGCCAATGCGATAAACAGGCACTTTGCGGACCGCCGCCAGAAAATGGAAATAAAATTTAAATCTGGCATCGTATAAAAGCCTCCGAATAAGTACATCATTCCTTTATGACTAAAAAGAATGATGCGGAGGGAAAGACATGCCTGTATACAAAGTAGAGATCTGCGGCGTTAACACTTCAAAGCTGCCCCTTTTAAACAACGAAGAAAAAGAAGCCTTATTTAAGAGGATCCTGGATGGCGATATGGAAGCCAGAGAGGAATATATTAAGGGTAACTTAAGACTGGTTCTCAGCGTCATACAGCGTTTTTCAGGCAGTAACGAAAATGTGGACGACTTGTTCCAGATTGGCTGCATCGGCCTGATAAAAGCCATTGACAATTTTGACATTACACAGAACGTACGCTTTTCAACGTATGCCGTTCCCATGATACTGGGCGAGGTACGCCGCTATCTTCGGGATAACAATTCGATCCGTGTCAGCCGTTCCTTACGCGACACCGCCTATAAAGCCATCTATGCAAAAGAAAATCTCATGAAGAAAAACTTAAAAGAGCCTACCATCATGGAAATCGCCAATGAAATCGGCGTCAGCAAGGAGGACATCACCTATGCTCTGGATGCCATTCAGAGCCCTGTCAGCCTGTACGAGCCTGTATATTCCGACGGCGGCGATCCACTCTTCGTCATGGACCAGATCAGCGACAAAAAGAATCTGGAGGAAAACTGGGTGGAGGACATCTCCTTAAATGAAGCCATGAAACGCCTTCCCGAACGGGAACGCCACATTATCGACATGCGCTTCTTCGAGGGAAAGACCCAGACTGAGGTAGCCGAGGAAATTCACATCAGCCAGGCCCAGGTCAGCCGTCTGGAAAAAAACGCACTCAAAAGCATGAAGGGATACCTTTCGTAAAAATAGAGAGAAATACGTAATCAGATAGAAGCATCGAACTGCATTTCCGTTATGAGCTTATAAATAGGAAGAAAATTCAATAATTTTGAATTTCCTTCCTACTTTTATTTATTCTATAGAAATATTTTTTCTTCAAAGGTTGCCAGCCTTTAGCTTTTAAAACGCATTTCTAATGAGACTACTATGTATAGTCATATCTAAGATGCTGATCATTTTTTCAAAATTGCCATCGGATGCTGTTATATTATAACTTTCCACTCAATCCAGCTCTTTTATTGACAAGAACTTGTGTAAATGGTATGATATATACGACTAATGTTATTAGTCGTATATATCATACCATTGGGAGTGAGTTGAATGAAGCAAGATATTACACCTGCTGAGCAGGCCATTATGAACGTCTTATGGGAAAGTAAACACTGGATAACTATCAATGAATTAATTGAATATTTTGAGCACTTAGGCAAAGAATGGAAACGTCAGACGGTGAATACTTATTTAACCCGGCTGATTGAAAAAGGTCTCGTAGTAAAAAACGGGCGAAAATATATTTATGCGTATACGAAAGAAGAATATGAAGCACAAAAGGCTTCTGAAGTTCTTAACGCTCTTTACGGTGGATCTTTAAAAAAATTTGTAGCGGCCTTATCCGATAGTCACTCTTTAAAATCCGAAGATATTAAAGAATTAAAGGAATATCTGGATCAATTATAAGTTTTAAGGAGGGACACAATACATTGAATATTATTTTTACAATGTGCTTCACCGGAAGTATTTTATTTTTATTATACTTAATTGCTGTCAGAATTTTTAAAAATAGTTTGAGCAATCGCTGGAAATATATCATATTGAAGCTCGTGCTATTCTTTTTTCTGACTCCGTTAGGATTTCTAAAACTGATTCTGCACCATGCGCCAACTCAGACCGATTTTAAACTTGCCGGAAATATTCCAATTATGGTATCCACTCCTCACAGTACCTATACAAACTCTGCTTATCAGATAAATCTCACGATTGTGCTTATTTGGATTGTCATGGCCATTGCCGCATTTGTCTGGCAACAGTTAAAATATTTTCGGTTTAAAAAACTGATTCAGTTGTCTATGACGGAAATCACTGATCTAGATATTATAGATTATGTCGATCATTATCGTCAAACTGTGAGAATCAAAAGAAAAGTCCGCCTATATCAATCAAATTGTATAAGCCCATTTACAGCGGGGATACTTTCACCTCTTATCGTGTTGCCTGCTAACCTGTCATCTGAAAAACAAAGACTTATTTTAAAACACGAGCTGACTCACATCCGTCGTTGTGATACATTATTTTTATTTCTACGACATCTTGTCACTTGCATCTACTGGTTTAACCCGTTGGTCTATCTTCTTGAACTTCAATTAAATAAAACGGTCGAGGCCTCCTGTGATGAAATAGTCACACTGGGAATGAATCAAAAGGATCGGAGAAATTATGCCTCGCTAATCATAGATATGGCAGCTAATGACGTGCAGTATCGAACCACCTACGCATCTTCATTCAGTAACTCGTCCAACGGTCTCAAAGAAAGGATGGATTTAATTATGATTCCTGATAAACAAAAGAAACACGGAAAAAGATTATCTGTATTACTAGCTTCCTGTATGGTTTTGTGCAGCAGTTTTACTGCTTTTGCTTACCAATCCCCAACGGAACTGGATATGGTTTGCAATAGTTCGAATAATCCTCTATTAAACATTCGTTCCTCTGACACTATCGTTTTTCAAAGTGGAGATTTTAAGCTCACAAATAGTTCCAGTCCCATTTTATATGATTACCAGTTCACCGATACCGACGGAAACATATATAAAATTGATACTTCCGACCGTTCCGAGTATGCTGCCTGCAATCATGATTATGTTGAAGGAACGATATCCAAACACTCAAAGAAAAGCAATGGCGGCTGTATCACCAAATATTATGACGCCCAGCGCTGTTCCAAGTGTGGCAAGATAATACTGGGATCATTAATTGATACCGAAACACATGAAGTTTGTCCACATTGATTACATCTAACTTTTGCTCTATATATAAAAACACAGGATCTTGCATTCCCCAACAAGATCCTGTGTTTTTATATATTTTAGGTTTTCCGTCTTTTTATATGAAATATTTGTTGTTTTTCTCGGCGCAGCCGCATCAGGATCTTCATACGGAGTGAAAGAACTTCCAATTCCCCAAGTTGTCTTTCCCCGTACCAGTTCTACATCAATTACGGAATTGCGTGCTTCTGAAAGAAAACTCTCTCTCATTTCGCCTTCTGTATTATAATACTGCAGTTCCAGTAACTCTTTTGCAGATAATCTGACTGGCGCATCTGTATTCATATTAATTTTTTGTATACGCGCGGAGGGACTCCCTGTTTTCATTATTCCCTTAAGTTCTTTCGCACTTATCTCGGCACTCGCTCCTCGCACCGTGATATGATACTCGTTAAGCAGGGATTCGAAATCACTTTGCGCAGAAGCTGTGTTTCCCTGAGCAAAAAACGGAAAATTCATAGTTACGGCTAACAGGCTGACTCCAGTTATCATTGCAATTATTTTTTTCAGTAATTTCATAAAGTACCTCTCTTTTCGTATTTATAAACGTATTAGTTAAATGCATCGGATAAAAATGAAATAATCATCGGACTCAACGCTTTCCCTATAATATAGTTATGCTTAAGATACACGACATACCAGTCATGTACCTATGCACCTCTCACCTTTTATTACTCAACTATTAAAAATGTCAAATATAATTGGATTGCCTCTAATTTTCACTTGTGTTGCGGAGCGCAGATGACTATATACGCTTAGTCATTTAAGTATATCTCTTTGACATCATATTGTCAATTCAATTCTATTGCTCCGGTATTATCTATATTTATTACATATTCTCCCCCATGTATCGACTATATTTTTATAGTCTTTTTCCTTAAACTATTAAGCTAAAAAGTGAAGACAGGATCAGTATTTATGATCCTGCCTTCGAAAAAAACACACTATATACATTTTAAACACGATTGCTCAATTATAAATATCATTCCATTTACCTGGCAACTGCATCTTTTTCTATTACTGTAATGAATTATACCCAACACACCGGTAATCACTTTTTATTTACCTTCTTCCACAAGTCCCCCGCCGCCAGCGGAATCTCATAATTCACATACTCCCGGTTCTCCGACAGATTCACGAACTTCATCGCAAGCTTCCCGTCGGCCGCGGACGCCGCCACGCACTCATAGTTCTTCGCGTCGTATCCGCACTTATCGTAATACATAACCTCGTCAAAGCGGCCTTCCCGCGTCAGCACGATGGCTGGTTTTTCCGCGCTTAACAGATAGAAGGTTCCATCCACCACGGATATCAGGTTTCCGTTAAAATCTCCCAGCTTTGTTATCTCACTGAAATCAGGCTTCATGCGGTAAATCGGGCGCGGGAACTCCATGGCATTTTTCCAGCCTTCATAATAGAGATAGCCGTTGTCGTAGGACAGACCCCTGCAAACCGAGTAGTCGATCCCGGCTACCCGGCGGTCGCTGCCATCCGTGCGGATTCCGATCAGGGAATGAGATTTAAAGCTCAGTATATCCGCCTTCGCCGCACCGTAATAGTAGATCCTTCCTTCCGCCAGAACCATCTTCTGGCTTTCCGGCTGTCCCATGATCACCATGGGATCCAGAACCTGGACAGATCCCCCTGCATTTCTCACCAGCTCCAGCCGGTCATATGGAAAATGAAGGCTTTCCGGCTCTTTTCCATCCTGCAGCTCAAATTCAAGAGCTGTCTGCGGAGTTCTGAGGAAGTAATCAGCGCCGTCGGTCGTAAACAAGTACCGCCGCTCTTCGATCTCTCCGCTGTTATTTTCCACCATTGTACCGTCTCCGGCGAATAAGTATGCCTGATGCATCACCATATCGTCCGGATGGTACCAACCGTAAAATACATCCACCAGCTTTCCCGTCAATCCTCCATTGCTCGAGGAGGTACCCATACCTCCAAGTACGGCGATGCTTCCGTCGGCAAGCTTTTCCACATCGTAATCGATAAAAGAACTTCCGGCTGTCGGATTCTTACCGACGAAAGAATCTTCTCTGTGAACGCTGTCTTCCGATTCCGGTTCCTTTTTCACCGCATCAAGCGCGCTGGTTATCGCCTCCAAGTCGATGGTTCCCGTATCATCCGGCCCAATGATTAAATTCGGCACCCATTTACCGTCTTTAAGCTGAAAACTGAACAGGCCGCAGCTTCCATGAAAAATGATCTGATCCTTTGAGGCGTAATCTATGGTAATGGTACTTTCAAGCCCCTTTTCCAATACCTGTCCGGAAAGCCAGGAGGTATCCGGCATTTCCACAGGCATAGCCGGCGTCTCGCCGTCATCCTTACCTGCAATAAAAATGCTGGTAGGACCGTCTCCGCCTCCAATGATGGAAACCGCCTCCGGATCCACGGGTTTTTCCCTGACGGTCATGAGGCACAGCACGGCCGCTGCCGTTACGATCACGGCGCAGAGCGTGATCCTGAAGCCCGCTTTCTTATAGTTTAAAACATTCTTTATTCTCGATTTCGTATGGCTCTCTCCAAAGGCCAGGGGCAGGCGCGCTCCGCTGCCTTTCTCCGCAGCAGACAGGAGTGCCAGCGAGTACTGCCTCTTTCCGCCCTGTCCCAGCTCGCTCACCACCGCCTCGTCACAGGACATCTCCATGTCCTTGCAGAGCAGACGGAAAGCTATATGGGCGATGGGGTTAAACCAGTGCACGATAACCATCAGAAGCCCCAGAAGCTTAACGAGATAGTCACGACGCCGGATATGGATCCGTTCATGCCTCAAGACACACTCCCGTTCCATCTCCGTTAAGTTTGAAGGAAGGTAGATCACCGGGCGGAATATTCCCATGACAAAGGCGCCGGGAATCCGGTCAGATTCATAAATCCCGTGTTCCGGTCTCCGGCCTTTTTCATCCTCATGGTCCGGATCGGGCTCCTGGATCTTCACTGCCGTTCCAAGCCTCCATTTCAAACGGATATACCCGGCAAAATGGAAGAGGAAGAAGACCAGCATCCCCGCCTCCCAGACTACCAGCATCACAAACAGCAGGATCTGTATGGGATTGACCGACATATAGGGATTGGTCACGGTCATGGTCTGCTCCAGAACCTGGTTCACGGGACGGTCTATAAAGAAGACCCCCGAATCAATGGAGGGCGTGTTTTCATAGATGATCCGCTCCTCCAGGGGATTCGAATAAAATGGCAGCAGGCTGTAAGCCGACTGGAGGGAAAACGGACATAAAAAGCGAAAGATCACTACCAGCCACAGCACACAGGAAAACCGCTTGGGAAGCCTCTTATACAGCAGGCGCAGCGCCATCACCAAAAGGGCGGCAAAGCCTGCGGTAATGCTCATGTTCAAAAGAGTGATCATCATCTGATCCACATCCATTACTTCACCGCCTTTTCTATCATCTGTCTGATTTCCTCCGCTTCCTTCGCTGTCAGCTTTCTGTCCTTCAGAAAAGCAGTCACAAAGGCGGGCAGAGAACCGTCAAAGTTTCTGTCCACTACCGTCTCACTCTCGTACTTTAAAACCTCTTCCCTGGGAATCAGTGAGCTCACGATGGCCTGTTCATTCTTCACGAAGCCTCTTCCTGCCAGTTTTTTTAAGACCGTATAACAGGTGGACTTCTTCCATCCCAGCTCTTTTCCGCAGATTCTCACAAGCTCCGTGGAATTCACCGGCTCATTGTCCCAGATCAGGTTCATGAAACGGTATTCGCTCTCATACAGTTTCTTTTCTTCTATCTGATTCTTTTCAAGAATCTCCTTCTTTTCTTCCATGTAAATGCCTCCCTCCAATCCATCATTGCCGCATGGTTCTGGTCTATCGCAGTAGTCCTTCGTGTTAAGTCTATCACGATAGACCTCTCATGTCAAGCGCATCTTCGGGAAGACTGTCCAGTATCCTTTTCAGAGAGGCTGCCTTTCCTCACTTTACAGATCAGTAATTGATTCCATTAACAGCCAGTTTTCCATCCACGATACCAAATGTGATGCCTGGTTTCCTCTCCTCCGACTGCTCCTGCATATGAAACCCTGCCATGCTCGCCTCCTGCGCCGTAATATCCGTATTTTTTATGGAGGAAATAAGATCAGCCGTAAAGATCTTCTCTTTTCCGAAAGCGAGAAATTCTTCTCTCGTACTGACCACGACGCCTTCATCCGGAAAACCTATATAGGTAGGGAAGGAGATGCAGTCAGCCAGCGCCTCCAGATCCTGTTCTGCGACAGCCTTCTGAATTCTGCCGGCAAAGGCCTCCGCCTCGCTCTGATCCACGGAGAAATTATCCAGGCCGCCGGACTCCGCCTGTTCTTCCGTCATACGCTCCTTTGCCGTGGTCTCCGCAGGCGCTTTCTCCTCCGTCTGCCTTTCGATCTCAAACTCCGGACGTCCGAGCGCCCCGGGCGCAATCTCATACTTTTCAAATACTACGACTGGATTGCCCTTCTCATTGATATAGAACGGTGTATCCGCCGTCACGGTTTCAAAGCCGCCTTCAGCCTTTGTAAAGAATTTCACTTCAGAGTCCGCTTCCCGCGCTTTGATCTGGGCGCGTATGCTCTCATTCGCCTTTTCCATGTAACCCGGCCCTAAAAGGTCCTCCAGGCTCAGATACCTTCCGTTTGTCAGGTCGATATTGTAGTAATACGTCTCGCTGTAGGCGGAGACCCAGTTTTCGGATCCGCTGACCGTAAAGGAGAGATGGGAATCGTTCTGGCTTTTCAGTTCATACCATACGCGAATCTGGATATCATGCTCTTTCCACTCCGCTTCCGTTCCGCCCGTATCCAGGAATGCCTTTTTGTACTCCTTTGCCCGTTCTAAGGCCGCTGCCGCGTAGGCGTCGCACTTCGCCTTGATTTCCTCGTTGATCTCTTCCGCCAGATTTTTCGTCTCGCCGCGAATCATCTCAATTCCCGGGACCTCCACCGAGATTCCGGCATCATCCGTGTCGGACTGCCACGATTCTGCGGTAAACAGCCTTACGATAGCTCCAATTACCGGAATCCCCCGTATTTCTTCGGCAAACGTCGGGCTGGTATTAACCCCGACGGCGACCACTACCGTCAGTGCGGCCGCAGCAGCCAGACCACAGCCGGAGATCACTCTGCCCCGCCTTCTCCATTTTTTCCTGTCCCGGCGATCCATTGCCGGCTGGTCCGGTACACCATTTTCTTCTTTTCGCCGCGCGGCGGCCTGCTCAATGGCTGAGGCCACAGTCTCCTCCAACCGGTCCGGGATCGGAATGTTGTCGTATACGTTTTTGCTGTCCTTCAATCTGCTCATATCACCAGCTCCTCCTTTAATGATTTAAGCCCTCTGTACAATTTCGATTTTACAGTGTTTACACTCAGTTCCATAACCGCAGCAATTTCCTGCAGAGACATCTCCTCATAAAATCTCAGTCTGATCACATTCTGGGTATCGGCCGGAAGACGGTCCAGCTCTTCAAAGAACCCCTCCGTCTCCCCGTAGCCCGGCTCCACATAGGCGGCCTCCCCGCCCAGCGGTTCATCACTCACGATTTCCCGGTTCTTCTTTCTGACATAGTTCAGGCTCTCATGAACCAGCACTCTGTAAAACCAGGTTTTAATATACGAGATCTCCCGTATCGACTCATAATGCTCCAGCGCGCTGCAGATGGCATTCTGAACGATATCCAGCGCGTCGTTCTCGTTTCTCACATAGGTATAGGCCAGCCTGTAAAACTTCTTCTGATTTGCAATGATATAATTTACCACAATGTCATAATGATCCTGTTTCATATTTTGTTTTCTGTCTCCTTTCACAGGCATGCTGTATTTGTTCCCGTCTACTTTATTGACAAACTCAGGATGTGAAAAGTTTCATCTCCTGTAAATTTTTTATTGAAAGAGTGGGGTCGAAAAATTATATCATTGTATGAGACAGGACGCAACCAAAAACAGCAGCAGGCATCCGGACTCTTTCGTCCAGACGCCTGCTGCTTTGATTTCATGGGAGAATCCGGACAGCCGGACTCTTTATTCTAAATTATTCCAATCAGCCAATATCTCCCGTTACCGATTTCGGGATGGTAAATTCCACAACTCCCATATATCCCGGAGCCACGGTATACTCGTCAAATACAAGCACCAGCTCTCCATTCTCGTTGAAATAGAAGCTCTCGTCACCGGTAATCTGGTTGAAGTCCTCTGCGGCCTCCTCGCCGGATTCAAAGAAATACATCTTGGAATCGTCCGCCGCCATCTGAGCCCTCATCTGCTCTTTTATATTATCGCTGAGAGCCTGAATATAATCCGCTTTATCCCGAAATAAGTCCTTTAAGGTTACTACCTGGCCTGTTGCCTTGTCTATTGTGAAGATCTTCACAAAGTCCGCACCGCTGGCCATAATCACGGTTGTGTTGATGCGCAGAGACAGATACTTATCATTGTCTGTCACCACCTGGTAGCTGGAGGTTACAGAGTAATGGCCCTCGCCGGCAACGTCCTCTGTCACTTCCTTCTCGTATTCGGCGATCAGCTGGTTCGCATACTCCTCGATGGACTTGTTGACCTCTGTGTTCGCCTGATCTCCGATGGATACCTGGGGAATATCGATCTTCGCCTCATAATTATCTTTTGTATCTTCAAAGGTGCGAAAGGTTACCACCTTGGCAATGGTTCCGAGCACCGGAATATTTTCCATGGCATTTGCGGTCGTGGGGCTTACGTTTGCCATCACAGTGATGGCGAGCAGCGCGGCCGCCGCTGTTAATCCTGTCTTCTTTGTAAACTGTATCACGATTCTCATCCTCTTTTCTTTTTTTGCCTTTTCAATTCCTGCCATCATGTTTTCCCTGGCCGAGGCCGGCACCGGAATGTTATGATATTCTTCTTTTAACTTCTCCAAATTGTTTCTGCTGTCGTTTTCCATAATGTGTCCCCTTTCTATGACATTTCCGACTTCAGTTCGATTCTGAGTTTTTTCAGTGCCCGGTACAGTCTTGCTTTTACCGTGTTGACATTCAAATCCAGTACCACAGCGATCTCTTCCAGCTTCAGTTCCTCTATAACCTTTAATACCACGATGGTACGGTCTTTTTCCTCCAGTGACTTGAGAAGCTCCATCGGATCATCCTCATGATAGACATCCTCGTGGGAGATCTCCACCCCCTCCAGACCGATGCTCTCCTTCTGTCTCTTCCTCAGAAAATCGACGGCCGTGTTCATCACCACGCGGTAGATCCAGGTGGATAAATAATCCGGCTCCCGCACCTTACTAATATCTTTCATCACCTTATAAGCACTTTCCTGGACAATGTCCAGCGCATCCTGTTCGTTGTTCACATAGCTGTAGGCGAGACGATAATACTTTTCATAATTGGTCAGGAGTATTTTCTCAGCTTCAGCTTCTAAATTCTTCTTCAAATATTCTTCCTCCTCTCTCCTCTTCTGTCTGTTAGACGTTTGCTGTTATCAAAAAGTTGCGAAAATAATCTTATTTATTCGGGCAAGGGAACAAGGAGTACTGCCCGGAGGGCTTTTTATGTAATAGGAGTACTTTCCTACTACATAAAAAGTGGCACCCGGAAAGCCTTATACCTTTCCGACGTGCCACATTTTATTATTATACTATAGATCAAATATTTTTTAAAGAAAAAACGGATAAATATTAATTCCTTCCGCTACTCAAAACGCACAATTTCTTTTTTCAGCCTCTTCATAATCTTCTTTTCCAGACGGGAAATATAGGACTGGGAGATTCCGAGCAAATCGGCCACCTCTTTCTGGGTCATTTCCTCCCCCTCCTCGTCGGACAGGCCAAAGCGGAGCTCCACGATCTTTCTCTCCCTCGGGCTCAGCCGGCTGATGGCGGAATTTAAGAGATTGCGTTCCACTTCTGTCTCCAAATCCTTGTAGATCACGTCCTCGTCTGTTCCCAGAATATCGGACAGCAAAAGTTCATTTCCATCCCAGTCCACATTTAACGGCTCATCGATGGATACCTCCATCTTCGTCTTATTGTTGCGCCGCAGATACATGAGAATCTCGTTCTCAATACAGCGTGACGCGTAGGTGGCCAGTTTGATGTTCTTCTCAGGGTTAAAGGTGTTGATCGCCTTGATCAGACCGATGGTTCCGATGGAGATTAAGTCCTCTACGCCGACGCTGGTATTGTCAAATTTCTTGGCTATGTAGACGACAAGGCGGAGATTATGCTCGATCAGCTCCGACTTTGCGCTCTGGTCGTCTTCGCCTCCCAGCATGGCAATCACTCTCGCCTCGGACTCATTATCCAGTGGGGCCGGAAGAATATCGGCGCCGCCAATGTAATGAATCTCTCCCTGCTTCGGCATCATCAGCGTCTTAAACGTGGGTACGGCTTTAAACTGGAAACGGTTTGGTACGGAAACTTTTAATATCATATCGGTAATCTCTCCTTTTCATCTGAAACTAATCTTCATGCAGAAGCATCTGGTATTCCCCGTCCACAGACAGGGGACGGCGGCAGACAGCCACCAGAGGCTTTTCTATAATTTTCACGTCACTGCCCTGGCGTATTTCCATTTCATCCAGGAAAATTCCGGGCATCACGCCTTCCTTCTTTCCCACACTCCCAAACGGAATGTATATGACAGAGGACACGCTCTCGCACAGTTCCTTAAGCGCCTCGTAGGTCACCACATGAACCGGCCGGTGCGTCACTGGCTCATACAGCCGGTTACCGGTATCGAGAAGCGCTGTCACCGTCTTCTTCCGCCCTCTGTAATGCATCGTTACCTCGTAGAAATGGTTCCGGCTCTTTCTGGCCTCCAAAACGAAGCCCAGGATACACCTCACGCCGAAGTAAGCGCCGGCAGCCAGCAGCAGCAGCCGGTAAAACGGCATGGCCGCCCGGTTATTTCCGCGAAGGATCTGTTCTATATAATAACCGGCCATCGTATGCTGGTAGAGAGCCTGCATGGCTCCGGCCATCATGACGGTCACCAGATAGAGGCAGGCTACAGCCTTGCCAATCTCCCGCTTCTTTCTGACGCCGAACGCCGTCACCACCATCAGGCAGCTGACCACGGCGTAGGTCATAAAAAAAGAGACTGCGGGGGGAATGGACGGAAATGCCGCGCACAGGACGGCCCAGGCAGCTCCCAAAGCAGCGCCCAGCACGATTCTGTATCTGCCCGCCCGGTATCTCATCACCTTTCCGGTTATGGAAAGCACAAGATAATCCAGGATCATGTTTATGACAAAAAACACATCTATGTATAAGTCAACCGTCACTAAAAGTTTTCTCACCTCCTGCCCTGTATGAACATTATAGTCAGAGAGACCTTCAGATTTTGTCAAAACGGCGGCCCTGATTCCTGTTTTTCATCGCCTTTTTCCCGGTATTTTCATCATGATTCGACATTTTATGGTCAAACATCTGTTTGCACCGGACCGTCCATGCGTTTCACACACCAATCACAAAGCTTTGCCGCTTGATAGACCTCGCCGCATACCGCCAAACATGAGGGAGAGAGAGTTTCCGTATCTCACACGAAAAAAAGAGTCGAACCAGGCAGATTTTTTCCGCCGGGTTCGACTCTTTTCTTATAAAGATTGGTAAACAGGACAGGCTGCGCGCTCTTATTCGCCTAACTGAGCGATACGCTCCTTCACCTGATCCATCATCTGTGTATATTTTTCCAGTTTCGCCTTTTCTTCCTCCAGTTTGGCTGCCGGCGCCTTGCTTACGAATTTCTCGTTGCTCAGCATTCCCTTTACGCGGGACAGCTCCCTGGATAACCGTTCCTCTTCCTTCTTTAACCGTTCCTTTTCCTTCTCGATGTCAACCAGCTCGGCAAACGGCATATAGATGACTGCCTGATGGATCACAGCGGACACGGCATCTTCGCCGATTCCTTCCTTATCCTTCTTTAGCACGATTTCGCTGGCATAGCCCAGCATGGCGAAGAATACGCGGCTGTGCTCGAAGATATCCAGGATTTCGCTGTTCTCTGATACAACGTATACCTTTGCCTTCTTGCTCGGCGGAACGTTCATGGAAGTCCGGACATTCCGGATGCCTCTTACCGCTTCCTTGATGGTCTCTACCGCATGCTCTTCCTCGGCAAAGTTCCATTCCTCCTTATATTCCGGCCATGCGGATACCATGATGGACTCTTCCTCGTCCTGAAGATTGCAGAAGATTTCCTCGGTGAGGAACGGCATATACGGATGAAGCAGCTTCAGGGAATTGATCAGCACGGTCTTTAAGGTCCAGATGGCCGCTGCCTTTGTGGTATCCTCTTCGTTCCAGAGTCTCGGCTTTACCATCTCGATATACCAGTCGCAGAACTCCTCCCAGATAAAATCATAAACCTTCTGGAGGGCGATTCCCAGTTCATACTTGTCTAAATTGTCCGTCACATCGCGGGCCAGGGTGTTGGCCTTGGAGAGGATCCATTTATCCGCCATGGTCAGATCAGACAGCTCCGCCTGGCTGTCCGGCGCCTTCTCGATGTTCATCATCATGAAGCGGGAAGCGTTCCATACCTTGTTGGCGAAGTTCCGGCTGGCTTCCACTCTCTCCCAGTAGAAACGCATATCGTTTCCAGGGGCATTGCCGGTAATGAGTGTCATACGCAGGGCGTCCGCGCCGTACTTGTCAATGACTTCCAGCGGATCGATGCCGTTGCCTAAGGACTTGCTCATCTTGCGGCCTTCGGAATCTCTGACCAGGCCGTGCATCAGCACGGTATGGAACGGCAGTTTTCCAGTATGTTCAATTCCCGAGAACACCATACGGATTACCCAGAAGAAAATAATATCGTAACCGGTCACCAGCACGTCTGTCGGGTAGAAATACTTCAAGTCCTCTGTCTCGTTCGGCCATCCGAGCGTGGAGAACGGCCACAGAGCAGAAGAAAACCAGGTATCGAGCGTGTCTTCATCCTGAGTAAGGTGAGTGCATCCGCATTTCGGACACTTCTCCGGTCTTTCCTTGCTTACAACAGTCTCTCCGCATTCGTCGCAGTAATAGGCCGGAATCCTGTGGCCCCACCACAGCTGTCTGGAAATACACCAGTCGCGGATGCTCTCCAGCCAGTGCAGATACGTCTTATCGAAACGCTCCGGCACAAATTTCAGTTTTCCGCTCTTCAACGCCTCAATCGCCGGCTTTGCCATCTCTTCCATGCGTACAAACCACTGCTGCTTCACCATCGGCTCTACCGTGGTCTTACAGCGGTCGTGAGTACCTACGGCGTGGGTATGGGGAACCACCTTTACGAGAAGGCCCAGCTCCTTCAAATCCTCTACGATGGCTTTTCTGGCCTCGTAGCGCTCCATCCCATCGTACCTGCTGCCAGGCAGACTGATGGTCGCGTCGTCGTTCATAATCGTAAGCTCCGGAAGATTGTGGCGTTTGCCCACCTCGAAGTCGTTAGGGTCATGGGCCGGTGTGATCTTTACACATCCGGTACCGAATTCTTTGTCTACGTAGGAGTCGGCAATCACCGGGATGGTGCGTCCCGTGAGAGGCAGCTCCAGCATCTTTCCAACGAGATTGGTGTAGCGCTCATCCTCCGGATTGACTGCCACAGCCGTATCGCCGAGAAGCGTCTCCGGTCTCGTGGTTGCGATCTCCACAAAGGAACCTTCCTCTCCCGCTACCGGATAGTTGATATGCCAGAAAAATCCGTCCTGGTCCACATGCTCTACCTCTGCGTCCGATATGGAGGTCTGGCATACCGGGCACCAGTTGATGATTCTGGACCCCTTGTAAATATAGCCTTTCTCATACAGACGGATAAATACTTCCTGCACCGCTTCCGAACAGCCCTCGTCCATGGTAAAACGTTCTCTGTCCCAGTCTGCGGAGGAACCCATCTTATGCAGCTGGTTGATAATGCGTCCGCCGTATTCCTTTCTCCAGTCCCAGCATTTCTCCAGGAATCCGTCACGGCCCAGGTCCTCCTTATCGATGCCCTGCTTCTTTAAGCTCTCGATTACCTTGACCTCTGTGGCGATCGCCGCGTGATCCGTACCTGGCTGCCAGAGCGCCTCGTATCCCTGCATCCGTTTGTAGCGGATTAAAATGTCCTGCATGGTGTTGTCCAGCGCGTGGCCCATATGAAGCTGGCCTGTGATATTGGGCGGAGGCATCACAATGGTAAACGGTTTTTTGTCCGGATTTGGCTCTGCGTGGAAATACTTCCTGTCCAGCCATTTCTGGTATATCTTGCCCTCAATTTCGGCAGGATTATAATTTTTTTCTAGTTCTTTCATGGTATTCTCCTTATCTGTTTTCTTTCTGATTTTTCTAAGGCTGTCTGCCCTGTTTCATGAAGTTTTGAAACTCTTCGAAATCTCCTTTTTGAAAAGCATCTTTCTTTACCATAATGCCTATGGTTTTTTCTATGACAATGACGTACAGGCCGCTTGACTCTTTCACCCTGGAAATCTGGCTGTAATAATATGTTTTCGCCGCTTCACCGTCATTTGCACACTCAATTCTGTCCGGATAAAACAATATGGTCTTTCCCATTCCGGTATGGCTCAGTTCATAGACTCTGTAGTTCCTTTTTGCCAGCCTGGAGCTGTAAAACACACTGAGGAAAAGGAACAGCACTCCCAGGACAATCAGCAGAAGCTTAAGCACGATATGGACCGGGAATAACAGCCCCCAGGCCAGATACACGACTCCAAGTACGATATGGACGGTTCGCCTCGAAGCTGTCATGCATTTCGTGTATTCCTGAAGCAGTTCCGGCGTGACCTGATATGAATTTTCAAATGATGGGGCGTCGTTTCTGTCCGAGGCCTCATATCTTTCCGGAAAGCTATGCCTTCCCTGCTTCATAAACTCCCGGAACTCTTCGAAGGTCCCTTTTTGAAAGGAATCCTTCTTTACGATAATACCGGTTTCATTTTTTACAACAATGGAATATAGACTGCCAGACTCCTTCTCTCTGGTTATATGTCTATAGTAAAAGGTCTTTGACTCCCCGCCGTCATTCACACATTCCATTCTGTCCGGATAAAAGGATATTGCTTTATCCAGCCCGGCGTGGCTCATTTCATATCTCCTGTAATTCTTCTTCGCAAGCCAGGCACTGTAAAACACGCTGCAAAGGATCGCTGTTACTCCCAGAACAGGCAGCAGAACTCTCAGCGCTGCATGAGAGGTAAACAGGATTCCCCAGATGAAACACAGGATTCCGAATACAAGCAGAACCTTTCGCCTCGGGGCTGTCATACAGTTCGTATACTCCCGCAGCAGCTCGGGTGTCATCTGGTATGTATTGATAAACAAAGGTTCCACGGCGATTCTCCTTTCCATTTACTTGTCTGTCATAAAAACACAATACTACCAAAAAGCAGCACTCCCGAGCCGGACTCTCGCGCCGGAGCGCGGTCGCTTCAGCGGCCATACTTCCTTAGCGCGGAGTGCGCATCCTCCCGGAGGGTTTTTATTCATAGAACGAACTTTCCTGTGAAATTAAAAAAAGCCCTCTGCATGTATTCCATGCAAAGGGCGAATAATCCGCGGTACCACCTTTTTTCCTGCGGCAGTCTGCGCCACAGCTCTCACGGTCTTTAACGCAAACCACGCGTGAGCGCCTACTGAACACCACTGTATTTCAGCACTCCGGTTCCAAAGCTACCTTCCGCACACACTTCCTTAACCATCTTTCAGCCGGTGAATGGTTCTCTCTGTCAGGGTTATGAACGTACTCCTCTTCTTCATTACCTTTTTTCTTTATGGTGATATCATAGAGGTTTTTTCAGCATTTGTCAACCCCTGTGAGTCAGGTGCCGAAAAGTTCTGGTCATTTTTCTATTCTCAATTCCCTCCGTTCGCACCCGCATCCACATAGAATTTCCCATCTTCACCGCGGAAAAATGCCATGCCCGCAGGGGCGTCAAGAAGCGGAATGATATCGGGATCATAGTTTGCCACCGTATTCAGATCATAGAGTCCGAAATGCCCGCTGTCCTCGCAGTATTCCCGGTCTTCCGATCCCTCATAGAAGATCCATCCGCTGTCCTCCGGGTGTTCCTCCTGCGGCTCATTACGCACCATATAGCCCACTTTGGAGCCTTCCACCATAATCTTATCGGTGGCGATTCCAAACTGGCCGCTCTCCAGCAGCGGCTTTATCTCTTCCGCCTTCATGAAGAACTTCTTACGCCGCGGAAGCTCCGGCATGGGAACGTCGTAGGCCTCCGGATCGATAAAACGGATCACAAGACACGCCTTGTCCCCATTTTCGTCAAACCCCCAGTAACCGCTGTACGCACCGTCACCGAAACCACTGGTAAAGAGAATCAGATTTTCATCGCTTCCCGGCGGACACCAGTCCATATAATCGCCGTCCTCCCTCTGATATCGGGGATACTGTTTTGCATAAGCCTTCATGGCCTCCGCAAAGCAGTCGTCATAGAGATTTTTGTCCGGATTCTTCCCGCGCCACTCTTTTATAAAATCATCATAAACGACAGAAACAGCCCTGTCACAGATACAGGCCAGCCCCGTATCCACACCGAACATGGCAAATACTCCCGGTTTATCTTTATCTTCAATCGTATAGCCCTGAGGCATGGCCAGTTCATAGCGGACCGGCGTCTTTCCGTTCACGTCCAGTTTCGCCGCCAGGAAGCGGAATCCAAAGACCGGATGATCGATCACTGACAGCGATACCGGATAGCTCCCCGGCTCCACCGTCTCCTCCAGCGTACAGGAATATTTCGTATTTATGTAGCAGAGCGGATCTCCAATCTCGATCCTGCCGGTCTTTAGCCGCACCTCTCCGATCGTCAGCTGTTCATACGCTCCCGCACGGTCAAACAAAGCATTGAGCCCCACGGCTTCCGGTTCCTGTTTCATAAGCTCCAAGTTCTTTTTAAATATCTCCTGAAATACGTTCTGCCATATATTATCACCCATAGCGTCCTCCTGTCTGAACGTTTCGTTTTCTGTATCGCCGTTCAGGTTCTATACGCCTTAGTGTATCATAACATGTCACTTTTTTCCACTTACGATTCCAGCCGTTCCAGCCGTATTTTCCATTTTCCCCGGGTTCCATGTCTTTCGGAAACAATATCCTTGTTTCTGTAGACGCTGAGAATCAGTCCTAGCAATATGTAATTCACCAGGGTACTCTGTCCTCCGTATGACAGAAACGGAATCGTCATGGGTTCTACCAGCGGTACGCCGAAGTTGGCCGCCACATAGACAAGCATCTGAATTGTCAGAACTACGGAGCACGCCGTTCCGACGAGAAATCCAAGGCGGTTCTTCTGTCTCCACGATATGGAAAATGCTTTCACCGCCGTGGCGGCAAGTATGCACAGCATGGCGGTTCCGGCCGCAATACCGTATTTGGCAAAAACAAAGAAAACAACGTAGTCACAGTTTAAAAACTTCATTGCCTTCGGCACAGGTGCTGCCGATGAGCCAAACATTTGAAAACTGGAGACAGACTCCTGAAGATAGGGAATAATCCCTCCATTGGAGTTGTAATGAAGCATATCCGGGCCGAAAATGGACTGAAGCCTGATCATCTGGTACGTATGCAATACTCCCAGGTCCGTTCCCTTCCAGTAAAGAAGGAGGAGGGTGAGCACAGGTACGGCAATAAGAGCTGCTATGGTCCGGGCCTTTTTGACATGGAAGAATCCTTTCCATACGGCAATAAGCAGAAGCAGGAAACAGCCGCCGGCGAGCTCCAGACTCCCATGTACCATTATCGTCTTCAGTCCCATGAAAAATGGCATGAAGCTTAAGAGATAACAGACAGCTACTGCTCCGTATCCCTTTGTCCGGAATCTATAAAGCACTCCCGCGTAGAGAGGCAGGAACAGTGTCAGATAATTATAGATTCTCACTTTTCCCATGATTACGACGTGTGTATTTGCAATGATAAATATGACGACGAAGTAACCAAACCACAGAAGGAGGGGATACCGGCCAAGTATCGTGTAATCGACGATATAGACTGCGGCAAGAACAGCGAGTCCCACGAAGGTAAAAAAGCACTGGCGCGTCCAGAAATAGTCTGCAAGATCGCCGGAAATGCCGCCGAACAGTCCGGTATAGCATGTCATATACTGAAGCGCGAGGCCTAACGCGCTTAACAGAAGCACCAGAATGAGGAATTTCCACTCCAGATGCGGCCGGTGAATCCGGTTCAGGGCAGTTCCCGTCTCTATGGGATCTCCCATCTGGCGGACCGCCTCTCTCTTCGCCTCAGAAGGCGTCATGCCATCAGCCTCATAGGCATCAGACTGTTCCTGCACATGGTTTTCCAGCTCCTCCCTGACCATGATCCTGGCCTTTTTACAGCGGATCTGCTCCGATACGGTATCGAGATATTCAGTTAGTTCCATAGACGGCACCTCCTAGTACTGCGTTGCATAAATAGCTGAGTTATAGTGCCTGATATCTGCGTCAGGTGTGCGTCCGCGAAGCGACGGCGTAGTGGACCCTACGTCTAGCTTCGCGGGCGTGCTCCTGGCGTAGATAGCTGGTACTATAGCGCAGGGATTTATGCAATGCAGTGCTAGTACTCCGGATACTGCTCCGGCATATTGCTTCCACTCCTCTTCCTTCCCTTTCAGGTAACGCTTTCCCTCTCCGGTGATACTGTAATACTTGCGTACCTTTCCGGAAGCGTCCTCTTCATAGGAGGTCAAATATCCCTTCTGTTCCAGGGAATGCAGAAGGGGATACAGGGTTCCCGCCTTCAGTTCGAATACATCGTTGGATTTCTTCCGCAGATTTTCTATCATCTCGTATCCGTACATGTCTTTTTCTGTTAGAAGTTTTAGAAGAAGCATGGCGGTACTGCCTGAGATCAGGCTTTTGTCGATGGGCATGGGGGTACCTCACTTTCTTTTTTTTAGTTGTTGTATAGGCGATTTATGTATAGGTGATCTATATATATCGATTATCTATATAATAGTTGATGGCAGAGAAGATGTCAAGAGAGAACTGCCCTGTTTATATGAAATTGATCGTGCTGCCCGCTGGCCCGCAGTGGCCGCTCGATTCCGCTTCGCTCCATCTCGCTGACGGGCGTTCGCCCTATGAAAAAAGACATAGACAAATTTACTTTTGTGCAAGCACAACGTAAATTTGTCTATGTCTTTTTTCACACTGCTCAATGCTTATATCATGTTTCGGTACTCTCCCTTCCAGCCTTTGACCAGTTCGGAAGCACCTTTCATTCTTTTAATCGGATCTTTTAAGAATAGTTCGTCTAATTTTTCTAAGCTTTCAACCTTCTGCGCTGCTTCTTCTGCCTTCTTCATATCTTCATCCCATACCGCTTTTACATCTTCCGTAATCAATGTGCGGTATCTGTCTTTTAATACCAGATTGGGGTTCCATTTGGATAAATAATAGATTCGCTTTAATACGTCTCCACTCTTTGCTAAATCAAACGACTTCTGATACGCCTGATAGGCCTTCTCCATGGAAAATAAACGCGCATAGGAAGCTCCCAGATTGTTGTATATCTTCGCAAAAAAGGCGTCGTCTGTTGAAGACTCCTTTGGCATCTCTAAGATTCCTTCGTATTCTGCTACGGCTTTGCCGTACTGCTTTCTCGTGAAGAGGTAGTCGGCTTTGGCTTTGGCGAATTCGGGCGGGGTCATTTTTCTGTAGGTCTCGATCTTTTGACGGAAATGTTTGATCTCAGCTGCGTTGTAGTAGTCACATTCCGTCAGGATTAAAAACAGGAGCTCATCGGTGTCTTCTCCGCTCTGCTGCCATTTTTCCAGCTTGGCCGCCATAAAGCCCATCTCCAGCTCGCCGCGGATGAATTCGATCAGATGGTCATCCACGAAAGTCTCCAGTACCAGAAGCGGATTATGGTAGATCACATAGCAAAGCTCCTGGGAGGAGTAGAGGTGGACTCCCAGGCCCTCGAAATAAAAAGGATGTTTTACCGGCTCCTGCCGGCATAGTATCAGGCTCATATCATGACCTCTTGTCTGACTACGGCATCTGAGGCCGGGAACAGTTCTCCGAAGCCCTTGTCCTTAAGCACCACCGCCATCGTCTTCTCATCTAAAAATCCCACGCTGATCCCCACACGCGTCGTTCTCTCGGGCCGTTTCGGGAATCCCTCCAGCGGAATCTTTACCAGCTTTTTCTGCTTCGGATCCATGGGTGTTACTAAAAACTCTACGTAGTCCTGGTTATCCACGATCAAATCCACACTGCTTCTCGACTCATACCAGTTGTCGCCGGCAGCCGCCACGATCAGCTGGCTCTCACGGTTCTTGTGCAGCACCTTCATCGATATCGTCGAATGAAGCCGCCCCTCGCAGACACAGATAAAGGGGTAAGACGTCTTTTCATGGAGGTAATCCATGCCCTTAAAAGCGGCGCCCCTGGCAAACAGCTCCTGGTCCATGTAGACCTTTCGCCTGGAACAGAGAAGCTTCATGAAATCTCCCGCCCAGTCCTGCCGCTCAAAGCCTTTTCCTGTCAGGAAAATGGAAGAAAACAGCTTCTTGGAAAGCAGCCGCTCCGCACAGGAACTGAGGATCTTATCCGCCAGCTTTCCGCCGGAAGGGGTATTCAAAATATCGAGATTAAAGCTTTCCTCCAGCGCCTCATCCTCGGCCACCACAGTCATCTGCTTCATCCCGCGCTGAACCTTTAATTCGTGGTAATGGAGCGAATCCTCTGATAAATCGAAGACCGCTACCTGATTGCTCCATACTTCCTTCTTCTGGCTCAGAACGTAGTAGACAAAGCCTTCCGTATGGCTGATGATGTGCACCCGGTCCCTGGGGATCTCTAAGTAATCCGCACAGTACATCAGCGCGTCCATCAGCTTGACCTCCACCTTTTCCAGTGTGATCACCAGCTCCTTTACCTCATCGGAGAAAAATTCCTCCCTGGCCAGCGCCAGTATTTTCTTTAGATAGATCTTAAGCAGGGTGGTACCCTCGTATTTCACGCCTCCCAGCGTGGCGGTACCGTCCTTCATGACCATCTTTATAAGCTTGTCTACGATAATGCCTTCCCCCACCAGGGTGTATGCGTAAGCTTCTTCCCCCACATACCACTCGTCATCATCCTTTTTCCGGCAGATGACCGTCGGCAGGCACCACGTCTTTTCACGTTCGTGACAGCACAGCCTGGTATAGGCATCACATAAATCAAGTCCAATTATCAATCCGTCCATCGACAATCCCCTTATCTACATCAGTGGAAATAATTCTTCCGCGGCAGCATTCTTTGTTAAATACTCCCGCATCCGTTTTTTGAGCCCTTCTTCGTCCTTTAAACTCAGACACAGGCTCATTTCATTTAAACAGGCAAATCTGCTTTCCGAATCACCGGCCGCCGATGCAGCGTCACAGCTGACGCTTCCTTCTTTTTTCAGCACCCACTTGCCGTCTTCCAGTTCACTGATCCGGTACTCCATGATTTCCCCTTCAAAAAGGACCTTCTTCTTTACGAAAATCCCCTGGTACGTCCTTCCAATATCCTCGCAGTGGTATTCCTCCTCATCCGGCAGAATCCGGACCTCAAAATCGATCCGCGCGTTCCTGTCTGAATGATACTGGATCATGGCCTTGTCCATGATATCCTCCGGCATGGGAACGTATTTCGCCAGCTTCTTGAAATACGGGAATACCAGTCCCGCCTCCAGGAGAACCGCTGTCGTACTCTTTAACAGCTCCTTCTGCTCCTCTTCCAGCGAGGAAAGCTCGGAATAGTATTTGGTCAGAGCCAGCAGATAGATCGTTGGTATCCTGTCTTTGTCTGCGGAGCCGTTGACCGCGCCTTCCAGATAGGCGAAAACCTTGTCATCCGGAGTCTTGTCATCAAGGAAATACTCCGAACTCTTAATTGTAAAATATGCCCGGACGATGTTGTCACTCGTCTTCTTTTTGTTCATATAGAGGCTGAATACCCGGTCTATGGTTTCCGTGCATCCGGAAAACATCATCTGTGCGACCAGACGCTCCTCAAGATCATACGTCTCCACATGCTCGGAAATACCCTGCAGGAGTATGCGGTACATCTGATTCGTCAGACCGTTGTAGTGCTCGCAAAGGTAATCCAGGATGACGCTGTCGCTCATGCCTTCCAGAAAAACGCGGTACGACAGGTGGAGAAGCAGCGGATCTTCATCAAAAAGATTCTGAAGAATCATCTTGGTACACAGCTTTAAAAGCCGCTTGCTCTGAATCTCCTCGCAGCCGAATTCCCGTATCATATCGAAGGCTTCCTCAACATAATTGCGGTTGATTAAGGTCTCACAGATTCCCAGGCGTTCTTCCTTCGTAAGCAGACGCTTGTCGAGGCGCACCAGATAAGCGCCTCCCTCTGTGCTGTCTTCACTCACCGGATGAAGAGGAGAATCTCCCTCTTTCACGTTCGATGGAATGCCCGGCATATTCTGGTAATACTCTATGATTCTGGATAGCAGGAGTCTCTGATACAGCGGCTGGAGCCGTCCATCCTCCATGGCATCCTCCAGCATCCCCGCCTCCTTCTCATCTGCAATGCCCCTCTTTAGGATCTCGTCGCAGGCCCGGAGTCTGAGCATCGGATGATCGGGATACAGTTCAAAGCAGCGCGCCTCTAACTCCGGCTTATCCATCACCGGCGTCTTCTCATAAGGAACCGTACTGTAACGGTTTCCAAAGGCATCCTGGAACAACAGGATGCTGTGCTCGGAAAACAGCGGCACGTACGCTACGCCGTCGTCCAGAAGAAATGCGTCCTCCTCCAGCAGCTCCTCGTAACAGACAATTACATACTTCATCTTAAGGTTCCTGCACTCCACGCGGTAAGAACGCAGAATAGAGGGCAGTACCTTAGCCATAGGAAGGTCAATGACATCCTTGTAGATCATGTGTTCGTAAATAACGGCCAGATTACTTCCGATCCTCGATTCGAACAGCTGTTCTGTGGCGAATTTTTCGATATCCCGCTCATACACCTCATACAGCGGATCGGATTCCTTTAAGTAAACCAGCACATTTTTATAGAGCAGCGCCCTGCTGTGGCGGTCCAGCTCGCTACCGCCGTAGGAAAAATAGAGGAGCACTTCCTTGGGAAGCAGGTAGCAGTAATCCTTTGGAAGCGCGTACAGATAATACTCGTAAAGCCGTGTCAGGCTGATTCCTTCTTTGATCCCCTTCTCATACCACTTAAATGCCTCCGCACTCCTGCTCTCTCCCCGGATCAGTATGGAACAGACCGCCTCCAGTATTTCCTTTCCGGGATACTTCTCATACAGGCGTCCCAGCGCCCTGTAGTGAAGGCGGTTAAAATGCCTGGACGTCAGCGTAAGCCTCGCAGCAGCCAGCGCAAATTTCTCTCCCGCGGCGCCGTATCTGGCACCGAAGGACAGTACCTGCAGCTCAAACGGGCCGATACTCCGGATCAGATCCGGCTCTTCGGAAAGCAGCCTGCAGGCATGCAGATAGAGAAACGGGCTTCTCATGCCCGCTTCAAACTGGCGTCTCATCATGGATATGGCTCCGCCCGAATTCTCATTAAGCCGGCGGTCCAGCCTTAAAAGGATCAGAAACAGATTATGAAGGTCCGGATTCTCCTCCAGATATTTTCTCAGCAGACGAACCAGCGATTCCTTCTGGTATTCATCCGGCTGCAGAATCAGCCTCAGATACTGATAGTAACAGTAAAGCTCCAGCTTCTCCTGCCGCTCCGCCAGGATCTTCTCCCGGCATTCATCCAGCAGCAGCGCCGCCTGGCTCGTCCTGTCGTCTGAAAGGTATATCTCGGCCCTTAATAGCTTAATCGCCTCCTGCTGCCCCTTCATCTCCTCGATCTCATCCAGCGCCCGCAGCATCTGATTATGCGGAAAGTCCCCATCACCTGTGTTCGGCGGATTGTAAGGAAAGTCCCCATTACCTGCCTCTTTCTGCAAGCGCAGGTGCAGGTACGTCGCCACCGCTTCCTTCGTATAGGCGTCCTCCGCGGAAATACCACCGCCCGGGTTCACCATCGCGGTCACCGGAACGACGAAGCGCTCTTCGATTCCGGTAATGATAATGCGTCCCTGGTTCAGGCCCTGATGCATGCGCCTCGGATGGATGCGGTAGACGATCTCGCAGGTGTCGTCGGTAAAATCCTGGTCTCCGATGTTTCTCACCGGAATCTCTATAAAATCGCAGTCGGCCGTAACCTCAAGGCTTACGTAGCCCCAACCGCTTCTGGTTATCGTAATACATTCCTGGATCACTCCGTCCAGTTGGTCAAACCGCCGCTCGCTCTCGTCCGCAGTCAGCTTTACCGGCTCCTTGACACCGAGTCCGGTCAGGAATTCCTCCAGCTCCTTCTTCCTGTCCGGTCTTCCTTTTAAACCACCGTAAAGGGCCCTCACATGCAAATCCTTCATGAAGGGGGCCTCGAAAAAATCTCTATATTCAAATAAGCGAAGCGCTGTCTCATAGTCGTTCTTCGCTGTTCCAGCGAAATCCTCCGCCGTCTTTAAATCGCTCAATGCTTTCCCTGACGTACTCAGTTCCACACGAAAAGAATAAGGGACTTCTCTTTCTCCGCCATTGGTAACCAGATAGAAAGCTCCCTTAATCATATCTCCGTCTTCCAGAAAACCGGTATTCACCTCATAGACCAGATGGTTATAGGTGCCGCCAAACGCCCCATTAAGAAGCCTCACGCGGAAATTGGAAGAATATGCAAGTCCTTTTATATGCAGATTATTCTCACTGGTAACGACAAGTTCCCGCCTCGTGGCCCCGCCGGAACGCACCACGTCGTCAATTCCTTTCGGAGTGACCTTGATCACAGGAACCTCCGAATCGATGATGCCTTTAGCCAGCCTGTTGATTCGTTCTCTCATAGTACCACCTGTATCTTATGTTCTTCAGCCTGACAGCTGTTGTCTTTCAGTTTAATTACTATATTCTAACATATTTTCTATTGATTTAAAACCCTAAAATTGGTATGATAAAATAAAAACTGATAGAAGAAGGACAAGAATCATGACAACGAATGAAAAAGCTTTATTATTGCATGAAAAATGGAACGGCAAGCTGGAAACTATTTCCAAGGCCGAAGTAAAAAGCAGGGAAGATTTGGCCCTCGCCTATACTCCCGGCGTTGCGGAGCCGTGTAAGGTCATCGCTGCCGAACCGGAAGCCGCTTATAAATATACAATCAAATCCAACACGATCGCGGTTGTTTCCGACGGCAGCGCGGTTCTTGGCCTCGGCAATATCGGACCTCTGGCCGCCATGCCCGTTATGGAAGGAAAGGCCGTGCTCTTCAAGGAATTCGGCGGCGTCAACGCATTTCCAATCTGCCTGGATACCCAGGATACGGAAGAGATCATAAAGATTGTTGTGGGTATCGCTCCTGCTTTCGGAGGAATCAATTTAGAGGATATTTCCGCGCCCAGATGTTTTGAGATTGAGGAACGCTTAAAAGAGCTGCTCCCCATCCCCGTCTTCCACGATGACCAGCACGGAACCGCCATCGTCGTTCTGGCAGGAATCATCAACGCATTAAAGGTGACCGGCAAGAAGAAGGAAGACTGCCGGGTCGTCGTAAACGGAGCCGGTTCCGCTGGAATCGCCATCACAAAGCTTCTCTTAACCTACGGATTTTTGCACATCACCATGTGTGACCGCGCCGGAATCTTAAAGAAGGGCATGGACGGCTTAAACTGGATGCAGGAAAAGATGGTGGAGGTGACCAACTTAGAAGGCGCAGACGGCAGCCTGGCCGACGCCATGAAGGGCGCCGATATCTTTGTCGGCGTGTCCGCACCGGGAATTGTCACAAAAGAGATGGCCGCGTCCATGAACACGGATGCGATCCTGTTCGCCATGGCAAACCCGGTTCCTGAGATTATGCCTGACGTCGCAAAAGAGGCCGGAGCGAAAATTATCGGCACCGGCAGGTCTGATTTCCCCAATCAGGTCAATAATGTAGTTGTATTCCCGGGCATCTTTAAGGGTGCTTTAGAGGGACGCGCCACTGCGATCACTGAAGAGATGAAGCTGGCTGCCGCCACCGCGATCGCAGGGCTGGTGGATGAATCCATACTGGATGAAAACCATATTCTGCCGGAGGCATTTGATCCCCGTGTGGCCGATGTGGTCAGCCGTGCAGTGAAAGATCATATACAAAAGTAAGAATCAATCTATGGAGGGTGTCCTATGTTGTCAGAACCCATGACGCTTTATAAATTAATGATTTTGTATATGCTGAAGCAGGTCAATTTTCCCCTTACCAGTGCGCAGCTGTCAAATTTTTTCCTGGAGCATGAATACACCACGTATTTCACGCTGAATCAGGCATTAAACGAACTTCTGGAGGCCAAGCTCCTCCATGTGGAGACCAACCACAACAGCAGCCGCTATGAGATCACGCGGGAGGGAGAAGAAACCCTTTCGTTCTTCGGCAACAAGATATCCTCTGCCATCATTGAAGACATCGATGAATATTTGAAAGAGAACAAGTTCCGCCTCCGCAACGAGGTGGGCGTGACCGCGGATTTCTACAAATCCACCAACCAGGATTTCATCGTTCACTGTGAGGTGCGTGAGGGTAAGAGCTGTCTGATCGATTTAGAGCTCGCCGTCCCCGACAAGGACCAGGCGGAAATCATGTGTGACCACTGGAAGGCCAAGAGCCAGGAAATCTACGCATTTGCCATGAAGGCTCTCATGAGCGACTAAAAAGGCAATTATAAAGGGGGAATTCCCATGCAGATCAAAAAACAGAAATCATTGATTCAGGAAATCAGAGATGAGTATCAGGCAGAAGTGAAAAAGCTGAAACGGAAGAAATTTCTTTTGAAGGCAAAGCTACTGCTGACCATTGTCCTTCCCGTCTTTATCATCCTGCTTTCGGTGAAGGTTATCAAAACCTTTGTGCGCATCAAGGTCAGAGATATCTTTTCCAAAAAGCCCAGAGATTCGAAGGGCACGGAGAACGTGCAGGTCTCTAAGAGCCAGGGACAGGGGAAGACACAGGAACAGACACAGGAACAAACGCCTCCGGAACCGGAGCCGTTAAAACCAGCCGTTCCGGTTCCGGCAGTTATGACGCCGGTAGAAAAAGAAATTATAACGCCGGTTCCTGTGGTGACGGAATCTGTCACTGTATCTGAATAGAGTCATACAAAAATGGTATAAGGAGCATTGGGGATTGGAAATATCCACATGCTCCTTATACCATTTTCAGATTACCATTTTTTATGCATCTCTTTTGTATTTCTATGTATTTTATTTCAATCCACATTCTGAGTTCAGAATACAAAACCCAGAAAGACATAGTAGCTATGCTGCCATTTTAGTAAAAGGATGATATTGCACTGATACAGGGAATTCCGGTAGTACCTGAAATACCAGCTCGTGCGCCTTTATCGTCCGAGCAAAATACATATAACTGTATATGATCCTGATTTTGAAGAACTTGCTGCATAAGGTAAGTTTTAATCTCGCCCAGATTATTGCCATATCCTACTGTCATATCACAATTGGCAATCTCTATCATAAAATAGTCGATTGGCATTTTGATGTACAGTTCAAGGCTCATGTAAAATCTCCTGTAAAAATCTTTGTCAAACAAATCACAGGCATTTTTTAAGTATGAAAGATACAGGGAAACAGCACTCTTTCCATAATTCTGATATAGTAGCATAATGAGAGAATAATCTGCTCATGGCAGCTTCATATCTGTGCAAAATCTTACAGAGAGTTTCCTGATCTGATACGTTTCTCTTGTCAGAAAGTAAATCATATTCTGAATTTTGATCCATTAGCTGCTTAAGGCTCCCAAACCTGAGAATCTCCGGGGTACGTCTTTGCCATCTTTCAGCGTCAGGTTCATAGCTGACCGCTTTTCTCAGTACTTCCTTTTTCACATTTAAAAATTCGTAAACAGTATCCGTATTTATATATCCTTCTTCATAAAGCCGCAGTAAAACTGCTTTATATGGAACTGAAAAAATTGCCATTAATCTGATCATATCGCCCAACACCTGACCGGATTTGGGAATTCCATAAATCTGCATTTGTTCATACAAAGCATTGGAAGGAACAAGAAGTAATCCGGCGAACGCATTCGCTTCCAGATCTTCTTTACATTTTACGTCTTCATCCATAACAGCCGCATTTAAAATAGAGCCCTTTCTTAAAACACTTCCGTTTTTTCTCTAAAAAACACCAAATATGATATAACTCATGAGCAGCTGCAAAAATCTGATTTGATACTGGCAGCCATGAGTTTACATAAGTAAACACTCTTCCTTTCTGTACGCATGTAAGTGCACAAAAATCATCATCTTTTGTAGGAAACCGAAAAAGATCCAAGTCTTCCTGTTTTTTTCGTGCGTAATTAGTCAACACTGAGAAAATATCATCCTGTATAATATTATTTCCATTGTACAGGCTATTGAACTGTATGACAGCTTGGAACAGTTCCTGGAACTTCTTTTGATCATTCATATAAAGGCTATTATCTAAAACATTCCCCATTAAAGTTCAGTCCACTCCTCTCTCATCATCTTGCCGTTTTCTCTGATCTTATCATGAAAAAGGATCAATTCAATCAAAGTATCTATATCCTGTATGGACTGCTTTGCTTTACCGGGTTTTTACCTGCCCCATAAAAACATGGAACACATTCATCTCTTCATAATCCTATGGAATTGATGTCAGTGCTTCCATACTGGTACCACAATATTCGGATATCTGCCGCAGTTCTGCCGCATTAATGGTGCGAAATAAAATAAAAGCCCCGCAAAATCACCAGACTTTGCAGGGCTTCCAACACAAACCTTCCATATGAACTTTTATACCGTTTCGACTATCCGTTATTTCCTCCGCCTACCCCTGCATAAACCGGTTCAAAAACTCCTTGGTCGAGTTCTTCTGCGGGTTTCCGAAGATATCCGCCGGAGCACCCTCTTCCTCGATCACCCCGCCCGCCATATAGACGACATGGTTCGATACGTCGCGGGCGAACGCCATCTCGTGGGTGACGATAATCATGGTCAATCCCTCTTTTGCGAGCGTCCTCATGACGGCAAGCACCTCGCCCACCATCTGCGGGTCCAGAGCAGACGTCGGCTCGTCAAACAACAGAATCTCCGGTTCCATGGCGAGCGCCCTGGCGATTGCCACACGCTGCTTCTGGCCGCCGGACAGCTGCCTCGGCTTCGCGTTGATATAGGGGGCCATTCCTACCTTCTCCAGATAAAGCATGGCCTTACGTTTTGCTTCTTCCTTATCTTTCTTTAAAACCTTGATCTGGCCGACCATGCAGTTGTCAAGCACCGTCATGTTATTAAAGAGGTTGAAATTCTGGAACACCATTCCCACGCGCGTACGGTAGGATGCGGCGTTCATCTTTCTGTCGGTGATGTCCTTATCGTGATACAGGATCTCTCCCGTAGTCGGTGTCTCCAGAAGGTTGACACAGCGCAGCAGTGTGGATTTACCGGAACCGGAGGCGCCTATGATGCACGTCACATCGCCCTCAGCCACAGAGAAATCGATATCCCGGAGCACCACGTTCGTTCCGAACGTCTTGCTTAAATGATGGATTTCCAGTACTGTATTTCCTGCCATAATTACTTATCCTCCTTCTCGTTTGGATCTGGGAATTTCACCAGGCCGCTGGTGTAGGCAAGCGTATCCGTGGTAGCGAGATCGTAGCTGTCCGAACCGTCCATCTTCTTCTCCCAGTGACGCAGAATTCTGGAGCAGGTGAAGGTAAGGATAAAGTAAATCACCATCGTAATGGTAAATGCCTCAAAATACGTATAGTAAGCGCCGGCCACGCCCTTCGTCGCATAGAACAGCTCTACGACGCCGATCATGGAAAGCACGGAAGAATCCTTGATGTTAATGATTAAGTTATTGCCGATCTGAGGCATGATGTTGCGCAGCGCCTGAGGCATGATAACATTGACCATAGTCTGGATATGATTCATACCGATGGCTTTCGCGCCCTCTGTCTGTCCCGGATCGATGGATAGGATGCCGCCGCGCACCGTCTCTGCCATGTAAGCCCCCGTATTAATGGATATAATAAAGTAAGCGGCAAACGTCTGGGACATGTTAAATCCAAACAGAACGGAAGATCCATAGTAAATAAACATGGCCTGAACCATCATGGGCGTTCCGCGGAATACCTCCACGTAGATATTTAAGATCAGCTTGATAAGTCCCAGAACTCCCCTTTTAACAGGATTATCCTTCTTATCCACCGGTATTGTCTGGACGATTCCGACCGCGAATCCGATGATACAGCCGATCAGTGTGCCGACAAGGGCGAGCGCCATAGTCTTTCCGGCGCCGTTTAAAAATGATACTCCGTATTTCTGCAGGATAAATAGAATCCTTCCAAAAAAATCTGACGGCAGCGACATAAGATTACCTCCAATTTAATTAAAACAGAACAAGCGGCACGGAATGAAACTGCCCTGTCCCGTGCCTGCATGCCCTGCCGATTTCTGTAATTTAAGATTATTCTGATAATGGCTGAACGGAAATCGCCTCTTCCATCATCTTGTTATAATCATCTTTTGTCATCGTAGCCAATACACTGTTGATGGCGTCCTTTAACTCTGTATTCCCCTTCTTTAAGGAAATACCGATGTTGATATCTTCATCCGATACCTGGAACTCGCCGTCCTTGCCCGTGAAATCAAGCAGCTTGAAATCCGGATACGCAATGAGCGCAGCCTGTCCGGTAGGCTTGTCTGTTACAACCAGATCACATCTGCCGGAGTTTAAAGCTACCAGCATGGCCGGTGCAGACTCCTGTGCCGGCTGAATGTTGCCATCCGGGATCTGCGGCAGGCAGTTGTCGTACCAGATTGTGTTTAACTGAGAGGTAGCGGTGGCTCCTGCAAGGTCTGCAACGCTGGCCGCATTCTCATACTTTCCGCCTGTCTTTACCAGAGTTACGATCGTCGCGTAGTAATACGGCTCCGTAAAATCTACAGACTGAAGGCGCTCAGCGGTGATGGACTGTCCCGCAATGACACAGTCAACCTTTCCCGACTGTACGGCCGGTACCAGGGAATCCCAGTCCAGCTTAACGATCTCTAACTTATAGCCGAGCGTGTCGGCGATCTTTTTCGCCATCATAACATCATAGCCGTACGCAAAATCGGAGCCTCCCGAAATCGCGACAGCGCCGTTGGCATCCGTAGGCTGGGTCCAGTTATACGGAGCGTAGCTGCACTCCATCGCAACCTTCAATACCTTCTCTCCGCCTCCATTCGCCTCTGCTCCGGCGGCCGGCGTACTCTCTGCCGCATTCTTGCTCCCACACGCAGTCAGCGCCGATACGGCTAAAACCACCGCAAGGCAGGCTGCTGCCAAACTCTTTCCTGTTTTTTTCATAACTTTTCTCCTCTGCACTATCTCATAAATAGGTTCATTATAAAAAGATTTTGTCTCCTTGTCAAGACTCTCCCATCATTTCCTCGATCAGAGCCCATATTTCGTCTCTTCCCTGTTTCGTTTCAGCGGAAAATGGGATAACCGTCACATCCTGGCCGATTTCCAGTCCCTGACGAACCATCTTCATATGCTTCTGTACCTGGCTCCGGTTGATCTTGTCCAGCTTCGTCGCAATGATAACCGGCTGATATCCGTTGTACACGATCCAGTCGTACATGGTCTTGTCGTTGACGGATGGCTCATGGCGGATGTCGATAAGCAGGAACACACGCTTCAGCATGGGAGACTGGTGGAGATAGTTTTCAATCATCTTCCCCCATTTGGCCTTTACCTCCTGAGCTACCTTTGCGTAGCCGTAGCCCGGTAAATCCACGTAATAAAGGGCATCGTTGATATTGTAGAAATTGATGGTCTGGGTCTTGCCCGGCTGGGAAGACGTGCGCGCGTACGCCTTGCGGTTCATCAGCGCGTTAATCAGCGACGACTTCCCCACATTGGACTTCCCCGCAAATGCAAACTCCGGCTTCGTATTGTCCGGCAGCTTACTGGTAATTCCGCACACGGTCTCCAGTTCTACTGTTTTGATTATCATATGGCTTCCTTTCTATTCGCTTACAAGGGCTTCCTTCAGCACGTCTGCCATATCCTTCACAAAAATGATGGTCAGCCCCTTCGTAATCTCCTTTGACAGCTCCGCAATGTCGGGCCTGTTCTTATCCGGCACGAGAACTCTCTTCATATGTGCCATCCTGGCAGCCAGGATCTTCTCCTTTAAGCCGCCGATCGGAAGCGCCCTTCCGCGCAGTGTGATCTCTCCCGTCATGGCCAGCTTCGCATCCACCTTTCTCCCCGTGACAGCCGACAGCATGGCGGTCGCCATGGTAATGCCTGCCGACGGGCCGTCCTTCGGAACTGCTCCCTCCGGAATATGGAGGTGGATATCGTGTTTTTCAAAGTAATCATCCGCCACGCCGTACTCCGGGCAGATGGAACGGATATAGCTTAATGCCGTCTGGGCCGATTCCTTCATCACATCGCCCATCTGGCCTGTCATCTGCATCGTTCCCTTGCCAGGCATGACGTTGACCTCGATCTGCAGAGTGTCTCCGCCTACGCTGGTCCACGCCAGTCCTCTGACGATTCCCACCTGATCTTCCTCATTAACATCCTCGAAGGTGATCTTCTCCTTGCCCAGATACTTTTCCAGCCCATTTTCCGTAATTCTGATGGCCTTCTTCTTATCTTCCAGGAACTCTCTGGCGGCCTTCCGGCAGATATCCCCGATCCGGCGCTCCAGATTTCTCACTCCGGCTTCCCTGGTATAATTATGGATAATCTTCTCAAGAGCCTTGTCGGTAATGGAAACCTGTTCTTCCGTCAGACCATTTCGCTCCAGCTGCTTTCTTACCAGATAGTTTTTCGCAATATGGAACTTTTCATTCTCCGTATAGCTGTTTACTTCAATCACTTCCATACGGTCGAGCAGCGGTCCCGGTATGGTCTGCGTCGTATTCGCCGTGGCGATAAAAAGCACATTGGACAAATCGATGGGGAGTTCTACATAGTGGTCGCGGAACTTCACATTCTGTTCGCTGTCCAGCACCTCCAGCAGCGCGGAGGAAGTGTCTCCCTTATAGTCACTGCTCACCTTGTCGATCTCATCCAGAAGCATCAGCGGATTGCTGACTCCGGCCTGCCGCATGGCTTCCACGATGCGGCCCGGCATGGCGCCGACGTATGTCTTTCTGTGTCCACGGACCTCCGCCTCGTCGTGGATTCCGCCAAGGCTGATGCGGACGTACTGCTTGTTCAGCGCCCTGGCCACAGAGCGCGCGATGGACGTCTTACCGGTTCCCGGAGGTCCCACAAGGCAGATAATCGGGCTCGTTCCTTTCTTCGTCAGAACACGGACGGCCAGGTATTCCAGGATTCTCTCCTTTACCTTTTCCAGCCCATAGTGATCCGCGTTTAAAATCTCCTCGGCATGCGATATGTTGTTATTGTCCTTCGACACCTTTTTCCACGGCAGATCCAGCACTGTCTCCAGATACATGCGGAGTACGTTGGCCTCCTGGCTTCCGCCCGGCATGGCCTTGAACCGTTCGATCTCTCTGTGAATCTTGTCCTTCGTCTCCTTGTCCGCCTTTAAAGCCTTAAGCTGCTTCTCATACTCGTCGGCGTCGGACAGCGGGTTGTCCTCACCCAGTTCCTCGCGGATCACCTTCAGCTGCTCCCGCAGGATATAGTCCTTCTGATTCTTATCCACATTCTCCTTGACACGTCCCTGGATCTCCCTTTTTACACGGGTAATCTCGATCTCGGTCAGAAGATTTCTCATGACGGTCTCATAACGCTCTTCCAGCAGCACACACTCCAGAACCTTCTGGCGGTTCTTGTAGTCCCAGGTCAGCTGGATCGCAATCTGATCCAAAAGCTCGCCTAAGTCCGTAATCATCATCAGGTTCGGGAAGACCTCCTTCAGCATCCGGGGATTCTCCTTGCCGTATTCCTCCAGTTTTTCTTTCAGAATACGCACCATGGCCTGCCTCGTAACGTAGTCCAGGGAATCCTCCGACTCCGTTAAGGTTCCGATCTCACCGACAAGCATGGGTTCCTCGCTGTCCAGTCCCAGAAGCTCCACACGCTCCTGGCCCTCGACCATAACGCGAACCACGTTATTCGGAATCTTCACCAGCTGCTTGATCAGCGCCACACAGCCAACTGAATGAAGCTCATCGACTCCCGGATCTGCCTCCTCGCTGTTCTTCTGAGTGACGAGGCAGACTCTCTGGTCTCCGATCATCGCCTTCTCCACAGCCGCGATGGACTTGCTGCGGCTGATGTCGAAATGTATCATCATTTTAGGAAGGACAGTCATGCCACGCAAAGCAATGACCGGCATCGTTATTGTCTTATCTTCCATATTTCTCTCCTTTGCATCCCGACAGGACAGATGGATCCATCTAGTACAGCATTGCGTAAGTTTCGGTGAATTATGTGCTTGATATTTGCGTCAGGGGCGCGTCCGCGAAGCGACGGCGTAGTGGATCCTACGTCTAGCTTCGTGGGCGTGGTCCTGGCGTGAATAGCGAGTGCAGAATTCACCGGAACTTATGCAACGCTGTACTAGCTTACTGCACGCGGAAATAAGGAAAGGTGCTGCAGCAGTTCTTCCTGCTGTAACACCTTTCCGAACTTTCTCTGGATCCTATGCAATCTCGCCTGTCTTATCTTTTCTCAGTTTCTGGGCCAGGGATTTTCTGGGTACCGTCGTATCTCTGTAGATGATCTCCGGTTCTCCCTCTTTATTCACAACAGCCTTGGTGATCGTACAGATACCGATGTTGCTGTCGGATGGAATCTCATACATGATATCCATCATGACGCTTTCCATAATGGAACGCAGACCTCTGGCTCCCGTCTTTCTCTCCACTGCCAGCTCCGCAATCCTTTCGACTGCTTCCTCGGTCAGCTCCAGCTTTACATCGTCCAGCTCAAACAGCTTCTGATACTGCTTGATCAAGGCGTTTCTCGGTTCTGTCAGAATCTTTACCAGCGCCGCCTTGTCGAGAAGCTCTAATGACACGGTAACCGGCACACGGCCGATGAATTCCGGAATCAGACCGAATTTTACGAGATCCTGCGGAAGTACTTTCTTCAACAGGTCGTCGATATCGGTTCTGTTCTTATCCACGATCTCGGCATTGAAACCGATGGAGCCCGCGCTTAAACGGCTCTCGATGATCTTCTCGAGCCCGTCGAAGGCACCGCCGCAGATGAACAGAATGTTGGTGGTATCGATCTGAAGAAGCTCCTGATGGGGATGCTTTCTTCCGCCCTGAGGCGGCACGCTGGCGACCGTTCCCTCCAGAATCTTTAAGAGTGCCTGCTGCACCCCTTCACCGGATACGTCTCTCGTGATGGACACGTTTTCGGATTTTTTCGTAATCTTGTCAATCTCATCGATATAGATAATGCCGTACTCAGCCCTGCTGATATCGTAATCCGCGGACTGAATCAGCTTGAGCAGAATGTTCTCCACATCCTCGCCCACATATCCCGCCTCGGTAAGCGCCGTGGCGTCCGCAATGGCAAACGGTACGTTGAGCACCTTTGCGAGCGTCTGTGCCAGATACGTCTTACCGGAACCGGTCGGTCCCAGCATCAGGATATTACTCTTCTGTACATCCACATCCATGTTTCGTCTGGATGTGATTCTCTTATAGTGATTATAGACCGCTACGGACAATACCTTTTTGGCACCGTCCTGTCCGATGACGTAGTCATCCAGAAATGACTTGATCTCCTTCGGCTTCATTAAGTTGATGTCACTGAAATCAGGTCCTTCTTCTTCATGACTGTCGAACTCTTCTTCTAATATCTCCGCGCAGAGATCAATACACTCGTCACAGATATAGACATTATTGGAACCGGCAATCAGCTTCTTTACCTGGTCCTGCGTTTTCCCGCAAAAAGAGCATCGGATTTTGTCGTCTGTTCTGACCGGCATATACACACCTCATTCTTTCTCAATTAATCACTAACTTAATGCTCGTGGCTGTAGATAATTTCATCAATCAGGCCGTAAGCCTTTGCTTCTTCGGCGTTCATGTAGTTATCGCGCTCTGTATCGCGTTCGATCACTTCATACGGCTGGCCTGTGTTTGCAGCCAGGATCTCGTTCAAACGCTTCTTGATCTTTAAAATGTTTTCCGCAACAATCCTGATCTCGGTCGCCTGTCCCTGTGCGCCGCCGGAAGGCTGATGAATCATGACCTCCGCATTCGGAAGAGCGAATCTCTTTCCCTTTGCACCGCCGGACAGTAAGAATGCGCCCATGCTGGCCGCCATGCCCATACATACGGTGGAAACGTCACACTTGATATAGTTCATCGTATCGTAGATCGCCATACCCGCGGTTACGGAGCCGCCCGGGCTGTTGATGTAGAGGTTGATGTCCTTGTTAGGATCCTCCGCCTCCAGAAACAGAAGCTGGGCTACAACGATACTCGCGGATACATCCGTCACTTCTTCACCCAGGAAAATGATTCTTTCTTTTAAGAGTCTTGAATAAATATCGTAAGAACGCTCGCCCTTACTAGTCGATTCAATGACATAAGGTACTAAACTCATATTGTTTCCTCCTCGTTGCGAATTCTGGTCTGCCGTTCTTATATTACGAAAGCCGAGCAGATTCCAAACATAGTCAGGAATCTCCCCGGTCTTCTAAACGTAATTATTACAATCCGCATGCTGAGGTTTGTAATTCACCCTCAGCATGACAAAGCTATTTATAACTACTCTGCCAGATTACTCAGACCGCTTTGACCTCCAAAAGTGGGGATAAACCACTAATGACAGAAAATCCACATTAATTAAACTAACTTTGCCTCAGCAACCAGGAAATCAACTGCTTCCTGAACTGCCAGGTCTTCCTTCATCTGCTCGATGCCGTTCTCTCCCATGTATTCCTTGATCTGGGCAACTTCCATCTTGTAGGATTCAGCCATGTCTGCGATCTCTTTCTCAACAGCTTCATCGGAAACTGTGATGTTTTCAGCTTTTACAATCGCTTCTAATACGAGTCTTGTCTGAATTCTCTTAACAGCCTGTGGCTTCATCTGTTCTTTTAAAGTATCGATCGTCATGCCGGTGAACTGCATGTACTGCTCAAGGGAAAGGCCCTGGCTCTGCATTCTTCTTGCATAATCGTTGACCATGTTGTTTACCTGGCTGTCGATCATCGGCTCAGGAATGTCCATTGTGGCATTCTCCACTACCTTGTCAACAACATGATTCTCATTCTCTGTAGCGGCTTCTTTCTGCTTTGTTAAGGAAAGCTTGGCCTTTACATCGTTCTTGTACTCTTCGAGGGTCTCGAATTCGGAAACTTCTCCGGCAAACTCATCGTTTAACTCCGGAAGCTCTTTTCTCTTGATCTCCTTAACGGTTACCTTAAATACTGCTGGCTTACCGGCAAGTTCTTTTGCATGGTATTCCTCCGGGAAGGTTACGTTTACTTCGCACTCTTCGCCGATGTTCTTACCGATTAACTGCTCTTCGAATGTATCGATGAAGGAATGGGAACCGATGGTTAAAGGATAATCCTCGCCCTTTCCGCCTTCAAACGGAGTTCCGTCTACAAATCCTTCGAAATCAACAACCGTCTGGTCTCCGTCTTCTACTGCTCTGTCCTCTACGGTGATCAGTCTGGAGTTCTGCTCCTGAACCTTCTTAAGCTCTGCTTCGATGTCCTCGTCGCTCACTTCAGCGGATGCCTTCTCTACTTCGATTCCTTTGTACTCGCCGAGAGTCACTTCCGGCTTAACAGCTACGGTAGCTGTGTAGATTAATTCTTTCCCTTTTTCAACCTGTACAACGTCGATTTCAGGTCTGGATACAACGTCCAGTTTGCTCTCTGTTACGGCATCGCCGTATGTTGCGTCGAGAGCTTCGTTGATGGCATCCTCATATAATACCTCTACGCCGTACATCTTCTCTACCATGGCCTGAGGAGCTTTTCCTTTTCTGAAGCCAGGTATGTTGAATCTGCTCTTATTCTTATTAAAAGCCGTGGTGAGCGCTTTTTCAAACTGTTCAGCTGGTACCTCTACGGTTAATTTTGCCATGTTCTTTTCTAATTTCTCTACTTGTAAACTCATTCTATGGGTTCCTCCTTGAATATATATGTGAACCGCCATACCGACAGGGCGTTACACTTCAATTTAGCATTATAGCATACTCATTCGGTAAATTCCAGTACTATTTCTGTGAAAAGTCCGATTTTTGGGCAAAATCCTGCATTTTCCTGACAATGTACGGATCGATTGGACGGATTTCCATCTGAGGCCGTCCGATATAGTATCCCTGGAACAGCTCGACGCCGCATTGAATCAGGAATTCCAGTTCCTCCTTCGTCTCCACGCCCTCTGCCAGAACCGTGATATGATTCTGCCCCGCAAAGTCCAGGATATTATTCAGAATCAGCTGACGGTTGGGATCTTCATGGATCCGCTGCACGAGACTCATGTCCACCTTGATGATGTCGGGCTCCATGTCGAGAAGCACGGTTTCACTGTTGTAGCCGGCGCCGAAGTCGTCGATAGCGATAAGGCCGTTCCACTTTTTGGTCACTGCGATTTTACGGCTCATATACTCCTGATTCACGGGTTCCCCTTCCGTAAGCTCCGTCACGACACGGGACAGATAGCGGCTGTACCGGTTCCAGAGATCGGCTTCCTCCTCCTTCGACATACAGGCGCTGGCAATGGAGTTGATGAAAAGCCGTTCCGTCTGTCCCAGCGCGCCCGCCTGATCCTGTTTTTCCACAGCCTTCAGACCGGCATACCAGGTCACCGTCTCCATCTGTGTAAGCTTCGCCTGAGCCCGCGCCAGATTCAGCACCTCTTTGATCCCTTTTAAATTCGTAAAATTGGGCCGCATCAGCAGCTCATAGCCAAAGACGCTTCCGTCCCGCCTCGTGATCGGCTGGAATGCAAAATCCACTTCCCGCGTCTCCAGCATCCGGTTTAATTCTTCCCGCCCGGCCAGCATATAGGAATTGTTGGAATAATCATTGGAATCGAATTCCATGATAATGCCCTTCACGCTGTGCTTCACCATGTACATGGCAAAGTCAGCGTAATTTAACAGTGTGTCAAAATCCACGGCGTCATCCGGATACCACGCCATGCCTCCGGAAACGCGGACAGGAATCTGATAACCGCCCTTCATCTCCAGGCTGGTGGACTGCAAAAACTGCATGAAGGACTGGACTCTCCGCCTGATCTCCTCTTTTCCGCCGCCCCCGTAAATCAGCGTGACGAATTCATCACCGGAATAGCGCGATACGATGGCGCCTTCCTCTTCCAGCCGCTTTAAGCAGTTGGCAAACAGAACGATATAGCGGTCGCCCTCGTCATGGCCGTACGTATCGTTGATATACTTTAAATTATCGAGATCCCACATGGCCACAGCCGCGGTCTGAATGTTCCCATCCGCCATGGCCACCACCAGCTGTTCCCGAAATGCCCTTCTGTTATAGAGGCTGGTGAGCAGGTCGTAATTTCTCTCCCGCTCCAGCTTCGCCTTCTCCTCCACGTCGCCCGTCACATCCGAGAGCACGCCGAGGACCGTTCCCGCCTCCTGTGTATCCAGGATGAGGCGGACCCAGCGTCCCTTACCGGCCGCATTTGCCCGGTCAGACGCGCCCCTCTCTGCTTCATCTGCCGTCGGCCGCGCCTCCACATGAAACAGGTAATTTTCGCCGTCTCTCTTTGTATTCCTGATACCGGCCTCCATCCGCTGCCGGAACTCCTCGCTGCCCATATAGCAGTACGGCTCCCCCGGCTCTTCCCATCCCATCATCTCAAAAATGGAACGGCTGCAGAATACGCTCTCATTATTTTCTTCATACTCAAACACGCCGATCAGCACGTTGGCGTGCTCTAAAATGCTGGAAATCTTCGATGCGGACCGCTCCACATCCGCACTCAGCTGTTCGATGGTCTCTGTCAGTTCATCGATCTCCCCGATGTGAACCCGCGTCAGCGTAAGGCCGTGTTCTCCCGACCGTTTACGCACCTCATTGACCAGGCCGCGAATCGGGTCCGTGACGATCTTGCCGATGATAAAGACACCGAATACACTTAAAATAATTGGAATCAGAATGGAGCTCAGCAGCATGCTTCGAATGGAATTATAAAAGGACAGCAGGTCGTTCTTCCTGGCCATCCCGACCAGGACCCACTCCTCCTGTTCAAACGGCGTATTATAGTTATACACCTCCAGCTGCTTTACGCTGGCATACCACCCGGCCCGGTCGGAGGATCGCAGCTCGCCGATGCCTTCCTCCTCGTTATCCGTATATTCCAGGTACTCGTCTCCCTTAAAATACTGATTATAAAGATAGCCTGACGATGCTACGGGAGTGATGGTATTCTCTCCCGCCTGACGGACTCCCAGGGCGTAGCAGACCTCGAAGCTGCTCTCCGTCCTGTCGGAGCTGAGCACCTGCTCGATCCTTCCGATTCCCATCTCCAGGCCGAACACGCCCACGATGCTTCCGTCCGCCAGGATGATGGGGGCGGAATACGTGATGACAGGAATGTCTTTGGGACTCAGGCGGAACGGCTTGCTTAAATAGGCAAAATTCAACCGGTCCTCTGCCCCGGCCTGATTCTCCACGGAGGAATAAAACGGTTTTTTATAGAAATCGGTGCTGCCGTCATCGGCCGTCATGTCAAAGCCCAGGTCCCAGAAGGAATCCAGAGGAATCCCGTATTTATTGGCAAGGGAAGGAAGCCCCCGCTCCAGAAGCAGGGACGAATTATCCTGATTATAGCTCCTGCCGGGATTGGAATCGCGTATGTAAAACCCGGCCTTCGTATTTTCCGCACTGTTCTGCGCGGCCGGACCATCCAGCACGACGAATATTCCCGTGCCGTAGCTGCGGCGCATGAGATCGACGGCTCTGTTCATAATCCCGTCGGCAATCTCCCGGTTTAAATCATAATCGCTTGAAATACAGGACGCATCTTTATGCTGTTCGTCTAAAACCGACTGAATCTCAGACGCCATGGATCCGGAGTCATTGACGACATTGATCCACTGGTGGATCGTCTCCTTCTCCAGATAGAGCCTGGTGTTATCCGTATTCTCACTCAAAATATGGATTTCATTATTCTTCAGTTTTTTAGAAACACCGCCGAACAGAACCATTCCGGCCATAATCAGTGCCTGTATAATCAGCAGCACCAATAACGGCCAGAGCAGATGGGTTCTGATGGATTCATTCCTGCCTTTTTTCATAACTACTCTCCGATGATGGTCTCCAGTTGTTCTTTTGTATCCTCATACCACTGTTCAAAGTTAGATTCTTCCGTAAACTGCTCTACGGCTTCTTCCCTGGACTTTCCCTGCGCCATGAGGGACAGCACGGTCTCTCTGTCATCTCTGGCCTTATCCGCCATGGTAGCGTTTAAAATGGCGCGCGCCTGATCTCCGCCCTCGAAGGGCTTCGTCGTATACAGCTGATACTTGTTGGCAGTCTCCAGGCCGATCAGCAGGTTCTCGCCCGCCGCGTCTTCCTCTCCGTTCTCCGCCAGCACGGTCTCCAGCCGTTCCTTCACTCCCGCTTCCTTCTTAACCGGCAGATAGCCGGAGGAGACGGAAAATCTGATATTATTGTCAACACCCGTAAACCACTTCAAAAAAGTGGACGCCGCATACTCTCTCTTCTCCTCAGACTTTAAGATCATCATGCCTGCGCCCTGCTGGACGGCGCACGGCTCCGTCCCCGAGAAGTTGGGAAGCGGATAGACCTTGCTCTCGATGGGATAGCTGGTTCCATCCTCCAGCGTCACGCTGGTTGGAAAATAGGCGAATCCGCTGGTTGAGCCCACGAAGGCCGCCAGCTGTCCCGTCTTCACATCGTCGCTTCTGAACTTTCCGAATGCGCCGAAATAGCCGTTGACATACGGAATATAGTAGTTATCCCAGAGCCGCTTCATAGCGGTCCTGTCAAAATCCATAATCACGTTTCCATCTTCCACACGGAAAATCTCATGTCCAAGCTGCAGACTTCCGACGATGATATAGTTGGCAAATGCATCTCTTCCGAAAAATGCCTTCCCGTCATCCGGCGTTTCCGTCAGGCTGTCGGTCCACTTGTAATATTTCTCCGCCACACGCGTGATTCCTTCCCAGGTGGAGAACGCGGCGTCCGTCTCCCCGGTTGCCTCGGCAAACTTATCCCAGTCCGTCTTGTTGATCGCAAATACTTCCGTTGACTTCGCCACCGGGAATACCTTGATTCCTTCGCTTCCGTCAAACCGGCCTTCTTCTATGTAGGCATCCACATACTCACCGATCTCATCGGCGGTCAGATACTTGCTTAAATCAACCGCCATGTCTCTCTGGTCAATCTCATAGACCTTATCGGCATAAGCCGCGAAGACGTCCGGAACCGGATCTGAGCCGATCTTCTTATCGATGCTGTCCGTCACGGCCTGACTCAAATCGTCGATGCTGCCCTTGCTGTAGGCTTCCACGATTATGCCCTTTTCCCGGCCCTCCGATTCGTTAAATGTCTGAACCAGCTGATCGAAGCCTTCCTTCTGGACGCCGTTATAGTAGTGCCATATGGTAATCGTCACCGGATCCTTAGCCGAGAGGCCGTAAGGATCCTTCTTTTCACATCCCGCTAAGCCGGCGGCCAAAATCCCCGCAGCCAGAACCGGCAGTACCCAACTTTTTTTCATCTTCATCCCCATCACACCCTTATCCTTACATTGGAATCTGGTCATACTGGATCGAATCTTTGATCTGACCCGCATGTTCCCTGTCCGTCAATAAAGCCAGCAGTTCAATTCCCAGATCCAGCGCATAGCCAAGGCCCCGTGCGGTTGTCACATTGCCATCCGTCACTACGCCCTGTCTCGTATATTCCGCACCCTTCAGTTCGCCTTCAAAGCCCGGATAGCACGTCGCCTTTCTCCCTTCCAGGATTCCCAGTCCGCCGAGGACGCTGGGGCCGGCACAGATGGCAGCCAGTCTCTTTCCAGCCTTATCCGCCTTTAACAGTTCCCCGCACAAGCCCTCATGAGCCGCCAGATTCCTCGTCCCCGGCATACCGCCCGGTAAAAACAGAACATCCGCGTCAGAAAAATCTGCCTCGGAAAATTCAAGATCCGCCTGCAGCTTTATCTGATGCGCGCTTACCACATCTTTACTTCCTGTAATGGAAACCAGCTTCACATCCTGTCCGCCTCTGAGCAGAACATCCACGACTGCAAGCAGCTCCACCTCTTCTGATCCGTTTGCTACAAATGCATATACTTTTCCCATGATAATAATCCTCTCTGTCTGTTTATTTTTGCAGGGTGCTGATGGTAGAAATCTTCACATAATCCACCAGATACCTTGTTTCTGCCTCGTCACCGTGAATCATCTTCATCAGCACGTCCGCCGCCGTATGGGACTGTCCCGTGTGGTCATTCAGCACGGTTCCCGTCACTTTGCCTTCCTTGATATACTGAACCGTCTCCTCCAGGGCATCCACGCCCACTAAGTAGATGTCCTTTCCGGTTTTCCGCCCGGCCGCGTCGATGGCTTCCCACGCGCCATTGGCCATAGCGTCATTGTTGCAGAAAATGACCTCAATCCGCCTGCCATAGAGTGCAAGCGCCTTCTCTGCCAGCTTCCGGCCCTCTTCCTTATTCCAGTCAGCATGGCCTGAAAACAGCTTTTCCGTCTTCATGCCGCCGTCCTCCAGTGCCTTTATGGAATACTCGGTGCGGTAATTGCTGTCCTCATTGTCCTTTTCTCCCATGATCATAACGTAGGACACGACTCCATCCCCGTTAAAATCTCCGCGTTTCTCCGTCTCCAGTATGATGCCGCCCTGATAGGTTCCGGCCTGCTTCGAATCCGTTCCGATGCAGGAAACCGCCATCTTCTCCGTCTTCCATCGGGCCTGCTCGTCCGCCTTCGGCTCCCTGTTGATAAATACAAGGGGAATCCCGGCCTCATGGCAGGAATCCGCAATCACGCCCGCCCGGTCCGTGTCCACCAGATTCACGATAATCCCGTCGTATCCGGCCTCGATGAACTCATTCACCTGGGAGATCTGTTCCTCCTGCTCTCCCCTGGCATTCCGCACCACAACCTCCGCGTTATACGCTTCCTCCAGATACTGCCTCAGCTCCTCCCGGTACAGCTTCATAAAATTATCGTCGTACCGGTAGATGGCAACGCCAATACGCAGCTTCTTCTCCGCTGCTTCCGTACTTTCACCGCTGTCATCCACACCGTTCCCACTGCCATTGGCACTTTCTGACGTACTTTTGGACGTACTTTTCGACGCCCCCGGCGATTCCTGCGTCCCGCCTTTTCCGGACGAACACGCCGCCAGAAAGCAGACCGCCAGAGCCAGCAGCAGACAGATGGGAAAAATACGGTATTCTCTCTTTTTCATGATGTATTCTCCTGTTTTTTGTCTGTAGATTTTATATTACCACTTTTAGGGTATTTTATCTACTGTTTCAGCTTGAGATGGGAAGAAACAATTATTGGGGGGACGCCCCAGGGTCTGCGGTTAGGGTGAGGGGGACGGGGGAGAACCTGCGAACCTCGGAAAAGGAAGCTGTCGCAGGTTCTCCCCCGTCCCCCTCGCCCTAACCGCAAACCCTGGGGCTGTGTACTGGCTGTGCTGGGAAAAACAATATTAAAACAATATTAAATAATAAATAAAAGGCTTGACTACATTTTCTTTATGGTATATGGTATACTATTTTTGCAATGGTTACACGTATTGTTAATGGAGGGAAATCGATGGAAATAGAACGTAAATTTTTTATAAATGATCCACTGCCCGGATATAAGGAGTATCCTTATCATGCGATTGAGCAGGGATACCTGTGTACAGAGCCGGTGGTGCGGGTGAGACGGGAGGATGATACGTATTATCTTACGTATAAGTCAAGAGGGAAGCTGGCCAGAGAGGAGTATAATCTGCCTCTTACAAAGGAGGCTTATGAGCATTTGATCGGGAAGGCGGATGGGAATATTCTTACGAAGAAAAGGTACTTGATTCCTGTCGAGGGATCGCATTTGACTATCGAATTCGATGTGTTTGAAGGGAAGTTTCAGGGGCTTATGCTGGCGGAAGTGGAGTTTGAGACGGAGGAGGAGGCGAATGCGTTTGTTCCTCCGGAATGGTTTGGAAGGGATGTGACATACTCCGGGGAGTATCAGAACAGCCGGTTGTCGGGGCTGGCAGGTATGGAGCTGCTTTGAGCCTGGGGACCATGCTTTGGGGAGAAATTTTATTCTTCCCCTTACAAGAAAGAGTCCGGCAAGCTGGACTCCTGCGCCGGAGCGCGGTCGCTTCAGCGGCCATCTTTCCTAATAGAAATAAAAAAGGCATGAAAGAATTTGCGGTGCGCTGGCGCATAAGCAAATTCTTTCATGCTGTTGGGTGGATTATTGTTTTATTTCTTCTGAACGTATTTCAGACAGTCAAGTGTTACTGCCGTGATAATGATGATACCTTCAAATACGAACTGGAGGTTTGTGTCGATACCGAGGATTGTAAGGGAGTAGATCAGTACGGTGAAAATAAGTACGCCGACTACTACGCCTGAAATCTTACCAATACCACCGGTAAAGGATACGCCGCCTACTACACAGGCTGCGATCGCGTCCATCTCCCAGCCCTGGCCATAAGCCGCGGAGCCGGAGCCTACCATTCTTGCACATTCCAGCCATGCGCCAAAGCCGTAAAGAATACCAGCCAGGATAAATGCGCCCATGGTTACCCAGAATACGGAAATACCTGAAACAGCCGCTGCCTCCGGGTTTCCGCCGACTGCGTATAAATTCTTGCCGAATGTTGTCTTGTTCCAGATAAACCATACGATTGCAATTGCAGCTACCGCCCAAAGGATGATGGTCGGGAAACCATTCAGTCTCGGGATGATCATCTTCGGAATCGATGATTCAATTGCACCGAAGGATACACCTTTTGTCGCATACGTAACAAGGCCGAAGATTACCAGCATGTTTGCCATGGTTGAAATAAAAGGATGCATCTTGAATCTGGCTGTAAAGAAGCCTCCGATTGCGGTAAAACATGTACACAGAACGATACACATAAACAGAGCGAAAACAACTCTTACACCGATGGGAAGACCCGTAAAATCAAATACATGGCCGAAAACCATACCCGTATTGACGCCCTGGTGCATAATGATGGTTGCAGTCGTCATACCCATACCAACCATACGGCCAATGGAAAGGTCCGTACCGGTAAGGAGAATGAGTCCCGCTACACCGAGTGCAAGGAACATACGCGGGGAAGCCTGCTGTAGAATATTTAAAATATTGTTATAGGTAAGCAGCGGCACGCCCTTTATGATCGGCGTGGCGATACACAGCCCGATAAAAATCAGGATAATCGCTATATACAAACCATTCTGCAGTAAAAATTCCCTGCGGTTGAACGTATATTTATAGTTCTCCCATTTCTGGGCCCTGGACTCCGTGAAGGTGAATTTGGAGATGCGCAGTAAGTCGATCAGATGATACTGCCAGACAAATGCCGCGTGTCTTCTGTCCTTGATCTGCTGAAGTTCCTTTTCCAAATCCATTTTCGCATCAAACATCCGGTTCTTATGAACATACTTTTCATCCTTCACTTCCTGATGGTCAGAAAGCTTTGACATGGTGCTCTGGTGTTCTTTCTCCAGCTCCGCAATCTTTTTGTTGTACTTTTCCTTTGCGAGCACCTTTTCCTGCTCACAGCTCTCCTTCAGCGGCTGATAATAATCCTTATCAAAGTGTGCCTTCAGATACGCTGTTGCGTCAGAAATTAATTTTGAAATCTCATCTTTATTTTTTGCTTCAACTGCTTTTGCTTTATCCAGCTCAGCCTTATACGCTGTAATCCTGGATTCTTTTTCACCCTTCGTGATGCTGCGGTCTCTCTTTATTGCGTCAATCGAATTCTGAAGAGCGACTGCTCTGTTTGTGCCGTCCGCTCTGAGGCTGTCGATCTTACTCTGTATCTTACCAACATAATCCTCAATTGGCTGGCGCAGCTTAAGTTCCTGTTCAGCTGTAAGAGTCTTACCATTTCCATTCGCCATATCCATCAATCTCCCCCATTATAGGTATTTTGCACTGAGTCTTAAAAGCTCTTCCTGGTTTGTATCTTTTGTATTCACAATTCCAGACAGCCGTCCATTGGACATAACACCAATACGGTTCGTAATTCCCAGAATCTCCGGCATCTCAGAGGAAACAACTATGATCGTCTTTCCCTGCTTCGCCATATTGATGATCAACTCATATATTTCGTATTTCGCGCCGACATCGATACCTCTTGTAGGTTCATCCATCATGAAAACCTGAGGCTCGCGTTCCAGCCATTTTCCAAAAATAACCTTCTGCTGGTTACCGCCGGAAAGGCTCGATATCATATCGTCCGGCCCCATACACTTGGTATGCATGATTTTGATTTCCTTCGAAGTCGCATTTACCATCTTTACATCAGAGAGTGCGATTCCGGTCTTATACTGTTCCAGGTTTGCAATGGTGGTATTAAACGTGAGATCACCCTTCAGGAAAAGCCCGTTGGCCTTTCGTTCCTCAGTGATCATGGCAAATCCATGCTCCATAGCTTCCTTCGCACTTCCGAAATTCATAAGGCGCTTATTAAAGTAAACACGCCCTGCCGCTCGGGTACGGACACCAAAGATCGTCTCCAGAAGCTCCGTACGCCCTGCTCCCACCAGTCCATACAGCCCGAAGATCTCCCCTTCTTTTACATCGAAGGAAACATCCTGCAAATGGGGTTCAAACTTCGTGGATAAATGCTGGATGGACAAAATCACATCCTTGGGGGTATTGTCAACCGGCGGGAACCGGTTGTCAAGTGAACGGCCTACCATGGCCGCTATCAGCTCATTCATGTTCGCATCCTTGGTACTCTTTGTCATAACCAGGTTGCCGTCACGAAGCACCGATATCTCATCACATATTTCAAAAATCTCATCCATCTTATGAGAGATGTAGATCAGGGCAATTCCCTGCTCTTTTAACATTCTCATCATCTCGAAAAGTTTATCCACTTCCTGTACCGTTAAGGAGGAAGTCGGCTCATCGAGAACGATTACCTGGGAATTATAGGAGATTGCCTTGGCAATCTCACACATCTGCCTCTGTGATACAGACATGTTCCGCATGGGCTGAGTAAGGTCAACGGTCATGCCCAGCTTTCTGAAAAGCTCGGAAGCTTCCTTTTTCATTCTGCCTTCATCAACAATCCCCATGGAATTGACCGGATAACGACCGAGGAACAGATTGTCAATAACATTTCTTTCCAGACACTGATTCAGTTCCTGGTGAACCATTGCAATTCCGTTTTCAAGGGCATCCTTCGGTCCGGAAAAGCTTACTTCCTTTCCTTTCAGGAAGATATTTCCCTCGTCCTTCTGGTAGGTACCAAACAGGCACTTCATCATGGTGGACTTACCGGCGCCGTTCTCACCCATAAGCCCCATAACGGTTCCGCGCTTCACATCCAGATTGATATGGTCCAGAACCCTGTTTCGGCCAAAGGACTTGCTCATACCGCGTATTGATAAGACGATATCATCTTTCTTATCTGCCATTGTTTTTACTCCTCTGCTTATAAAAACACCTGATTATTGTTTCAATCCACTCTCGGTAATTTCACAGAGTACGACTACATTTTAAGATGCGTGACTTAACTTCATGTCAGTGGGGGATACCGATTTTTCTCCGCCCGCCACTACCGTTAAACTTATTTTGGTAATTCAGACCTCCACTTACAGATGCGTGGAAATTCTCGCTTATTTAAAAGAGGTTATCAGGGAGAATTTCTTCTCCCTGATAGCCTGCCCATCTTTAATATTAGTGAATATTACTGATCAAGTAAAGATGTGTAAGAAGCTGCGTTATCTGTCTTAACCATGTTAATTGCAAATGCATCGTACTGGCTCGGATTTCCAAGACGGTTTGTGATATTGGACTCTGTCTGGCCATCGCCGCCGATGTACTCAACCTTTAAGTTAAGCAGCTTGTCGTACTTCTGAAGAAGTGGCTGGTAGGTTGAACCCAGGAAGTTATCAGCTGAATTGTAAATATTCAGCCATACATTCTTTTCCGGATGGGCAGCAGCATCAAGCTGATTTGCTACTGGCGCATAAACCATTGTGGAATCCATGAAATCGCTATAGTTATCTGCTGTAACAGCAACGTTTAATGCATAGTAAGAACGCTCATCTGTTTTGTATACATATACATCGCTGCTCAGAACGTTGCCTGCATCGTCCGCTGTACCGATACCAGTATCAATATCAACTCCATCGAGAGCGTTGCGGAGAACACGAAGTGTTAAGTAAGCCTGAACATCTGCATGCTGGCTGATGGTTCCGCCGTAGCCTTCTGCGATAGCGGCAACTGCATCACTGTTTGCATCATAACCAAATGTAGGAACTTTGTTGTCCTTGGACCATGCGTTGAACATGGACATTCCCATACCGTCGTTGTTGGAAGCAACAATATCAATCTGATCGCCGAAAGAAGAAGACCATGTGCCAATTCCGTTGCCTGCAGTCGCTGCATCCCATGTAGCTCCTGCGGAGTTCTTCATCTCCTGGGAAGCAAGTTCGCGAACGATATATGTCTTTCCGCCAACTTCAAGTGTTCCGTCCTGTACGGCTGTTGCCTTGCCCTCTGTGTTTGTACCAATCGGGTCACTGACAATGTTGCCGTCTTTCTCTACCGCTGTTCCAAGGGCCTTACGAACGCCTCTTGTACGAGCGATGGAATCGTTATGTCCGATATCGCCGATCGCCAGAACATAGCCGATGATTCCGTCACCGTTACGGTCGATGGTGTCAATATTCTTTTCGATGTACTCTTTTACCATGGTACCCTGAAGTTCAGCACCCTGATTTGCATCGAATCCTACATAGTATGTATCCGCATTGTAATTCAGCGCCGTCATATCAAGCTGGCCTGTGGCACTGCTGGATGGCTGACGGTTAAACCATACTAAGGGCTTATCCTTGTTCTCCACTTTTGCATCAGCGGCTTTTGTCTCTGCCGGAGCTGCTGTTGTCTCTCCTGCTGCTGCGGTTGTTGTCTCTGCCGGAGCTGCTGTTGTTGGTGTTTCTGCTGTCTTGGAGCCACATCCTGCCATGGAAAATACCATAGTGGACGCCATACCTACTGCTACTACTTTTTTGAGTAATCTCATGATAAATCCTCCCTAGATATAGTATAGTATTTGCCGATTCGTCATTTTTCCTCATCGACACCCATATTATATCTTTATTTTAGGCATATTTCCATATGATTTTTTTCGTTATTATATAAAATTTCTTAGATTTTATGTTTTTTACCCATTTTTCCATGGTCTGGATCGCAACATGCACAAGACATTTTAGTTTTTATCAGCTGTTAGTGCAGTCTGACTGCAATTATAGTATTTTCCCCCTTCCAAACTCACGATTTCCTGTACATTCTGTCCAAGTCCGGCCGCAGCGGCGATCTGGAACATCACATTGGCGTACTCATCGCTGTCACACTGCACGGTTCCAAAGAGCTTCCCGGAGCTCAGCCCCTCGATTCCCTGTGGTGTTCCGTCGATCCCCACAATCTTGATGGGCCTTGTGATTTTCTTCCGCTCCAGCGCGTCAGCCGCACCCAGCGCCATATCGTCATTGTTGCTGATCACGAGTTCGATTTCATCCGGATACTCATCGAGCCATTTCTCCATCCACGCAGAGCCCTGGCTCTTCTCCCAGTTTCCAATGCCTCCGGTGATCTTTTCCAGGGGAACGCCTCCGTCTTTTAAGGTCTGAATCGACCATTCCGTTCTGATTAAGGAATCCTGATGGCTTGTCTCGCCCTCAAGGAGTACATAGCTTACCTTGCCGTCGCCGTTTAAATCCAGGGAAGCGGGATCCTTCTTATAGGCGTCTACCAGGATGTTCCCCTGCAGGACCGCGGATTCCTTAGCGCTTTCCCCCACATAGTAAAGCTTCTCCCATCGGTTCATATCCTCTTCCACCGGCTCCCTGTTGAAGAATATCACGGGAATGTCGCCCTCCATCGCCCTGCTGATGATATAGGAGGCTGCGGACCGGTCCACCATATTGACGCAGATCACGTCCACACCCAGGGAGATAAACCGGTCCACCTGGCTGTTCTGCGTGTTCTGATTGCCCTTTCCATCCACAACGTCGAGAATCACTTTGACGCCGGTCTCCTTCTCATAGGCTTTCGCCTTCTCCTCCATCTTTCCGCAGAGATTATTAATAAAGGAATCGTCTCCCCGGTACAGAGTCACCCCGACCCGCAGCGTCTTTTTCTCCTCCTTCTCCTCATGGCTCCGGTTCTGGAAAAACAGACAGCCGAACACAAGAATAACAGCTATGAGCAGTACTGCAATAAATGAATATTTCTTTTTCATTGGCCCTCCTCTGTTCCTTACTCGATTGGATAAAGAATCTTCTCGAAACGCGTCTCTTTCAAATCATCTTTTTCGATGTAATACGATTCCAGCACGATCTGATCCCGGTCGCCGCGCTTTTCGATGGCCTCCACTGCCTTTACAATGCTTAAGTATCCGGCATCGAACTGGTTTGTCGTCACAAGGCCCTTTATCACGCCGCGGTCCATCTGATTTAATATCTTCGTCGTGCTGCCGAAGCCATAGAGGTTCGGAGTGTCTTTTCCATAAACCGGGCTTCCCGCGATGACATCCGCCACCTGATCCAGGCTCTGCACGTCCAGGGCGACGAGAATCTCCTCCCCGCTGCCGGAAACCGCGTTTTCTTCAATCGTCCGGTGAAAGTCATCCTCACTTTCCGCCGCGGAGGCGCCGGAAGCGCCGTTTCTGTACTTTTCGTAGAGCTGCACATGGAAGCCCGCCTGGGAGAGCGCCGCCAGAAGGCTTTTGTACACTTCTTTGTTGTAGCCGTACTCCAGCCCCTCGGAGAATACGAGAACCGGCTTGTCCGGGGTATTTTCCCTTGCTATGGCATCCCCCAGCATCTTCCCCGTCTCCTGGTAGTCCTGTGAGATACCGCTCATGGCCCAGTCGCCCGGGAAGATGGTTCCCATGACGATCAGCGGGCTGCTGAGGACCATCCCATCCAGTATCGCGCTGCACTCCTGCTGCTTTAAGGGCACCAGCACCGCCGCCTTCGCCCCGTCGTCAATCTCACGCTTTAACAGCTCCATCTGCTCCGTGACATCTCCCTTTTCGTACAGGGTGATGAAGTTGACATCCACGTTGTACTCATCCGCGGCCTTGTCCACACCCTTGCGGAAATTTGTGTAGTAATCATCTGTGGTATCTCCGATCACGATGGATATCGGATAAATCTCCGTCTTCTTTTCTTTGATAATCAAATCCGTGGAGGACAGCAGAAACAGGAGGACTAAAACTCCCGCAAGCAGACTCCATATCATCTTTTCCCGCCTTGTCATCTTCATCTTTCTCCGCCCTCCGCCAGAATCCGGCTGTAGGGAACGGCAGGAAGGTGGATGGTAATCTCCGTCCCCTCGTCCGGTTCTGAATCGATCCTAAGCCCGTACTCCTCGCCAAAATAGAGCTTGATCCGCTCATTCACATTCTTTACACCGATTCCGGAGCCCTTTTTGGAGGTCACTAAAATCGTGTCGGAAAACAGGCTTTCCACCTGTTCCCGGGTCATGCCCAGCCCGTTGTCGCGGACCGTGAAGTATAAGTCCTCCCCTTCCTTCCACACCTTGAGCGTGATCTCGCCGTCGCCGTCCATGAACTCCATCCCGTGGTAGATCGCGTTCTCCACCAGCGGCTGGAGCATCAGCTTTAAACTGGCCAGCTCCAGGCAGTCGTCCGCGGCGTCGATGTAGTAGGAAAATTTGTTCTTAAAACGCATGTGCTGAATCATCAGATAGTTGCGCACGTGCTCCAGCTCGTCATGCACGGTGATGATGCTCTTACCCTTGCTCAGGCTGATACGGAAGAACCGCGCAAGCGCCGTCACTACCTTAACCGCCTCCGCCTTCTGCTCATTTTCAATCATCCAGACGATGATATCCAGGGTGTTATAGAGGAAATGCGGGTTGATCTGAGACTGCAGCGTATCAAATTCCTGCTTTCTCTTGGCCTCATGCTCTGTCACAATATCGTTCATCAGCACCCGGATCTGTCTGGCCATGTTATTGATGGAGGTTCCCAAATGCTGAATCTCATACGATCCGCCGATATAGACCGGCGTCTCCAAATTTCCCTCCTCCAGAATTCCCACGGATTTTTCCAGTTCCTTGATGGGATTCGTGATTCTGGACGATATATAGGAGTTGATAATTGTTAAAATAAAGAGAATCAGGGTGATCAGAAAAATGATAAACAGCCTCGTCTTTATGGAGTTTAGGGATACCACGTTCTTTGGCGTCACCCCTACGACCTTCCAGCCCGTGTAGCCCACGGACTTCACGGTGATAATCCGCTCACGCCCCTCGAACTTTTCCAGATGGTTTCCGTCCTTGTATCCGGCCGCCGTTAAATTATTCTCGGAGACCCGTCCGGAATCAATCAGCTGGATCTTCGGATGGTAGAGGATTTCCCCGTCGTTGCTGATTAAGTAGACGTAGCCTCCGGTGCCTGTGGTCACGCCCTCAAACAGATGCGCCAGGCTGGAGTAGCTTAAATCCACCAAAAGCACGCCCTGCGCCGTCGATGTCCCTTCCGTCAGCTCCACCGCCCGGGACAGAGAGATCACCCACCGGTACTGGCTTTCATTGCCGTCGAAAATATACTGGACGTGAGGATTGGAGAAATGCTGGTTTTCCGTTTTCTCCAGGGCATTGGAAAACCAGCCGTCCCCGGTCACGTCCAGATTCGTCTTGATTCTGGCTGCCGGCACCGCCTCCTTTAAAGTCCCATCCTGGGAGAACAGGGCAATGTTGTCCACATTGTCCTTGTTGTTGTCGTACAGCAGGGTGATCTCGCTGTTGATGGACTCCGAGGACAGGTCCGCGTTCTTTACCGCACCGTAATACAGGGAATCCGACAGCTTCATGACCGTGCGCAGATAGCTCTCCACAGACCGCGCCACCTGGCCGATCAGGCTCTGGTTTTCCTCCATAACCGTCTCGGACACCTGGCTCGACAGACGCTGGTAGATGGAAAACGTAATGAGCAGACTGGCCGCCAGGGCAGTCACGGTAAAATACGTAAAGATCGTATACCGTATGCTGTTGTTATGAATCCTCTTGCCGTTTTTCTTTTTATTCATTTATCTGGCTCCACGGAATTTCGTCGGTGACACTCCAAATTTTTTCTTGAATACGTAGCTGAAATAGTTCTGCTCCTGGTAACCCACCTTGGAGGCGATGACGTACGTCTTGTCGTCCGTCTTGTTTAACAGTTCCACGGCCTTATTTAAGCGGATTTCCGTGAGATAGGCGATGTAGGCCTGCCCCGTCTCCTTCTTGAACATGGTCGAGAAATAAGCCGGGCTCATGTGCAGGTGGCGGCAGATCATCTCCACGGACAGATCGGGGTTCTGATAGTTGTCCATAATATACTGCTTCGCCTGCTGGATCACCTGGCGCGTCGTTATGTCACGCTCCTGATTGATGGCCTGGTTCATCTTGTGCGCCGTTTTTAACAGCCACTCGCCGAACTCCTCCCGCTTCTGAAGCTTGTCGATGACGCTTAAGTATTCCAGCTCGCCGCCCAGAATCTCCTCCAGGTTTAAGTCATACTGCTGGATCATCTGAATGATGGTGTTCAGGACGCCGAACACATACACCTGCTGCTGACGGTAATGCACCTTTGCCGATTCCAGCTTGCCGGAGATTCTGGCCGTTACGGCCTCGATCTTCTCATCCGGTCCAAACTTGACGGCGGAAATAAAATCAGACTCGTCTGCATTGTCAAATTCCAGCTTGCCGCTGCCTACCGGCTCCATATCGTTGATGTAGATCGTGATTCCGCTGCCTACCACCGCCTTATATCCCAGGGCTTCCACTGCCGACTGGTAGGAGCCTGCGATCTTCGACAGGCCGGTCACGCTGTGGCCGATGCCTATGGTGACCGGAACCTCCAGAATACGTTTGGCCTCCTTACAGATATCTCCCAGAACATCGATGAGCCCCGTCGTCGTATTGTCGTCGTCGAGCGCCGCGATCACCACCATTTCGGCTTCAGCCGTGGACTGGAATAAGGAGAACCGGCAGTAGCTTTTCAGCTTTTCCCGCACGATCTGCATGACGGAAATCGGAATCAGCTCTTCCTCCTCGTGGAGTGACAGCGTCTTCTTGCTTCTGTCATCACTCTTTTCCACATCGACGGCCGCGATCACCCATTTCCTGGCTCCTGTAATCGGGATATCGTATTCCCTCAGCTTCGACTCAATCAAATCATCCGACAGCCTCCGGTGCACCATGTCGTTGAAAAACTGCTCGCGGATAATCGGCAGGCTCTTTCTGTAATTTTCACGAAGGCGGCTCACGTTGCGCTTCTCTTCGATCTCCTCATCTAAATTAGACTTGATCCGTTTCAGGATGGATGTCAGCTCCTCCACGTTGACCGGTTTTAGAATGTACTCCGTCACGTTCAGCTTAATTGCCTTCTGGGCGTACTCGAAATCGTCGTAGCCCGAGAAAATAACCACCTTCATGGAAGGATACCTCTGCCGGATTTTCTCCGCCAGCGTAAGGCCATCCATATAGGGCATGCGGATATCGGTCAGAACCACATCCGGCTCTAAGACCTCGATCTTTTCCAGCGCGTCTTCTCCGTTCTCGGCATCCCCCACCACCTTGAATCCGGCTGATTCCCAGTCAATCTGTTTGATAATGCTCTTGCGGACCTCTTCCTCGTCGTCCACCAAAATAATGCTGTATAAATTCATGATCTATACCCCTTCTCTCCTGTAAATAATAAGATTTTGTCTCTATGCAGTCCCGTTATATGCACTGATACAGCAGCGCGTTGCAGATGGCGGCCGCCACATTGCTTCCGCCCTTCCGTCCTCTCGCCACAATAAACGGCGTGTCGGGCAGTGAAAGGATCATCTCCTTCGACTGGACCACGTTGACAAAGCCTACCGGCACACCGATCACCAGTTTCGGTTTCAGCCTGCCCTCTTTAATCAGCTCGTACAGCCGGACCAGTGCCGTAGGGGCATTGCCGACTGCAAAGATACAGTCTCCGCCCAAATCGGCCGCCTTCTCCATGCTGGCGCAGGCTCTGGTGGTTCCGAGCCGCTTCGCCGCCTCCGCCACGTCTTCATCGGCCATGAAACAGTCCACCGTACAGCCGCATTTCTGGAGGGCCGCCCGGTTGACGCCCGATTTCCCCATATTGGTGTCTGTGATGAAGCGGACGCCTTCTTTAATCGCCGCCTTCGCCAGCTCCACTGCGTGTTCGGAAAAGATTAAGCTGTCCGCATAGTCGAAGTCGGCGGTCGTGTGGATTACGCGTTTGATGACCAGTTCATTTTCCGGGTCCAGGACCCGGTCCCCCAGCTCCTCTGTGATAATCTCAAAGCTCCTTTTCTCTATGTCACCGGGAAGCACCCGTTCCAGTTCCGTCTTTATCATTCTGAATCTTCCTTTCTGCTGTCCGTCATGCGATTGCCGTCGATTCCCATCATTTCGTAAACCGCCGCCATGTCAAAGCTCTCTCTGATGACTGCCGCGAGACGGTCGTACTGCTGCTCCCGGTAGGCGGCGTAATGAAACTCTTCGTTTCGCACTGCGGTCAGCCCCTTTTTCTCAAGGAGAGCGCTCACAACCGTCTCTGCGATTCCCTCCCGGTCAAAGAATCCATGGATGTACGTGCCGTAGACATGATTTCTCTGGCATCCATCCATCTTGGCCAGGTGAGAGCCGTTCTGCTCCATCACATAGGACAGGGGCGGCACCGCGCGGACCGTCTCGCCCATGTGGATTTCGTATCCCTCGATCTCCATGCCCGAAAGCTCCTCCAGGATTCCGCCCACGGAGGCACAGGAACCGGTCACCCGGGTTCTCGTCTTCTCTTTCCCGAATACGGTCCTTACCGGAAGAAGCTTAAGCCCTTCCACCGGCCGCCCTCTGTAGGTTTCCGTCTCCACACCGAACGGGTCCTCCAGGCTTTCTCCCAGCATCTGAAAGCCGCCGCAGATTCCGAACACCGGAACGCCGGCGGACGCCAGCTTCAGTACTGCCGCCTCCAGGCCGTTCTCCCGCATCCAGAGTAAATCTTCTATCGTGTTCTTCGTCCCGGGAAGCAGGATCAGGTCCGGTTTTCCCAGATCCGACAAACGGTTCACATACGTAAGGCCGACTTCCGGCATACAGGAAAAGACCTGGAAATCCGTAAAATTGGAAATTCTGGGCAGCCGTATGACGGCAATGTCCACCAGCGTCTTTTTCCCTTTTTCTGTTCCGCTTAAATGGTGTCCCAGGCTGTCCTCATCCTCGATGTCCACATCAGCATAAGGAACCACTCCCGTAACCGGTATGCCGCACAGGTCCTCGATCATGTCCAGCCCCGGCTCCAGAATGGTCTTGTCTCCCCTGAATTTATTGACGACGAGCCCCTTCACCCGCGCCCGCTCTTCTTCCGAAAGCAGGGCCACAGTCCCGTAAAGCTGGGCAAACACACCGCCGCGGTCGATATCTCCCACCAAAAGGACCGGAGCATCCGCCATCTTCGCCATGCCCATGTTCACGATATCATCCTTCTTCAGATTGATCTCCGCCGGGCTTCCGGCGCCCTCGATCACGATGATATCGTACTCCTCCTCCAGTCTCCGGTATGCCTTTTCCACCTCGGGAATCAGCGTCTTTTTATATGCAAAATACTCTTTCGCCGGCATCGTTCCGATCGGTACGCCGTGGACGATGACCTGGGAACCGGAGTCGGAAGTCGGCTTCAGCAGAATCGGATTCATGTCCGCCTGCGGTTTAATACCGGCGGCTTCCGCCTGCACCACCTGGGCGCGTCCCATCTCCAGCCCGTCCTCCGTTATATAAGAGTTTAACGCCATATTCTGCGATTTGAAAGGGGCGACCCGGTAGCCGTCCTGCTTAAAGACCCGGCATAACCCTGCCGCAATCAGACTCTTGCCCGCGTTGGACATCGTCCCCTGTATCATAATTGATTTTGCCATTGATCTAATCCCTCTCTTCCATCGCCTTTTTCAGCACCCGGATAAATGTCTCATTATTGGCCCTGTCCTTTACGCAGATCCGGTAAAAACGTCCGTCAAGCCCCCGGTAGTTGGCGCAGGAGCGGATTAAGACACCGTTTTTCAAGCAGGCGTCATAGAGGCTGCGGGATTCCGGCGTCCGGGCCCTGGCCTGCGCCGGATCCCTGAAAAACAGATAGTTGGCCCTGGAATCGTAGACGAAAAGCCCCAGGCCCTCCATCTGCGCCTTCAGCCAGCTCCGCTCACGTTTCACCAGCTCCCTCGCCCGGTTCACATACTCCGTCTCCCCAAGCGCGGCCTCGCCCGCCGACTGAGCCGGACCGGAGACACTCCACGGCTGGCGACAGCCGTCCATTGCTTCCAGAAGTTCCCGGTCCAGAGAAATGCCGTAGCCCAGCCGCAGCCCGGCCATGGCGTAAAGCTTCGTAAATGCCTTCAGAATAAACAGCCGGCGGAAACGTCCCGACCGCAGTTCCTTCATCACGGAAAAGCGCTCCGGCTCATCCAGGAACTCAATAAAACACTCATCCACCACACAGACAATGCCGCATTCTTCGCAGTACTCCAGAAGAGGGATCAGCGCTTCCCGTTCCACCGCAAATCCGGTGGGATTATTGGGATTGCAGAGGAACAGGATATCCGGCCGCTGTCCGGCCGCCTCTGCCTCCTTTAAATGCGCGAGGAGCTCCGGTACCGAAAGGGCAAAGTCTTCCTCTTCCTTTAAGTCGAACCAGGACAGCCCGCATCCTGCGGCCTTTAACGCCTGCTCATATTCCAGAAAGGAGGGGGCGATTAACAGCGCCCGCTTCGGACGCTTCGCCTGTACAATCAGAAAGATAAGCTCCGCCGCGCCGTTTCCGCAGAGAACAGCCTCCCTTCCGATCCGGTGGTAATCCGCCAGCTTCGTTCGAAGGGCCTGGCACCGGCTGTCCGGATACACGCTGCAGCAGTCTGCCGCCCCTATGTAAGCATTTCTCACACCCTCGGGAAGCCCGAGCGGGTTTAGGTTGGCGGAGTAATCCAGCTCCACCTGATTCGTATATATGTCTCCTCCATGCTGGTATTCCATGATGTATATCTCCATTCTGTCATTTTACAGTCTGTTCTACAGTGCCGGATTATCTAATAAATGGTATTGTAACCAGAAGCCAAAGAACCGCCGCTGCAAACAGCGCCGCCGCATACGTTCCCGTCATCAGCGTATTTGCCCGCCGGATATCCTCATATTCCACGGACCGGTCTGCATCGCCGATAGTCGGTTTCTCGTACAGCTTTCCGAAGTAGAACGCGTTTCCCGCCAGCTGAATCCCCAGTACGCCGGCACAGACCGATTCCGTCTGGGCGGAGTTGGGACTCTTATGGTTATAACGGTCACGTCTGAAGATCCGGATTCCGCCTCTTCCGCTGTAATGACGGATTTCGGCTCCTTCTGCCGCCTCCAGGACATAACCCGCCGCGATCATGAAACAGGCCGAAAGCCTGGCCGGAATATAGTTGCACACATCGTCCAGTCTGGCTGCTGTTCTTCCGAAGTTTATGTATTTGACATTTTTATATCCAACCATGGAATCCATGGTATTAACCGCCTTATAGAGAAATATCCCGGTTCCGCCTCCCAGCACCATGTAAAAGAGCGGGGCAATAATTCCATCCGAGGTATTTTCCGCCACAGTCTCCACCGCAGCCTTCGTAATTCCCAGGTCTGTGAGATCTTTGGTATCCCGCCCTACGATCATGGAGACTGCGGTTCTTGCGCCCTCTGTATCTCCGGCGGCCAGCGCGTCATACACCTTCATGCTCTCCTTTTTCAAAGAACGCCACGCCATCATCTGCCCGCACATCATGCTTTCCACCGCCACTCCAGCCAATGGATGAACCGTGTACGCGGCAGCCAGAACGAGCACCGAGGCAAGTCCTGTGATCAGAAGAACAGCGACAACCAGCGCGGTTCCCGCCCTTCTCTCCGACTTTTCGTTTGCCGGAAACCATTTGCGGAGCCGTGCCTCCAGCCATGCGATCAGGTTACCGATGCCGCAGACCGGATGGGGTATATTCCGTGGATCTCCAAACAGCGCATCGAGGGCACAGCCCGCAAATGCAGCCAGTATATGGTAACGTATCATCTGTTCTCCCTCATTTCAGCCTGGTGGCGATGCCGCAGACCATGCGGTACACTGCTTCGGAATCTGCCGCCAGCTTTTCGGCCGCCCTCCCGGCTGCCTCCCGCCATGCCCGCTCCTCCGGGTCCACCGGAACGATACCGCATCCCATCTCGTCCGCGGTAATCACGACCTCCGGATTCTTCGCCTCAATCGCGGCTATAAATTCATTGACATCCCGCTCTTCCCAGAGCAGTCTTCTCACAAAGTAATGAAATCCGCTGATAACCGGCCGCTCAAGGGCCGTTTCGAACGGATCCCTCCGTCCGCTGGCCACCGGAAGCGTTCTCTCTTCCGTTTTGGGACCGGCGTACAGTACGTGTTCTCCTATTCCCGGCGTGGCCCGGCCTGCTGCAAGTGTTTCCGCAAATGCCGTCTTTCCCTGCCACGCACCGCCTGTAATAAAAATCATAAATATTCTCCTGTCATCATTTTCGTTTCATGTTATTGTCCGGTTCTTTATATGGCAAACCGGGCCACAGCCGCCAGCACCGCCGTCAGTACCAGCTCACACACCTGAAGGAAATCCCCCGCCAGGTCTCCCGTAATTCCGCCGAATTCTTTTTTCGCCATACAGTAATAGTACAAAAATGTCAGAGCGGCGCCAACCGCTGTCATCGATGCGGCTGCGGCCCCTCCCGCATACAGAATCCAGCCTTCTGCCAGAACCAGACAGCACCACATGGTCACGGCGACCGTCTTCTTCTGTGCCTGTCCGGAAAATGACGCGGCGAGTCCGCTGTTCTTCGCCATCGGAAAGGTCACCACGGCAAGTCCGGAAAGCGCCCTCGATATCACAAAAATCCCTCCGTAGGCTCCCAGAAGCACCGGTTTCATCTCTCCGAAAACCGCTACGTAGAGCAGCAGATACACGCAGCAGCCGATTATGGCGAAAGCCCCCGTATGTGGGTCCTTTAAAATCTCCAGTTTCTTTTCCACCGGCGCGTGCGAGGCTCTGGCATCCGTCACGTCGAGAAACCCATCCATATGGATTCCCCCCGTAACAATCAGAGGTACCAGGACCGGTAATATTTTAGCCATCCAGTCCAGCTTAAGCACCGTAAGCACCAGCACGGAACCGTAAGTCAAGGCTCCGATCACCACACCGATTAACGGGAAGAAGCACATGGCGTATTTCATCCGCTCCTTCGTCCAGGATACCTGGGGCATGGGGATTCTGGAGTACATGGAAAACGCGATTGCGAGGCTGCCCAGTAAGTTCATCGTTCAATTCCTCCCATTATAAAAATTATCTCTATTATCATACAACAAAACAGGGATTTCGTACAGAGAGCAGATACATTTTATATCGGGCAGTATAGAATAAAGCTGCTATTGACAGCCCGCTGAAATCCTCCGCCAGGCATCGCGGTACGTGGGCGGAACAGGAGAAGGAACCGTTTCCTTTTCCGAGGTTCGCAGGAACTTAAGCAGAAAAGCAGGAAAAAGGGGTGGTGAAATCTGGCCTCCAAGCCAGATTTCAAGCGGACACGGAGGTGAAGTCCTTCAGGAGTTCGCCGTAGTTTGCGCGATCCGCCTCTTTTTCCTGCTTTTCTGCTTTAGTTCCTGCCACTGAGGAAACAAGAAACGGTTCGTTCTCCTGTTCCGCCCACGTACCGCGATGCCTGGCGGAGGATTTCAGCTGGCCGTCAACAGTAACAGAATAAAGAAGGAGCCCCTGCAGCCATTTACCCTGCAGGGACTCCCACTCCGCTTGACGCGGTTACTTATGCTTCGTTCTGATTTCTTTTAAATAATTATAAACAGTAAAGTTTGTCACGCCCAGGCACTCCGCTACGTATTCCACAGAGCCCTTGACATCAAAGATTCCCTTGTGCTCCAAATCGTCCACCAGGGCCAGTTTGTCCTCTTTCTGCATGTAGGCCACCGGCTTATTCACCAGGGCCAGCTCGCTGCCGACCATGGATTCCATGACCTCAGAAATATCCTGGGCAAACATCTCCTTCGGCACTTCGTGCTCCTCATTCTTAAATTCCACCAGCCGCTCCAGCAGCCGGTTGGCAACCATAAAATCCGTCAGATCCTGGTTGATGCAGAGCGAACCGATGATTTTCCCATCGTTGTCTCTGATAAAAATGGTGGAGGAACGCAGTACACGCCCGTCAGGCATAACGTTTTTATAATTGATGCTGTCTTTTGCCTCATCCCCGTACTCTCTCAGCAATTGAATCAGGTAATTCGTCGCCGGTCCCCCAATCTTTCTGTGGGTGATGCTTCCTTCTATTCCCACGATTGAGCTTTCCACATGGCTTAAATCGTGCAGAATGACCTCATACCTGTCGCCGAGCATCTGATGGATGCTCCTTAACATTTTTTGAATTACCTGAAGATTTTCATGCATCATTAACTCGACCTTTTCCTTATTTTTTTTCTTCCAGAAACATCTTTAATCCCTTTTCCAGCCGGTTTAAGCCTTCTTCCAGAATTTCATGGCTGGTGGCAAAACAGATTCTCATGCAGCCCTCTGATCCCGGGCCAAAGAACGCGTCCCCTCCCGGAACCAGTGCAAGGCCGGCGTGTTCGATCAGGTAATCGGTAAACTGAGAGGAAGGCACACCCAGACCGCTGATATCCACATACAGAAGATACGTGGCCTGCGGCTTATGGCAGCGGATCACCGGCATGCGGTTGATTCTCTCCACCGCGTAATCCCGGTTCTTTACCAGATGGCCGATAAATTCATCTACCCAGTAGTAACACTCCTTTAAGCACGCAATTCCCGCAATCTGGGAGACAGAAGCGATACCGCCCGCCGTAGTCATCACCGCGGACTTATCCACAAGGCGGTCAAACACCGCTTTGTCTGTACAGTAGATCATTCCCGCCCGAAGTCCCGCGATACCAAAGCTCTTGGAGAAGCCAAAGACGCTCATGACACGTCCCGTCCGTTCCTCTCCGAGAGAGAGAATGCTTAAAAACTGATTCTCCGGATACACGATATCGGACCAGATCTCATCATTCATGATATACAGACCGTATTTCTCGCAGAGGCTCATGATGTGTTCCAAATCCTCCTGACGGTACAGAACACCGTATGGATTGTGAGGATTGCACAGCCCGATCATCTTCGTCTTTGGCGTTATATAGTTTTCCAGCTCGCTCAAGTCAATATAACCGTCTTTCAGCTTCGCCGGGAACAGAACCGGCACGCCGCCGGCAGCGAGGCAGGACTCTTTAAATAAGTAATCCACCGGGTCAAACACGATCATCTCATCGCCTGGTTTTAAAAACGTCTCAGCGATAATATACATCCCTCTGGCCGCACTGTCAATCGGAAGGATACAATCCTCACTGATTTTCTCGTGTTTCCGCTCCCACAGCGCTTTGGAGGCCGCCTCCATAAACTCCGGATAGCCCATCTTCGGCGTGTAGGAAAAGTAGCCGTTGTCGACGTAATCGCGAAGCGCCTTACGGATCTCCGGCGCCACCGGATAGTCAGGATCGGCGGCCGTCAAGGGAATGGTTCCCTCCGGCACCTCCGCCCAGCGGTAATTGTAAGCCCATTTTTTCAGCACATCCAGTTTTATATTATTTCCATCGAATAAAGCCATGGTCCTCTCCTCTTCTATTCCTTATAAGCGATCGCTTCAATTTCGCACAGCACGTTCTTCGGCAGCGTCTTCACCGCGACACAGGAACGCGCCGGGCTGCTGACAAAATACGTCTCGTAAATCTGGTTAAACACAGGGAAATCCGCCATGTCCGCGAGGTAGCAGGTGGTTTTGATCACGCGCTCCATGCTGCTTCCGGCCGCTTCCAGCACCGCCGCCACATTCTTGCAGGACTGGGCCGCCTGTGTCTCGATGGTGGTTCCTTCTGTTTCGCCGGTCGCCGGATTGACTGGTATCTGTCCGCTGGAAAATACCAGATTTTCAAATACCATTCCCTGTGAATACGGTCCTATCGCCTTCGGTGCGTTTTCTGTTACGATCTTGTTCATTGTTCCATCCTCCAAATAGTTGTAGTTTTATTCCATATCCAGATGACAGGCTACCAGCGTGCCATCGGCCATCTTCTTTAATTCCGGTTTCTTTTCCCTGCAGATATCCATGCAGTAGCTGCACCTCGTATGGAACGGGCAGCCGCTGGGCGGATTCACCGGACTGGGAATATCGCCCTGTAAGATAATCCGGTTCTTGCTGCCGTGCCCCTTTACGTTGGATACTGCCGATAAAAGCGCCTTTGTATAGGGATGCCTCTGGTTCCCATAGATCGCCTCTTTGGTTCCAAGCTCTACGATATTACCCAGATACATGACCATGACACGGTCGCAGAAATGCTTGATGATCCGCAGATCATGGGAGATAAAAAGGTAGGTCAGCTGGTACTCTTTTTTGATGTCCTGCATCAGATTGATTACCTGGGCCTGGATCGATACATCCAGGGCACTGACCGGCTCATCACAGACCACGAACTCCGGATGAAGGGCGATCGCTCTCGCAATGCCCACACGCTGGCGCTGGCCGCCGGAAAATTCGTGGGGATACCGAAGGATATGCTCGGGACGCAGCCCCACGCACTCGATCAGCTTTTCCACTTCCCGGTAGATCTCTTCCTTACTCATCTCCGGGTGGTGAATCCAGAACGGCTCCGCCAGGATCTGAAATACCGTCTTTCTCGGATCCAGCGACGCATAAGGATCCTGGAAAATGATCTGCATCTCCTTTCTTAAAGAGCGCATCTCTTTTCCCTTCATCTTTCCGATGTCTTTCCCCTTGTACAGAACAGTTCCTTCCGTACAGTCGAGGAGCTTTAAGACCATGCGGCCCGTAGTGGATTTTCCGCAGCCGGATTCCCCCACCACGCCCAGGGTCTCGCCCTTGTAAATATCAAAGCTGATATCATCCACGGCCTTCACGACCTTGCCTCTGTCACTGGTAGGGAAGTATTTTTTTATATTTTTTGCCTGAATCAGGATTTCACTCATGTTGATACCTCCTGCATCTGACTTCTCGTTGGCCTTCCAGCCGGGTCAACTGGCTGTGGTTCTTTCCGCACTCTTCCGTATAATACTTGCAGCGCGGGCCAAACCGGCAGCCTGACGGCATATCATAGAGGCTGGGAACCAGTCCCTCCAGAGTCTGGAGCCTGTCCACCTCCTGATCGATGTCGGGGATGGAGGCCATGAGCCCCTCCGTGTAAGGATGCATGGGGTTGTCAAAAAGCTGGCGTGTCTCCGCCTTTTCCACAATCTCCCCCGCATACATGACGACCACCTCGTCGGCCATCTCCGAGATCACGCCCAGGTCATGGGTAATAAAGATGATGGCCATGCCCAGCTTGTCCTTCAATTCATTTAACAGCTCCAGGATCTGCGCCTGTATGGTCACATCGAGAGCCGTGGTCGGTTCATCGGCGATCAGCAGCTCGGGGTTACAGGACAGCGCCATGGCGATCATCACCCTCTGTCTCATTCCGCCCGACAGCTGGTGGGGATACTCATCCACCCGCTTTTCCGCCTCCGGGATCTCCACCAGCTTCAGCAGTTCAACTGCCCTCTGGCGGGCCGCATTCTTATCCATACCGAGATGCAGCATCAGCGCCTCCTCGATCTGGTAGCCGACGGTAAACACGGGATTTAAAGAGGTCATGGGTTCCTGGAAGATCATGGAGATCTTATTTCCGCGGATCTTCCTCTTCTCCTTTTCCGAAAGCTTGCTTAAGTCCTCCCCGTGAAACAGGATTTCCCCGCCTTCATGCCTTCCCGTCACCGGGTCCACCAGCCCCATGATCGATAAGCTGGTCACGCTCTTGCCGCATCCGGACTCGCCCACGATGCCCAGCACCTTCCCCTTGTCCAGGGAAAAGGATACACCGTCCACCGCCTTTGCGCAGCCCGCATCCGTATAAAAATATGTTTTTAAGTCTTTTACTTCCAATAAGCTCATTAACGGTCTCCTCTCCTTGAGCATGATCGAAAAATTGCATTCTGTCATGTCCTAGTCAATATGAATCTCATGCGGCGTATGGGAAAGGTTTTCCACTCCGCTTTCCGTCACCAGTACGTCATCCTCCGTGCGGACGCCGCAGACTCCCGGGAAATAGAGGCCCGGCTCTATGGTAAATATCATATTCGGCCTCAATACCGTGTCCTTTCCAATCTGGACTCTCGGACATTCGTGGATCTGAAGGCCGATTCCATGCCCCAATCCGCGAAGCGCGTAATCGTCCAGCCCCTCTCTGATAAATACATCCCTGTGAGCCGCCTCCACCTCGCTGGAGTGCACACCCGGCCGAACCGCTTCCACGGCCCGTTTTCCGGATTCCAGGACCAGATTAAAAATCCTCCTGTTTTCCTGGGAAATATCTCCGAAAAGCAGCGTCCTCGTCATATCGGAGCAGTAACCGTCGTACATGACGCCGAAGTCAACCACCACCATATCACCGTTTTCGATGACCTTGTTCGTCGGAAATCCGTGAGCCATGGCTCCTCGCGCCCCCGAGGCGACAATGGTTCCAAAGCTCATGGCCTCGGCGCCCTCTCTATTTACCAGGTAATGAAGTTCGTCCGCTAAATCCTTTTCCGTCATACCGATTTTAAGTCTCGGAATCAGCCGGTCAAAGCCTGCCTCGGCGCGCCGGATGGCCTCCCTGGTGGCTTCTATTTCCCATTCGTCCTTCACCATGCGCAGCTCCAGGAAGTACTCATCCTCCAGTACGGTCCTGTGGTCTCCCAAGTGCTCCTTTAAGGAAAAATACTCTCCGGCGGTCATGCCGCTTTCCATGACGGAAGAAGTGATTCCAAGATGCTTCATGGTGTCCGCCACCAGTCCCAGCCGGTCCTGGCTGTGCTCCACGATCTCGCAGTCCACAGTCTGCTCCTTCGCCTGGGTCGTATACCGTTTGTCCGTTATGAGAACGGTGTGGTCACGCGTGACGAGAAGGTAACCGCTGCTCCCTGTAAATCCGCAGAAATATCTGCGATTTTCATACGAAGTGATCAGAGCTCCCGTAAGGCCGTGATCCTCGATGTAAGCTCTGAGGCCCGACAGCCTCTTTTCATATTGTATCTTCTTCATCTAAACTCCTGTCCCGCGGTTACTTCTTCTGTCTTGCGTCAAACGCGTCTCTTAAGCCGTCACCGATAAAGTTGATGCTCAGCACTGCCAGGAAAATGCAGACTCCCGGCGGCACCCACTGCCACGGGCGCAGCGTCAGCGTGGATAAGTTGTTGGCGCTCATCAGCATGTTCCCCCAGCTGGCCGTCGGCATCTGAACACCGACACCCAGATAGCTTAAGGAAGCTTCTGTCAGGATCGCCCTCGCCATCTGAAGGGTGGCTTCCACGATAATCGGGGCCATGATATTCGGAATAATATGATGGAAAATAGTGCGTCCATCCGTCGCCCCCAGCGAGATGGAGGCCTGCACATACTCCAGCTCCCGGACCCTTAAAATCTCGCCTCTGACGAACCTCGCCGTTCCGGTCCAGTTACAGAGGCCGATGATAATCATAATATTATAGATGCTGGGCTTTAAGATGGTTGCGATAATAATGACCAGGAAAAGCACCGGAAAGCAGTAGACCACATCGACCACACGCATGATAAAGGTATCCACCCACCCGCCGAAATAACCGGCCAGCGCGCCTAATAAAATACCGATACCGGTGGAAATGCCGACTGCCACCACGCCAACGCTCATGGACACTCTGGCCGCGTAGATCACCCGGCTGAATGTATCGCGTCCCAGGCTGTCCGTCCCCAGAAACGTGCCGCTCTTCGCAGGAGAGCTGTTCTTTAAAATGAGGCCGTTTGCATCGGTTAAAGACACATACGGATCATTCTGTACGATGAGGGGCGCCAGTATGGCCGCGGCAATCATCAGAAGAATGATGACGCTTCCGATCAGAGCCAGTTTATTTTTGCTGAACCGCTTCCACGCATCCGTCTTGAAGAGATTAGTCCGTTTTTTATATGTAATTTTTTTCTCCATGGAAGCCTCCTTAGTATCGTATTCTCGGGTCTACGAAGGAATAGAGAATATCCGCAACGAGATTGCCCACGAGAACCAGAATCGCCGTAAACAGAGTCAGACCCATAAGCACTGCGTAGTCTCTGTTTGCGATGGCGTCAACGCCCAGAAGCCCCATACCCGGCCAGCTGAACACTTTTTCCGTGATATAGGCGCCGCCGAATAAATTCGGGATGGATAAACCGAAGATGGTGATAACGGGAATCAGGGAATTCTTCAGCGCGTGGCGGTAGATGACCACCTTCTCCGAGAGCCCTTTGGCCCTGGCCGTACGGATATAATCCTGGTTCAGCGTTTCCACCATGCTCGACCGGGTAAAGCGCATGACCGTGGCCAGATTGGCCAGGGACATCACAAGGGCAGGCATGACAAGGTACTTCATCTTATTCAGGAACAGAGCCATCCCGGTCCCCTTAAAGGTGGTATCGCCAAAGCCCGACGTCGGAAACCATTTCAGCTTTATGGCGAAGATGTAGATCAGGCCCATGCCGAAGAAGAAGCTGGGAATCGAAATACCGATAAAGGAGAAGATGGTAAGGCCGTAATCTCCTGCCGAGTATTTGTGGGTCGCAGAGTATACGCCCAGCGGAATTCCCACCACAAAGCTGATGACAAACGCCGTTACCGTAAGTAGCAGCGTCGCGGGAAGGCGCTCTAAAATCATGGCCAGAACCTGCTGTCCCGAATTGGTGCTGTAGCCGAAATTGCCCTGCAGCAACTCCCTCAGCCAGTTGACGTACTGAATGATAATCGGCTTATTTAAGCCCATCGCTTCCTTGGCCCTTAAGATAGACTCCGCAGAAGTACGCGGATTGATCATATTGGCCAGGGGGCCGCCCGGCGCCAGTTTCATGATGAAATAGGTCAGTATCGTAATGCCGAACACCACGGGAATTGACTGTATTAACCGTTTTCTTATGTATTTTCCCATCGATAACCTCCTGATCTTATTGGTGATTTACAGCCTTCACCTGTGGAATAAACAAATCAGAGCTGACCTCCAAAAACTCCAGCTGTCCCTTGATATGAGCCTTATAATACTCATACCGCCCCAGTGTCAGCCCGTCGCATTCCGCATCCGTCTCGGAAAAATCAAGGGCTACCCGCTTCGGATTCAGCTTTTTCAGCAGCCCGGCAACCGTGCTGTCGTAGTCCTGATAGCGGATCACCTCGTCGAACAGGCCGGATTCCTCTACATCCTGAGCGTCTATGGCAGACGCCACTCCGTAGCGTTTTCCTTCCTTTGTAAAGAAGAACGCTCCGGAACCCACGGTATCGACTCCGGGGATGAACCGGGTCATCTTATCGCTTCCCTCGCTGGTAATGATTAAAAATAAGTCTATGTCCAGTTCTTTCAGTTTCTCAGTCACGTCGTGGATCACACGATTATGAAATTCAAAGTTCTTCATATTTTCCTCCATATTATGTAATAGCAGGCCGCTCTTTTGCGGCTCACAAACAGTTTTTCTCAATTAAGCGGTCCAACACCCTGCATCCGAAGAGATAGGATTCCGTGGATATGCTCTCGTCATTTCCGTGAACCTTCGGAAGCACTGCGTCGAAGGAATCGTCCATTAACAGGGGGGAGCATCCGTAAACCATGCTGCCTTCCGAACCGAAGAAGCGGCCATCCGTGCGTCCCAGCGCAAGCATGGGAAGTACCTCGCAGGAGAAGCCCTCCTCCCTGCTGATCGTCCTCAAATCCCCGATCAGGCTTTTTAAGGCGGAATTGTCGAAATTGCTCTCAAATCCCCTCTCAAAGCTCAGGATCTCATACTGCACACCGGCCTTCACATGGCGTTTTACAAACGCCTCGATCTCCTCTTCCCTCGTGCCCGGAAGCACTTTAAATTCCAGAACCACTTCCGCCGCGGCCGGAATCACATTGCTCCGGTCTCCGATCTGGTAATCCCGGAGACCGATGGTATTCTGTCCCGCGTATCCGAAGATATCGGCCGCCACCGGATTGTCACAGGTGCGGCCGCCCAGAATCCGGGCCATGGTTTCCTGTGTCGCGTGGCTTCCGAAACACAGCTCATCCTCCGCTCCAAAGATCTCTTCCAGCACGGCTGCCAGCTTTAAGATGGCCTGATCGTCACCGGGCGCACTGGCATGGCCGCCGCGGCCCGAGGCCGTAAGCTTTACCCGGCACACAGCCTTTTCTCCCACAGTCAGCATCAGGTAGTCATTTCCGTTAATCCGGAGGGGAAATCCGCCGCCTTCATTGATTACCATGGCATTCTGAAACAGCTCCGGCCTGGCCTCTTTCACGTACTCCATACCGAATTTACTTCCCGCTTCCTCATCGATGGTAGCCAGGAACCAGACGTCGCGTCTCAGCTTCCTTCCCGACCGCTTCAGGTTCAGAAATGCATTCAGCTCCATGACGGTTAAATGCTTCGTATCCAGAGTTCCCCTCCCGTAGATTCTGCCCCCCTCTTCCACTCCGCCGAAGACCGGCCAGTTCCATTTGTCAGAATCGCCGTCCACCACATCCACATGGGAAATCAGCACGAGGGGCCCTTCCTCCGGCTGTTCGGCCGGTAAATGGGCGAGGAGGTTTAACCGTTCCGGATCTTTAAAGATCCGCTCAGTCTCGATCCCCTCCTCCTTCAAAATCCGTTCGAGGAAGATGACGGCCTCCTTCTCGGAGGGAGATGCGGTTACCGAGGGAATTGAAATGAGATGCATCAGTGTCTCTTTCACATTTTCCATGAATTAAGCCTCTCTGTATGGGATCTCGATCAACGCTGTCTGGCGTTTGCTGATCAGTCTGCATCCATCATCGGTCAGGATTACGTCGTCCTCGATGATCGCACAGGGAAGTCCATCCGGCTGAAGTACGGTCGGTTCCAACGCGTAGATCTCATTCTTTCTCAAGACGCCCTGGCAGCTTAGCCTGGCTTTATTTGGCCCGAGGGTCGTTCCGCCGTCGTGCACTTCCAGGCCTACCTGATGGCCTACGGAGTGAGGGATATTGGGATAACCGCTGTCCAGAATGGACTGTCTTCCGACCGCGTCCACCTCGTAGCCCTTCATGCCCGGTTTGATCACCTTCATGACCTCACCGACGGCACGGATTGCCCCGTTTGCGCAGTCAGTAACCTCTTTCGGCGCATGCTCCTCGCCTGGCTTTAAGAAATACATGGTACGCGCGATGTCGGAGGTATAGCCGTTAAAGCGGATGCTGAAATCGATGACCAGCATATCACCCGGAAGGCAGATATTCTTCGCGTTCGGCTTCCTGTGGGACATGCCTCCCTTGACGAGAAGAACCAGCGGATATTCCGGCGGATTTCCAAAGGCGGTGATAACGTTACGCTTCGCACACTCTTCCATCATAATATCTCCCACATCGATTTCACTGAGTCCAACATGGAGGCGCGCAAAAAGTGCGTCGTAAATATCGGTCGTTAAGCGGCTGCACTCTTCCATGATGGCAATCTCGCTGGGGGTCTTTACCGCACGGAGCTCTTCCAGCATCCGGTAGCTTCCGGTCTTTAACGCTTTCATGCGTTCCTCACCCAGAGCCCCGCATACTTTTTTATAGAGTCCCAGTCCAAGGCCGTCGCAGCGGGAATCCTCGGTGGAATCGTTGACCGCGATCCGATTGGGCTTCTTTTCGTCACACACTGCTGCAAATTCCTTCATTACCGTATCCGGTGTCACGGTCCTCACACTGGTAAAGATCCCGGCCGCTTCATATACCGCCGCGTCGGACGCTTCCGCAAACGCCATCTTATCCCCTTCTGCCGTCAGCACGAACAGGACCTCGTTCTTCGTATCGGTATTGAACATCAGTTCCAGTGACGGATCCTGATTCAGTCTGGAATAAAACATCCACATATCGATCTGATTTTCTTTTAACATCTGGACTGCGCGGTCCATCTTTTCAACCGCTACATTTTTTCTGTCTACCATAATGTTCCCCTTCTTTCTTTTCGATTTCATTTTCATTGGTGAATCCGGCCGCAGACCGCCCTGCAGACCGCATTTTCAAGTACCCGGCATCCGAACAGCACCGATTCCCGGTGAATCTTTTCATCGACGCCGTGAACCATGGAAACGGCCTGATCAAAGGTCATGTCCCAGGAAAGGACCGGACTGTAGCCGTATACCTTCGCCTTCATGGGAACCAGAAAACGTCCGTCGCTGGATCCCATGGAAATGAACGGAAGCACTTCCGCCCGTTTCCCGTCTTCTCCCAGCTCTATCCTTGTCGCTTCCTCCAGGCATCCGATCAGTCCGCCCTCCGGCTGACTCTCATAGCCCTCGCTGAAGGATAGAATCCGGCATTCGGCATCCCATTTTTCCGCCAGGCGGTCCGTAATTTCTTTCAGATATGCGGTTCCGTAACCAGGCAGAAGGCGCACGTCGCAGATCACCTTTACCTGATTGACGCTTTTTCCCTGAATCATGGTCACGGTCATGGTATTCCGGTTCATGGCCGTCAGAATATTGTTCATGACCGGGGACAGCGCCTCTCTGAAATGATCACTCGCGCGCTCTGCGCCCGAGTCACCGTGGCAATTGCCGTCCGCACATTCGGAAAGCCGTTTTTCGAAGCGCGCTACCGTAGGCAGCTTCCTCTGCTCCAGCTCCAGGGCCCCGATATCGGCCACCAGCTTCATGGCTCTTACCATCCCGTCTCCGCTTCCGAAGAATGGGCCTTTGGCATTTCTGGCCTCCACGGTAAATTCCACGGTGCCGCATCCCTTCTGGCCCGACTCACATAAGTAAAAAGCCGTGTCTCCCACCAGGATCGGGAAGCCTCCGCCTTCACTGATTACCTCACTGTTTTCGAAGAGTTCCTTTCCCGTGATGGTACGGCCGCCTGCGGAGACTGTTTCCTCGAGAAATGCGGATAGTCCGAGTGCGCTGCCGCTCTCCTCGTCACAGGTCACAAGAAGAAAGACATCCCGTTTCCTTTGCTCTCCATTTTCCGCCAGCGCCAGAAGGGCAGCCAGTTCCATGACTGTCAGCTGCTTCGTGTCCACGGTGCCGCACCCATAGATGAAGCCGTCCTCCTCCACCGCAGCAAAGGGAGGATGCTTCCACTGGGATTCCTTTGCCAGGACCACGTCAATATGGCTCAGGAGAATCAGCGGCCGTTCAGCCGCCGCGCAGTCTGCCCCACCTTCATCAGACACATCTTTGTCAGCCGGAAGGCAGGCCAGGAGATTGCCCCTGCCGGGAGCGCTCTCGTAAATCGTCGAATCGATCCCTTCCTGTTCAAGAATCTTTTGAATATAATCAAGCGCCCTTTTTTCATTTCCCGGTGGATTGGTGGTATCAATCCTGACCAGGTCCTTTAAAACTTCTGTATAATCGTATTTCATTTGGGTCTCCATTGGTGAAATGGCCCAAAACAATATGCTTTGGGCCATTTACCTCATTCATTTATTCTCGCGAAGGCAACGAGCCAGGTGGGCATGCTGGCATGTCCATTTGACGACTGCCCGCGGGGGCAAACACCCCGCAGCTTGCGGCGGGGTGTTTGATTTACTGAGCAATGTTCCATTTTTCAATCTGGAATGTAATTCCGCGGAAGTCTGCTGCGAAGTTCTGTACCTTCTCGCTGACTCCTGCAAGGCTCTTTTTACCGTATAACGGAATCCACGGAACATCTTCGGAGATCAGCTTGCCGATCTCATGGTAGCAGGCCGCTCTCTCCTCCGGTTTTGTGGAGTAGAGCTGCTTCTCAAATAATTCATCCACCTTGGAGTTGCTGTATGTAACGAAATTCCAGGTACCCGGTGCATCTGCTGTGGTTAAGTACATTCTGTACTCGTCCGGATCGGCCTCCATGCCGAAGCCTAAGGTGTAGCAGGCGAAATCGTCCGCCGTTACACGGCGTGGGCTGCCGTTGTCATCGGATGGGAACAGCTTCGTGTAAGCCAGTGTGGAGAAATCCTGCTCGATGATCTCCATCTCCACGCCGATCTCCTTCCACTGCTGCTGGATCAGCTGAGCTACGGAATTGCCGTCTGTGCTTGTTACGAGGTCATAGGTAAGATGAAGCGTCTTGCCGTTCTTCTCGTAGAATCCGGTCGATGCATTCATAGTATATCCAGCCTCTTCCAGAAGAGATTTCGACTTCGCCGGATCGTACGGATACTTCGTTACATCGTCGCTGTAGGTCCAGTGGTTGCTCGGGAAAATGCTGTCCTGCACGTAACCGGTCTCTCCATAAATCGTCGCTACGATCTTATCTTTGTCAATCCCGTAAGCCAGTGCCTGGCGTACCTTTAAATCACTTAAGTCTTCATTTAACTGGTTTAAGCCGATATAGTATACGCTTAACATATCGTACGCTTCCACTCTGACGCCGCCCATGGCCTCAACAGTCTCAATCTCGGAAGCGCTTAAGCCATACAGAACGTCCAGCTCGCCATTGATTAAGGAAGCGGTCAGTGTTGTCTCGTCGCCGAACTTCACATAGACGCGGTCAATGCTTGGCTTTGTGCCGAAGTAATCTTCGTTCTTCTCCAGTTCGATGTACTGGCCCGACTTCCACTCAACGAATTTGTACTTGCCGGTTCCGATGGGATGACGGTTAAAATCGTCGGTATCCCATGTGCCTGGATCCACATTCTCCAGAATGTGCTTCGGAAGAATACAGGTATACATGTTGCCGATAAACGCGGCATTCGCCTCTTCCAGTTCCACAACAACCGTCTTGTCATCCGGTGTGGTAATGCCGGATACGCTGTCTGCGCTGCCTTCCTGGTACGCTTTGGCTCCGACGATGGAGACGATACGGCTGTCCGCGCCGCCCTTGTAGGTCGGTGCCGCCAGAGAGGTTAATGTAAATGCGACGTCGGCGGAGGTAAACGGTTCTCCGTCATGCCACTTTACGCCGTCTCTTAAATGGAAGGTATACGTCCTGCCGTCGTCCGATACATCCCATCCTTCTGCCAAATCCCCCACGTAGTTCAGTTCTTCGTCCGGAATAACCAGATAGTTAAAGATCATACACTGCACGTTGCTGTCTGGTGTTCTCGGCTGAATCGTCGGGTTTAAATTGGCTACCTCAGAGGTCTGGCCAATCTGTACTACGGTTTCCTCCCCCGTATTTCCCGCTTCCGATCCTGCTTCAGCCTGAACGTTCCCGCCGCCGCTCGTTTCTGTCGTGCCGCCGCTCCCACCACATGCGGTTGTAAGAGCCATCGCGGACAGTAATATTGCTGCAAGTACACTTCTACGTTTTCTCATAACGAGTCCTCCTATGCTTTTCGCTTTAGTTCGCTAAAGCAAATATTTACAAAAAATGCAGAAAATGAACTCCATTTTCTGCCTCTTTGCATTTGTTGGGATTAGTATAACAATAATGTCGTTTCTTGTCAATCCATTAATTTTAAGTATTCAAATTTTTTAGTAAATAAACTTTTTTAGTAAATTATCTGGAATTTTTTTAGCCTCTCTCTTTCAAAATTTAAGGGAGCATCACCTTTTACCGGCCAGATACTCTTCCAGGTACTTCACGATTTCCCCGGCAGACTCCTCATAATTCATGAGATAATGGCCGTCCAGCTTCATGGAAATATGTCTCATATTTTCTCTGTTTCCGCTTCTCTTAACCAGCTGCTCACTCATCGCCCGGCTCGGCCAGTACCTGTCGTTTTCCTCAGAAATCAGAAGTATTTTCCCGGTGTATCCGTCAACGCGGATGAGTGCGTCTTCATTCCCGTTTTTCTCTATCGACGCTTCATAACACGTACAGTAATTTCCAGCCATAATCTCCTTTACAATCTCCTGGTCAAAATAGAATTTGATATAGGGCAGTTCTTTTCCCTGAAAGGACCAGGAGGACTTCCTGTTTGTAAAGCTCTCCAGGGTGAATTCCGCGGGCAGTCCCTGGAACGCATAGCAGGAAGGAACCAGCGCGATTGTCACAGCCGATCTCATATAGTTTGTCAGCAGCAGCGCTGCTTCCCCTCCCTTCGACTGGCCGATTACGATCACCTCCCTGTCGCCGATGCCGTACTCCTGTTTTACGGCGGATACCGTATTTACAAAGTATTCCATCGGCAGGCACTCAAGACTCTCCGGAAGATCACCGGCGCCGAAGTACGCCAGCAGCAGAACCTGAAAATCTTTCTTTAATCGTTCTAAAAAATCTTTGTTCAAAGGCGCCGGAAGTCCCGGCCTGCTGCCGCCTATGATTACCACCAGCGGTTTTCCTTCATTCTCATAAAAATCTGCGTAAAGTTCCTTTGTGCGATATTCCTGCATCATGATTTCCTCCTTGTGCTTTCCTCTCAGTGTGGTGCTCGTTAATGTGCCTCCCATGTTAATGTGCTTCCCCTGTTAGTGTGGCGTGCTGTCAATGTAACGCTATGTTAATATGGTTTACTGTAAATATACTTAACATAGTAAAAAAAAGAAATGCTGTCAGTGACAGCCTATTCTTCTTTTAATCTCTTATCCATAATTTCTTCAAACGCGGTCAGAAACTGAATCATCTCTCCGCAGAACGGCTCCGGCATCTCCTGAATCAGCCGGAGAGATTCTTCATCCGAGCGGGTGTGGATCTCCCTGTGGGCGATATAATTCTTCTGGCCTTCCTCCGTCAGGTTTAAGACCACCTCCGTGTCCGAATAGGGGGATACCGCCTTCTCCACGACGCCTTTATCCACCAGTTTATAGATCATCTGCGAGGCGGCTGCTTTCGTAACTCCCAGCGCAGAGGCCAGAGCCGTGATATTGATTCCCGGATTGTCTCCTACGGCCGCGATCGTGTGAATCTCTGATCGGGTCAGCAGCATCTTTGTGCCATACGTGCGTTTTCTGTTCTCCCACTGATTGTATTTATGAATGATCCGTTCCATAAGTACCGTCATCTGCGAATAATCGTTCATGTAGCTGCCTCCGATCTTGTTAAGTAGCTTTACAGTATAGTAACTATATTCCTTTTTTCCGCTTCTGTCAAGCCCGTTTTTTACAATGCTCTTTTTTATCTCTGCCTTTAAAATACTTCTTTCACGTGTTCCACCAGCTCTGCCTCCGTATTCGACTCCACAAAATGCAGAATCTCCTCCTCCATGCTGTCGGCCTGAGCGTGGTTTGCAGCAATCGAGGCCACTCCGATGACGATAATCTGGTGAATATCCTGTTCATCGGTCTCTGCTGCGGATACGTTATATTTATTGCGAAGCTTTGCAGTCAGACTCTTCACCACCATCCGCTTCTCCTTTAAAGAATGGACCCACGGGGCGTGAAGTCTGATTGTCAACGATAAAATTCTCATTTCTCTGTCACTCCTCTTTTGATGATGCCAGACTGACGGCATACTTGATAAGCTGTTCCATGCTGTATCGTTTCTCGCGGGGAACATCCTGAAAATTGATCGGAAGTACCGGAATTGTCTCCCCGGTTATCAGATAGTTTAAGTCAATGTCCATGGTTTCATTCAACAGGGCCAGTTTTTCCAGGGCAATACTGCTCTCTCCCCTCTCGATTTTTCCATAAAATGCTTTCGTAATACCGAGACATTCCGCCATCTTATCCTGAGTCCAGTTCTTTTCCAGCCTGATCTGCCTCAGGCGGTTCCCCATTTCACGCAGCAGTTCCTCTTTGTTTCGTCCGCCCTTTGATGCACGTCCCGGGCCCTTCTCCCCGGTCGGCTCTGATGGAAATTTCCGTACTCGCGGCTGATTTTTACTTCTGTTATCATTCATGTAAAATAAATCCTTCCTGATGTAAAATACTTCTTTTATTATTTTACATGAAATAATCAGTATTTGGAACGCACGCTGAGTAGTCCTTAAACTCCATATATGGTATTTTTTTCCATTTCCCGCCGTGTTCACAGACGACGAACCGCCTCAGCGCCCGGTCTGCACTGCCGGTTCCTTCTCTGTAAATCATTCCTGTACTAAGAGTCCTTTTTTTATGATACAAAAAGCAGGAAAGATAACGCGGATTCCGTTATCCTTCCTGCTCTGCTGTTATTCCCGCAAGCCGGAAATATTTTTCCCGGACTAATCACTGAACCTTCCGGAAGATTTCCATGCTTCGCTCCAGAATCCCCTTCATCTGCGCAATGACCATACCGTAATTCGTAAAGGGAACGCCCGCGTCCCCCGCGCACTGCATGCGGTATCTGACTTCCCTCTCATTGAGCATGCAGCCGCCGCAGTGGATCACCAGGCGGTAACCGGATAAGTCTTCCGGAAAGCTTCGCCCCGAGGACGTTTCGATGATGACATTCTTCCCCGTGTATTTCTTAATCCAGGCCGGAATCTTCACCGTGCCGATATCATTGCACTGCCGGTGGTGGGTACATCCCTCAGATATGAGAATCCGGTCCCCGTCCTGCAGCTGGTTCACGGCCTTCACTCCACTTGCCGCCGCATCCAGGAATCCTTTATATCTTGCCATCAGAACGGAAAAGGAGGTGAGCAGTACATGGTCCGGTACCACCTCGGCCACCTCGGAAAATGCCTGGCTGTCCGTGATCACCAGATCCGGATCGCGGCCCAGCTTCTTAAGCGCTGCTAAAAGCTCCGTGTCGCGCACCACCACGGACATGGCCCCTGCCTCCAGAATATCCCGGATGGCCTGCTGCTGCGGCAGGATCAGCCGTCCCTTCGGCGCGGCCTTATCAATGGGGACCACAAGGACCACAAGATCGAGAGGTTTTAAGAAATCTCCCACCAGACGGCAGCCATTTTCCTTCTCTTTTACGAGGCCGGCGATCCTCTCCTTTAGCTCCTGGATATGGTAATTCGTCTCGGCACTGACAAAAACAGATTTTTCGTCCGCTGTCTGCTCTTTTGCTTTATGCTCTTTTTCGTCCAGCAGCTCCCATTTATTATAAGCGATCAGATATGGAAGCTGTTTCTCTTTAAATAGTGAAAGCATTTCCTCATCGGCCTTCGTCTTTCCCAAAACCGAATCGACCACCAGCACGGCACAGTCCGCCCTGTTTAAAATCTCCCGGGTCTTTTTCACGCGCAGCTCTCCGAGAGCGCCTTCATCGTCAAAGCCCGGGGTATCGATGATCACCACAGGGCCCATGGGAAGCAGCTCCATGGATTTATAGACCGGGTCCGTCGTCGTTCCCTTGATATCAGATACCACGGACAGTTCCTGGCCCGTGACCGCGTTTACTATGCTGGATTTTCCCGCATTGCGGCGGCCGAAGAAGCCGATGTGTATGCGCTCGCCGCCCGGCGTATCACTTAGTCCCATATTTCTTCACCCCACAGTCCTCTGAGTTGTCTTTTATTTATTTCTGTCCACTCCGCCATCGCTGACAGAGACCTGGAGCATGTTTGAAAATTCATTCCTGCATGCTATCTCAGAACCGGAAATCCCGGATTCCCTGTTCGATCTTTTCCAAATGATCCTTACAGATATCCCGTACCTTGTCTTTTGGAATATTGGCGAGCTCTGCCTCGATTAACTTCTCTCCGATGGCTTTCGTGTCCTCGGAGGCGTAATCCATCAAAAATTCCTTTAACGTCATAAGCGCGTTGGGATGGCAGCAGTTCTGAATCTGGCCGCTCTTACAGAGGCTCATGAAACGGTCACCGGTCCTGCCTTCCCGATAGCACGCGGTACAGAAGGACGGAATATACCCCATCTCCATCAGCCAGCGCACCACCTCGTCGAGGCTTCTCTGGTCGGAAACGTCAAACTGCTCCGTATCGGTCGGCCGGATCTCCTCCTGATAACCGCCTACGCTCGTTCTGGAAGCGCCGCTGATCTGGGACACACCGAGGCGGATCACCTTTTCCCTCACCTGCTGACTCTCCCTTGTGGATATGATCATTCCCGTATATGGCACAGCAAGACGGATCAATGCGCAGAGCTTTGCAAAGATGTCGTCGCTGATGCTGTTGTCAAATGCGCTTGGATCGATATCGTCGGCATGCTTGATACGCGGAACGCTGATGGTGTGAGGGCCCACACCGTGAACCGCCTCTAAATGCTCGGCATGCATTAAAAGGCCTGCAAACTCATATTTGTAGAGCTCCAGTCCGAAGAGTACGCCAAGTCCCACATCATCGATTCCGCCGTCCATGGCCCGGTCCATAGCCTCGGTATGGTAGGCGTAATCGTGCTTCGGTCCCGTCGGATGAAGCTTCTCATAGCTCTCCTTGTGATACGTCTCCTGAAACAGAATGTAGGTTCCGATTCCCGCGTCCTTTAACTTCCTGTAGTTCTCAACCGTGGTAGCGGCAATATTCACATTCACACGGCGGATAGCTCCGTTCTTATGCTTAATGGAATAGATTGTATCGATACATTCCAATATGTATTCGATGGGATTCCTCACCGGGTCCTCTCCCGCCTCGATAGCCAGACGCTTATGGCCCATATCCTGAAGGGCGATTACTTCCTTTGCCACTTCCTCCTGCGTCAGCTTCTTGCGGGCGATGTGCTTGTTCTTGCCGTGGTACGGACAGTACGTACAGCCGTTGATACAGTAGTTGGATAAGTAGAGAGGTGCAAACATGACGATACGGTTTCCATAGAATTTCTTCTTAATCTCTTCCGCCAGGTTATACATCTCTAAAATCTTGTCCGGCATCTCGCAGGCCAGCAGCACGGACGCCTCCCTGTGGCTGAGTCCCTTCAGCTGCCTTGCCTTCTCGATGATCGAGTCGATCAGCTCCACGTTTTCTTTGTTTTTTTCCGCATAGTCGAGTGTCTCCTGGATCTCCTCGTGTGAAATAAATTCCTCTGCTTTTAACGATTCTGGATTATACATGATTCCTTCCTTTCTTCCGGGTCAGCAAATGCTTCTCCGTCAGTCATTCATTTTTATATTACAAGACTGTCGCCCCGCGAGACGGCAATCCCATAACCGATTTTACTTAAGGATTCCCTTAAGAGTTCCAGGCTCTCCGCGGCCTCGGAGCCGGAGGACAGCTTGTTGTCATACAGCATATACTTCTTTCGGACGCCTGCCGGGGACAAATTCGGCATGACCACATTGGCGCCGCTTAAGATTCCCGCCTCTCTGCCGCCTTCCGTCACGGTTCCGAGTGCCGTGGTAGCAGGAAGCAGCACCTTCGGCATCATCAGACGGATAACCGACAGCAGATACAGTGTCAATTCGGCTGTCCCATTTTCCATATCACAAAACGGAGTGTCCTTATGAGAGAGAAACGGTCCGATCCCAATCATATGAGGACCGAATTCCTTCATGAAGCGCAGATCCTTTACGATCATGGACGCGGTCTGGTATGGTGACCCAACCATAAAGCCGCAGCCAGTCTGATAACCGATTTCCTTCAGATCCTTCAGCGCCGCCATCCGCTTATCGAAGCTCATCGACTCCGGATGAAGCCTTCCGTAATGGCACGGATCGGCCGTCTCATGGCGGAGTAAGTAACGGTCTGCCCCCGCATCATGGAGGCGTCTATAGCTGTCATGGCTTCGCTCCCCTGCCGACAGGGTGATGGCACAGTCCGGACACAACCCTCGGATTGACGCCACAATGGAGCCAAGCCGTTCATTCGTAAAATAGGGATCTTCTCCGCCCTGAAGCACAAAAGTGCGGAATCCCAGGCCGTAGCCAGCCTCACAGCACGACAGAATCTCCTCCTCTGTCAGCCGGTACCGCTCTGCCTCCCGGTTGCTTCTCCTGATTCCACAGTAGTAGCAGTCATTTTTACAGTAATTCGTAAATTCAATCAGTCCTCGGATATAGACGAAGCGTCCGTAGATCCGTTCGCACAGTGCTCTGGCCTCGTTTCTCAAAAACAGGGCTGTCTCTTCATTCCGTTCCGTAATCAGCGTATACAGCGCGTCATCCGGCAGATCGTGATTCTCCGCCAGCCGCACGGCTAAGTCCATGACCTTCTTTGCAGCGTCGCTCATGATTTCACTCCCGAGTAGGCGGTCTTCGAGCTGACTCCCTTCAATTTTCCCACCTTGCCGGAAAGAGCCGATATAATACTCTGGGGAGCGTCCACCGCAATACTGATAATGCTGATCTTCTTCTCATGATAGGGAATCCCCATACGGCCAATGATGTACTGGCGGTATTCATGAAGAATTTCGTTGAGTTCCTCTACGGATTCCTCTGCTTCCACAACGATTCCCACCACCGCGATCCTTGTTTCCATCGTTACACCTCCGGAATCTTATAATATTTCAAATATCAAAGCAAAAATGCCGCACCCCAAAAGGTACGGCAAGAAAAGAATGCGATCTGCATTCCATGTTATATTTCCTATCTCGAGCCGAACCTTTCGCCTCAAAGCATGTTTTTGGCGTCAGGATACAGTAATAGCATATCACGAGCTGTAAATATTTTCAATTGTTTTCTGCCTTTTACAGTTCCAAACAACTTATGCGCCAATTATCCCGCCGTCTGAACTGTTACAACTTATGAACACAACACCTTTCTTTCCACTTTTTGCAATCTTTGTTCTACATTGTCCTGTCGTTTCATCAGAATTTCGACAATCTCATTGTTATATCGCACAGCTGTGACATATTGACGTAACTCTTGCAGGTCTTTGTTGGTTGAATCAATCCTTCGGTTGAGTCTCTGCTCCGTTTTATCCAACTCTTCCAACACCAAATTGGTTTCATGCCTTAAGTCTGCTTTTGTCGCAAAGTCTTTCAAATCGTCTTTTGTTACAAAGACCTTCAAATCGTCTTTTGTTGCAAAGGCCTTCAAATCGTCTTTTGTCGCAAAGGCTTTCAAATCGTCTTTTGTCGCAAAACTTTCCATTTTTAATAGGATCTGATCAATTTTTTCTGTATCTGTCATATATACCTCCATACAAGTAAATTGAACCATACTTTTTACAATCCAATTATTAACTTTTAGTGACGTGTTTCTTATGTATATAATACCATACACGGGCGTATAAAGTCTATAATATTTTAAAAAATATCACAGTTTCAATTCGTATTTACCGGCGCAGAATTGGATTTGGAGGCTGAAAGATACGCTTGGGAGAGACCTGGAGTGAAGACGGGAAAGAGGAGGGGCACAGAGCCTCTCCCCCACTACAACTGTAAATTTTATAGCTAAAGATACCAGCCGTCAGAAAAAGGAATTAAGGCTTACATCTCCCGCACGGCTCATAGCCCTGCGCGATCGCTTCATCCCGGCTGCCGGTGAAGCTCTGCTTGTTTGATTCATTCATCTGTGAAACACTGGAACAGGAAGGATAGTGAAATTTGTGAGTATTGGTATTGAAAATATAAGTGGTCTCGGTACTGGATTTACTTTCGTTTTTACTTTCTGCGCTGCTCTCAGCTTTTTTCCCGGCTGTGCTGCCGTCCTCGGGCGCTGCGGTCTCCTGTGGTGCACTCTCTGATCGCTGACTGCTGCCGGTAGCGTAGTCTATGGTGACTCCGGGCTGCACGTTATAGACGAATACACAGAATAAAATTCCGTCGCCCTCGTCCTCAACGGATTCTGCCTCCATCAGTACGCCGTCAGCGATCAGATTATTACCCTGGAAAACCGGAGTAACACGGTACAGGACATGGTTTTTCGTTTCCTTGACGTAGTCGGCCACCATGTTCTCAAACGGCAGCATGCCGTCCACATTCATATACCGGGTACCTGTGATCAGATTCTTTTCATTGGCATTCTCAGCCGTCAGCTGAAAGCCGATTAAGTGGCACCGGTTATAGAGGTACTTACCGTCTACAAAATCGTATTTTATGGTCTGCCACCCGGAAGGCTTCACCTTGCCTATGGACCCGCGTTTTTCTGTCGGCATAAGGTCTGTGCCTACATTGGCATAGGCCGTGCCGCATCTTCCGAGGCTGTCTAAATCACTGTAAGTCTCGAAGGACTCTGTCGTGAAATCTGACGTTTCGAAATAGGGGACATTCCCGTTTACCGCGGCATACGCTTCTCCCGAATAGGCGGGAATATCGGATACTTTGAACTGCTTCGGTCCTGTACTACCCACAAGCTCTGTCTCATTGGCCAATACACCGGCAGTGCTTTGGCTTTCGCCGGTCTGAGCCGATGTCTGGTCTGACATTTGAGCCGATGTCTGAGCCAGCGCCTGGTCCGGAATCGGGGCCGGTGACTGGGCGCAGCCGGCAAGGAGCAGCGCCGTCATGACTAAAACTGCAATATAATTACTTATTCTCTTCATCTTTTTTATACACTTCTCTTATTATTTTTTCGTGGGAGCTTCCCTCAAACTCCTCGGATTCCGTCATGGTCCATCCATGAGACAGGATATCCGCCGGAAAATGGAAATCCGCCGGATAACTGCGGTTCCATTGAAACAGAATGATCGATTCAAGCTCATCTTCATATGGCCGAATGTCCTGGTCCTCAACAAAGCAGTACTCTCCGCTTCCCGCCCTGTCAAGAAATGCCGGATCGACGGACAGCCAGTCCGGTTTAGGCTCCGGGAACAGCTTACTGGAGTACTCGTTCATCCAAAGTCTGCTGTTCTCCGAGCACCGGAGCACCCGCTCCTGCACTGCGCTGTCTCTGCTCTGACGCCGGTGGTTGAACATCATGCCGTTATGGTCGTCAACACAAATCATGACTATCATTTTTTCCTTCCTCTCCCAGAGCATGTCTGAAAATTCATATCCAGATACGCTCTAATCAATCTTCGGTCTCACCGGATGCCTGATTACGGTTTTCATACGCTCCGGAGAAACCTTCCTCGGATCACTTAAGTATATCTCATGGTGACGCCTGCGATCAGAAATATCGTTCTCATAGCCCTGTTCCATCCTATAATGGTCCATCTTTGCAACGGTGGCCGGTTCCTCATTATAGCTTCCAATATGGAGACACTGGACGCACAGGCCCTCCGAAACTGTAATCAGCTCCGCAAGACTCGTATCGATCCTTTTTTTTCGCTGCGCCTCCTCCTTCGCCCAGGCAAATACCTCCTCTGTGACGAATTCCGGCACTCTGATTATGGAAATCCAGTTAAATCCGGACTTGTTCCTGTAATCGACGCCCGGCGCGCCGCCTTCCATCCACCAGAAGCCCTCCAGCGGCGGAACGACGTACTCGAAGAAGCCGTCAACCTTCCGGCTTCCCTTATAGCTCATCTTAATCGTGTAGGAAATCCCGTACAGAACGGCAACCGCCCTTCCGTATTCCCCTTCCGGCTCGTTCGGATCTCCGTGTCCTCTCACCGCCGCATACTGCATGGAAGGTACCTCCACGATGGATGGCATCTCCTTCGGAAGATACAATGCCTTATACTCTTTTTTATAATCAAATGGTGTCATACTGCTGCCTCCTTACTTTTTTATGAGTGTAACACAGTAAACACGACAACTGTATGACATGATTATTTAATTACAACGGGAATTCCTGCGCTCACCTCGATGACGCGGTCTGCAAGCATTCCCAGACGGCAGTTGATTTCTCCCAGAACCTTTAGATAGAGAGCCGTGGATTCATCCCAGCCGCAGAGATCTCCGGTATCCGGATTTTCCCCGTTTTCGTCCCATTTTATGCAGACCGGTTGTTTGCGGTAATCGCCGGCCGAAAACACCTCGTTGGTCACGATGACGAGATCAGATACTTTCCTACTCAGACTCAGAATTCCGTCTACTACCGAATCCGCCGCCGCAGAACCGTATTCGGCGGAAATGCTGTCCGGACAGTCGTCCTCCCCGGTTCCAAACAGTTCATTGGAAACCAGGTTGGAGAGGCATTCCAAAAGAACTGCATACTCCGCTGCTCCGGTCAGCTCTCCGTCTTTTCCTGCGGCAGGCAGCTTCAGCCGCTCTAAGCCGAGGTAGCACTCCACAGTCTCAAACTGCTTATCTGCCCGCATCAGACGGTGACGTTCAATCCGGCGTCTGCACTCCTCATCCCAAGGCTTCATGGTCGCAATGTAGATCCGCCTCCGTTTTCCCAGTCTGACAATCTCCTGCTCGGCAAAGGCCGATTTTCCGCTACCGCTGCCTCCCGTTACCAGTGTTACCATCCTCTTCCTCCTCGCTGTGAGCACCAGCACGCCCTGGTGGTGCCGGGATGCACTGCTAATGTGCCCCGGAGTTAGTCTGAGGCGCCAGCGGCTTGTACTCCTCAATCTGAATATCCTGAAATGTGCTCATTTTGGTATAAACCTCCAGCGCCATATCGAGAAGCGGGATGGACGCAACCGCGCCGGTTCCCTCCCCCAGACACATTCCTGCCGCCACAAATGGTTTTAAGCCCAGTTCATCCAGGAGCAGGCGGCCCGCCGGTTCCGCCGAAACGTGGGTGGCCAGCATATAATCGCGGGCGGCCGGTGCCAGCTTTGCTGCGGCAAGCGCCGCAGTACCCGAGATAAAGCCGTCGATCAGAACGGGAATGCGGTAGACCGCGCCCCCTAAAAAGACGCCGGTAAGGCCGGCGAGATCTAAGCCTCCCACATGGGCGATCACATCGATGGCATCGCTGCATTCCGGTCCGTACCGCTTCACAGCTTCCCGGATAACGGATATTTTTTTCATCAGGCCCTCGTCCGACAGTCCCGCCCCGCGGCCCGTCATTTCAGCCGGATCACGATCCAGCAGCATGGCCGCCACGGCACTGCTCGTCGTCGTGTTGCCGATCCCCATCTCTCCGGTGGCGATCAGACGGTACCCTTTTTCCTTCAGTTCCCCAGCCACGCTAATTCCCGCGGCAATGGCCGATACTGCGGTTTCCCGGGTCATGGCCGGTTCTTTATGGAAATTCTTTGTTCCATAAGCCAGTTTTTTCCGTATCAGCGGGTTTCTGGCGCCGGAACACAGATCTCTGGAGACTCCGATATCCACCGGAAACACGTCCACTCCCGCCCGGTCAGCCATGAGGCAGACACTGCTGTTTCCATCCGTCATATTTTCAGTTACCACGGCAGTGACTTCCTGTCCGGTCTGCGTTACACCTTCTTCTACAATGCCGTTATCACTGCACATGATAATCAGCGCCCGTTTACCGATATCAACATGCTGGGTCTCTGATATTCCGGCGATCTTTATCACGTCCTCTTCGAGAATCCCCAGGCTGTAGAGCGGCTTCGCCACATGGCTCCATGTGAGAGAGGCCAGTTCCGCGGCACCTGCCGAAAGAGGGGATATCCTGGACAACACCCCGTTTAAGCATTCTTCCGCCGTTCTCTCATAGAGTTTAAACCACGGAAGGCCCCAGGAGCCCAGTCCCAGATCCACAGTCGCCACATAACGGTATCCCTGCCGCTCATAGAGCCGGACTGCAGGTTCATTTTTCTCGTATACGTCAAGGCGGATCGTCTTCTTTCCTTCCCTCAGGGCCTGCAATTCCGCAAACTCCATCAGGAATTTCCCCGCGCCGGATTTCCTGAAATCCGGGTGAACGAGAAATGTATGGATCACCATTACCTCATCCGGCTCCGCCTCCACGCCCCAGGAGACACCGTTGTATGCGGCCTCCTGCTTTCCATTTAATATGATGGAACCGATGATGCGGCCTCCAGTCTCCGCCACATAGAGTGTGCCTGTCTCCACACCCTCTTCCGCCGCGTCCCTTCCGGGATAGACTCCCTTTTTCCAGCCCGGATAGTTGACATGGCTTTCCAGATGCCCGACCGTCTCGTCGTATAACCGCACCAGTTCGGGAATGTCCTCTGAGACGCCCCGCCGTATGTTTAATTCTTCTGTCATGACTTAAGTTCCTTTCCTGCAAAGCTCCAGCCACCGCTCTGCGGCAGACGGATTCGATGGATAATAAAGATGGGGAAAACCGGCCAGCAGACCGCCATCTGCATGAATGCAGTCCCAGCTTCTCTTTCCGCCTGGTTTCACGGCCTTCATCGCATTGCCGCAGGCCGTGCTGTCCCAGTAGTGGAATTCATGGCCGCGGATCTCTTCCCCTTCTTTCAAAAGCGGGGTGTCCCCATAGGGCACGAGCCCGATGTATCCGAATCGGGACAGTTTTCCGGTTGGAAATGCCCGCCCCGCGATAACTCCCGCCATGGGAAAGACCTCCCCCTCCTTCGTCTCCAGCTCCTCATGAAGATAGAGGAAACCGCCGCACTCCGCGAGTATGGGCATTCCGCCGGCCGCCGCTTCTTTTATTTCTCTTAAAAGGGAGCCGTTGGCCGACAATCTTTCGGCATAGAGTTCCGGGTAACCGCCGCCGAGCATCAGCCCGGCAATATCCTTTGGCAGATGCTCATCCCGCATAGGATCAAATTCCACGAACTCGGCTCCCAGACTCTCAAAAAGCTTTATATTTTCCTGATAGTAAAAACAGAAAGCCTCGTCTCTGGCGATACCGATCCGGATGCGTTCCGTTCCGGGCGCTTCAATGGCGATTACGGCCTCCGCACCGCCCTCCGCCGCTTCACCGTCGTCCTTCCATTCCCCGGCACCGCCTGCCAGCCGTAAAAGCCCCTCCACATCCACGGTCTTCTCCATCTCTAAAGCCAGCAGTTCCAGCCGCTCCCGCAGGGCTTTGGACTCCTCCGGAATCACAAGTCCGAGATGACGGCTGGTTACTTTTGCCGCGTCGCATTCCGGCAGATAGCCGAACACGGAAATTCCCAGCTTTTCGATCTCCGGCACGAGACGTTCCGCCATCACCGGAGAGATCCTGTTTAGGATAACGCCGCGTATACGGCTGTCTTTTCTATATTCCAGAAATCCTTTTATTTCTGCCGCCAGGGAAAGTGAGGCTCCCTTGCAGTCCAGAACCAGTACGACGGGCGCGTCAAGGGCGCGGGCCGTGTCGTAGGAGCTGGCCCAAGTGTCATTTCCTCCGACACCGTCGTAATATCCCATCACGCCTTCCACCACCGAAAGGTCAGCACCGGCTGCCAGGTCCTTAAACTGATTTCGCACCTCTTCCTCAGGCAGGAAAAAAGTATCCAGATTCCCACCGTCAATTCCCAGTACATACTTGTGAAACATGGGATCGATGTAGTCCGGCCCGCACTTAAACGCCCGGCATTCTATCTTCCGCTTTTTCCATGCAGCCAGCAGTCCGCAGGTCATCATCGTTTTTCCGCTGCCGCTCTTCGGTGCGGCAAGCATCAAACGCGGATATGCGGTTTCTGAGCCGGAGGCCTTTTCGGCTGTCACCGCTTGCTTTGCCGCTTTCACGCCCCCTGTCTCTCTCCCCCCAAAGGAAATCACATAAACAGGGTTCTGAGCCATCATCATGTGGACCCGGCCCGCCGCCTTCGCCCGTGAAACTGACACCAGAACGATATCGGCCTCAATCCCGCGGGCGGCAGTCCATTCCATCACCTTCGAAACGGATTCCAGCGTGATCGCATTCACCACCACCCGGACCTCTGGATTCTTTGCCAGCAGCAGAGAAAGAATATCTGCCATTTTGCCGGAGGTGCCTCCCAGAAATGCATGGGTAGGCGCCTCCAGACCCTCTAAAGCCTCCGGGGCCGCGCCTTCTATGATTCGAATCTGCTCCGCCTGAAACTTTTTCCTGTTTTTCTCCAGCAGCTCCACGGCCTCCCGCTTCTTCTCGACCGCATAGACTGTGCCTTCCGGCATAAAAGCCGCGGCCTCCACCGACACGGAACCGGTCCCCGCTCCGATATCATAGAGGACCGAATCGGGCGAAAGCTCCAGCTTCTCCACCGAAACGGCACGAACCTCGCTCTTCGTCATGGGGACCTCTCCCCGGATAAACCATTCGTCTCTCATCTGACACCCTCACTCTCTTCGTTCCGTTCCATCAGAACCACAGCCAGGCTTGTAAATTCCATGGTTGCAAGCTGGTCCGGCGTTCCGGTCACAATCCGCTCATCGGCATAGGAGAGCCGCTCCCCCGCAGTGATTCTCACGTCGGTAAGCCCGGCTCTTAAAAGCTGCTTACAGAGTTCCTTTACCGTGTGCGCCCCGCCCAGCAGCGTAAATACCGCCGGATTCTGAGCCAGCACCTGGGCCGCGTCGCAGTCCCGCCCGTGCAGGCTGATCAGTTTCACATGCTCCCAGCTTCGTCCCATTTTGGCACATAAGTACGACACGGACGAAATCCCCGGGTAAGTGGTGAATTCATAGGAATCGCAGTACGGTTTTTCCGAGAGCACGGCGGCCATACCGGACGCGCCGCTGTAAAACCCCGTGTCGCCGGAATACAGGACACCGGCTCTTTTATGCTCCGGATGGCTCTCAAGCCATTCCAGGATTTCACGGTTCCCGTAAATCGGAACCCGCAGGATTTTCGACGCCGCTTCTCCCAGCGTCTCCGCCGCGTCCGTCATGCGTCTGGCGCCAAATAAGACATCGCACCGTTTCAGCGCCTCAGCGGCCGCAAGCGTCATCTGGCCCGGGCCTCCCATCCCTGTCCCGATGAGAGAAAGCTTCCGTTTGGCGGATACGGTTCCCGCTTCTTTCAGGAGTATTTTCGCCGCGTCCAATGTAATTCCGTCTCTCTCCTCCAACGGTCTTCCAATCACAACCGCTGTCACGGAGAGTGCTTCCGCTGCGGAGAGCTTCTCTAAAAAGCCTCCCGCTGTCCCCGCTTCCTTTGTCACTAAATAGCGGACTCCCAGCTGCCGCATCATGGCCCGGTTCATTTCTTCGGAAAACGGGCCCTGCATGGCGATGATGCGTTTTCCCCTTATTCCGATGTCTTCGCAGGCGGATATGGCGGCGCAGGAGGGAAGAACCCGCACGTAAAGCCTTTCCTCATATCCCGGAAGCGCTGTATAGGCGGCAAGTTCCTTGCTCCCCGTAGTCACGAGGATGTCTCCCTCCCTGTCCTTCAAGTAACAGACGGCTTCCTCTACGGAATGCACGTATACGACTTGAGATGCAAATGCTGCGGCTGGGCCTTTGCCGCTGTCACCTCCAGGATTCTCCGCTGCAGCAGACTCCCGCGTCACCCGCAGATAGGAGACCCTGGCGCGGCCGCAGGCTTCCTTTATATTTCTGGTTGCCTCCGCAGCATACGGATGGGTCGCGTCAAAGACGGCGCGGATGGAGGCCCGCTTCATGAAGCCCTCCATCGCCTCCCCGGCCATACGGCCCGAAAGCACATGGAGATATTCACTTTCCGGTAGCAGGTCCGCACCGTAACCGCTGACAACGCTGACGTACGCCTCTATTTCCTGCTGGTGGCAGTATTCGGCAAGAAGACGGCCTTCCGTAGTGCCTCCGAAGATTAAAATCCTACACATTCCGGTATCCTCTCGGCGTTACCATCCTCCCGTTTACCGCCTTTGTCTTCTCATTGCCGATGAACACGGTGGTAAACATGTCAGTGGATGTATCCCTTAATTCGGAAAGCGTCATAAGCTCCATGGACTCCCCTTCCCGGCCGATATTCTTTGCAATGCCGCAGACCGTTTCCGGCTTCTTGGCGGTGAGCATGATGTCACACGCCCGTCTTAAGTAATCCGACCGCTTCCGGCTGGAGGGATTATAGAGGCATATGGCCAGATCCGCCTTTGCCGCGTGCAAAAGCCTGTCCTCGATCAGCTCCATCGGAGTCAGTAAATCGCTTAAGCTGATCACGGCAAAATCGTGCCCCAGAGGCGCGCCGAGCAAGGCGCCGCCGCTTAACGCCGCCGTCACTCCGGGAATCACCTCCACGATCGGGGAATCCGATTCTCCCACCAGCTCCAGAATAAGGCCGCTCATTCCGTACACACCGGCGTCCCCGCTGCAGATCAGCGCCACCGTCATGCCGGCCTCCGCCTTCTCGATTGCCATACGGCACCGTTCTGTCTCCTGCCTCATGGGCGTGGTGATCCACTCTTTTCCGGGAAAATGTTCCCGCATCAAATCCGCATACACCGTATAGCCGACCACCACCTGGCTCTCTTCCATAGCGCGAACCGCCTTTATCGTCATCTGTTCGTAGGAACCCGGTCCGATTCCCACCACATATAATTTTCCTGTCTGCTTCACAGCTTCACCTTCCAATCCCGGACCGCGGCCGCCACCGTGACGCCGCCGCCCGCCTGTTTTCTCATCATCAGTCTTCCTCCGCCCAGGTCCTCTACAAGGCTTACGGCGGCCCGCTCGCAGACGTTATCCACGCCTGTGATCTCCTTAACAAAAGAAGACGGGGAGAATTCCCCCTTCGCCTGCAGCAGCCGTTCGGCCGGATACGTTTGAAAGGAGAGGCCATGCTCCCTTACATAGGAAAGGAGTCCGGCTTCCTCTTTCTTTATATCGATTGTCGCCACGGCGGCCGCACTCTCCGGCTCGATGTTCCACCGGCTTAATGCCTCCTCCACGGCTGCTTCTATTCTTTCTTTTTCCGTGCCCCTCTTACAGCCGATTCCCAGGATTACAATCCGCGGTACCAGACGGAGCACCTCCCCGCCTTCCGGCAGGAACAGCTTCAGAAAGTCATGGTTCTCCGGATAACGCTTCACCGTAATCCAGACATTTCTTTTACAGCTTTCCTTCTGGGTAAAGCCCTCCGGTACGCTTCCCGCTGCGGGGAAATCGCTGAAAAATCCCACCGGCTCACCGGCCAGTACATCGGCGGACACCGCCTTTGCCGTCTTCATATCCGAGATCCAAAGCCCCTGCTCCTTTGCAAAATTATCCACCGCAAAGCGGCCATGGATATCCGTGGCCGTGGTGATGACGGGGATTCCTCCCGTCAGCTTCGCCGTCTCTTCCGCCAGCCCATTGGCTCCTCCCAAATGGCCGGACAGAAGGGAAATGGAAAAGCGGCCGCTATCATCGATGACCACAACGGCCGGATCCGTCCTCTTGTCCTTTACCCACGGTGCAATGGCCCTGACGGCGATCCCTGCGGCCCCGATGAAAATCAGCCCCTCCCGCGTCTCAAACTGGTTCCCGGTCCATTCCTGAAGGCTGGATTTTAAGGGTTCCAGACCATTTGTCTCGTGAAACGGGTTCAAAAACTTCTCCAGCACGTACCCGCGGCATTCATGGCCGCTGAGTTTCAGTTCCTTCAACAGCCGGGCGCCAAGCTTCGCCCCCGCTCCTGTAAAACAAATCAGCGAAAGCCTCATCATTTCCTCTCTTTCTGTGCCCCCTCAGAATCACTTCCCTGCCTGTATTCCGTCGTAAATCCCGAATCATACAGCTTCGAAAGGGCATACCCGCTCTGGCTCACCGCGTTTCCCACGATGATCAGGGCTGTCTTCCTGATCTGCTCCCCGGCCGCCCGCTCTGCCAGCGTTCCCACCGTGCAGACGACCTTCTTCTCATCATCCCAGGTAGCCCGGTAAACGATGGCTGCCGGAGTGTCCGCGCCGTATCCGCCGCGCATCAGCTCATCCGCCAGCTCTGCCACCATGCCTGAGCTTAAGAACAGGACCATGGTCGCCCCATGCGCCGCAAATGAAGCGATGGATTCCCGCTCCGGAACCGGAGTCCGCCCTGCCATCCTGGTGATCACCACGCTCTGGGATATCTCCGGAAGCGTGTATTCCATATTCAAGGCTGCGGCGGCTCCACAGAAGGAGCTGACTCCCGGGCAGACTTGATAGGAGATCCCCAAACGGTCAAATTCATCCATCTGCTCCCGGATCGCCCCATAGATGCAGGGGTCCCCCGTGTGCAGGCGGACAGTCATCTTTCCCTCTGCCTCGGTCTCACGGACCGCCTCTACCACCTGATCGAGCGTCATATACGCGCTGTTTAACACGCGGCAGCCTTCTTTTCTGTATTCCAGCAGCGCCGGATTTACCAGCGAGCCTGCGTAAATGATTGTATCCGCCTGTGAGATCAGTTCCTTCCCACGAACGGTAATAAGATCCGGTGCTCCCGGACCTGCTCCTACGATATGTACCATCTCTACCTCACAATCAACAGTGAATAATATCCCGGCTCATCCGGAATTTCCTCCAGGGACATAAAAATCCGTTCATCGTCCATGCCGCAGTTTTCCACCATAACGGCACTGGCCCCGCATTTGCGGATCTCTTCCTTGACTGCCTTCATCTGTTTTCCCGTCTTCATAAGCACCTTGACGCCTGGAAGCTTAAGTGCTTCCTTCACCTGGTACGTAGCCGGTATCACATGCAGCTCCTCCGCTCCGGACACCAGCGGCATGCCAAGTCTCGCCGCCGCCGCTGAAAAGGAGGGAATCCCGCATTCCAGCCTCGTCGCATACCCTTTACTCCACAGGCGCTCCAGCAGATAGCTGCAGGTCGAGTAGATGCTCACATCACCCAGCGTGATGAAGCCCACGTCCTCCCCTCTGTCCAGCCGTTCCATCACAGCGCCGGCCGCCAGATCATGGCTTTCATCCAGCACCTTTTTATCCTTTGTCATCGGCATGGGGAGGTAGAGGCACTCTTTCTCCTCAATCTCCGGCACCGCCTGACGCGCGATCTGGTAAGCCGTGCACAGTTCCTTTTCCCTGTGTGGAATGGCGATCACCGCACATTCCTTTATCCGCTTTGCTGCTTTTATGGTCATTAATTCCGGGTCTCCCGGACCGACTCCGATTCCGTATAGTATTCCAGACATGCTTGTCTCTCCTGTTCTTGTTCTCTCTTCTATTCTTTCTGCATTTCGTTTGCTTCTTCCCGAATGCGAAATGCCTCAATCATATTCTCTGCCCCGCAGGTCATACCAAGTATACCGTATCCGTTCGTAAATGTCACCACCTCGGCGCACACGGTTCTCCCGCTCCACTCTTCTACGTACTGCTTCATCCGTTCCACCGCAGTCATCATCGCCGGTTTCAGGACTCCGGCCTTTTCCAGCCAGATTACCGCCTCCTCCGTCGTATTGGATGCGAGCACCTGGTCTTTCAACCGGTTCCTGTCACTCTCCGCCATCTCCTCACAGTGTATCCGGGCACAGTCCCACATAATTTCCATACGCCTGTCCCCGTACTTTGAATGCGTATTTCCGACACCGCCGGCCACCTTGATCAGTTTTCCGACGTGGCCGACAAAAAGAAGACCGTTCATCCCCTCGTCCGCCGCCATTTTCACGGAATCCTGTACGAAATTGCTGCACTGGACCCCCTGGGCCAGGGAGAGATTTAACGTCTCCTTCAAAAAATTCTCCCCGTAATTTCCGGGTGTTAAGATCACTTCCCGCTGCCCTGCCACGGCTTTCATATGGAGTTCCAGCTGAATGGTGGCCCTTAAAGCGGCCTCGCTCATCGGCTCCACGATCCCGCTGGTTCCGAGCACAGAGATCCCGCCCTCGATTCCAAGCTTTGGGTTAAAGGTGCTGAGAGCCAGACGCGCGCCCTCCGGAATCCATATTCGGACAAGGAGGCGTCCTTCGCAGCCTGCGCTTCGCGCCACCGCCTCCACTTCTTCAAAGATCATCTTTCTCGGTACCGGATTGATGGCATGAAGCCCCACAGGACACGCAAGGCCCGGCTTCGTCACAATCCCGACTCCAGGGCCTCCGGTTAAGAAAATATGATTGTTCCGGTAACACCTCTCCGGGTCACCGCTGTCTTTTATGTACTCTACCGAAGCATAAATCAAAGCCTGATCCGTCACATCCGGGTCATCTCCCGCGTCTTTTCTGACGGCGCACAAGGCCGAACGCTCTGTCCGTTCCGCATCATGCAGCAACAGCTCCGCTCTCGTTCCTCCCGGCGTCATCACCTGGACACACTCCACCGCTTCCCGCTGCAGCAGCATAACCGCAGCAGCCTTCGCCGCACAGGCCGCACACGTACCCGTGGTAAAACCACTTCTCAACTTTTTCTCTTCCATCGCTGTTTCCTCTTTCCCGTATATTATAATGGATAGCGAGGGGGGTGGCAAGTTTTTTTAAACAGGGGCCCCTATGGCGTTTCCCCTTACAAATCCAATTCTTAGCCATATAGCTTGAGGAGAGGGGAGGGGAAACCGTCTGTTTGTCAGCTCCGGTCTCCCTTCCCCTCTCCTTAAGCGCTGTGGCGCAGTTCTTACTTTTCTTCTAAAGCCTCTTGTTTCAATTCGCGTTTGCGTTTCGTAATGAGACCGCCGATGCGGCCGCTTTCTTTCGCGGTGAGGGAACGCCAGCCGCCGTTGATTACTTTGTCACTGAGACCTAACTCCGTGGCAATTTCGAATTTAAGTATTTCCTCTGGTTTTAAATTGTGAGGATCGAATGGTTCGTTCTTTTTTCCTTTTGACATGATTACAGGCTTGCTCCTTTCTCGAATCTAAGGAGAGTATGCCCGTTATGAGACCCCTTAAACATCCAGACCGGAGGGTTTTCTGATTTGCAGGATGGGGCGGCGGCTCTGTGTGCCAGTTTTCGACAGCACCAATGACACATTTTACCAAAATATACCATAGTTTACTGTATTTACCCTGTTTTTACCCAAAATTTCCAGCAGGTCTGTCGATAATATGATATAATTTTAAAGGTATGCTATATGAACGAAGGAGAGTGATAACATTGCGTATTGCAGTCATAGATGACTCTTCAGCACAGAGGGAACAGTTATCCGGCTATATTAAGGAATATTATTCAGGAAATCCCATATACAGGCAGGTCGACCTATTTGAAAACGGTGAACAGTTTATGGAATGCTGGAGGCCGGGGGCTTATGATCTGCTTTTTATCGACATTTTTTTAGATGGAATAAATGGACTGGAGATCGCGGAGAAGGTAAGAAACAGCGATGCGGACTGCCTGATGGTCTTTACTACCAACAGCAGTGACTTTGCGGTCAGGGGATTTGAACTGCGGGTTTCTGATTATCTTGTAAAGCCCTTTTCCTATGAGAAATTTAAAGACACGTTAAAATACTGCGAACGGTCCATGCGCAGCCACGCGCGGTACATAGAAGTCAAGGAAAGCCGGACCATGATTAAGATCCGGCTCGATGATATTATATTTACAGATTACTTTAATCACTATATTCAGATTCACACCAAAACGAGAACGATCCGTTCCTACATGAAATTTGAGACATTTTCACCCTATCTTCTCTGTTATCCCCAGTTTCTCTGCTGTTACAGAAACTGCATCGTCAACATGGACCGGGTGATTTCTTTAGAAAAGAATGACTTTATCATGGATACCGATGAGCGGGTGCCGATTACGCGGAAGAACCGTCAGGAAATTCACCAGCGCTACGCGGACTATCAGTTTCTGCGGCTGAGCGGAGGCGTATAATGGAGTTCCCTTTTTCCGTCTTATCCGTCGGGCTCGAACTTTTGACGATTATTTTCTGTATCCTGCTGTTCTTCCGGGGCCGTTTACGGGTAAACGGCGTACGGAGCTTTTTTATTCTGGTTCTTTTATTCTTTGTTACGACCGGTTCTTACTTTCTGCTCCGCCCCCTGTTTGGGGGCGGAGACTCATTTAAGACCTTATATTCCATCTACTGTCTGGCAGTTATCATCCTCTTTCTGTCCTGGCTTTTTCGCGAAAGTATATTCGTCACCATCTTCATGGTGTTTGCGGCGCGCAACTATCTGGATGGAACCAATATGATCTCCGACCTGGTGAGTGTGATCTGGCATTCAGCTTCCTTTTCCGGCAGCCAGACCGCCACCGTTTTTTTGTGCCGTCTGACCGTCTATATTCTCCTCGTACCGGTACTCTACCACTTCTTCAAGGTGTGTATCCATCCGGCCATCGCCAGCACAAAAAGCATGAATATCTGGAACTATTTATGGATTATTCCCGTGTCCTTTTTCTTTCTCTACCGGCTCGGCTTCAATCCGTACTATACCGCCATTGAGACCGGAAATAAGAATTCCATGCTGCTGTTTCCCCTGGTCTGGTATCCGGGTATGTTTTTCTGCCAGCTCTGCATCTTCCGGCTGCTGTCGGAGACTTCCCAGAACATCGTTCTGCGGGAAAAGCTTCACACCGCCGAACTGCTGACAGAGATGGAGAAGAAGCAGTACAGCCTTCTGCAGGACAACATTGAGGGAACCCGGAAGGCCCGTCACGATCTCCGCCACCATCTGCTGGCCATGCGGGGATACGCCGAGCGCCGGGACTATGAGGGATGCCTCCGCTACATTGAAGAGTTTTTAAAGCAGACCGACAGCTACGCCCTGAAACAGTACTGTGACAATCATGCGGTCAATTCCATCATCAGCTATTATGAAAACACAGCCGTCAGCAGCGGGGTTGCCGTCTCCATCGAGATCCAGCTTCCCTCTCTTCTGACAGTTCCCGAGGTAGACTTCTGCACCATACTGGGGAATTTACTGTCCAATGCCGTGGATGCATGCCTCCAACAGACGGAAGGGGAACGCTTTATCCGCATGAAGCTGGGAATGGCGGGCCGCTCCATGGTCACACTGTCTGTGGTCAACTCCTACTCCGGGGAGATCCGGGAAGAGAACGGAGTCTTCCTCTCCTCCCATCACGCCGGGGAAGGCATCGGTACCATGTCTGTACGCCACATCGCAGACCAGTACCACGGCATCGCCCGGTTCCGGTATGAAGACGGCGTCTTTGAGACTTCCGTCCTGCTGAACCCCGAACCGTCAGGCGCTGCGGCAGACAGGGAAACTACGATTATTTCCCATCAATGACTTCCGCCGCCATTGCAAACATCTCATCTGCAGTAAAGCTCCGATCCAAGGACATGATGGAGTAGCTGATTCCATCGTCCTTCCACGATACGGTATAGTAATCGTTTATCTCTGTCTGATCGGACCCATAGGAAAGGAACAGTTCTCCCCGTTCCTCGGCCAGCCTGTCTTCCTCTGATATCTCGGTTCCAACCGGAAGGAATTTGTACCTGTCACAGTAATAGCGGAGTTCGATTCCCTCGTGTTCCCCTGCCGCGTCAGGCTGCCTCACATCTTCGCTGACAAGGCTTCCCGGCCGTCTGACGATCAGGCTGACCTCCTCCTTCTTAGAGGCGCCGTAACAGACCTTCAGGTTCAGATACGTGCCGATCACATTTCCCGTCTCATCCTGAGCCTGCACGCTCCCAATGGAAGCCCTCCGGAAATCCCATCCTTCTCCCAGCGACTCCACCGTTTTTACGGAATATCCCAGATCCTGCTTCACATTACTTCTCAGTTCCCCGTAGCTTCCATAGACCGGATCGTTCCCATTGGAATGGCTGACAAGTCCAGCTGCCCTTCCTGCCGCCACCGCACCCATGGTTCCAAGCAGGCACAGGGCCGCCGCCAGAATTACTATTTTTCCGCTGATCCGATGTTTCATATTCGTTTTCTCCTTTTTTCCCTCAGAAATTTTCTGTCTCACAAGCTGCTTTACTTCAGGAGATACAGAAAGGCGCTCTGCCCTCTCAACAAGTGTATCCGTGATCAGAGAATCCAGTTTTTTTTCATCCATATTTTCTCCTCCTCTTGCCATCCCATGTCTTCAAGAGCCTTTGAAAGTTTTTTCCTGGCCGTATGAAGCCGCGATTTAACCGTTCCTTCCATACAGCCCAGAATATCCGCGATCTCTCTCGTCGTCAGCTGCTGATAGTAATAAAAGATGACCACGGTCTTCTGCTTTCTGTCCAGGGCGCATACGGCCTCATAGACCCGGTCCTTTTCTTCCTGCCGGATCACCTGTTCGCAGGGCGCCTCGGACGGGTCTTCCTTAAACTCGTCAAAGACCTCCTCCACCGGCTGTTCCTTTTTCCGCTTCCTGCAGTACCGCCATGCCGACCTCGTGATGATCTGATACAGCCATTTCGAAAAACAGGCGGGTTCCTTCAACTGCTCCCTGTTCACATAGCATGTTACAAATGCCTCCTGAACAATATCCTCACTGTCTGTGTAACTGCCGGAAATAAGATACGCCAGCCGAAACGCTTTATTCTTATACGTATCAAACAGGAGGTCAAACGCCTCTTCCTTACCCTGCTGCATCTGTATTACGATTTCAGTTTCGTTCATCGCTTCTCTCCCTTCCGTTTTTGGTGCACCTGTATATAAGAGCCTCCAGGGGATAAAATGGTTCATTTTAGGATAAAGAGTCCGGCAAGCCGGACTCTCGTGCCGGAGCGCGGCCGCTTCAGCGGCCATATTTCTTTAACGCGGAGTGCGCATCCCCCGGAGGGTTTTTATATCATGGGACGAACGTTCCTATGAAATGAAAAAAAGCTCCGGGCCGCAAAAGCAGCCGGAGCCAGAATGGTAATCGTATCCGCGTAATTCCTATCTGCGGGGAATAATGATCGCCGCGATGAAATAGGCCACGACGCCCGTGCCGGAACAGGCCAGCACCGCCCATAAGAGCCGGATCAGCGTGGCGTCAACGTTAAAATACTCACCGATTCCTCCGCATACGCCGCAAATCATCTTATCTGTATCAGAACGATATAATCTTCTTGTCTCTCTGTCATCCATCTTCGAATCTCCTCTCTGTTCTCTCTATGTTTTCCATTGAATTAGTGAAATTTAACTTCAATCGCGCCTGTGTTGCAGTCCAGTTCCATCTTTTTGGCTGCCCCGTTATTGATCTTTCTTTCCCTGGACAGACCGGAAAAGCCCTCGCCGCCAACAGTAATGCTGCCTACCTTGCACTTGATCTCGTAGTTAAAGTCTGCCTTCGCTCCCGCCAGGTCGAGTTTAACAGCGCCGACGCTGCATTCCGTGTCCACATCGCCGTCTACCGATCCTTCAAACTGCACAGCTCCCACATCGGAATCAACCTCCAGCTTTCCCGTGTCGGCTCCGGTCACTCTTACTGCGCCGACAGATGCATCGATCTCTATCTTGCCGGCCTTCAAGCCCTCCGCCACAATGGCAGGACCATCATCGCTGTTGATTATCTTGTTGTTACTCGGGGCCTTGACCTTCAGTTCGACCTCCTCGAAACGGTAATCTGCCGGAACGTGGATATAGATCACCGTATCTTTATAATCATGGGAATCCCAGGATTTGGACCCAACCGTTACCTTCAGTTCATCCTCTTCGCTGTAGACATTCCAGCGCGCCATATCTTCCTCACTGGAGACAACAATCTTATCCGCCGGAGCATCATATACTATAACGGCCTTTCCTCTTCGAACCTCCAGATCCAGCTTCCTGGCGTAGATCTCAGAAAATGTACTCTCGTTTAATTCCCCATCATCCAGTCTGTCATGGATGCTGCGGCCGATATCATCAAATTCGCGGCCCAGCTCGTCAAAGCTGTCGTCGAAATTATCCGACAGGTCGCGGCTTAAATCGTCCATCCCCGACCTGATGTCACGGGTAATGCCGTCGGCGATATCATGGCCGAGCCAGCTGTAATGGTAAGCAGACACATCCGACAGTCTGCCGCCCATGGCGGCCGCCACAGTGGTAATCCCACCTCCGATCAGAATGCAGACGCCGCCTGCTATCAGGCATGCCTTCGTAAAATTCTTCATGAGCGACTCCTCCTTCCATAGAGTAAACCACTGATTCCGTTCACAATCGACCGGAACAGAAACGGCAGAAACTTACCGTAAAACACTCCGCATAAAGCCAGACATGCAAAGGCAAATCCCAGCGTCAGTACGGAAATTCCGATAACCAGTATCCCGCTTAAGGGATGAATCACCATCGACACGATGCCCACTATGAGCAGTGCAATCCCACAGATAAACAGCACTCCGGTAAGGACGCCCACGAGCACTACAGCCGCTACCAGCAGTCCGAAGAGGCCGCCGAACATCCCGACCATCCCGCCACCGATTCCAAACAGGACCGGAGACGCCACAATGATTAAGATAATCCACAGGATGATCTTCACTGTCCGGTTGGTTCTCGGCTGATTCTCTCTCTTTTCCTCATGTTCCTCTGTCTTCTGTCCTTCCACAGCGTCCGGCAGGTCATACCGCTTCGCCACCTGGTAATTCGGGTCGCGGAACCGTTCATCCTGATACCCTTTCTCCGTGAACTCTCCGCCGTCTTCCAAATGCCCGGACAGATCGGAACGGATAATCGCCGCGATGCGCTCCGGGCTTCCAAATTCCTTGATAGCCACTTCCTCATTCTCATCTCCGGCTTCCTCCAGATAATCTCTGTAGTAGCCGATGGCCTCCGCCTTATCTTCATCCGGAATATCGGAAAGCAGATATTCCAGCTCCTTCATAAACTCTTCCCTGTTCATATTAATGCCTCCTCAAAGATTTGAGATATCTTCCGGGAGTAGCCTGCCCACTCACCTTTGTACAAATTCAGCTGTACTCTGCCCTTTTCCGTAATCTTATAATATCTGCGGTTTCTGCCGTCGATAGCCATATCGTAGACTTCCAGGCACTCTTCCTTCTGAAGCCTGCGAAGCACCGGGTAAAGGGTCGATTCCGAAATGTCGATGACACTCCTCACATCCTGTGTGATTTTATATCCGTAAGTCCCTTCCTGTTCCTTTGACACAACCGCCAGTACGATCGCGTCAAGGAGGGCTGCACCTGTGTTAAAAACCATATTCCCACTCCTATCTTCTCATTCAGTCAGATCCGAACGTTACTGTTCACTCCGTGACCAGCAACACGCTTCGCAATGCACAGAAACGGCAAAAACACCTCGCGGGATACTGGCCGTGAACAGTAACTCCCGAACGGCCTTTAACGGCTTCCGTCATCTGAGGGTGCCCGCGGTATGATCACTGCCGCGATGAAATAAACGACCAAGCTGCCGCCGATGAGGGAAAATCCCGCAAACGAATGGAACATATGACGCCATGGCTGGAAGAACATCAGAATTACCCATATAAGCCTTATAATAACCGGGTCCACATTAAAATACTCTCCGATGCCGCCGCACACGCCGCAAATCACCTTATTCTTTACTGATCGGTATAAACGTTTCGTCTCCATACTCACTCGACCTTTCTCTTATTGTTTAGTATAATATTATTTTGTGTTCTATATTATATCTTGTATAGTATGGTTATATTATATATCGTATAATATTGTTTGTCAACTAAATTGCAGAATAAATTATTCTAAATTATTTTTAGGTTATCTAAAACTTTTTGTTGTATTCTCGCAGTTTATCTGCTACAATGGTTTACACAGGTATCAATTTGCACAAATATCATGAAAATTGGGAGGGTTATTATGGAAAAAATGATACTGTCTGTACCCGTTATCGGCCTGATCGGCCTTTTGTTCGCCATCTTTCTGCGTCTTCACGTGATTAAGCAGGACCCGGGAAATGACCGGATGCGCGAGATTGCGGACGCGATCGCGGAAGGTGCAAGGGCATTTATGACCGCGGAATACCGTGTCCTCATCATCTTTGTCGCTATCCTCTTCGTCGTGATCGGCTTTGGTACGAGAAGCTGGACTACGGCCGTCTGCTTCCTGGTGGGCAGCGCCTTCTCCACCATCGCCGGTTATCTGGGCATGAGCGCGGCGATCCGCGCCAACTGCCGTACCGCCAACGCCGCAAGGACCTCCGGTATGAGCCGGGCCTTATCCGTGGCGTTTTCCGGCGGAAGTGTTATGGGTATGGCCGTCGTCGGACTGGGACTTCTCGGTGTCGGAACGCTTTTCCTTATTACAAAGGATGTGGAAGTGCTTGCAGGCTTCAGCCTCGGCGCCTCCTCCATCGCCTTATTCGCCCGTGTGGGCGGCGGAATCTACACCAAGGCGGCCGATGTGGGCGCCGATTTAGTCGGCAAGGTGGAAGCCGGAATTCCTGAGGATGATCCCCGGAACCCGGCCGTCATCGCAGACAACGTAGGCGATAACGTGGGCGACGTGGCCGGTATGGGGGCTGACTTGTTCGAGTCGTATGTAGGATCCCTGATCTCAGCTCTGACGCTGGGTGTCGTATTCTACCAGGAAGCGGGTGTCATCTTCCCGCTGCTGCTCTCCGCCTGTGGAGTCGTGGCGTCCATCATCGGAGCCCTGATCGTGAGAGCCGGCAACAATTCCAATCCGCACCGTGCGTTAAAGAGCGGAGAGTACAGCGCCACAGCCCTGGTCGTGGCCGCCTCCTTCCTCTTAAGCTACATATATTTCGGCAGCTTCAACGCCGCCTTTGCCATCATCGCCGGACTCCTTGTGGGCGTTATGATCGGATTCGTCACGGAGATCTACACCTCCGGCGACTATCGTTTTGTGAAAAAGATTGCCAAACAGTCTGAGACCGGGTCCGCTACCACCGTGATCAGCGGAATTGCCGTTGGTATGCAGTCCACCGCGATTCCGATCCTGCTGGTCTGCATCGGCATTCTCGTCTCCTTCCGCCTGATGGGCCTCTACGGAATCGCCCTGGCCGCGGTCGGCATGCTTTCCACCACCGGCATTACCGTCGCCATCGACGCATACGGTCCTATCGCAGATAACGCCGGCGGCATCGCGGAGATGGCCGGTCTCGATGATTCGGTCCGCGAAATCACCGACAAGCTGGACTCTGTCGGCAACACCACGGCAGCGATCGGAAAGGGCTTTGCCATCGGTTCCGCCGCCCTAACCGCCCTGGCCCTGTTCGTCTCCTATGCGGAAGCAGTCAATTTAAAAACGATTGATATTTTAAATGCTCATGTGATCGTCGGACTGTTCATCGGCGGAATGCTCACCTTCCTCTTCTCTTCCATGACCATGGAATCCGTGTCGAAGGCGGCCCACCAGATGATCGAGGAAGTGCGCAGGCAGTTCCACGAGAAGCCGGGCATCCTGGAAGGGACCGACCGGCCGGACTACGCCTCCTGCGTATCCATCTCCACCACTGCCGCGCTCCGCGAAATGTTTCTTCCCGGCCTCATGGCCGTGCTCGTCCCTCTGGCCGTCGGGCTGATTCTCGGGCCGGAAGCCCTGGGCGGACTCCTGACCGGAGCCCTGGTGACCGGTGTTCTCACCGCCATCTTCATGTCCAACGCAGGCGGCGCCTGGGATAACGCGAAGAAATACATCGAGACAGGCAACCACGGCGGAAAGGGCAGCTCCGCGCACAAGGCGGCTGTCGTCGGCGACACGGTAGGCGATCCGTTCAAGGATACGTCGGGACCATCTATCAATATCCTGATCAAGCTGATGACCATTGTATCCCTGGTATTCGCTCCGCTGTTCTTACAGTTTGGAGGTCTTCTATAAAAAACGGGAGGAAAAGCATGAGACGCTTTTCCTCCCGTTTTTCGTTTTCTTTCCGGCGCCGCGCTGTCAAACTGCGAATCCCGCCAGCACTCTCTTAAAGTAATCCATGAACCCGGCTTCCTTCACCGCTCCAGCCGTGAGTACCGGAACCTCTCCCAGCTTCTTTCCCGCCAGGCTGTATTTGATCACGCCCACGCTCTGGCCTTCCTCCACCGGCGCCGCTATGGATTCCGGCAGTACCAGTTCCTTCTCTATGGCAGCCAGGTCTTCCCCGTTTAAGCTCAGATAGGAGAAGGTGCCGCCGTATTTTAAGGGGACGCTGTCCACGACGCCGTTATCCACCACCAGCTCCGGAAGCGGAAGCATCTCCTTATCCTCGTACAGGCGGCAGTTTGCGTAGCCGTAGTTCAGCAGCGTCTGGGCGTCTGCAAATCTGGCCTTGTAATCAGGAGCCGCCATAATGGAAGCGATCAGGCGGACACCGTCTTTTTCTGCGGTCGCCGACAGACAGTATTTAGCCAGAGACGTAGAACCCGTCTTCAAACCGGTCACATTGAAGTTGGTCGCCATTTTTAACAGCTTATTCGTGTTGGAGAGACCAAACTCCTTCGTTCCCTGTTTCGTCACGTGGGTGATGTTCTCCATCCAGATGGTGGAGTAATTATGGATCTGGGGATACTTGTTGATCAGTTCTCTCGACATGAGGGCGATGTCTCTGGCCGTCGTCACATGGGTAGGCGAATCGGTCAGGCCGCAGCAGTCCTCAAAATGGGTGTTGGTCATGCCAAGTCCGGCCGCCCTCTCGTTCATCATTTTCACAAATTCTTCCTCTGTTCCAGCTATGTATTCCGCCATGGCCACGGAAGCGTCGTTTCCTGAGGCCACCACGATGCATTTGATCATGGTTTCCACCGTCTGGGTCTCCCCCTCTTCCAGGAAAACCTGGGAGCCGCCCATGGACTTGGCATGTGCGCTGGTGACCACCTCGTCGGTCATTTTTATTTTTCCGGAATCCAGGGCATCAAAAATCAGGACCAGAGTCATGATTTTCGTAATGCTGGCGGGACTCCTTTTCGTATCCGCATCTTTTTCGTATATTACCTGTCCGGTAGAAGCTTCCATCAGCAGAGCGCTGGGCGCCTGTATGGATGGACCTCCCTCGGCGTTTACAGTCTTCGCCTCTTCCGACCGGATTACCATGTCCGACGCCACGGCAATGTCCGGCTCCTGCCCCCACGCGGCATGAGACGGACAGAGGAAAAGCAGCATGCTTAAAACAAGAGCTAACAATCGTTTCATAATTTCCCCTGATAAAATCCTTTGTTTCATTGTATGGGTGGGATTTCCATTCCTATGCCACTTTTTGCCAAAAATTTTTCCTTAATTTTCCCTTGATACGATTTCATCCTGTCTGAAAGTATGGTATACTGATTCAGGAGTTTGTACTGTGTCCGGTATCCGGGCCGGTTTCGGGTACAGCAGTGTGTCACTTTCTGTGAAGCATCTGTCTGATCCGGCCGCCCAGAGCTCCTTCAATACACTGGAAAAAGAGGTTATCGCATGAATATGGAAGAATACCGTGAACGGCGTCAGCAGGAAAAGCGCCGCCGCACGTTACATAATATCATTGTCATTATGATAGGAATTTTACTGGTTGCCGCCTTAGTCACGGGCGGCATTATACTGGGCCGGCAACGCAAGGGGCTGGGGGCGATCAAGGCATCCGTTACCCAGACCACGGCGGAGGCATCCCCTCCGGAGGTCATCACCACGGCGCCGGAGACAGAGGACACCGGCCTGATCGATCTCCTTACACAGGCGGAAAGCCTGGCCCTGCAGTACGATTATGAAGGCGCCATCAATCTGATCACCTCCGACAGCCGCTACGCCTCCGCGAAGGAAGCCGCAGACGCCGTCGCCGCCTACACGGATCAGATGAGCCGGCTGGTCCGCGTCAATCCCCAGGAAGTCACCCACGTGTTCTTCCACTCTCTGATCGTCGATACCTCCAAGGCTTTCGACGGAGACAACCGGGAGGGCGGATACAATCAGATGATGACGACGAAAGACGAGTTTATCAAGATGATGCAGTCCATGTACGATAAGGGCTACGTCCTCGTAAAGGTCCACGATCTCGCCTATGAGACGACAGACGAAAACGGCAATCCGAAGTTCGTCTACGGCGACATCATGCTTCCCGAAGGGAAAAAGGCCTTCGTCATGTCACAGGATGACGTGTGCTACTATGAATATATGAAGGGAGACGGCTTCGCCACCCGCATGGTGATCGGGGAAGACGGCTATCCCACCACAGAGATGGAACAGGATGACGGAAGCGTCGTCACCGGAGATTTCGATCTCGTTCCCATACTGGAAACCTTCATTAAAGAACACCCGGGATTTTCTTATAAGGGCGCAAGAGCCATTATCGCATTTACGGGCTACAATGGAATTCTTGGATACCGGACAGATGAATCTTATAAGGACACCAATCCCAATTACGAGGAGGACCGCAAACAGGCGGCCGCAGTCGCACAGTGCCTGAGAGACCACGGCTGGGAACTGGCTTCCCACAGCTGGGGCCACCGCAACCTGGGCACGATCTCCATGGAACACTTCAGGCTGGACGCGGATAAATGGGAAAAGAACGTGGAATCCCTGATCGGTCCTACCGATATCATTCTCTACCCCTTTGGCAGCGATATCGGGACCTGGAAGCCTTATACGGATGATAATGAACGCTTTACCTATTTAAAATCACTGGGATTCCGATATTTCTGCAACGTGGATGCCAGCACGCCTTACTGGATGCAGCTGGGACCGGACCATTTCCGCCAGGGCAGACGGAATCTGGATGGCTACCGCATGTATTACTATCCGGACAGCTTAAGCGACTTGTTCAGCGTCCCGGACGTATTCGATCCGGCCAGGCCGACACCGGTACCACAGATGTAGCTTTATCATTCATTACAAAACACTGCAAACTCAAAAGAGCCTTGAAGCGGGACCATGACAGTTCCGCCTCAAGGCTCTTTTTTATTTCATAGAAAAGCTGTCCTATGAGACAAAAACCCTCCGGGGGCCGCACACTCCACACGAAGGAAATATGGCGCTGAGACGGCCTGCCCGATCTTTGTTTCGTTGTTTCAATCCACGCTCGATCATTTCACAGAGTGCGACTACCTCTTATAGATGCGCGGCTTGACTTCATGTCAGTGAGGGATACCGATTTCTCTCCGCCCGCCACTGCCGTTAAGCTTGTTTTATTAAAACTGTACCACGTCCCGGATGGGCTCCGCCGGCTGGACGGACTCCGCATAGAGCACAGGGCCTTCGCCCTCATAGTCCTTCCAGAATTCGTAGGCGATCCTGGCCCGGACCTTTACCCACTGCTTCGTCTGTAAGTCCTTCGCTTCTCTGGCCTTCGTGACAAATCCGAGGAACGTCATGTCGGCTTCACAGCAGGTCATGGCCATACGTCCCGGGACAAAGTAATTTTTCGGAAATTCCGGGCTCTTTAATACCATGGCCGTAAATTCCACAATCTTTCCCTCGTAGCGGTCCCGCCTGTCCATACAGTCAATATACCAGATGCCGTAGGCCTCCGGCGAAATTGCAATCACGTCCGCACTCATATCGTAAGGCAGATCCTCGTCCGCGATCTCGTCGATCTCTCCCTCCGAATCCTCAAAGACAATCTCGCCTCTCTGGCACATGGATTTAAGGGTCCTGCGGTAGCCTGATAAATCTTCGATCCCGTCACACCGGTTACAGATAACCAGTTCAGAATTCTTAATCATGGCATACAGCAGAGGCTTCATATTAGCCACATATAAGTCAAAGGTGGACATGTCAATAATGGTAATCTGCTGATATACACGCCAGTCATCCGGCAGCTGTAAGTCATCCTGATTCCACATGCCGTTCCACTCAATTAAGACGCGCTCCGGATTATAGAGAAGCTCCAGCTCCAGAAGACGCTCCGGCGTAAGCTCGTCCATGCTCTCGATGAATATACCTGCCGTTTTGGTGCGTTTCAACAGTTCTGTATCGTACTCCGTATCACCGTCTTCGCAGACGATCAGCAGGGTCTTTCCATCGGTCTGAAAATAATCCTGCTGCATGGTGAACTGGAGAAACTGGGTCTTACCGGCTTCTAAAAATCCATTGATCAGAAACACCGGCATAAAATCGTCATCTAATGTATCCGTGTACTCCATCTTCTCACCTGCCAAACGCTTTCTTTAATTCGTCTTCTTTCAGCTTTGCGCCGATCACGCATACCTTGCCGGTATATTCCGGTGATCCGTCACGGATCTCATACTGCTCCGGTACAAGGTCGAAATAGAGCCAGCTTCCCTCTTTCTCTCCAGGAACCATGCCCTTGGCGCGAAGCACCTCGCCGTACTGGTCACCGTATGCCAGTTCGTCCAGAATCCGGTCTAAGTCTTCCCTCTTCATGGCCGCAACATTCTCAAGGCCCCAGCTGGTGAATACCTCGTCCGCATGGTGGTGATCGTGATCGTGACCGCAGCTGCAGGCCTCGCCGTCATGGTGATGATGGTGGTCGTGGCCGCAGCCGCACTCCTCTGCTTCATGATCGTGGTCGTGATGGTGGTGGTGCTCATGGTCATGGCCACAGCCGCACGCTTCCTCATCATGCCCGCAGCCGCACGCCCCGCCGTCATGGTCGTGATGGTGATGACGGTGCTCCTCAACTTCCTTCATTAAGTCTTCCGCCATCGTATCCGGCTTCTCGATGATTTCCAGAAGCTGGGCGCCGCTTAACTGGCCGCATGGCGTTGTAACGATCACGGCCTTCGGATTCTTCTCACGGATCAGTTCCACCGCCTGGTTTACCTTGTCCATGGCAGTAATGTCGGTACGGCTTAAAACAACCGTTCCCGCGTTCTCGATCTGATTATTAAAGAACTCGCCGAAATTCTTCATATACATCCGGCATTTCGCCACATCCACGATGGTAACCGCGCTGTTCAAGGTAACCTCGATCTCCGCCGCCACGTCTCTGACCGCCTTCATGACGTCAGAAAGCTTGCCCACGCCTGACGGCTCGATGATCACACGGTCCGGCTTGTACTTGGTCAGCACTTCCGCCAGGGACTTTCCAAAATCACCGACCAGGGAGCAGCAGATGCAGCCGCTGTTCATCTCACGGATCTCGATTCCGGAATCCTTTAAGAATCCGCCGTCGATGCCGATCTCCCCGAACTCATTTTCAATTAAAACCACCTGCTCACCGGAGATGGCCTCCTCCAGCAGTTTTTTAATAAAAGTCGTCTTACCGGCTCCAAGGAAGCCGGATATAATATCAATCTTTGTCATATCGTTTAAGGACCTCTTTTCTTTCCAGGTTTTTCATTCACTACAACTACCTATTTTGTCACAAACCGCCTGTAAAGTCAAGCCGGAGACCCTTATTGTACTTTATCATTTTTTCTCAATCATGGTGTTTTTCAGTTCTTCTACGCACTCAATGAAACCGTTATCCTTGTAAAACACCATATTTTGATCCCCGCGGTCCATATAAATCAGTCCTTCTTCTATATTAAATATGGGATCGTATCCGTGAAAATATTTCTCCGGAAAGGAGAACCAGACAAACGAACGGGCCTGCTTCCCTTCTCTCACCAGCTTTTTTAGCTCCGCCTGTCTCTCGGCCGGCTGCCTCTCCAGGGAAAATGCCAGCATCTGAAGCCGCGCCAGAGTCTCGTCTCCGGACGCCAGATTCACATTCTCATTCTCATCACGTAAGGCGATCCAGGCGGAAGCCGCCGGTTCCTCATAACCCCGCTGTACGATCAGGCGGCAGTGTAATACGAAGCCGCCCAGCGCGCAGTCGGCAATCAGGAATCCGGCCAGCCCCGCCGCCGCTATATACTTCTTTTTCTGGTGCTCAAGCGCAAGCACTGCCATCGTGATCACCGCCATGCCTAAAGCGCAGAACAGCACCGTTCCATATCCCTCCGGCAGGTTCATGGTACTCATCTTATCCGGCATGAACTTCTGCATAAAATTGAGGATCTTCCAGTGAAAAAAGCGGACCGCCACCACATAGACCATCAGGGCCGTAAACAGGAACGCAAGGATCCAGTCTTTCTTCGTTTTAATTCTCCATTCCGCCAGTTTCTTCATCTGTCATCGTCTCCTCCCCGTCGTATTCATCATATAAGGACTCCAAACAGTCCTCCTGGTACTGAACCATATATCTGGAGAATTCTTCCGGCACCCGGTATACCGTACCGTGCTCCGTCACCAGATAATGCTCCTTCGGATTCACCTCGCAGATCATGGAATCCTGCCGATATTTTCCAAGAAAAATCTGAAGCTGCAGTTCATCCTCGGGCACCCGCACATCAGGGCTTAAGCGTTCCAGGGGATTCCCGTCCTGGTAAAGTGCATCCCGAAGAATGCGGAAAATGGTGTCAATCCCTCCCGGCTCATCCTCTTCATAGTAGCCGTTTCCCTGGATTTCGGTCGCCAGAAAGAATCCGGTTACGTCCTCCATACGGTCATCCTTTGCCGCCATTACAGTGTCCGCCTTTAACAGCGCCCCCGTCCACAGAAGGACTACAGCCGCCCAGACGGCTGCAAACTTCAGATAGCGCCGCAGCGTAAAGATCTTCGAATCTCCGGTAAAATAGGCGAGGCTGCCATAGACAGCGCCCCCGATCATGACCGGCGTAATCCGCTCTGCCAGAAACGTAAGAAGGCCTCTTCCCGGGAAGAATTCATTGAACTCCGTAAACATGCCGTTCCCACTGTAATAGCCGTAGGGCTGCGCATGAAACAGATTGTGCAGCATCTCACTGGCCTTGTACGGGATGGCCAGAATCACCTTTGTCACAAGAAAGGAATCCGTAAAATAAGTGATGGAAAACCAGCCCAGCACGAATCCCACCAGGGTGAACACCAGGATCCTCCTGGTTCCTTTTTCAAAATGGACCACCCGCTCCTTAAGCCCCTCATCCGTACCGCCATATCCAGCCTCCGGTATGTCCAGCTCCTTCCCTTTCTCCAGATACCCCTCGACCAGCGCGCGGCATTCTCCGCATTCCTCCAGGTGCTTTTCCACTTCCGGGTCCTCGGTATTGCCCCGCAGATACTCCAGTACCCGATCTCTGTAATCACATGCCACAGCTGTCACCTCCTCTCTGTTCATACCGGCTTCGGTACTTAAGCCTGGCCCTGTGAAGCCTGACCTTTACCACGGTTTCCGAAAGCCCTGTCACTCTGGCAATATCCGCGTACGCCATCTTTTCATAATCGCGAAGCAGGATGATCGTCCTGTCGTCGGCATTTAAGGAAGAAAGCACCTCCCGGATCAGTTTTGCCTTCTCTTCCTTCAAAAGCTTCTCCTCCGGTCCGCTCTCATACCCGGCCCCCAGCCGTTCCATGTCGGCCTCTTCCAGGAGAACCGGCTGTTTCTTTCTGGCAAAGGAAAGAAAGGTGTTCCGCGCAATCGTCAGGCACCACGTCTTTTCACTGCAGTCCTCCTTAAAGCCCTTAAGCCCCAGATAGACCTTCAAAAAGGTCTCCTGCGCCAAATCCTCCGCCGTATCTTTATCCTTCGTCATATAGGAAAGGTAACCGTATACCGCGTTTTTCTGCCTCTGGTAAACTTCTTCAAATCTCACTCCCACGGACGTCTCTCCTTTGTTTTTTCTTCACTCGAAACCGCCTTCACCTATATAGACTCCGTTTTTCTCAAAAAGTTACATCCAAAGATAAAGAAAAGCAGAAACCTACAGGCTCTGCTCGCTCATAAATCTTTTAATTCCCAAAAATACTTCCTCACTAATAATATGTTCCATGCGGCAGGCGTCTTCCTCTGCCGCCTTCCTGCCGACCCCTGCGACCTTCTGTAAAAATGCAGTCAGCAGCTTATGGCGCTCATAGACACTCTCCGCCTTTTCAAGCCCCTCTTTCGTCAGCTCGATATCTCCCCTCGCTCCCACCACAAGGAAGCCGTCCTCCTTCAGGATTCCGATGGCACGGCTCACGCTCGGTTTGCTGAAATTCAGTTCGTGGGCGATATCGATGGAACGCACCGTCCCATTTTTCTCTCTCAGACGCAGGATCGTCTCCAGATAATTTTCTCCGGACTCATACATGGCAGTTCCTCCCCATTCCATCCCGTGTGTATCGTTTCTATCATATACGATTTTTTCCCATAAGTCCACCCCTGGCCCGTATTCCGAAAACGAAGGAACCGGCCGCGGCGCCCTGCAGCTGTCTGCACGGGTACCACGGCCGGTTCCTGTTATTCTCATTGAGCACCGTCAGCTCTTCTCCTGCCCGGGTTTTTGATCCCTTCAGGCGCTGGCGCTGTCTCCGTCTATCCGGTAAAGGTTCTTTCTCTGGATCAGTCCGATCTCCTCCAGGGTCTTCACCATCCGGTAAACAGTGGCCATTCCAATCGTGGGGTCCTTTTCCAGTGCCTGATAATACATTTCCTTACAGCAGCAGCATTCGTCCTGCAGAATCACGTCGATCAGAATCTGTCTCTGGTTTGTGATTCTGCATCCGTTTTTCTTTAATTCCCGAATCACATAGGCGCGTTTCTCTTCGAGGATATCAGCCTGATTCATCTTATCAACCTCCCCGTTATGAGCGCGGCTTATGGCTTGGAGCGCAGCCATGGCAGCAACTGCATTGTCCTCCGCAGCCGCTCTTGCTTCCGCAGCTGCAGGTTCCCCGGTTCTTATACACGGAACGGATCGCAAGTCCCGTCAATACGAGTAATATCAGTGATATCATAATTGTCGCCGCATTGGCAGCTATCCAAGTTACCATAAGTATCCCTCTTTTCTATTCAGTCTCCTGGCAGTCCGTCCTCCAGGTCATTACGATGGTGCTGTGCATCTGCTTAAATTCTGGCCGCTACGGCTCCTGTCTTCTTGTCAGCCTTCGGAGCCGGACGGAACAGCAGATACAGAGTTACAGCAAGAACAATAACAGCAGCGGCTGTTCCAATACCGAAACCACCGCCCATGGCGAATGATCCCAGCTGATAGATCATTAAGCATACCGCATAAGCAAATACATTCTGGAAGATAACTGCAAACGCGGTCCAGCCCTTATTTCCCATCTCCTTCGCCATGGTGCTGATTGCAGCCAGACACGGAGAATCCAGTAAGTTAAAGGTTAAGAAGGTAAATCCTGCAAGGGCGCTTCCGTGGAAGAAATCAGTCATAACGTACTGCCACAGAGCAGCGTCAGTCTCCGTCGCTTCCGCCATATTGGCAAGGACACCCATGGTGCTGACGATACCTTCCTTTGCCACGAATCCGGAAAGGGAGGATGCAACCGCCTGCCAGCTGCCGAAGCCCAGAGGAGCAAAGATCGGAGCGAGGAAGGTGCCGATGATCGCGAGGAAGGAAGCTTCCATATCCTCAACCATGCCGAAGGCGCCGTTTTCCACGCCAAACGTAGCCAGGAACCACATCACCATACAGCAGAGGAACAGGATTGTTCCCGCTTTCTTTAAGAAGCTCCATACACGCTCCCATACGTGAAGCAGCACGGTCTTCACTGACGGAACGTGGTACTGCGGAAGTTCAATTACGAACGGTGACGGATCACCTGCAAACATTTTCGTTTTCTTTAAAATAATACAGGATACGATAACCGATGCAATTCCGATGAAATACATGCTGGGTGCCATCCACCAGGCCCCACCCATGATCGCACCTGCTACCAGTGCGATAACCGGAAGCTTTGCGCCGCAGGGAACGAAGGTCGATGTCATAATGGTCATACGGCGGTTTTTATCATCTTCAATGGTTTTAGTGGCCATGATCGCCGGAACGCCGCATCCGGAAGAGATAAGCAGCGGGATAAAGCTCTTTCCCGATAATCCGAATCTGCGGAAAATACGGTCCATGATAAACGCAACTCTCGCCATGTATCCGCAGTCCTCCAGGACAGATAAGAACAGGAAGAGAATCGCCATCTGAGGAGCGAATCCGATTGGAGCCGCCAGACCTCCGATGATACCATCCACAACCAGGGAAACGAGCCATTCAGAAGCGCCTGCGGTCTCCATCAAGCCCTGAACGGCCGGCTGGATCCATGCGCCAAACAGCGTATCGTTGGTAAAGTCGGTAACAATGGTTCCGAGCGATGTGACGGAAACGTAATAGACCACAAACATCACGGCCACGAAGATCGGAAGCGCCAGGATTCTGTTCGTTACAATCCTGTCAATCTTGTCCGAAACGGTCATTCCCTTTCGGTTCTTCTTTAAACAGCCCGTAATGATTTTCGATATGTATTCGTATCTCTCGTTGGTGATGATACTCTCCGCATCGTCATCCATCTGTTTCTCGGCATCCTTCACGATTTCCACGATGCGCTTCGAGGAATCGGCAGAAAGCGGGGTCGTACCCAGGACCTTCTCATCCTGCTCGAACAGCTTAATGCTGTACCAGCGCGCCAGATGGTCCGGAACGGAATTGGGAAGGAGGTCTGCGATATCGGCCAGATAGCCTTCCACCTCTCTGGAAAACTCATGCTTCGGCACCTGAATGGTCCTGGCATTTGCCAGACGAACCGCACGGTCCACCACTTCAGTCAGTCCCTCGCCCTTTAAGGCGGAGGTAGCAACCACTTCACAGCCAAACGCTGCCGCCAGCTTCTTCTCGTCGATCTTATCGCCGCTCTTCACCGCCAGATCCATCATGTTCAGGGCGATGACAACCGGAATCCCCAGCTCCAGCAGCTGTGTCGTCAAATATAAGTTACGTTCCAGATTCGTGGCGTCCACCAGGTTAATAATCGCATCCGGTCTCTCATTGATTAAATAGTCACGGCTTACGACCTCTTCCAGTGTATACGGTGACAGGGAATAAATTCCCGGAAGGTCGGTGATAATGATGTCTTTCTTTCCCTTCAGTTTTCCTTCCTTCTTCTCAACCGTAACTCCAGGCCAGTTTCCAACATACTGGTTGGAGCCTGTTAAGTTATTAAACATGGTGGTTTTTCCGCAGTTTGGATTACCTGCCAGTGCAATACGGATTGCCATACTCTTGTTCCTCCTTTAGTTAGCCATCTCTAACTCTCATTCTTAAAATATAGGGCGTCCGCCCTTCCCTGATCTTTTACTCTACCACAATCAGTTCCGCATCCTGTTTTCTCAAAGAAAGTTCATACCCTCGCACCGTTACTTCCACCGGGTCCCCGAGCGGCGCAACCTTCCTGACAAATACAGAACAGCCTTTTGTGATCCCCATATCCATAATCCGGCGTTTGACTGCGCCCTCTCCGTTTAACTTCTTCACGGTTACGGTCGTGCCGCATGGAATTTCCTTCAAGGTCTGCATCCTCTTTTCCTCCTACTAAACCATAATTTTTTTTGCCATATCCTGATTCACTGCGATTCTGGAATCCTTGACATTGACTATCATATTTCCGCTGATCGTCGATACCACGGTGACCACTGCGCCCGTTACAAAACCAAGATTCTCCAGAAAACGTTTCGTCTCTTCGTTCCCGCCGATTTTACGTATTACCTGTGCTTCGCCGGTTCTTACCATGGTTAAAGGCATCATATTCACCACCTCTGCTTAATTTTGAAAATTATTCTCAATTTCATTTTCTTTACAGTAGTTAGTATATGCTAATCCAAATAAAAAATCAAGTACTTTATTGAAAATAATTCTCAATAAGGAAAATAAATCCAACTATGCGGAAATTTTTAAAGGAAAGAGGAACAGGCTTTAAAAAAAACAGCAGGGGAAAGCCGCGTTTTCTAAACACGTTTTTCCCCTGCTGCTCTCCCTGTCATTTATCCTCGTAAGCGTGGTAAATCCGTTTTACCACGTCATAGGCCAGCTTGCGCCGCCTGTATTCATCCACAATCCCCTTATTATTCATGGTGCGGGGGCGGCTGGCGAACCACTCGTCACTGACCCTCACGTCGCAGAGCTGCCAGATAAAGATACCGCAGCAGCCTTCCTGCTCAAGAACCGCCGTAATCTGGTCCTCCAGAGCCTTTGCCTGATATTCCTCCGACCATTTGCACAGAGTGTGGCTTCTGAAACCATAGATGGCGCCCGCACCGATCTCAGTAACCAGAAACGGCTTGCCGCTTCCTTCGCTCTCACGCTGAACCCAGTCATAGATATCCTTCACATACTCACTGGCCGGCGTCTCATGATACCACTCCGGATAAAGATTATAAGAGACAATCTCCGGAAGTCCGAAACAGATGTCCGTCTTAAATTTACAGCTTGCAGACGACCTCGGTCTGGAAAAATCCATGTGCTTAATCAAGTCGTACTGCTTCTTATAGCACTCATAGCCGTACTCCGTATCACTGGCGCACTCATTTAAAATACCCCAGATAATGACAGACGGGTGATTGATATGAGCCGTGATCATTTCCTCGATACACGTTTCCGCCTGGCGCTCGAAATTCGGATTCTGCATATGCTCCAGCGTCAGCCCCCGGGCATGGTTTTCCTCCCATACCAGAATTCCCTGCTCATCGCACAGATCAAGAAACAGTTCGTCGTTGGGATAGTGAGCGGTACGGATGGCATTGGCCCCTAAATCCATGGCCGTCTCCAGATCCTGCTGGATCGCCGCATAGGGCAGGGCGCATCCGAACATCGGATGGTCCTCGTGGCGGCAGAACCCCCTGATACGCAGCTTCTTCCCATTTAAAAGAATATCTTTGCCCTCCGTCCTGATCTCGCGGAATCCCATGCGGTCGATCTGGTCGTCAAACGCTCCGTTTTCATCCGAAAGCGTGGCCCGGACTGTATAGAGCTTCGGGTTTTTGATCTCCCAGGCCTCCGCCTCTGCCGCGGACAATTGAAAGTCCACGGTTTTCTCCCCGCCGGCCTCCAGTGTCAGTTCCATGGCTTCAGAGGCAATCCCGGCCAGGTCCAGATAAAGTCTGCATGCTTTCCCGGCCGCGGACCAATTTTTAACCTTCAATGAAACCAGGGCTTTCCAGCCGTCCTTCTCCATGACCGGGACTGCGTGAATGTATTCAATGTACGTATCCGTCAATTCCTCCAGAAGGACACCGCGGCTGATGCCGCCGTAGCTCATGTAGTCATTGGGTATGTGGAGTGCGCTGGCCTCGCCGAACGTATTATCTGCATAGACCTCCAGCAGGTGCCTTCCGGCCATCACATCTGTGACAGCCACGGCGAATGGCGTATAAGCATTATAATGGCTGCCTATCTCCCTTCCATCCAGACAGACCCTTGCCGTATGACTGACGCCCTTGAATACCAGCCGGAACGCCCCTTCCGTCTCAATCTCTCTGGAAAACACGCCGACTCCCCTGTAAGAGGAAAAATCAGGCATGGATTCCCAGCAGCACGGAACAGCCGTCCGGTATTTTCTGCCTGCCAGATCACCTGTACAGGGCGAAAATTCCCACAGGCTGCCGCTCAATTCCCGGACCTTTCGGATCTCATGGGTGCAGAATGTCCTAATCATGCGCTCCCTCCTCCTGCCGCTCCACGGCGTCCACGATTCTCCTGATGCAGTCAATATCTGTCTTCAGCTTCTGCTCTGAGCTTTCCGCGGAGGAAAAATCCTCAAAGGTCACATAGCCGTCATACCCCACCGCTTTAAGCGCTTGAAAACACCGTTCAAAATCGGCATATCCGTCTGTAAACGGGGCCCAGTCGGGGACGTATTTTTCGTTTCCATCCACGTTCTTTTTCACCCAGCACGCATTCTTAATATGTACCAGGTCGAGATACGGTCCAAGTATCTCAAAGGCCATCTGATACTCCTCGAAGCCTTCATAGATCACATTTCCCGTATCGTAGATCACGCCAATATACCGCGGATCAAAGAGGCAGGCAAGGCGGTATGCGGCGCTGGCGGACGGTGTGATCGTCCCCATGTGCATTTCAAAATCAGCTTTTACCCCATGCTTCCTGGCAAGCACTTCCACCTTTTTAAATCCGGCTGCCGCTTGTTCAAAGGTCTCCAGGTAATTCTGCCCTTTATGATAGGGGAGAGAATTGACGCGGATCCGGTTACAGCCCATCTTCACGGCTGCCGTCATACACGACTCAATCCTGGCCTCACTGTCGGCGCAGTTTAAATACGTTGCCAGGGCATTTACCTTGATCCCATACCGATCAGACAGCGCCTTTAATTCCTGCGCTTTCTCATCTATCGTGGCGATATCCACCGTACAATAGTTGTTTTTCCAGTAAGACGGCGCCTCCTTTGCTGTCCCGGGATCTGTTGGGAGATCCGTCACCCTCCAGTCCACACCGTCGTACCCGTATTCCTTCATCTTCTTAAGCGCCTGTTCCGGCGTCATTTCCGGTACACTGACCGTAAATAAAGAGTATTTCATACCGTCTCCTTTTCTTTCCTGAATTAGCTTCTATCCCTTGATACCGGAACTCGCCACGCCCTCCACGAAGTACCTCTGTAAACAGATAAACAGAATCAGGACCGGGATCAGGGCAACTGTGGCCGCGGCCATAATCTGGGCATAGTTGGAAGAATACTGGCTGTTAAACATGCGGAGCATCAGCTGAATGGTCTTCTTTTTCTGGGAAGACAAATAGATTAGCGGCCCCATAAAATCGTTCCACTCAAAGGTAAATGAGGTAATGCACAGAGTGGCGATCGCCGGCTTCGACAGCGGAAGCATCAGCCTCGCCCAGATTCCGTACTCACTCAGGCCGTCGATTCTCGCCGCCTCCAGCAGTTCGTTGGGGATTCCGATAAAAAATTGTCTCATCAGGAATACGCCCATAGCTGTAAACGCATGCATCAGAATAATGCCCAGATGGCTGTCGGTCAGGCCAAACAACGTCATCATCTTGTACTGGGGAACCATGTACACCTGCCATGGGATTGAGATCGTCATGACGTACATCATGAAAATAGTATCTCTCCCCTTAAAGCTCAGCTTCGCAAATGCATAAGCTGCAAAGCTCGACGTGACCAGCTGCAAAACGGTGGTACATACCGTCAGCTTCGTCGTATTGAAAAAGCCCGTCAGAAGCGGAACCTTCTTCCATATTTCTGCATAGTTGCTCCACTGGGGAACGGGCGGTATCCATACGATCGGAAAGGAAAATACATCCTTCTCGAACTTCAGGGATGCCGACAGCATCCATGCAAAGGGAATAAGCATAATAACTGCCATAATAATCAGTGCTGCGTACATAAACGCTGTCTTAACCGCAGAGACAGCCGAATTTTTATTATCTGCCTGCTTCATACTGCTGCCTCCTTATAAGTAACTTGTAAATCGTTTCTCACCTTTAAACTGAATCAGTGTCACACCCATGATAATGACGAACAGAACCATGGCCACCGCGCTGGCGTAACCGAACCTGGAGCTTACGAACGCGCTGTTGAAAATATGGTAAGCCAGAACCTTAGTGGCCTCGCCGGGTCCTCCCTGTGTCGTGATATACATAATATCATAGGATTTGAAGGTGGATACCATCAGCATCATCAGAATAAAGAACGTAGTAGGGGTTACGCAGGGCCACGTAATGTGAAGGAACTGCTGCCATCTGCCTGCTCCGTCCAGGGAAGCCGCCTCATACAAATCGCCCGATACGCCCTGGAGCGCGGCCAGATAGACAATCATGTAGTACCCCATCCCCTTCCACACGGTCAAGCCGATGATCGTCGGCATGGCCCAGGTCGTAGACGCCGCCCATCTCGGCGGATTGGACACACCGAGCGCCATCAAAAGCCCGTTGACCGGGCCGCGGTCCGGATTGAATAATGCCATCCAGACCACGGCCACGGCTACCAGGGAAGCCACGTACGGGAAGAAGAGAACGGAGCGGAAAAACACCCGGCCCTTTAAGTTTTTGTTCATCAGAATGGCCAGAAACAGCGATAAGGCCAGCGTTACAGGCACTGTCACGACCGTATAATAAAGGGTGTTTTTTAAAGCAATCCAAAAGCTTGTATCATTGGTAAACATCGTGATAAAATTCTTTAAACCTACGAATTTAACCGGATTCCCGGAATCCCATTCGCAAAAACTGAGCAGCAGGGAAAAGACGATCGGTATAAATGTAAAAATGAAAAATCCGATTAAATTAGGTAGGATAAATGAGTATGCGACTAAGTTCTTTTTTCTGGCCAGAGACCGTTTCTTCGAAATTTGGGCCGCGCTGTTTTCTCTGTTCATATGTCCGCCTTTCTCCAGTTACTTGGACTGCGCTTCCTTAACTCTCTCTGCCATCTTCCGGAGACCATCCTCCACCGTCACACTCTTTGTCATGATGGCGCTGTGCTGTTCCTGGTAAATGTTATCAATTTCCTTGGCAAGCCTGTCCATACGCTGCTCCACTACATACTTATCTATATCGATATACTTTGATAAGCCTTCCGGAGCATTGGGCGATGTTTTGGGAATATCATCAAAGATCTGGCTGACCTGATCGGAGTTGTAGCCTGGGACAATTCCCTGTTTTGCAAGGACCTCTGCCCCCTCTTCTCCGCAGATATAGTTGATAAAGGTCCACGCCTCTTCCGGATGCTTTGCGTACGCCCCGATGGATACCGGAGTCACGCCGCCGATCGCGGCCTCATTGCCGATTCCTTTGTCGTTTGGAAGGCTGCAGACACCCCAGTTGAAGTCTTTTACATTTTCCACGCACATGTTGATAAACCAGGTTCCAATCTGAAGCATGGCCGCCTGCTGGTTATAGAATACGCCGGAATAATGGATGTTGGAGGACTTAAGCATACCGTAGTCCTGAACAACTTCTTCGTCCTGCATGGCCAGAATCTCATGATAATACGGCACCAGGTTTTCATAGCTGTCCGTATCGAGAACGTCAAACTCTTCGACTCGTCTGGCGAACTCAGACACATTGCTGGGCCACGTATGGACATGGGCGCCGTAGACCTTATCATTTCCTGTTCCGCTCGTCATTTTGGCAGCCAGCTCATGGTATTCCCCCATCGTCATGCCGTCCTCGGGATAAGGGACGCCGGCCTTGTCAAATAAGTCTTTGTTATAGAATATCATATTGTTGTCTTTTCTGAACGGAACTCCATACGTCTTGCCGTTTAGCTGAAGCTGGTCCACAAGACCGGAATACGCATCCTTCTGAAAAGAGGCGTCCTTCCCCATAAGATCGTCCAGCGCCAGAACGTGTCCCTGTTCCACCAGCGCGCTCAGTGCAGGTGTTCCCTTTGTGAACACAACATCAAAGTCCTGTTTGCCGCCCAGCTGTGTGATCACCGTGTTATCGTACTCATCCGCAGAGAATTCGACCGGTTCAACGGTAATATTGGGATACTTTGCCGTAAATGCATCAAACATGGTCTTGTAATATTCGGTATTGGAATAATCCCACAGGGCAACCTTAATGGTCACCTTCTCCTCCTGACTTCCTTTGGCCCCAGCGCCTGTACTGCTGCATCCTGCAACGATACCTGCTGCCATAACCGCCGCCATAACACCCGCTGCCAATCTTCTTTTCTTCATTTTTTAATCCTCCATTTTCTTCATTTATCTTTACCTGGAAAAACCAGGTTTTGATTTTGGAAATATAATACGAATTATGGTGGACTTAATTTTACGAGATTGGGGAATAGCTTGCATTGTGCGAGAAAGGAAGTGCGTTTTCCAGATAAAAGAGTCAGAATAATCAGATTTCTAATCGGCTGCCGTCCTATTTAGGCATAAAAATACCGATAATACATGACATAATTCGTATTATCGGCAGTAACTGCAACTTTTGTATTACCAAATAAACAAATCTTCACCAGCAAGCTTCCATATTGCCTCAATAAAATAGTAATCACCGTAAATAATGGCAATTTCATGTTCTTTATCATGGTAAGCCGCCGTACACCGCTCCAGCAGATGATCCTTCTCCGTTCCCCAGCTGCAGCGGGACGCGTCGAGGGCCTTTAACATCTTCACCGCGGCATTCCTATAGAGGCTGCTGTCTCTGCCCTCCGTGTGCCTGGAAAGCTCGATCAGACCGCAGGACGCGATCGCCGCCGCAGTGGAATCCTCCCAGGCGCATTCAGCCGGCTGCCGGAAATCAACGGGAATCAGGCCGTTCTCCGGCGTATTGGCCATAAAGTAATGGGCGATTCTCTTTGCCGTGTTAAGATAATGCCCGTCACCGGTATGTATGTAGCTCAGCACAAAGCCGTATAAGCCCCAGCTCTGTCCCCTGGTCCAGGAAGAACCGGTCTCATAGCCCTGGCCCCCATGGCTTCGCACCATCTCTCCGGTAAAGGGATCAAATTCCACGATATGATTGACGGAACCGTCTTCTCTCACGAAACACTGCTGCGCCATATTGGCATGCGCCACAGCGATCTGCTGAAATCTGGGGTCCTTCGTCTCCTCGGAGGCCCAGTAAAGCAGCGGGAGATTCATCATACAGTCGATAATCGCCCATCCGCGGTGATCATCCTCTCCCCAGTCATTCCATGCCCGGATAAAGTTACCGGCAAGATTGAATCTGCCTGCCAGGTTATTGGCAGCGAGCAGGGCTCTGTTCCGGGACTCTGGATTCTTCGTCAGCCTGTAGTCCGCCACCGCGGTTGGCAGCCATTTAAAACCATTGTCATGGTCCAGGCCGTCTGCACGCATCAGCACCGCATCCAGCTTCGTCTCCAGCTCCTCAGCCGTCTCCCGGTAGAGCTCATCACCTGTCAGAGCGTAAAGCTGCCACATCATACCGCCCCAAAAGCCGTTGGTCCACCAGGAGATATCCCGGCTTCCGGACCGGTCATCGAAGACGCCGTCCACCGTGGTATACGGTATCTTGCCGCGGCTGCGTTCTGTCACAGGCTTCATCTTCATTTTTATTTTTTCCATTGTCTCAGCAGCCCATGCCGCATCCTGTTGTGATAAATACATTGCATTCTCCTTTCTCTTGTTTCTTATGTCATAAAAGGGGGACAGTCACTGTCCTGCCTCTGTATGCAATTGTAACGCTTCCCTCTTCCACACTCACGAAAGGCTTCTGCCCGGCCATTTCCCCGGCACTGGCGGAGCGGTCTGCGAACACACTGGTAATCAGTAAATGGCTGCCCGGTTCCAGTTCCGCTGTCACGGTCGGAATAACCGTGAGATTATAGAATAAATTGGTATTCGGAAACGGCGTCACAAGCTTTGTCGTCCCCTCAGTTTCGGTCACAATTCCGCTTACTCCCCATGGAGCCCTTACAAATGCAGAAGCTTCCGTGATTTCGATATTCTCCGCTTCCAGTCTGCCCGTCCCGGCTCCCTCCGTCACTTCAAAGCACCGCTCCCGAGCAATGGAAAAACCGCCGTCTGCTGCCGTAACCGGTACGCAGTTGGTAATCTGGTGAATCCGCACATGCCAGGGGGAGCAGGGAACCACTGTGCTTATTACCTCCACACCGGTCAACGGGCTGTATTTTGCAGAAAGCTTCTCCTCATCCGAAGAAAAGTCTGTCTGGCCGTATCTCATGCAGTAACGGTTCTCTCCCTTTACGGAAAATGCCAGAGTATTGTCAAACGCCCCCTGTTCCAGGCTGGTCCCTCTCGAAACACTGAAGCCAAACTGGTTGGAGTATACGAATTTCTCATATTTTTCCGCGCCCCTGCCGTGATCCAGCCCCAAATGCTGCCCCGTCACGTAAGCCAGCACGTGATCGTTGTCATCATGGGTAACAATCATGTGCGGGTGCTTTAAATATTTCACCGGTTCATAAGGGTACACCTTGGGCTCAGCCGTCCAGAATGGATGGTCCTCATTTAGTCCGAGCACGATAAACGCCTTATTGCACCAGTAGGGGGAACCGCATCCATTGTAACTCTCACTCATCAAAAGATTCGGATAACCGTACCCAATGCTCAAAATCCCCGTGTTGTCGAAAATGGGGCGCCGCATCCACACCTCGATATTCCTTAAAACCAGATTCTTCAGCACGCCGTAATCCACATCGAGTCTGGCGTAGGCCATCGCTCCGAACAGGCCGCTGTGTGCAAAACGGTAGGTCAGGCTCCTTCCAAAAGGAATCTCTTCCCCGTTATTCGCAAACCAGTAGACAAAATCATCAAAGAACTTCGTACTGCGTTCCTTTAGGATCCGGCATCTCTCTGGCTCCAGCGCCTCCATATGTTGTGCGTAGATCAGTCCGTAATAGTGGATCGCGAATGCCACATAATAATCGACCTGGCCCGGATTGCCGTCGTAATACCAGCCATCGCCGGTATAGGAGCCTTCGATCAGCGCAAAGTCCTCCTCCATTCTATCTTCCCGCCACTCCAGCCCCAGCAGCCGAAAGGTCATATTCGTGAGAATTCTGAAATACCTCCAGTTATTCTTCGGCATGTCGTAGTCATTCATCTGTCTCAGCCACCGGTACAGGTTGTCCTTCTGGCCGTCAGTCAGCGTGTCCCACAGTTCCCCGCGGTTGACCGTTATCGAAAATACGAGCGCCGCCACCTCCACCATCTTCTGATCATAATCAAATATGTCGGCCCAGTACTCGCTGTCCCCGGGATCCGTTCCATGGATGATACCGGTCCGATAGAGTACAAGCCACTCCCTTATCTCCTCCTGCTGTTCTGCGGAAAGCCCGGAGTTATCCGCTGACCAGAGCGGCCCCAATCCCCAGAGCACCCTGGCCCATCCTTCCATCCTGGCCGACTTTTCACCGTAATGGGCCCCTGTATTCCCCACATGAAGAAATGCCCTCTTCGGACTGTAAAATGCTTTCAGCGGCCTTATAAAATCCAGAAACAGCTGAACCATATCATTTCTCGAGTTCATAATTATGTCCATCTTTTCCACTTTCATCTTTCTTTTTTTGTCTATATTAACCATATGACTTATCATATCATAATTTTCTTTTCATAATATTGTTTTTTATGCTATATTTATGTCATATCATGCTGCGCATATCGTCAGAAAGGAGAGCTTCCAATGTTTGAAATCACCACACAATCCATTAACCAGCTGCTGATTTCCCATCACCGCACCTGCCAGAAGCAGGACCGTACCCTGCATATGCACAACAATGCATACGAGCTTCTGCTGTTTAAAAGCGGTAATGTAGACTATTTTATTAATGATGTCACCTTCCGCCTTATGCCCGGCGATCTGATTTTCATTTGTCCGAATGACATACACGGCCTGTTCATCAGCGATGAGACGCCTTATGAGCGTATGCCTGTCCATTTCGAAGAAAGCTTTGCCGCCTCCCTGTCAACCCCGGAAACAGATCTCTTCGCCTGTTTTCGGAAGTTCACTCCGGACCATCCCTGCCATCTGGACAGCCGGCAGCTTCAGCAATACGAAGCGTGTGTGGATACCATTATCAACAGCTTAAACAAAAAAGAATTCGGGTATGATATCCGAATCCGGTCCTGTCTCTCCTGGATTCTCCTCTGTGCGAATGAGGCCATCCGTTCAGAATTCGCCTCTGCGGGTGACGTATCCCCTGAGATAATCCGCCAGGCCCTGGGCTATGTCAATAACAATCTGACCCATGATATATCCATACAGACGATCGCCGCCGCACTGAATATCAGCGGTTCCCGTCTGAGCCATATATTCAAGAACTATACCGGAACATCCCTGTGGAACTACATCATCGCACGCCGCATCCAGCACGCCGGAATCCTCTTAAAACAGGGGGCCTCCATCACAGACGCCTGTTACGAATGCGGATTTAATGATTACTCCCATTTCGTCAAGGTGTTCCATAAAATCATGGGAGTCTCCCCCGGCAAATATGTGAAAAATATCGCCACCTACACCACCGAGGGGCAGTCCAGCAACTTAAAATTCTTATAGCAAAGGTTCCTGTTACAGAATAAAGAGACCGGCTTGCCGGACTCTCGCGCCGGAGCGCGGCCGCTTCAGCGGCCATATCGGATGAACTTTCCTATGAAACACAAAAACGCCGCCCCACCAGAAGCTGACCGGTGGGGCGGCGATATCATTTACTCGAACCTTGAGCACATCATTTCATCTTTTCCAGGATATTGTCAATATCCATCTTTTTTCCAATTACCATCAGATGCTCCTGCGCCTGAATGACATAGTCGGCCGGGGGCATGAGCTGGGCTTTTCCCTCGCGTTTGATGCCCAGGACGCTGATGTGGTAACGGTTGCGGATATCGGCCTCGCGGATGGTCTTGTGGATCCATTCCGGAAGAGGCGGAATCTCGTAGATGGAGTATTCCTGTGTCAGTTCAATGTAGTCAAATACGTGGTTGGCGCTGTAGCGGACCGCCATCTTTTCTGCAATGTCACGGTCCGGATAGATGACCTCATCCGCGCCGTTTCTGAGAAGGAACTTGGCGTGAATGTCGCGGTTCGCCTTGCTGATGACACGGCGTCCGCCCAGCTCCTTTACAAGGCTGGTGATCTCCAGACTGCTCTGGAAATTCGTTCCGATACAGACGAAACAGATGTCGAAGTTGGCGATTCCCAGGCTTCGTAAGACCGCCTCGTTGGTACAGTCTCCGATCTTGGCGCTGGTCACGATGGGAAGCAGGTCCTCTAACACCTCTTCCTTCTGATCCACCACCATGACGTCATTTCCCAGCATGGCGAGATTCTCGCAGAGATGGTGGCCAAACCGTCCCATTCCTATGATTAAAATTGATTTCATATGATATTCTCCTTTGCTTCGCAGCATATTATTCAATACATGATCTCTTCACTTCCAGGCACCGGCTGCGGGCTTACCCGATGTTGATCGCCTCCGCAGGCTGCTGTACATGGGGCTTTCTCTTGGACTGGACAAAGGCCAGGGCAAAGGAAAGGCTTCCGATTCTGCCGCAGTACATTAGAAGAATGATGATGCAGCGCGATATCGGATGCAGAGCTCTCGTGATTCCCGTGGTCATTCCGACGGTGCCGATAGCGGAAAACGTCTCAAACAGGATATCGGAAAATCCCAGCGGCTGTATCGCCATGATGGCCAGCGACGCCGTGACTGCCAGCAAAAGGTTGATCGTCAGAATCGTTCCGGCACGCTTGACCGCGTCGTTCTCCAGCCTCCGGCCGAAGATATTGATCCCGTACGTCTGCTTGATATTGGAATGTACGCACAAGAGAAGGACCACCAGGGTCGTCGTCTTGATGCCGCCGGCAGTGGAGCCAGGGCTTCCTCCGATGAACATCAGGATGATGGTCAGCAGCTTGCTTCCATCGGTTAAGGCCGCCGTGTCCGTCGTGTTGAAGCCGGCCGTTCTGGCCGTCACGGAGCTGAATAAGGAGGTCAGGATCTTTCCGCTGGTATTCATTCCCACCAGAAGATGATTCCTCTCCAGCAGATAAAACAGCAGTCCTCCGCCGAAGACCAGGATCGCGGTGGTGACGAGTACAATCTTCGTCTGAAGCATATATTTTCGGAAATGCAGCTTATTCCGGCTTAAATCATCCCAGACGATAAAGCCGATACCGCCGATAATAATAAGGGACATGATGACGAAGTTCACCAGCCAGTCATCGTAATAGGCCACAAAAGAGCTGTACGGTGTCTGCCCTCCCATCAGGTCGAAGCCCGCGTTGCAGAAGGCCGATATGGAATGGAAAATACCGTAGAACAGTCCCCGGAAGAAACCAAACTGGGGGATAAAGCGGATTGCCAGAAGCACCGCGCCCGTTCCCTCAAAGATACACGTGCCGATGATAATCTTCTTTGCCAGGCGCACCACCCCGCCGATCTGCAGGGTATTGACGCTCTCCATCATGAGTCCGCGCTCCTTCAGCCCGATCTTACGGCGGAGCACGATGGATATGAAGACGCCCACCGTGATAAAGCCCAGACCGCCGATCTGAATCATGGTCAGGATGACGAGCTGGCCAAATAAGGACCACTGGCTCCAGGTATCCGCCACCACAAGGCCCGTCACACAGGACGCGCTGGTAGCCGTAAACAGACAGTTTAAAAATGGCTCCGACTGTCCGTCGCGGCTGGCAAAGGGAAGCATGAGAAGAAGTGTTCCCGTTATGATAACGCAGAAAAATCCATATGCAATAAACTGTGTCTGGCTCACATGGCGCCGGGCATGAATTAATTTTTTCTCATCCATCTTGCTGCTACTGCCTTTCTGCTTCCGTATTTTCACTTAATTCCGGCTTTTTTCCGCCGGTTCGGAATTTAAGCGCCCACTCTGCCCCTGTAAAGAGCAGAAATGCCGCCAGATTGACGACGACGACGCTGGCTCCCGCCGGTGTGGAGAACCGGTAGGACATCACCATGCCGATACAGAAGCACACCACGCCCAGCACGCCGGAGGACAGCACCACGCCGCGGAAGCTCTTAAAGAGCCGCATGGATGTGAGCGCCGGAAAGATAATCAGGCTGGAAATCAGCATCGCTCCCATCATCCGCATTCCAAGGACGATGGTGATCGCCGTCAGAATCGCAATGAGCACATTGTACCACGAGACGTTCACTCCCGTGGCTCTGGCGAAATTCTCATCAAAGGTCACTGCAAAAATCTTATTGTAACAGATCAGAAACAGCCCCAGAACCACGACACTTAAGATCACGCTTAAGCTGACATCCGTCCTGCTCATGGCCAGAATGCTTCCGAACATGTAGCTGCTCACATCGGTCGTCATACCGGTCGTCATGGAGGTGACGATAATACCGATGGCAAGGGCCGCCGCCGATATCATGGCGATGGCCGCGTCACTCTTGATCTTCCCGTGCTCCGTGATCCTTAAGAGGAAGAACGCCGCCAGAACCACCACGGGGATGGATACCTTTAAGGGGGACCATCCGGCCGCTACCGCGATGGAGAGCGCGCCGAAGGACACGTGGGACAGACCGTCCCCAATCATGGAATACCGTTTCAGCACAAGGCTCACACCCAGAAGGGACGCGCAGAGCGAGACGAGAATTCCGCCCACCAAGGCCCTGACGAGGAACGGGTATGAAAGCATCTCTCTCACCATTTCCATCAAAGCTCACCTCCCAGATAAATGTGGCCCGCGCTGCTCTTCAAATACTCCTCCGTCGTGCCGTAGAACAGCACCTCTCTCTTTAAATGAAGAATCTTTTTCGCCTGCTTCACCACATTTGCAATATCGTGGGATACCATTAAGATCGCCACGCCCTCTTTTTGATTCAATTTTCGGATAATCTCGTAAAATTCCAGGATTGCCGAAGGGTCCAGGCCCGTAATCGGCTCATCCAGGATCAGCAGCTTGTCCGTGGCGCACAGGGCCCGGGCAATCAGGGTCCGCTGCTGCTGTCCGCCCGATAAGTCGCGGTAGCACTGGCCTGCCAGCTCTGCGATTCCCAGCCGCTCCATGTTCTTTTCCGCCAGCGCCTTTTCCTTTCCTGAATAGAAAGGCTTGTTTCCGCGCCTGCTCAAACAGCCGGACAGTACGACCTCCCCGACCGTAGCCGGGAAATCCTTCTGCGCCGCCGTCTGCTGCGGGAGATAACCGATCCCGCTCTTTTTCAGTTCATCCGACACGGATATGGTGCCCTTCGTCGGCTTTAAGAGTCCCAGCATTCCCTTCATCAGGGTGCTCTTTCCGGAACCGTTCTCTCCGACGATGCAGACGTAATCACCAGGATTCACCTCCATGGTGACGTCCACCACGGCATCCTGGTTTTCATAGCCGAAATCCGCATGGCTGCATTGTATCAATGAATTCATCTATTCCAGTCCTTTTTTCAAATTAATCACATTCTGTTCCATTAAGTCTAAGTAGGTCACGCCGCTGTCAAATTCCCTCCTGGTCACATTGTGACAGGAATGCAGTAAGAGCGGTTCTGCGCCCGTTTCCTCGGAGATGATCTCCGCCACCCGGTGGCTGGTCAGCTCCGGATAGTAGATGACCGGAATCTGTTCTGTCTTCATCTTATCGATGAGGTAAGCGATGGTTTTGGCGCTTGGCTCCGTATCCGTACTGCATCCGGAAAATGCAGCCCTGTAGCGCAAACCATACTCATCCGCAAAATAACGGTAAGGGAACTTATCCCCCACGATTATCATGTTCCTCTTTTCATTGGCTGTCACGTCACGAAACTCCTGATCCAGCTTCTCAAGCTTCAACAGATAGCTCTCCGCATTCGCTTCATAGGCCGCCCGGTTCCCGGGATCTGCTAAAGCCAGGGTCTCTTCGATGCCCTTCACCAGCTTCATGGCGTTCACAGGCGAGGTCCAGATATGTTCGTCGTATTCGATCTCTTCTCCATGGCCGTCGTCGTCATACAGATCATGGCTGTAAAGGTCATCGTGGCTGTGGTCGTGGTCAACGCTATGGTCGTGGTCGTGGCCATGCGCCTCCTCTTCCATGCCTTCCACAATCTCCTCCTGAACGGTATCCACGTAATCCATCCCCGTCATGACAGCCATGTGGGAGGTATCGACCGCCGATAGGACCCGCTCCAGCCAGTGTTCCATGGCTCCGCCGTTGCAGATCAGCACATCGGCGTTCTGAATCGTGATCATGTCGGCCGGCGTCGGCTCGAAGGAATGGCTGTCCATGCCTGCCGGAACCACCATGGTCAGGTTAATATGTTCACCGGCAATCTGCCTGGTAAAATCGTAGTAAGGAAACAGCGTTGTCACCACATTCAGCTTCCCGCCCTCTGCTTCCGGCTCCGCTGAAGGAATCTGCCGCCCGGCACATCCCGTTAAAATCATAGCCAGAATCACGGTTCCGATGCAGAACTTCCGCGGGATTCTTCTATTTTTCTTCATTCATTACGTCTCCTATCTGATTCCATCTGCATAGTATATCACATTTTACAGGACAGGGAAAGGTTTTCCAGGCTGTTTTTCCGGTAGCTCCCCGGCGTCACTCCGAACCGTTCCTTAAATACCTTATTAAAATAAGAAATGTTCCGGAAGCCATTTTCCAGCGCAATATCCATCACCTGCCGTTCCGTCTCCACCAAATCGGCCGCCGCCCTGGTGATCCGGTAATGGTTGATATACTCTATGCAGGTCATGCCTGCATACCGCTTAAAGAAATTCATAAAATGAGTCTGGCTGAAATGGCAGACCGATGCCAGCTCCTCTATGGATAACGTTTCCCTGTAATTTGACTGAATATACGAAAGAACCTCTTTTAACTTCTCCTCGGCGCCGGATTCTCCGTTGCTTCCCTCGTGCTTCGCCGCACATCCGTACTGGTACAGCAGGCGGAAAAACCGCATGAGCAGTTCCTTCGTGTACAGCTCGTACCCATACTGCTTCTCATTAAAGCATTTTAAGAGAAGGACAAAACACGCCTTCATCTCCTCATAGCCAGCTGTCCCCGGCTTCACGACCGGAAGAAAACGCAGCTTCCCGGACTGGACCGGGTTTAAGAACTTCAGGGTACAGGCATCCGGAACCTGGTAGCCCAGGAAGTCGAGATGAAACACGAGGCTGTCCGACACCATGTCCTTTCCCGGCATCTCATGGGCAGAATGGAGCATGTGAGGAGAAATCAGAAGCAGATCCCCTTCCTCCACCGAAAATGTCTCAAAATCGATATCGTAATAGATGGCCCCCGACCGGATCAGGGTGATCTCCATCTCCTCATGCCAGTGCAGGGAGAGATTTCTGTACGAATTCGGCACGGAACAGTGGTAATAGCGGACCGGCATCAGCGCATCCCCGTGATTTGTCTTCTCTTTATAGTCCGGCATCCGGCCGCCTGTGCTCCCAGTCTTAAGCCCCGTTCTCTCCATTTCCATTTATCCTCCCCATTATCATAGAATTGTGTTACTATCCGGTATTATTTTGCAAGATTTCCTTTCTTTTTTATAGTATATTATCAATATAGCAGATGTCAATAGCATCGTAAACAGGAATTATGAATGAGCCATCTGAGCTGTTACATTAAAAGGAGGAAATGGTCATGCCGCAATGGTTAAAAGACGCAGTATTTTACGAAATTTATCCCCAGTCATTTCAGGATACCAACGGGGATGGGATCGGTGATTTTCAGGGAATCACCGGGAAGCTGGACTACATAAGGGACTTGGGCTGCAATGCCCTTTGGATCAATCCCTGTTTCGACTCCCCCTTTAAGGACGCGGGCTACGATGTATGGGATTATAAGAAGGCAGCCCCCCGCTACGGGACCAACGAAGATCTGTACCATCTGTTTGAGGAGGCCCACAAAAGGGGCATACGCGTGCTGCTGGACCTCGTTCCCGGCCACACCTCCGAGGAACACGAGTGGTTTACCATGAGCCAGAAGGCGGAGACCAACGAATACTCCAACCGCTACATCTGGACCAATCACTGTTTCGAGGGCGCCAAGGGCTTTCCGTATATCGGCGGAGAGAGCGAACGCAGCGGCGTCTATGTACTCAACTTTTTTAAATGCCAGCCGGCCTTAAACTACGGCTTCTTAGATCCGAAGGAGCCGTGGCAGCTCCCCACCGATCATCCGGACTGTACCGCCACCAGAGAGGCCATGAAGGACGTCATGCGTTTCTGGCTCGACCGGGGGTGTGACGGTTTCCGTGTGGACATGGCCGCCTCCCTGGTGAAGAACGACGATGAGGAAAAGACCGGCACCTGTGCCATCTGGCGAGATGTCAGGGAAATGCTGGACAGCGACTATCCGGAAGCCGCCATGGTCTCCGAATGGGGCAATCCGCGGCTCGCGCTGAAGGCAGGCTTCCACATGGATTTCTTCTTAAATGGACGCGGCAATGGTTACAGCACCCTGATGCGCGACTATGAGAGCCAGGAGGACCACAGCTTCTTCAAAAAGGACAGCCACGGAGATATTACAAGGTTCTTAGACGATTACCTGCCCAAATATGAAGCTTCGAAGGAGGACGGTTACTTCTGTCTTTTGACCTGCAATCACGACACACTCCGTCCCCGCTATAATCTGGATGAGACTGAGCTGAAGCTGGCCTTTGCGTTCATTTTTACCATGCCGGGCGTTCCCTATCTCTATTACGGCGATGAGATCGGAATGCGCTATTTAGAGCTGGCGACAAAGGAAGGCGGCTACTTCCGAACCGGTTCCCGCACACCGATGCAGTGGAACAGCGGAAAAAATGCGGGCTTCTCCGATGCGGATAAAGACAGCCTCTATCTCCCAGTTGATGAAGCCTCCGACGCGCCCACCGTGGAAAATCAGGAATCCAATCCGGATTCCCTGCTCCACACCGTAAAAGCCCTGCTGGCCCTGCGCCATGATCAGGCAGATTTACAGGCCGACGCGGAATTTGAGCCGCTCTATGCTAAAAAGGGAGCGATGCCCTTCGTATACCGCCGCGGCGCACTGACCATTGCGGTCAATCCGTCAGGCGAGACAGTCACAGTACCTTCTGATGGTCAGAAGTCTGCCATCTACTCCATCGGCAGCGGCAGATGGGAGAACGGACAAATCGTTCTGGAACCGCAGTCATTCGTGGTGCTGGAGCCAAATACACCGTAGGAAGCACTGCCAAATGCTCCTAAAAAAAATGGCCGGCAGGAATTATTTGAAACAATTCCTGCCGGCCAACTATTAAGTCCGGCGGCATTAATCTTAATCTCAGGTTAAGCCTGAGCGCCAAGCTCCGCCAGCGCTTCACCCAGGTTCTTAAGCTGCTTCTCCGCGTCTCCGTCCGGGGATTCCAGAGCGATGACGCCCTCACCGCCGACGATCTTCGCGCCGCGCTCCGCCATGCGCTTCTCCCACTCGCGCATCCAGTCGCCGCCGCCCCATCCGTAGGAGCCGAACAGCCCGACGTGCTTGCCTTCCAGAGAACCGGATATCTCCTCGATTAAGGACTCCATGCTCTCATCTAACTCCTCTGCGCCGCAGGCAGGACAGCCGAGTGCAAAGGCGGAAGCCTCCTTTAAGTGATCCGGATCTGCGCTTCCAATCTCTGTAAGTATCGGGTTTCCACCCTTTCTCTCGATTCCGTCTGCAACGTGCTTTGCCATTTCCTCTGTATTTCCTGTTGAACTAAAATATACTACATAAATATCGCTCATGTTTTATTCTCCTTTTCTTACCGCCACTTCATACAGGCGGCTTCCATTTATGATCTGCTGCATGGCGGCCTCTCTCGCCCGGTCATACCGGGTAAATTTAAGTCTGGCCTGCGCAGGATTGTGATATACTTTCCAGTAACCGGTAAACAGGAATTTTTCTCCGCTGTAACGGATAAAATCCTTGACATCCTCGACCGGATATTCCAGCAGAACGCCCAGTTCGTGTGGAAATTCTCCGCTGCCGGCCAGATACGCGGTATATTTGCGTTTTAATCCCATAAGAATGGAAGCCAGATCAAACTGCACATATCCGCAGGATTTTAAAAATTTTCTTATTTCCTTATTTGCCAGAAGTGCTTTCAGCATGGGGAAGCGGTACAGAAACAGAACCTCTGTCCTGTCACCGGCTGCCAGCATGACCGCAGTAATTTCTGTGCCTGCAAGGGCGCTTCTTACGGTCTGCAGCGATCCCTTTGCCATGGTCACAAGATTAGACGCCTTAATTCCCTTTAATACGGGGGCGCACTGGATGGAAACCTGAAACTCCAGCCTTCCTGCGTGGCTGCACTCTGAAATATATGACATAATTGCGTCTGTTGACATCCGTTTCACTCCTTCCGCTTTCTCATTATCCCCGGAGTAAACTTATTTTATCTATCCAGATTTTTGAAAGCCATAAGTTAGTTGTTGCTAACTTCATATAGATTAGCATATGCTAACTGTTTTTTCAAGTGTTTTTTTACTTTTTATGGCTTTTGCGGAAGCTGAACACTTACTTTTTTTTGGTGTGAAGCTCGATCTGCTCACTGATCTCCTCCACCTGCTGCGACGGCACATAGTCCTCCTCGTCAAATAAAAACTGATGAAGACGGATTACATTGTCTCTCAGAGTGACCGGTATGACGCAGTCCTTCTTTCCCACCAGTGCATCCTTCAGTTCAAATGGGAAGCCCTCGGTCTCCGTTAAATGGAATTTCGACACAGTGCCCGCCAGGGAGAGAATATTCTTCATCCCCACGCTGGAGGACACGGAAGGGAGTATGGAAAATGCCAGCTGACGCACAGTTCCCAAATCTGCCTGCTTTAACTTCTCCAGCACCAGCTCCGCCACCAGCCGCTGCCGTTTTGTCCTCATAAAATCCGTATCCATCTTCCGCAGCCTTGCATACGCTACGGCCTGCACCCCATCCAAATGGTTCATTCCCGCCTTCTTCAAATGGTGGGAACCGACTCCTGTGGACTCCACGGTCTCTGTAATAAAGCCATTGATGACCTTAAACTCCTCCGGACTGATCTCCACGTCAATCCCTCCTAACAGGTTAATCGCATCTGCCACGGCCTTCCAGCTGAAGGAAACGTAATCGTCGATATTTAAGTCCATATTTTCGCTCAGCGCCCATATGGCCTGAGCCGGACCGCCTTCAAAATAGGCCTGATTGATCTTATCGTATTTATTCTTTTCATCAATCTTAACGTAGGTGTCCCGGTAAACCGACACCATTCGGATTTCTCCAGTCTCCAGATTGATATTTAATACCATCTCCATATCGGACCGCGTGCCTTTTCCAAGCTTTCCTTCCCTGGAATCCACCCCAAACACAGCCACCGTCCAGAACCGGTCCATCGTCTCCTGGGCCACCTCGCTTATATTCGTATTCTGGATCTGTTCCATTGGCACTTCAGGTATTGGCTCCTCCCGATGCGTCACATTCCAGGCATACCCCAGCATGTTTCCGAAAAGTGCGGCCCATACAGCGGCCAGTATCACAAATCCCCATTTCCAGTGCTTTGCCATGTTTCCTCCTTGGATTGATGAGTTATCCCGTAAAATATCGTTTCTGAGCCGGCTGGCCAGGCTCTTGCACCGGAGCAGGACGCCCGGTAAAGCGTAACGCGCCGTCCCCGGGACTTTTTGCTGCACAGAAAGAGCTTCCCTATGCAGCAAAAAAGAGAGACCTCTCTTTCAGCTCAGAGCATCTCTCTTTAGTTTCCTGTCTTTTTTTAATTTTATTCATTGTTTATTTGTTTCATCATTCCCCTGCAAAGGCGGGAGAATTCTCGCTTGTTTCGTTAAACAGGGATCTGATTTCATCCGGATGGCTGATGATGTATTTCGGCTTAAAGGCTTCCAGCTCTTCCCTGTCCCGGAATCCCCACAGCACACCTACGGTGTCCATACCTGCGTTGATTCCCGTCTTCATGTCGGTGTTCGTATCTCCAAAGTAGAGGCATTCCGACGGCTCCACATGGAATTCCTCCGCCGTCTTAAGGGCGCCCTCGGGGTCCGGCTTACACTTCATGCCCTTTCCCTCCCCGGTTATCTTATCGAAAAAGCCAGGACCATAGACGGTCTCCACACACTCAACGGCTCGGTCATGGGCTTTGTTTGTCACCACCGCGATCCTGATTCCCTTTTCCTTCAGCATCTTTAAAAAATCCGGCATCCCTGCATACGGTTCCATCTGATATAAGCAGTATTTCTTGAACATCTCGTCGTAGACCGTCAGCGCTTCCTCGTAGTGCGTAAGCTCTGTGTCCCCACAGTAAACCAGTGTCCGTTCCACCAGCTTCTTATAACCGTCTCCCACGAAATACCTGACGTGATACTCATCAATAGGGCCGTAGCCAAACTGTTTTATCGTCTCATTCACCGTCTTCTTTAAAGAATGCAGTGTATTGATAATCGTTCCATCCAAATCAAAAATACAACACTGATACATGATTTTGTCCTCCATATTCTGTCCTTACTTCTGTGTTCCAGCCTGTTCGTCCTGCTCTTCCCACTGCTTCTGCACACCGCTTAAAAGCCACATAACATCTCTGGAAAGGGCCATGCTCTCTGACACAAGGTGCTCTGACACGGCTTTTTCCATATCCTCCACCTCGTATTCCAGCGCCTTCTTGCTGTTGCCGCAGGCGATCTCCTCTCTCCGTCCGTCTGCCGTATAGACGATGGCAGCGCGGTCCGCCCTCGGATACTCCGCGACCTCGATATATCCCAGTTCTCCGGCTACCACGCCGCGTTTTGGCTGCTTGGCCCTCATGGAGAGCGTGATAACCGCCATCTGTCCGTTCTCGCCCATGAACACAATTCCGGACTGTTCGTCCACTCCGGTCTCGAAACGCTTCACGGCTGACAGAACGGTATCCGGTCTCTCATCCAGAAAATACCTGGCAAAGGACACGGCGTACGTTCCGATATCGAGAAGCGCTCCCCCGGCCAGGTCTTTACAAAAGAACCGGCTGGTCACATCGTAAGGCTTACAGCTTCCAAAATTGACGGAAATCGTCTTCACTGGCCCGATCGCCCCCGAAGCTACGATCTCCTTAAGCTTTTTATAGAGAGGCATATGAAAAATCGTCATGGCCTCCATTACCACCACACCCTTTTCCTCAGCCAGCGCAGCCGCTTCCTCCATCTCCGCGGACGACACCGTAATGGCCTTCTCGCAGAGAACATGTTTTCCAGCCAGGACCGACCGCCTGATGAATTCAAAATGCATGTTGTGAGGCGTTGCTATGTATATAATGTCCACATTTTCATCCGAAAGCAGTGCATCTGCGTCCGCGAACGCGTGCAGAACTCCGTTATCCGCCGCAAAACACTCCGCCTTCTCTCTGCTCGTTCCACAGACACCATAGACGGCGCCGCGGCACGCAGTCAGGGCCGACGCCATCTCCCGCGCTATTAATCCGGTTCCTATGATTCCCCAGTTATATGTTTTCATAATTTATGCCTCCTTACTGACAAATTTAATCCTCTGCGTTACCGCGTGTCCTGTTTTCTCCACTTATGGAACCATTGTCTTACCAGTTCTATATCTTCCTCACACAGGCCGGACGTATCCTCCTCTGACATTCCACGTAAATACATATTTCTGGCAACAATCTGCTTTGCCTTTAATTCACCTTCACGCCTTCCCTCAAGTCTGCCGTCTTCAATCATTCCCCGTATGGCTTCACACATATTAATCTTCCCGCCTTTCTCTCTGTACCTTTCCTTTACGTCTTCCAGTTCTTTCGAATGAGCCATGACAGCAATTACATCATAGGCATCTTCGCTCAGCTGTTCAAAGCTGTCCTGATTTTCTGCGACATAATTACGTACCGCAGTTTTATCTCCGGAAAAGCCAATAAATCCGAATACTTCCCTCAAATCAGTGTTAAACTGGTCGATATCTTTAAAACGTCTGACCTCCAGAACATGCAGACGATAGTTGTTAAACAGATCTTTCAGCATTTCCGGAACTTCATCGAAATTAATAAGCGAATAAAGGTCCTTTGCACCATCCCATGTTTTCTCACCATAGTACAGAACAATGGTAAAAACAGCGTTTAACCTGTCTTCCTTCCTGAAACTGCCGAGAAACTCCCCCTTATCCAGCCCCTTAACCTTTTGGTTCTTCTTCTGGATTCTCCTCATCTGCTCATCATATCCGGCTGCGTCCTCAAGCATTACACGCACTGGCATACTGTAGTGAATCTGATCCTGATGTTCCAACGCTATTACTACAAAACCTGTTATCCGAGTATTTTTATCTAAAATATTCTCGCCGGATATGACTGGTTCGCCACGAAACACAAAACCATTAATCAAATCCGCATACCGGTCCTCGTCTTCAAAATACCTGGCTAATGCAATATCTCTTTTCCCCATATGCACACCTCCTGTTCCTTTTACAACGCAGAGAGGCTATGGGGCCTTCAGTATGATTATATAAAAATACTGTGTAAAATACAAGTACAGGAGCCAATTTTACGCAATCTGCCGTTATAACTTACTTTATTAAATTTTACTTTTTGGAATTGCTCCGGCGATATGCCGTTACTAAGAATAAACGAAAATATTTTGAATCATTTGAATAAACCGGCAGCCTTGTTGGTTGTATGTTACAGGTTACCATATATGGTTAGAAATTGCAAGAAATATAAAACGATTCTTTGATATCGTGAACATTGATATCTGCCAGGCTCTATAATCATTATATCAATGTTAAAAAGCAGAAAGATTTTCCGCTCTGATTATAATTTCAGATCAGCCAAAATCCTTATTCAGCAGCGGAAAATCACTTGTAATCCTATAAAACTTACAAACTCACAAAACCTCTTTCGCATCCTCCGGCAGTCCCTTTACATGACGGAAAAACCCCAGGCTCGCCTCCGCTTCCTTCACATCGTACCGCAATCCCAACTGTTCTGCCACCGTAAGAGCAGTCTCATGAAACAGCACGCACATGGTATCGGCCGCCTCCCACATCTCATCCAGCCTGCCGCCCGCGTACGTCCGGATCAGCCGGTCCCAGTCCTCCTGTGATAAGCTGCGGTACAGATACTTTCCGGATTTCCCCGCACTGCATGTAAAATTCGTCTGAATCCCGGCCTTCCAGGACAGAAGCGTAATGAGCTGGGGGCGCACATGGAGGTTCACTATGTCCTGCGCATACGGCACCTCTTTTCTCCACAGTCCCTTCGCTACATTGTTCAGGCACCACCAGAATTCATTGCATACAAAGAGAAACTGGCTCTCCTCCGGCCGTTTCACCCGGTATTGCTCCGCCGTCGGTTCCGGCGCTTCAGCCAGACAGCCAGCCTTATCATACAAAATCCGGAACATCCGGTCCTCCTCCATCATCTGCAGGGAGTAGGAAAGCGTCTGTACATGAAGGTCGAGGCGGTTTCCATCGGCAAACTGCATAAGCCATCCGTAGCAGTTTTCCACATCCGAGGGAAACTCGTCGTTCTCCTCCGGATACTGCATGTAAAGGCGGTCTCCAAACCGGTCGATCCACGTTCTGTCCTTCCGAAAGCTTTCCGTCTCCCTCACGACGAAGGCGATATCATAATCCTGAAAAATATCCCTTTCCGCCTCCGGATTCACCCGGGATCCATTCATATAAACGGCGAGAATGCGGTCGTCCGCCTTTGCCGTATCGATTATCATTGTATACATTTCCTGTTCGGTTCGCATAGAAGACGCCTCCTTTTTATCCTTATTTTACCAGAGCATCCATTCCTGCACAAGATTAGATTTTCCATCGTGCATAAACCTTCCATCACTACCTCATACTAAGATTACCGATAAGAAATGGAGGAAATGGGATTATGAACAAAAATATGAAATACTGGGCGACTGGAATCATTGCCGCCATCGTTATCCTTGCAATAGCCGCCTTTGCCGCGGCCGGAAGCAGAAAAAAGGCGCCGATTCCACCCGCACCGACGGAGATGGAAAGCAGCAGCCAGACCGCGGAACAGTCGTCCGGTTCGGCGGAAAGTAAAAACAGTATGGACCATAACGGCCACGGCGGCAGTGATGCAGCCTCTGACGACGACACCAACCGCTACTTACAGCGCCAGGATGAGATCATGATGGACATGATGCATGACATGGAGAACATCCCCAAGACAGGAAATGCATCCATCGACTTTTTAAACGGCATGATTCCTCATCATGAGTCCGCCATCGATATGGCCGACAGCTACCTCGAATACGGCGGAAGCAATGAAAAGCTGAAAAAACTGGCCGAAAACATCAAAACCACTCAGACAGAAGAGATTCAGCAGATGAAGGATCTGATCAAAAAGTATGAGGCGGAAGGCCATAACGATGCAGACCAGGAAAGCGCATATTTAGACGAATACGACAAGATGCTGGAGCACGACCATTCCATGAGTAAGTCCGGCACCGACAGCCTCGATCATGCATTTGCTGAGGGCATGATCATGCATCACCAGATGGCGGTTGACATGGCCAAATCCATCCTCGAGTACACCAATTACGAGGAGATCAGGACTCTCGCCCAGAACATCATCGATGCTCAGGAAAAAGAGATCGAAGAGATGAAGGAATTCACCTCATAAAATAGATGGGATATGCAAAAAAGAACACAGGAACGTTTAATCCCGGGCACGCATTCAGCGCCGCCCGGGATTTTTAAGTTTCCCGTATTCGTCTGTGGTCTATATTTACGGCTGCCCATTTTCTGCTTTCAGCAAAGCCTGGTCCAGTTCTGTCAGCATACAGGCGATCACATCATTGACAGCCCCGTCAGGATCGTACATAACGGAAAATAAATGGTTCAGATTTTCCTCAAACCGGTCCGGCAAATTTTTGCATCTGTCTTTGCAGAGACTCACGAGCCGTTTCTCCCCCGGATGGGTCTGCCTGTTCATGGCAAATAGAATATCAAAGTAGCTGGCCAGAAATTCCGTCGTCCTGTGATTGATGCTGACGAGGTCTCTCCTGGACGCTGCCTTCCGTATCTGTGCATCGTAAGACGGGAGTACGCCGCTTAGCAGGGCTCTGTTCTTCCGAATGATTTCAGCCCTCAACACCTCCGGATAGGGGACATCAAAACGCTTCTTCATTGCTTCCAGTGCTCCGTCCCTGTCATACAGGATCCTGCACGTGGCAAGATTATGCCACATACAGGTAGTGTAGCCGTTGGAAGCCCGGTACTGCTCCACAACCGCTGCCACATCTCCCTCGAAATCCTGAAGCTTCCGATAAATAATATCGATGTCCACACCATTGTTCAGCGTGCAGTTGTCCTCTGACTCCCAATAGTGATTTCCGATCTCCATGACGCCGCAGTACTTTTCCAGGATACTCTTACGCCGCTCTTTTGCTATCTCCATTTCCACATACACATAGATATCGTAATCCGACTTCTTGTCGGCCTTTCCCGTGGCTCTGGAGCCGCCCACTGCCACCGCTGCCGTTTCCGGGCACGAGGATATCTCTTCCAGAAGTGCGGTTACCTCCCTTTCCATCACAGGTACGCCGGACAGTGCCCTGTTTTCGCTGATCGTGGTTTCGCCTTCCGTTTGTTTCTTACCAGCTTCGCTCATATTGTTTTCTCCTCTATTCTATACCGGCTCCAGCCTTCCGTGGTACCAGCTGCTGACCCCGTTCTTCTTAATGAGGCTTCCCATGGCGCCAGTCTCCACCAGTTCCACCCGCTCTCCTGCCTTTACTTCCATATGATAGTCGCAGAAATCGTCACACCGGAGCGTCCCATCCCGCTCATATAAATAGTCTTCCGGTACGTCAAGCACGGTATCCGTGGTCAGGTGGCGAAGGCGCACCAGCCCCGCACCCGGACTCTGCCCTGGCAGAAGTTCCACACGGTTGTCCGTGTACTGGACCGATATCCGGGCCTTCCTCTCCTGCTGGCTGTCGACAGCCGTCATTTCCGGGAATCCCCCGTAGGAGGTCCAGCTGACTTCTTCCATGGTCCCCTCTGCATCCGGAATAATCAGGCAGTTAAGCTGTCCATCCCGCTTCAGGCCGCAGCCCCCGTCGATACTGATGATATTCTTGTTCCGGTCAAAAAACGGGTTGAATTCCGCCACCTCATGGCGGTAGAGACAGACGGGCCAATGGCCTGCCACCACGCACCGGTCGAAGCTTCCGCCCCTGTTTCGAAAGTCATCGAACTTCAGAACCGGAGTGGCCTCCTGCCCATCCATCTCCTCCCACCGCTCAGGAAGGCCGCTGTGAACAAAAATAAAATTGCCCGCTTCCACGATGGAAGGCAGCTCTGATAAAAATTTCAGTTCCGCCTGCCCGTGGGCTATCACCTTTTCCCTGGCAGCGGCTGTCTCCGCTTCCGTCTGCGGATGCCCGATCCCCATTTCCTCACAGAAATCCAGAAAAAGACTTCCTCCCCATCGTTTCTTTGCCGTTCGTATAAATTCCGCCAGTGCCCTTGTCCGCTCTGGTTCGCGGCTTCCAATCAGCTCCAGCTGCCATGAATCCACATTCCCCGAAATCACATGGACGTTAGGTTTTTTATCAAGCTCCATGACATAACGGAGCGTTTCTAAGGAATACGGTCCCTTTTCAATGATATCACCATCGATTATCAGCTCGTCATCCTCACAGAACCCCGCCTTTTCCAGCACCTTTTTCAAAAAATGGACATGGCCGTGGATATCGCTGACCGCCAGAATCCGGCGTCCCCGCGGAATATCCAGGCTCACTCGCTTTATTGTTATCATTCTCTCATTTCCTTTCTCTGTCTCTCCGCTTAATCCCACCAAAAAAACAGAAAGGACTGCCTGTGATGGACTGCTTTAAGCTGCAAATGGACCCGCTCCCGTTTTCTTCGAACTCAGCCATCTTCCTCCTGCCTTCCCATGCGATCCCCACCTGATGTGAACGTACCGCATTCTCTCTTTTTCTGTCAATTATACCATCCTGCTGGCAAAATGGCACGGGAAACATTTGGGAGCTGCGCGGATGACAAGATTGTAATCGAAAAGGGAAAAACCAGTGTTTTCCCCAACTGATCTTTCCCTTTTCGATTTTTTAACGGGCTTATTCCTCTCCAGCCTTATTCTTCTTAAGCGCCGCCAGTATCACACAGCCGACCACCGATCCGATCACAACCGCGGCAAGATAGCCGAACGGATTTCCGATCGTCGGAAGTACGAAGATACCGCCGTGAGGTGCGCGCAGCGTACAGTTCAACGCCATGGAAAGCCCGCCTGCCACGGCCGAACCGATGATACAGGACGGAATCACGCGCAGAGGATCTGATGCCGCAAACGGTATGGCGCCCTCGGATATAAAGGACAGGCCCATGATATAGTTTACCAGACCGGACTGGCGTTCCTTCTCCGTAAATTTCTTCTTAAAGAATGTGCTGCACAATGCGATCGCAATGGGAGGAACCATGCCGCCCGCCATAACCGCTGCCATAATATCGAAGTTTCCTTCCGCCAGCTGCGCCGTGCCGAACACGTATGCCGCCTTATTGACCGGGCCGCCCATGTCTACGGACATCATGCCGCCGACAACGGCTCCGAGGATCACCTTACTGGTGCCGCCCATGCCGTTTAAGAAATGGGTCAGACCGTCATTGATCGCACCGACAAACGGATTGATAAATGTTGTTGCCACCGCGACCAGGAAAATGCCCAGCAGCGGATATAAGAGAACCGGTTTGATGCCTTCCAGAGATTTTGGAAGCTTTTTAAATACTTTCTTTAACAGGACAACAATATAACCGCCGATAAAACCAGCCAGAAGCGCGCCTAAAAATCCTGAGTTCACGTCCCCGCCTGCCGGATTCATGAACGTGGCTCCCATCTTTGCCACCATGCCGCCTACGAAACCAACCGCCAGACCGGGACGGTCCGCGATACTCATGGCGATATAACCGGCCAGAACCGGAAGCATCATGCCAAATGCCTGCTCGCCGATCGTCTTTAAATAGGCCGCTATCGGTGTATTCTTACCAAAATTAGCCGGATTGATGGAATAATCATCGAACAGGAACGCCAGGGCGATTAAAAGTCCGCCGCCGATCACGAACGGAAGCATATGGGAGACGCCGTTCATCAGATGCTTATAAATGGTGTGGCCGATGCCCTCGCTCTCTCCGCCCTCCTCTGAAGCAGCGGCACCTGTATGGTGGTAGACGGGAGCTTCGCCGCTCACAGCCTTTTTAATCAGTTCCTCACCTTTTTGAATTCCGTCGGAGACAGAGGCCTTCACTACGTGTTTACCATCGAAACGGGCCATATCCACATTCTTGTCTGCTGCGATGATGATTCCGTCGGCAGCGGCGATCTCTTCCTTCGTCAGAACGTTAGCCGCACCCTCGGCTCCGTTGGTCTCCGATTTTACAGGAATGCCAAGCTTCTTTCCCAGCTGCTCCAGATTCTCAGCCGCCATAAAGGTGTGGGCGATGCCGGTAGGACACGCGGTCACTGCGAGGACACGGTATCCGGCTGCGCTCTTTAAAGGCTCCTGGACCTTAGGCGCCGCGTCCTCCGCTATCTTCTCCTCTTTCCGCACTTTCTTCTCATAGCGCTCGGATTCCTTGTCGTCGATCAGCTGTAAAAATTCTTCTTTTGACTCCGCATGGATCAAATCATTCTTAAAGTCAGGATCCATAAGAAGCGTGGACAGACGGGACAGCGCTTCCAGATGAACATCCGCTTCGCCCTCAGGCGCCGCAATCATGAAGATTAAATTGGCCAGCGAACCGTCAAACGCTACGTAATCCACGCCATCAGGCACCACCATGGCTGCCAGTCCCGGTTCCTTAACCGCGGCCACCTTGGCGTGAGGAATCGCAATCCCCTCGCCTACCGCAGTGCTTCCCAGCGCCTCGCGGGCCAGAATGCCTTCTTTATAGCCGGCTCTGTCGTTCAGCCTTCCGCCAGCCGCCATCAGACCGATCAGCTTATCAATGGCCTCTTCCTTGCCAGAGACTTTTACGCCGAGCTCGATACTTTCTTTTTTCAATAATTCCGTGATTCTCATCTAAAAACCCCTCCTATCGTAATTCCTCATAAAGTTTCAAAATATCTTCCTTACAGGCCAGCCCCTCGGAAAATGCGCTGGCGCTTCCGCAGGCACTTCCAAGCCTTAAAGCGTGCTCGTAATTTCCATTTTCCAGATATCCGGCGATGAATCCCGCCACCATGGAATCTCCGGCGCCCACAGAATTCTTCACCGTTCCCTTTGGAACTCCCATGGAAAATACCGCTCCATTTTCAGCAATTAAGACGGCTCCGTCCCCCGCCATGGAGACCAGCACGTTCACCGCGCCCTTTTTCTGCAGCTGTCTAGCGTAATATATGATTTCCTCCTCATCCTTTGGCACCGTACCGAACATCTCGCCCAGCTCATGGTTATTCGGTTTAATCATAAATGGATGATAGGGAAGGACATTCATCAGCAAATCCTTCGTCGCATCCACTACGATGCGGATGCCCCTTCCGTCTAACCGCTCCATGATCCGCTCATAGATTCCGTCGTCGATGGAATGCGGGATGCTTCCCGACAGGACTAGGACATCGTCCGCCCTCAGCTTCTCAAGCTTTTCAAAAAGCTTTTCCACATCCGCTCCGGTAATCTCCGGACCGGTGCCGTTGATCTCCGATTCCTCTTCCGATCTAAGCTTTACGTTGATTCTGGACATACCGTTCTCCACCCGGATAAAATCGGACTGGAATCCCAGATTTTTCACTCCCCGTTCAATCTCGTCTCCCGTAAATCCAGCCACAAACCCGAGCGCGGTACTCCCAAAGCCCAGCGTCTTCAGTACCGCCGATACATTGATGCCCTTGCCCCCATAATAAATGTCTTCCTGCACGGTTCTGTTGACCATTCCCAGCGTGAAGTGATTTACTTTTACTACATAATCCAAAGCCGGATTAAATGTCACTGTGTAAATCATATGTCACCTCTCCTCATTATTATAAAATTTTATTTCTTCCCTCTGCTATACTATATTATGATTTAGTATTTTCGTCAATACATTTTCACAAGAAATATTATTTCTTATAAAGTTTCGTCAATTTCCATAAATCTCCATTCCATTTTCCCTGTTTCCCCGCGTGTTTTTTGTACTTTTTTACTATGTATTTTTCCAATAATTGCTGATTTCATGCATCATCGTTTGTTTCCTTTTATGAGGACGGGATTTTCCTGTCATGGGAACAATATTTTCCTTCCACGAAAAAAACAGGAGCCAATGTCCGGTACGGCATGTTCACCGTATACTCCCTGACACTCACTCCTGTTTTCAATGCCTGCTGGAAAAGATAGATGGTATATCCATATTTTTCGTATAATCCCGTTTCGCCGGATCAGTTATTCTTGTCCTCGGAAATCGCGATCTCATGGCGTCGGATATGGTCGTATGAATCCTTCTTGCTCACAGCCAGAAACAGATAGAGAATCTCGACCACCATAGTGGCCGATACCCGTGAGAAGCAGAACTCACCCAAAAGCAGCTTCTCCCTGGTCGCCGTTGTGATGTGGTAATCGCTGGCCTGACCCAGCGGCGAGGCGGCGTTGTTGGTGATCGCAATCATCTTGCAGTGATTCTCCTTCGCCACCGCGGTGAGCGTCATCAGCCGTTTGGAAAAACCGGAGTTGGATATGATGATCACCACATCTTCCGGCCCCATATTGCAGGTAAACGCCATCTGTGTCTCCCAGATCGTACCCGATACCGCCTGAATGCCCAGTTGATTGAACTTGAAGGCGCCGTCTAAGGCGACCGGAATCGTATTCCCCACAGCCACCAGCTGCACCGTGCGGGCATGTTCAATCAGTTCCAGGATCTTTCCCAGCTGAACCGGGTCCATCATGGACACCGTCTGTGTCAGCTCCGCCGCCTTGTTGGCCAGGATATTCTGGAGGGACTGCGCGATATTATCGCGGCTGATATCGTTGGATACCTCCACGGATTTCCCGCGTTCCTCCGCCACCTCCTTCGCCAGAGTAATCTTTAAATGATGAAAACCGTTAAATCCGCAGCGCCTGCAAAAACGCGATACCGTCGCGTCGCTGGTTCCGCTTGCCAAAGCCAGCTCCGCGACAGTCATATCGATGATTTCACTTTTGTGCTCCAGTATATAATCCGCAATCTTCTTTTCCGCCTCAAAAAAGGTATCGTAAGAAGAACACAGGACTCCCGAAACGTTGATATGATCCTGCATGGCTCCTCTTCCTCCGTTCCTGTCACGCATGTAATTTTATTTCATCATTATAGCACGATATGAAATAATTTGTAAAGGAAGTTTTTACCATTCTCCCGGGAAATCCCACGTATTGTGATCCTTCCTGGTATCGCGCAGAATATCGTCGATCTCCTCGAACATCCGGCTGTCCGGAAGGTTACGCTCCCATAAGCGGAATGCCTCATCTGATTTTATCTCTTTCACGTCGATGGGCGTCCCGGCGCAGTAATCACGGTTCAGCTGGCCGTACAGCTCCGCCATCTTGCGCATATGCTCCTCCGGCAGACTGCTCATCTTCTTATAGATCTGCTGGCTTATCACGCCCACCAGAAAATCGGTTCCGTATTCCTTAAAATTCAGCAGGTTTTCATCGGTCAGGCCGTGAGCCGCCGCGTAACGCTCCATATCCGCTTCCTTCGTCGTATAGCGAAGCTGCCCGCCGTCTCCCCATGACAGGATTCCGTACTGGCAGGGCGGAATGGCAAAGGAGTCCGCCACGATCTCACTGATATGGTAGGCATCCTCCGGTTCTCCCGGCTCAGGCTTGTATTTCTTGGTCCGCTGCAGATGCAGGTGTCCGCTGATGAAGACCGGCACACGGTACCGTTCCAGCAGTTTTATAACCTCATCGCTGTTTTCCAGGGTGCAGTCCACAGGATACAGAATACTCTCCTTCAGCAGGTTGTGATGGGCTATGGGAATTACCGAGATCCCCAGTTCCTTCGCCGCTTCCAGCTGCTCCTCCATCCATTTGACGGTGGTGCTCCGTATTCTTCCTCCCACCAGGTTCACCGGCTCATACTGGGCGGAATCCAGCATCATCAGCCAGTTTTTCTCGTCAAGCTCACAGATATAGCTTAAGGAGGTCTCATCTCTGCTGATCGCCTGGTCATATCCGAATTCATGGTAAATGTCCAGGAATTCCTCCGCGCTGACCGATTCCGCCGCCTCCCTCACTTCTCCGAAATAGGAGGCAGCGTTGGGATTATTGATATCGTGATTTCCCGGAATCACGAGGACCCGCACGCCCTGGTCCGCAAGCACCTTCAGCTTTTCCGCAAGCGCCTCATGAGCCCCCTTCTCGCCGTTCAATGTTAAATCACCGCTCAGAATCACGGCATCGGGCATAAGCTCTGTCATCTCTTCCGTAAATACATCCATCAGCTGGGAAATATAAGGAACCAGCTTTCCATCGTCCCGTTTCACCATCTCGTCGAACGCCTCGCCGTAATCGGTCATGGATGGGGCGAAATAATGGATATCAGAGACCGTTACTATGGAAGGCGGCCGGTACTCTTCCACCGGCAGTTCTTCCTCTATCTCCGGCCGGACCGTCTCTGTGCGGCCGCCGTACCATCTCCCGCTTTCGTCCTGCTGCCTGCTTTCTTCCTGTGTCTCCGCCTCGGATGGCGTCGCTTCCGCGCTCTCGCTCTCCTCCTCTTCACGTTCCTCTTCCTGCGATTCTCCGGTCTGCACCATCGTCGTCTCGCTGCTGCTTTCTCTGCCCGGTTTTGTCGGTGAGGAGATCTTTCCCACAAACCAGACGATGCCGAGGCACATAGCTATAAGTCCCGCATAAATCAGGATCATCAGCCAGTTTTTCTTCCCTTTACTCATATAACGTCACAATTATGTACCTTTCTATCCAGTCACTCGATGTCCACGGGAATCATACCATACGATCACTCAGTCAGCAGCAAATTCCCCCGCTTCCCGGCCCTCCTCTCACAGGTCAAGCGCTCTCTCATAAACCTTCCGCACTTTGTCTACGGTCGGCACACCCTCATGCACCTTTACTCCATCCACGAAATACGTCGGTACATACCAGTAGTCCAGGGAATCCGCAAACGCCTTCTCCCTGTTCTCATCCACAATTTTCACCTCGACTGCCTGAAACTCCGGCCGCTCCGCCTTCAGTTCATCCATCATGCGAAGTGCCTGCCGGCAGTAAGGACACGATTCCTGTATCATCATCAGTACCTTTTTCATCTGTATTCCATCCTTTCTGGTTCTATCCCTTCTTGCCGTTCCTTTCCGGAAATCTGCAATCAATCCCTGCTTTCTCATACTGTTTCACTATTTTATCATTATTTCTTCTGCATATCAATACACAAGATTCAAATACTCCGCTGCCTGCAAAAATCATTGCAGGACAGAATAAAGAGTCCGGTAAACCGGACTGGCGCGCCGGAGCGCGGTCGCTAAAGCGGCCATATTTCCTTAGCACGGAGTGCGCATCCCCCTTTTACTATGACATGAAAAACCGCCTCTGTCATGCGGTAACAGAGGCGGTTCTCATAGGAGTCATGATTCCTTCACGGGTCAATGAAGGAAAACCCAGAGGGTTAATGTATAGAATATTCACATGTAGTTAGTGTTTGCTAACTGAATATATATTAGCATATGCTAACTAAAAATGCAACCACTTTTTTTGAGAGAATTCCTCATTTCCAGTTAATACCATCTTGTCATGGGCAGCTCGTTATTTACGCCCTTGGAGACAAGGATCTGATGAAGGTCGATGATACCGTTGTGGAAGGTCGCGGCACAGGAGCTTAAATAGAGTTCCCACATTCTCGCAAACTCAGTCCCCATCTTCTCCTCCACCTCCTGCCTGTGGCCGCTGAAGTTTTGTTCCCAGCAGCGCAGGGTCTTATAGTAGTGGCGTCTTAAGCTTTCCACATCCAGGGTGTAGAACCGGTAGTCGCCGAATAAATGGATTATTTCCCGAAGGCTGGGCACCATGCCGCCCGGAAAGATATATTTCTTGATCCACGGGTCCCCCGGATACTCTTTGAGCGCGCTGATATAATGAAGCAGAAGGAGCCCGCCCGGCTTTAACACGGAATCCACATTTTTTACGAACAGCTCGTAATTCGCCCGCCCTACGTGCTCCAGCATCCCGACGCTGACCACCCGGTCGAACTGTCTGCCGCTCTTCTCCAGCTCGCGGTAATCCATCCGCGCTACCTCAATCTGTCCCGTCAATCCCTCTTTTTCGATCCGCTCTTCGAATTCCTTCTGCTGTTCGTGGCTTAAGGTGATTCCAAGCCCCTTTACACCGTACTCCTTCGCAGCCCGGATCAGCAGATACCCCCAGCCGCATCCGATATCGAGCAGGGTCATGTCCTTCTTTAAACAGAGTTTTTCCAGGATACGCTCCACTTTATTGCACTGCGCCTCGTATAAGGTGTCGGTCTCATGTTTAAAGTAACCGCAGGAATAGCTCATGGTCTCATCCAGCCACAGGCTGTAAAAATCATTGCCGATGTCATAATGGGAGGTGACTTCCTTCTCCTGATTCTTCTTTGACTGGGAGGTAAACATCAGCTTCTTTAATTTGGATCGGTCTGTGGAGAATCGGTCCATCTGTCCCAAAAATGAGTCCAGAGCCTCGAACAAATCCCCTTCCACCTCTAAATTTCCCTTCATATACGCCTCGCCCAGCGCCAGGGAGGTGCTCGTCAAAAGCTCTTTCCCCTCGATATCCTCTTTTAAATCCACCACAAAGGTCGGATTTCCATTTCCGATATGATGGGTTTTCCCATGGATCTTCACATCAAACGGGTGCTCGTCAAATCGCTGTAAAAAAGAAATCATAAAATTATCTGTCATGGTCTTCATGTGCAGTTCCTCCATATTACCGTTTACTCTCAAATTTTCAATCTTTTGTCACTCTCTTTCTAATGAATTCTTTCCAGTTTTTCAGGATTTCATAAGTAAACCTGTAAAGTTAAGGAATTTATGCAGTGCAGTACTAGATTTGCAACATCATACAAGACTTTTTTACTTTATTGTGATAAAATCAAAAAAGTTTGAAAGGAGCACGCCATGACAACATCACAGGAACAACGCCATATATTCTACGACAGCTGTCTCGGTATCGAGGCATACCAGCTGAGCGGCATCGTACAGAAATTCCCCAATCATTTTCACGAATGCTACGTCATCGGCTTTATAGAAGGCGGCTGCCGCCATCTGTGGTGCCGCGGATCCGAGTACGATCTGTCGAGAGGGGATTTGATCCTCTTTAATCCCAAAGACAATCACTTCTGTTCTCCCATGAACGGAGAGCTGCTGGACTACAGGGCGTTAAACATACCCGTGCCTGTCATGAAAAAAGCGGCCGCCGACATCACTGGAAAAGAATTTGTCCCACAATTCACCGTAAATGTAGTCTATCACAGCGATATCACCACATCGCTGGCCGATGTCTACAATGCCATTGTAACCGACGCGTCCCCCTTTGAAAAAGAGGAAGCATTCTTTTTCCTGCTGGAGCAGATCCTTAAGGAGCACAGCGCTCCTTACGAAGAGCATAACGGAGTCTTTTTGGACAGCGCCATCGCCGATACGTGTGAATATCTAAAGGAACATTATTCCGAAAATATCACGCTGGAAGAGCTGACCGAACAGATTCATCTGAGCAAATCGTGGCTGCTCCATACCTTTACAAAGCAGACGGGAGTATCCCCGTACCGCTATCTCCAGTCCATCCGCTTAGAAGAGGCGAAGAAGCTGTTAGAGCAGGCGGTACCTCCCATCGACGCGGCCGCCAGGGCCGGTTTCACCGACCAGAGTCATTTCACCCGTTTTTTTAAGGATTTCACAGGGCTGACTCCGAAGCAGTATCAGAAAATATTTACAGAATCCGGCAGGGACACCACCGCCGGCACGGAGGAATAAACAAATGTCAGAAAAGTCTAACATGACGGGCCATCTTGCGGCCGCCGTCACCATCTTCATCTGGGGAACCACCTTTATCTCAACCAAGGTTCTGCTGGTATCCTTTACACCGCTGGAAATCCTGTTTTTCCGCTTTTTTATCGGGTACGCAGCGCTGTGGATCGCAGCCCCCCGCCTCCTCCATACCGGAGACAGAAAAGCGGAGCTGCTCTTCGCAGCGGCCGGCCTCTGCGGCGTCACCCTCTATTTCCTCATGGAAAACTTCGCACTGACCCTGACCCAGGCAGCCAACGTGAGCATTATCATCTCCGTGGCCCCGTTCTTCACCAGCCTCTTCGACTGGCTGTTCATGAAGGGAGAAAAGCCCGGGCGCCGTTTCTTAACCGGCTTCGCGGCGGCCATGCTTGGAATCTCCCTCTTAAGCTTCCAGAAGGATACCGGTGTACAGCTGAGCCCCAAAGGAGATTTTCTGGCCCTGGCGGCGGCCATCACCTGGGCGGCCTACTCCATACTCACGAAAAAGATCGGAAGCTATGGGTACGGAACCATCGAGAGCACCCGCAGAACCTTTTTCTACGGCCTCCTCTTCATGGTACCGGCGCTGTTCTTCCTGCCTTTCCGGATCGCTCCGGCTCGTTTCATGCTGATGCAGAACGCGCTCAATATTCTCTTCCTGGGATTCGGCGCTTCCGCGCTCTGCTTTGTCACCTGGAACTTCGCGGTACGGGCTCTGGGCTCCGTAAAGACGAGTGTCTACATTTACGCGGTTCCGGTGATTACGGTGATCACGTCCTTAATCTTCCTGCATGAGGTTATCACCTGGCAGTCCGTATGCGGAATCGTGCTGACACTGGCTGGGCTCATGATCTCAGAGAGCCGGTTCCCATTAAAACAGTCCTCCCGAAAACCTTCGGTTGACATCGGTATGGACAGACCTTAAAATGAAGGTAACGGATCAGATAAACTGATCAAACCTGTCATTACAAAGGAGAATCTGCCCCATGATAAATATCCGCTTACTGACTGCCGCTGCGGCCGCCGCGGCCCTGCTGTGCCTGACGGGCTGCCAGCCTAAAGAAGACCCGCTCTATCTCGGCAATAATGCCATTGTTCTGGAAACCGATGAAGGCCGGAACGGACTTTACGTAAAGGATGCGGATAATGGCGGCGCAAGCGGCGATTCCCTGTTCGGGGAACGCTGCTTTATCGACTGCTCCCACGCCCAGTTATACTATTACGGCCTCGGCACAGAAGAACTGACGGAAATGAAACTGGGGGATCTGCTGGCCGGAGATGAGGTGACGATCGATCTAAGGGAGTCGGAAGTGAAGAAGGCCGGAAGCGGCAGTGCTTCCGCCGAAAAGATACAGCTGATGACTCAGCGCATGTCTGCGGAGAATCAGTCCGAGGAGAGGTCCGGAGAGTCTGGCGGCGGCAGCGGCGGCTCCGACAGCGGCAGTTCCAGCAGCGGCAGCTCCGGCAGCAGCGGCTCCGGCGGCGATAACGCCAACAGCGCAGACTCCGACAGCCCCCGCCAAGCAGAAGCGAATGCCGAAGTCCCCGGCAGCCGGGCTGCGTCCCTGGAAGAATCGGACTATAAAGGCTTTGCCGAACAGATTCAGCATATTTTCTCGGAGCGCGATATCGAAGCGCTGGCCCGGCTCTGCGCCTATCCCGTTTACGTGACGACAGAAGCCAACACGGAGGGGCTGGATGTCGCAGATGCCGCCGGTCTGAAGGCCCAGAAGGACGACATTTTTACAGACGCCATGCTTCAGGCGGTCGCCGGTGTCGATCCCGATCGTCTGACACCGTCACAGGCAGGCATCTTCGTAGGCAGCGAATCCGGATCGCCCGGTCTCTTCTTTTCCTTAGCGGAAGATGGATATCTGAAAATTATGGGCATCAACGCAGAGGTACTCAGTCAACAGGAATAAAACACAGGGGAGCCGGAACAGACGGTTCCCTTTTTTGTGTAATAGGAAAGTGCTCCGCGCTAAGGAAGTATGGCAGCTGAAGCAGCTGCACTTCAGCGCGAGAGTCCGGCTCGTCAGACTCTTTACTCTACGTCAGGATCATTTTCTGAGGAGACAATATGCAACACTTTCCCAAATCTGTTGTTTAAGCAACAGTTTCTCCAATCTGTTGCTTGATATTTGAAGGAAATCTGCTTAAACTTGGACTCAAATTCAAACCATCGGACAGTTTCCGGCGGCGAATCAGGGAGGAATGAATATGTATAAGCAGTTAAAGGAACTCGTCACCCAGTATGTGGATGTCAGCCCGGAATCCATCACCAGAGATTCCCGCTTCGTTGAAGACTTAGAATTTGACTCTCTGGATTTTATAGCGATGATCGGAGACATCGAAGAGCACTTTCAGATTGAGATGGACATCAGTGATTTACTCGAGATTACAACGGTAGGAGACGCACTGCACTATATCGAACATTACGCCGTGTCACAAAAGGCAAACGCTTCTGCAGCGTATGAGTGAATGCAGATACTTGAAAGAAGCGGTTTCGGGAGTATCATTCCCGAAACCGCTTCTTTCCTGACTTCTATTACTATTCTCACAGAATATCCTTCATCCCATTTAGAAATACGCTGCTGATAAATCCGGCCACCACCTCGGGAGGGCTTTCAAAATCCTCTTTCATCCACTTATGCAGGACGCCCACCACTCCTCCGATGGAATAGGCAACCGCGTACTCACGGCTCAGCTTGTCGCCGTCATTCTCCTTCCCGGATAATCCCGCCATGTATTCCGAGATCATCCTCAGAAGCTTTTTGATGAACCGGCTTTCCTGGCCATTGGTCAGCACGCAGTATACGGTCCGGTTTTCATAGATATACTGACAGAAACACTCAAAATAACGGCGGCTGACATCCTCTTCCCGGTTCGGATGGAAGCCCCGCATCATTTCCAGCACGTGCTCCATGACCCCATCCTCGATCTGTTCCAGCAGATCATAGATATCCTGGTAATGATGGTAGAACGTACAGCGGTTGATCCTCGCCCGTTCCGTCAAATCCCTGATCGTAATCCGGTCGACGGATTTGGCCTTCAAAAGCTCTAAAAATGCCTCCTGCAGGAGCCTGTCCGTTCTGCTGTAACGCAAGTCCTTTTTCTCACCGTTCAAGGCCGTTCCTCCTGTTCTGCCAGACGAATTTCCCCTTCCCCCGATACACAGGCCGATAACACATACCCCCCTGCCAGAATCCACTGACGGAACTTCCATCCGGTCTTTTCACATGTGATTCCCCCGTCATCACCAATTTGAAAGGAAATGTCCTGCAGAGGCACAGTAATACCGCATCCCATCGCTTTCACGCAGCTCTCCTTCAGAGTCCAGAACCGGAAGAACAGCTCCTCCCGCCCGGCTTCTCCCGCTGCCTCCATCTGTCGGAGCTCCGCCTCAGAAAGCACTCTCTTTAAAAGCGGCTCCCGGTACGGCCGCACATATTCCACGTCGATTCCCACGGAGCAATCCCCGACGGCAAGCACGGCCAGTCCCATACAGTGGCTGATATTGAACTGAATCTGCGGATACTCCCTTAAGTATGGCTTTCCGTGTGCTCCCTCAATCAGATCCGGCTTTCGGCCATCTCCACCGTCAATCCCATACTGCTCCCTTAAGGCTCTCCGCAGGAGCAAAAGTCCCTGCTCATGCTCAGTCTCTCTCTTATTGCCCCCTGTCCCCGGTTCAAAAAAAGCGCGATAAATCCAGACCATAGTGCCTCCAACTTCTGTATTTCAACCAATTTTCCTTTCATTTTACCATAGTCTGCGGCAAATGTCACATTGAAATGCAGATGCAGCCTTCACTCAGCCGCATTCATCAGGACGATCCATAAAAAGAACGGCAGGCAGAAGCCGCCTCTTCCATTCCGTTTTATAGGAACCAGGAGATGTCTTCTGTCAGCCGTTCTCTTTATTTTCTTAATTTACTGGCCGCATTTTACCGTTTGATGCAGAATGCATTTCTTCCAGGGTAAACAGCCGTCTCGCCCAGCTCTTCCTCAATTCTGAGAAGCTGGTTATACTTCGCCACACGCTCACTTCTGCTGGGCGCGCCTGTCTTAATCTGGCACGTATTAAGAGCCACCGCAAGGTCTGCAATGGTCGTGTCCTCCGTCTCACCCGAACGATGGGAAGCGATCGCCGTATATCCGGCCTTATGAGCCATCTTGATAGCCTCTAACGTCTCCGACACGGAGCCGATCTGATTTAACTTGATCAGAATGGAATTGCCGCATCCGGAATCGATTCCCTTCTTCAGTCTCTCTGTATTGGTTACGAAGAGGTCGTCGCCGACCAGCTGTACTTTGCTGCCCAGAGAGGCCGTCAGCTTCTTCCAGCCTTCCCAGTCCTCCTCGTCGAGAGCGTCCTCGATGGACCAGATCGGGTACTTCTCACAGAGCTGTTTCCAGTGTCCGATCAGTTCCTCCGAAGTAAAATGCTTCTTGCATTTCGGAAGCAGGTACTCGCCCTTTTTTCCGCTCTTCCACTCACTGGAAGCCGCATCCATAGCCAGAACGAAATCGTGTCCCGGTTCATATCCGGCGCGTTTTACCGCCTCTAAGATCAGCTCGATGGCTTCCTCGTCGCTTCCTAAGTCCGGAGCGAAACCACCCTCGTCACCGACAGAGGTAGCCAGGCCTTTCTCTTTTAAAATAGACGCCAGACAGTGGAATACCTCGGTACACCAGCGGAGTCCCTCACGGAATGTGGGAGCGCCGACCGGCATAATCATGAATTCCTGTACATCAACGGTATTCGCCGCATGAGCGCCGCCGTTTAAGATATTCATCATCGGCACCGGAAGCCTGTTTCCTGAGATTCCGCCCAGAAAACGGTATAACGGGATTCCCATGGATATGGACGCGGCCCGCGCGCAGGCGATGGAGACCGCCAGAATGCTGTTGGCGCCCAGCTTTGATTTGTCCTTCGTTCCGTCCGCCTGGATCATGGCGTGATCGACCGCGTAAATATCCGACGCATCCATGCCTGTCAGGACACCGGATATGACCGTATTGATATTTTCGACAGCCTTCCTGACGCCTTTTCCGCCAAAACGTTTCTTATCTTTATCTCTCAGCTCCAGAGCCTCAAATTCACCGGTAGATGCACCGCTCGGCGCCGCGCCTCTTCCGATGGTTCCGTCAGCGAGCCATACCTCTGCCTCCACGGTCGGATTTCCCCTTGAGTCAATGATTTCCCGTCCGATAACCTTTTCTATTTCCAGATAGTCCATATTCATTCTCCTTTCATCTGCCCGTTCCTTTTAGGATTCCTCCAGAACCGTCAGCAGATCATCCACTGTTTTTCTGCCGAATACCACCTTCCTGTCATTGATGATCGTACACGGCACACTCATAATCTGATACTTTTCTTTCATCTCCGGATAATGGGCCAGATCGAAGGCCCACGCCTCCACACCATCATGTTCCGCGGCGATTCTGCCCGCCGCCATAACCGTGGCCGGACACATGGTACAGGACAGGGAGACCGCAATCTTTATATTCACCGGTCCCTTCAGCTTCCCGATCCGGGTTCTCTCTTCGTCCGTAATCGGCTGCCCCGGCCCGGCCGCGTTATAGATTGCGAGAACAAAAGAATTGAACTCATGGCCGCCCGGAACCGCATAGAAACGAATCCCGGTCTCATCTCCGTTCTCCTTTAAGATGCGGAGCACCGGATACTCTTCATCCTCTTTGCCCTTATCCGATTCACGGCGGGATCTGCATTCCACCATATCCGAAATATCGCCGAGTTCTTCAAGAAACTGCTCCATTTCATCCGCCATGGGACTGCCGTCGAGGACACCCTCAACGACTATTCTATTCTGAAGCCCGGAAAATAAGTCCGCAAGCTGGGATTTCATCTCCCCGGTAATCAATACACCGTCGTTTAAGTCAGAAACAGAGGTGTGTTCTACATTCTTTGTCCGCTTTTCTTCTATATCCGCTTTCCATCCGGCCAGCTCCGGTTTTTCGTATGTCTCCGAAACGTACCGTTCCAGGGAAGTCGCAGCCACGGCTCCATCCGAGACAGCGGTCACCACCTGACGCAAATTCTTTACGCAGACATCCCCGGCCGCGTAGACGCCATCCACACTCGTCTTCTGGTCCCGGTCGGTGATGATATAGCCCTGTCCATCCAGCTCCACCAGACCCTTCAGCCATTTCGTATCCGGGACGTATCCGGCAAATACAAAAATCCCGAAGGAGGTTCCTTCCGGTGCTTCGTAGCTCCACTCCTTCCCGGATGCGTTGTCCTTAAAACGAGCGCGCCGAAGCAGTCCGTCTCCAGCCGCCTCTAAAATCTCCGTTTCGTAGTGTACCTCGATCTTCTCATGATTTTTCGCCTTGTCCGCTACGGCCTTCGCACAGGTGAAATCCTCCTCACGGACGATGATCGTAACCTTTCTCGCGTACTTCGTCAGGAATACAGCCTCTTCCGCCGCCGCAAATCCTCCGCCGATGACGAAGACATCCATTCCCGTAAAAAATTCACCGTCACAGGTAGCACAGTAGGCAACGCCGCGACCCTGATATTCCCGTTCGCCCGCAAAGCCCAGCTTTCTGGGATTGGCTCCCACCGCCAGAACGATGCCGGGAGCCTGGTACTCTCCCTTGTCAGTCTTCACCGTCTTGATCTCCCCGGCCAGATCGATCCCCTTAACCTCCGCCATGGCAAATTCTGCGCCAAAGGCTTCCGCCTGTCTTCTCATCTGTTCCGTCAGCTCGGTGCCGTTCGTCTTCTCCACGCCGGGATAATTGACGATCTCCGATGTAATGGTAATCTGTCCTCCCATTTTCTCCTTTTCCAGGACGAGGACCCGGTATTTTGCCCTCGCCGCGTAGAGGGCGGCCGATAATCCGGCCGGCCCCGCTCCCACGACGATGACGTCATACTGCCCAGTCATATTACAGAAGCCCAACCAGGTTCAGGCTTGGCTTTAACGTCTCAGCACCCGGTTTCCATTTAGCCGGGCAAACCTCGTCGCCATGCTCCGCCACGAACTGGGAAGCCTGTACTCTGCGGAAGAGCTCATCGGCATTTCTGCCCACATTTCCGGCGATCACTTCATAGGCCACGATCCTGCCTTCCGGATTGACAATAAAGGAACCGCGCTCCGCCAGACCATCCGCTTCGATCATCACATCAAAGTCGCGGGCCAGTGTGCCGGTCGGATCCGCCAGCATCGGATACTGAATCTTCTTAATGGTCTTCGATACGTCATGCCATGCCTTATGCACGAAATGAGTATCGCAGGAGACGCTGTAAATCTCGCATCCGATCTTCTTGAAGTCCTCATACTTGTCCGCCAGGTCCTCAAGCTCCGTCGGGCACACAAAGGTAAAGTCCGCAGGATAGAAGAAAAATACAGCCCATTTTCCCAGCACATCCTCCTTCGTTACCTCTTTAAATTCATTATTTACAAAACTCTGTACTTTAAACTCTCCGATTTCTTTTCCAATTAATGACATAATTTTTATGTCTCCTTTCTGCCAATTTATCCATAAGTAATATGGTTCATTTATAGGGAAATTATAAGTTAGTTGTATCTAACTTATAGGAACATTATAGCATCCAGGGATTGGGAAAGTCAATAATCAGTATTGATTATTATTATCATTTTATCATACTGAAATTTGGATATATTTTCTATTGTAAAAAATCAATGATGAGCTACCTACACAGCCTTACTCCACTACCTCTCTATGAACGCACACTCTTCCGCCATCCGGACACTTCGCATCGAATTGCCTTGCCTGAACAGCACCATAATCCAATTCCGTCCCATTCTGCAGTGCGAACACATAGGGATAAAGGATATTCCAAAGCTCATGGCATATCGGCGGGCAATTCTATCCTTTTGCTCAAAACGGGCAGGCTTTCTCCCGCCGAATCAATTGCGGAGAACAACTTGACAGCCTCCGCTTTCCGCCTTACAGTATAAGAAAAAGTCACCCAAAACACATCAATTATGAAAGAAAAAGGAATTATTCATTATGGAAATGCGTGTAGAAAAAATACTGGAGCAGCTCAAAGCAGCCTGCACCAATATCTTATCCGCGAATTTAACCGGGATCTATCTTCATGGTTCGCTGGCGTTAGGCTGTTTCAACTGGGATAAGAGCGATATTGACTTTATCGTCGTGACGCGGACGGCGCCGACACAGATGGAAAAAGAAAAACTGATCAAAGACTTGTTAAAAATCGACCGGATCAGCCCTCCAAAGGGCCTGGAAATGAGTATCGTACTTGAAAAATACTGCCGTAATTTCACTTACCCAACCCAGTTTGAGCTTCACTTTTCTAACGCGCACAAGCAATCGTGCTGTGATGATGTAAGCGGATACTGCGCCCGCATGAACGGTACCGATCAGGATCTGGCCGCGCATTTCACCATAATCAGGAAGGCCGGCATCACCCTTTACGGAGAAGCGGCGGATACGCTCTTTGGAGATGTCCCTAAAGCAGATTACCTGGACAGCCTGAAAAGTGACGTTAAAAACGCGGTGGAAGAGATTGGGGAAAATCCGGTTTACCTCATCCTGAATCTTTGCCGTGTATGCGCCTATAGCAAAGAGGGGGCCATCCTCTCCAAACAGCAGGGGGCGCACTGGGGACTGAAAAATCTTCCGTCCAGGTACGCTTCCCTCATTCGCAGTGCCGAAGATAGCTATAGCAATGCGGAAGAAAGCTATGGCAGTGCAGAGCCATTTTCAGCCGATGGAGGAATCGAACTGCTCGAGGATTTCGCCAGATCCATGGTCACTGAGATATTCGGTCAGTGACCACAGATCCAGTTACTGTACCGCAGAACTCTCCTCTAGTACAGCGTTGCATAAATTAACTGAGTAATAGTGCTTGATATCTGCGTCAGGTGTGTGCCTGCGTCCGTCTGTTGTTATAAAGAAACATCACCACCGCCATCGCGCAGATCATCACATACCCCAGCACGCTGAACCGGTCCGGTACCTGGCCGAATATAACAAAGCCCAGTACGGCGGAAAAGATGATCTGGGAATAATCGTAGACCGAGATCTCCCTGGCCGGGGCATGACAGTACGCCGCGGTGATCGCAAACTGGCCACCCGCCGCCGCAAGGCCTGCCAGCAGCAGAAATCCCAGCTGTGCCCACGTCATCCCATGGAACCGCACCAGAAGGTAGGGAAGCGTCACCAGACAGGAGAATCCGGAGAAGAAACAGACGATAAACGGCCCCTTCTCCCCACGGATCCCCAGCGACCGCACAAAGGTATAGGCGGCTCCCGCACTCATGCCTCCCAGCAGTCCGATCAGAGCCGGTACAAGCTCCATGTTGAGAGGAGACGGCTTGATGATAAAGAGGCTTCCGGCAAATGCGCCCGCCACGATGACTGCCTGAGCCGGCTTTACCTTTTCCTTTAAAATCAGAAAGCTGAACAGAATCGCAAAAAACGGCGACATCTTATTAAGCATGGAGGCGTCTGCCAGCACCAGATGATCCACCGCATAAAAATTACAGAGAATTCCGATGGTACCGAACGTGGAACGCAGAATCAGCTGCCACAGATTCTCCTTCTTACCGGAAAAGCCCACGTGATCCCGTTTCATCAGAATGAGTGCAAAGAAAAATGCCACCAGATTCCGGAAAAAGCTTTTCTGAATGGACGGCAGATCTCCCGACAGCCTGACAAACAGATTCATCAGCGCGAAGCAGAACGCCGAGCATACGATAAACACAATTCCTTTATAACGCGATTTCATGGCCTGCTGCTCCTATTCATTGGAAAGCCAGAAATTAAGCTTATCGTCGCTGTACTCCAGCTTGTAACGCAGTTTTCCAAAGAATTCCTCCAAAGCAGCATACAGCTCCTCGTACTGGCCGTCACATCCGCACTCACTCAAAGGCTCAATCCAACAGGACTGTTTTCCGCACGCATCCCGCAGATGAATCCTGAAATTTAAGCACTTTTCCTTCAAAAACGCATCACAGTCCACTACCTCACGAAGCGATATCACATTTTTCATTGTTTTACTTCCTTTCTCTCCTAAAATAATTCAACCGCCTTATAAAAACGCTGCCGCATTTTATAAAACGGTTGAACTTCTTCCCACATTATGACTCCTGATTCTTATACTTCTCCGCCTGTGCGGCAATCAGTTCCATATCATCAAAATAGTTGATCTTCATGGCTCTTTTCACGCCGGCCAGCGTATCCGCCGCCACACGCTCCGCCTTCTCGCTGCCTTCCTTTAAGATCTGATAGACATAAGGAATGTTGGCCTCGTACTCTTTTCTTCTGGCACGGATCGGGGCCAGCTCCTCCTGAAGAACGCTGTTTAAGAACTTCTTCACCTTTACGTCGCCCAGTCCGCCGCGTTTGTAGTGATCCTTCAGTTCATCCAGATTCTTGTAATCCGGAAGATACTTCTCAAACGCATCTGCCTTACAGAAAGCATCCAGATACGTAAAGACCGTATTGCCCTCGATCTGTCCCGGATCGGAAACCTGAATGTGGTTCGGATCGGTGTACATGCTCATGACCTTCTTCTTCACATCGGCCTCGGTATCGGATAAATAGATGCAGTTGCCCAGAGACTTGCTCATCTTCGCCTTTCCGTCGGTTCCCGGAAGTCTTAAGCAGGCCTGGTTGTCAGGAAGCAGAATCTCCGGCTCCACCAGAGCGTCCCCATAGACAGAGTTAAACTTTCTGACGATCTCTCTCGTCTGTTCGATCATCGGCTCCTGGTCCTCGCCTACCGGCACGGTAGTCGCTTTAAATGCCGTGATATCCGCCGCCTGGCTGATGGGATACGTAAAAAAGCCTACCGGGATGCTGGCTTCAAAATTCCTCATGGCGATCTCCGACTTCACAGTCGGGTTTCTCTGAAGCCTGGCAACGGTAACCAGATTCATATAATAAAAGGACAGCTCCGTCAGTTCCGGAATCTGTGACTGGATAAACAGAGTCGATTTTGCAGGGTCAAGGCCGCAGGACAGATAATCCAGAGCCACCTCAATAATATTCTGACGCACCTTCTCCGGGTTGTCCGCATTATCAGTCAAAGCCTGCGCGTCGGCGATCATGATAAATATCTCATCAAACTCACCGGAATTCTGCAGCTCCACCCTGCGTTTTAAGGAGCCCACATAATGGCCGATATGAAGTTTACCCGTTGGCCGGTCCCCCGTCAAAATAATCTTTTTCATGTTGTAATACCTCCAATGTATTTAGCTTTCCCCATTATAGCACAACATGTCTGTCTGTTGCAAGTTTAAATGCCCCTGCGGTTATCTTCGCAGAGGCACGAAAAACGTAACCTATAAATGAATCCTTCTCCGGTATTCCGCCGGCGACTCGCCATAATACTTCTTATAGCTTTTGCTGAAATAATCGTAATCGCTGTATCCTAAGTTCTCGCAGATCTCAGCCGCCTGGCTTCCCGCCGCCAAAAGCTCCTTCGCCCGCTTCATTCTGCAGTCCAGCAGATAATCCTTAAAATTATGGCCGGTCTTATCCTTGAATAGAATGCTGATATAGGATAGGGACACGCCCCAGCTCTCCGACAGCGCCTTCAAGGACACGCCGCCCGGGTTATCCCTTATCTGGCTTAAGATATCTCCCAGCAGCGCATCCGACTGCTTCTCATGAAAACACGATATCTCCTGCTGCCTGTCGAACTGCTCTTCCTTTCTGATCTGTATCATTACGCGGTTAATCAGCTCCAGCAGCTCATCCTGGGCGACCGGCTTCGTCACATACCCGCTGGCTCCAAGGGAAATGGCCTTTTTCGCATAGGCAAAATCCTCATATCCGCTGATAAATATGATCTTGGAGGCGGCGGAATGCTCCCGGATCTTATCGCTCAGCTCCAGCCCATCCATACCAGGCATACGGATATCAGTCAGAACGATATCGGGAAACCGCCTTGCATCCGTTATCATACTCCAGGCATCCTCCCCGTCACAGGCCGTGTCGATTTCCGTAATGCCCGGTACCTCGGACAAGAGATACAGAATACCGTCACGAATAAATTTTTCATCCTCTACAATCATCAGATACATCGTCCAAACCTTCCAATCCGATCAGGGGAATGACGACACTGGAAATCACGCCGCCTCCCATTCTCTCTTCCACAGTCACATGATACTTCTTTCCGTAAAGCATGGTGAGCCGTTCATTGATATTCTGCAGCCCATATCCGCCGTGGTGATATCGGGCGCCTTCTCTCTGCTTCCCGCACAGCCCCACGCCGTCGTCTTCCACCGTGATCACGATGTCATTTTCCCGGCGGACAAAGGAAATGATGATCGTTCCCGGCCCCCGTTTCGGCTCGATCCCGTGAAGGATGGCGTTTTCCACCAGCGGCTGTACGATCAGCTTCGGGCAGATGCACGGCTTCAATTCCTCGTCCACATGAATCTCAAAATCAATTTCCGCCTTCTTATACTGTTCAATGGTGACATAGCTCTGTATGTGGCGAACCTCGTCACCCACTGTGTAAAGCTCCTTCCCATGGTTTAAGCTCAGCTTAAAAAAGTCGGAAAGTGACTTCACAATCTTACAGATATCCTGATTGGATGAGCGGTATGACATCCAGTTAATCATATCGAGGGTATTGTACAGGAAATGAGGATTGATCTGCGCCTCGAGGGCTCTTAGGCCCGCCTCCTTCTCCTTGATGCGGGCCTCATATACCTCGTGAGTCAGACGCTCGATGTTATTGCTCATGGAATTAAATTCATTTCCCAGCATCCCGATCTCATCCGCCGCGTCATCCGTCACCCTGACGCTTAGGTTTCCCTGGCTGAAGATCTTCATGCTCTCCGCGATGTTCTGTACCGGTTCCGCCACGGTCCTGGTGATCAAAAGCGACAGGCAGATAATGATGCCAATGCTCACCAGACAGATAACGGCAGCCAGAATCCCGATTCCGGCAAATGACCGGACCAGTTCATGGTAATCCTTAAAAATGGCAATCTCCCATCCGGTACCGGCCATATTCTGGAAAAGCACCTGATACCTGCCCGATTCCAGCTTCCAGTCTGCCTTCCACATATCCTCGGAATCCCGGTAGCCCGATACCCGGAATCCAGCCTCATTTAAATCTCCATCCGCAATATCGGCAATACTCCCATTTCCCGCTCCGGAACAGATCAGACCGCCCTCCTCATCGTAAACGGCGATAACCGCATCGGTCTGCACCGTCTTCATCTCTTCCTTCAGCTCATCCGTCCCCACATAGAGAAGCACCCATCCTGTGGTCCTTCCATTGAAATAATTAATAATCTGCCTGGAGAAAACGATAATCTCTTCCCCCTCCTGCTCCGTTCCGTGCCACAGATGCAGCCGGTCCGGACTCTCCTTCGCCCGGGCTCTCGCCTCGCCGGAGAGCGCCGTGTAGCGGTCGTCGAAAATCCCTGTAACGAACTCCCCGTTCCTGTCCAGGATTTCCGCGCGCACACCGCCCTTAATCTGGCTTAATTCGGCCAGCAGCTTGCCCTGCAGATCTCTCGTCAGAGCAGTCCGGTCGAGAAGGCTGATATCCATATTCAGCTTGCGCACGCTCTTGACCACATCAGCGTCAGAGGCAAACGCATTGATTCTCTCCTCCTTGGCTCCGGTCACGATTCCGATCCGGTACTGGATCGTCCCCAGCGCCTGTATGGACTGTTCCTCGTAATTGTCCATAATCGTATGGTAAAGCCTGACGCCCATGATGACCCCCAGCACCGCCATCGGCAAAAGTGAAACGATCACAAAACCGATAAACAGCCTTCTCTTTAAGCCAATTCTTCTGAGAAGCGCGGGAATTCGCTTTCTCCTATCCCCCAAGCACGATCCCTCCCTTTTCTTACGTATCAGAGGCCAGGAACTTTTTGTCTCTGTCCTTCACAAACCAGTAGACGTCAAAGCCTTCCTGCCATTCTTCCTCCGTCCTGCACAGGTACTCTTTCAGCTTCCGGTATTCCTCCGAAACCCGATCCTCTGCTCCCAGTCTCCTGTATTTTAGCATACTTATGTACATTTCGGCAGCCCTGCCGGAATATAACAGATATTTCCATGCCATCCGGTCCTGTATCTTCTCATCCCCAAAATTCTTCTCAAAAAGAGGCCGGTAAGTTCTGATTAAATCGGCCGCCGCTTTCAGCTTTTCCACAGCCTCCGCGCATACTCCCGGATCATCGTTCTCCGGCTGCTCCATATACGACAGTGCAGAGAGCTCTTTACAGTAGGAAAGTACCACCTCCGCCTGATCACCGTAGACCATGCGGAAATACTTCCGCGCCAGCATTTCAAAGGTACAGCTCCTGTTCCAGAGCGTTTCAGCCATCACATACATTCCAAAGCCCGTAGGTGCAAATACCCTGGTCTGCTGGCAGCTCACATACCCGTCAAAGCCCGCCTCTTCCAGGTTCACCAGGTCCTTCCACAGAATTTCCGCCGATCCGTAATCCCCCCAGTCCCGGAACTGATTCCACATATAATGATAATCATACAGAAAGCTGTCCCCCCGAAAAAACTGCTTCCAGGCGCTGCAGTAATGCATATTTTCCCCCGCATTTACCGGAAATCTGCACTGATTCCGTTTATAAGGCGGAATCAGCGGCGTCTCTTCCACCGGAAGCGGCGTCCGGTAGGACCGGGTAATCGGCGCAAACATGAACACAAATCGCTCCGGATTTAGAAGCTTCGCGCTGACAGGCGGCCACAACAGATCATAATATGCCAGAAATACTACCTTTACGGGACTGCCTTCCTTTGAAAGCACCTCATCCACCTGATTTAAAATCTCAATATACCAGTCGGAAGGCCGTTTCGCGGCGCACGCCCCGCATTCACAGCTATTGTTTCCGTCATCGGCAAGCCACACATGGACCATGTCCAGCCGAGGGTTCCCGTGAATGTAATGAAGGATCTCCCGAACCAGCAATTCTCTCACCAGCGGGTTGGAGCAGCACAGGCTGGTGTTCAGGGGAACGCCATGAAACAGCCCCCTCTTCCCGTCTATCATCGCCAGATACTCCCTGCGCTCCTCCGGCACCTTCTCCTCCGCCATAGGATCCCATCCCGTACCGGGCAGCTCCGCCGCTCCCGTCGTAAAGCCGTGGCCTCCCGCCTGCCAGATCAGCCCCAGCTTCTTTATATGGGGCACGAGAATTTCTTTCACAAATGCGTCCACCTCTTCTTCCGAGGGAACCGGTTCCTTCTCGTAATATGGATTATTGGTATGGAGGTACCACGTCTTGAAAAACTCATAGGGAATCTTAAACTGTGTGAAATACGTGTTAAAGCCCGCCTTCGGAAGCCAGGTCACAAAGCGCATAATATTTTCAAATGACACGGCGCCTTCTATACAGATTCCGCGGTACCGGCTGGAAGCCTCCTCCCTGATATTTACCGTGTGGGGCCCCACCGATGCCGGAATCCGTTCCCCCTCCCGGTCCGGCCTCAGAAATGCAAAGCCCAGCTCTTTTAAATACCGGTAGGCCCCCAGCAGCACGCTGCGGTTATTGGACCCCTTTATGGATCCCCCGAGATCCGTTACTGAGATGGCGTAGGCGTCTACATTCCGCCGAACGGAGTGAGGGGGAGTCTCCACTACATTCCGCCGAACGGAGCGAGGGGGAGTCTCCACTACATCCCGCCGAACGGAGCGAGGGGGAGTCTCCGCTGCATTCTGCCGAACGGAGTGTGAGGGACTTTCCGCTGTATCCCGCTGGCTGGAATGAGGAGAACGCTCCAGACACTGCCCTTCCTTTCCCCAAAACTCTTCCGGTGTCACCGCCAGCTCCAGTATCTTTATATACGGGCTGTGCGTCTCCCGCACCGAGGTCCAGGCGGACACGCCGGCCAGGCTTAAGTAACGTTTTAGTTCCTCCGCCGCGTAGAGGATCGTTTCCCGTTCATTGCGGCACAAAATCAGTACACTTTCTCTCATCTGCTCATCCTTTCACGGAACCGGAAGTCAATCCGCCCACCAAATACTTCTGTGCAAATATAATCATGACGAACGCCGGAAGAACCGCGATGGTTGCCGCCGCGCTCATGGAAGCCCAGTCTGTCGTATTCTGCATCATAAACTGCCGGATTCCCACTGACAGTGTCCGCAGATTCTTATCCTGGATAAAAATACTGGCGATCGTATACTCATTCCACACATTCATCAGAGTAAACACTCCCACCGATGCCACTCCAGGCAGAGAAAATGGGAGGATGATCCTCCAATACGCCTGAAAGCGGCTGCAGCCGTCGATCATGGCGGCCTCATCCAGCTCCGTCGGAATATCATCGAAAAACCCTTTCAGGGTCCAGATACCGAACGGCAGATTGATGGCCGTATAGATGAGGATAAGGCTGAAATGGGTATCCACCAGATGAAACCGGCTGAGAGTCACATAAAGCGGAATCATAATCAGCATGGCCGGCAGCATCTGAAGGATAATGAGAAACATTGTATATCCGTCAAAAAGCACGCCGCGGCACCGTGACAGTCCGAAACCGGCCATCGTAGAAAATGCCACACACAGCGCCGTCACGATCAGCGCCACGAAGATCGTGTTGACGAGAGACTGTGCAAAAGAGGTCCTGGTAAGCACATGGATAAAATTATCCAGCGTGGGATGCAGCGTGAACAGCGAGACGGTTGACAGCGTCTCGGACCTCGGTTTTAGCGCGGTTCCAATCATGGACAGAACCGGTAAATTGGCGGCCGCGCAGAAAAAGATCAGAAGCGCATAGATGATCCCCTTTTTATTTTTCATACGTCATCCTTTCCCTTCTGCATTTTCATGTAAACTGCGCAGAAGAACAGAAGAATCACAAGAGTCATCATGGAAATGGCGGATGCATACCCCATCTGTCCCCGGTAGAACGCGGTATTATATGTATAGATCGGAAGCGTAAAGGTCGCCTCCAGCGGCCCGCCCTGCGTCAGAAGATAGATAATATCAAAATTGTTAAAGCCCCAGATGAACATCAGAGTCACGACCACCATGCTCACGTTCCGGATCATCGGCAGTGTAATATAGAAAAATGTCTTGATTCCCGTGGCCCCGTCCATCCTGGCCGATTCGTAGACATCCTCTGGAACGCCCTGGAGCCCGGCCAGCAGCGACATGCACATAAACGGATACGATTTCCACGTTCCCACCACGATGCATGTGATCCGCGCCATCCTCTGATCCGCAAAGAACAGAATCGGCCCATCCGTCAGATGCAGTCTCTGCAGAATCACGTTCACGATTCCCGACTGGTCATTTAAGATCCACAGCCAGTTCGCCGTAGCCACTACGGTCGGTATCGCCCATGGAATCAGAATCAGACCGCGAAACAGCGCTCTTCCCTTAATCTTCTGATTCAGCAGAACGGCCAGAAAGAGTCCCAGCACGTAGCTGGCGGCCACACAGATAAACGCATACTCCAGGGAATACACCAGGGACGGCCCCATGGTCCTGTCCGAAAACAGCTTGATAAAATTGGCAGCGCCCGTAAACCGGACCGTCTGTCCTTTCTTTAAAATATTCGTATTGGTAACACTTAAATAAATGCTGTTAAACAGCGGATAAAAGCTGACCAGCAACAGAATGATCGTCGGCATGACCAGCATTTTAAGACCAAACCTTCTCCGGTTTTTCTCCATCAGCAGTCCCTCCTTTTTTAATGAAGGTCCGGCCTTTTATAAAAGCCGGACCTCTCTGGTCACTACTCTTCTGTTGCGATGTCGATTGCTTCCTGGATCTTTTCTGCCTGAATTCTGGCGATCTCGTCGGTATCCACCTTACCGTTAAGCGCCTCCTGTGCGCTGTAATTCATTGTCTGCTCTCCATTTACCTGAGAGAATCCCGGGAAAATGTTCTCGATCGGCCAGGTACACGGTACTGCGGTCGGCACGATCTTATTTAACACGCCCTGGGCAACCTTGTTGTTAAAGGTCTCACCGCTGAAGAAGGATTTCTTCGCCGGATACGCCCAGCATCCGCCTTCGGTATATAAAGCGCTGCTGTTCTCTGCCCACCATTTTACAAACTTCTTCGCTTCCTCCGGGTGCTTTGTCTGTGAGAATGCCATCAGAGCGTCACTAAAGCTGGAGGTTCTGACCGCGGTTCCGTCCGGTCCCTTAAATGCGCTGTAAACCTCGGTATTTTCCAGAATCTCCGGATAATCAAAGATGGAAGCCGGGAAGCTGGTAAACCAGAACACGGACTTGCCGCTGTAATACAGTTTCTCCGCATCCGCCGATTTATGCCCCAGGACACCATCAGCCACATAGCCTTTTTCCTTGAATGTTTTAAACAGATCGATGGCCGCCTTATATCTGTCATCCGTACTTCCCGGCGTACCGTCCTCCTTCACGATTCCAGCGTCATTGCTCATGGCGAAACACATGAAATAGTGCCACAGTCCCATGTCGGCTCCCGCGAAATCCAGAGGAGTCAGATCCGGGCGAACCTCTTTGATCTTCTCACACGCCGCCAGCAGCTCTTCCCAGGTCTCCGGAACCTTTTCGATTCCGCACTCCTTTAAATAATCGCTGCGGTAAAAGATTCCTCTGTATCCCACCATATAAGGAACTGCGATTTGATCGCCGTCGTAAGTAAATGATTTCATTGTGGCTTCCCCATAGTCATCAATGGTTCCATCCTGTTTCCACTCCGCCACTACGTCATTAAGTTCCAGAGCCTCGCCCATTCTGGCGTACATATCCGGAAGATCCAGAGCCACACTGGCCACGTCCGGCGCCGCATTAGAGCTGACCGCGGTTAAAAACAGCTGGTAATAATTATCCCACGGCTGTACCGTAACCTCGATATTCACGCCCGGATTCTCGCTCTCATACTGTGCAATCAATTTTTCGCAGGTCTCTAAGTAGGCGTCATCGCTACCATAGTTCATCTCCCAGAACTGCAGCGTTATCTCGTCCTTCTGCTCCTCTTTGGCTGTCTGTGCCACGGTCTCTGCTTTTGCGGTAGTCGTCTCCGCCTCTGTTTTCGCTCCGGCCGTGTCTCCTGCTCCGGAAGTGCCGCTGTTCCCCGCACAGCCGCAGAGTCCCGCCATAACGGCCGCCGTCAGCGTCAGAGTAATCCATCTCTTCTTCATTGTAAAACCTCCCTCTCGTTTGTCCTCTTGATCTGTTGCTTGTCCCCTTACCCTGGAGCGTGTTTGAAAATTTCTTATCGTCAGCTGTGCGTCACACTTTGTGGGAGATTTGTTCCCCATGAAGGAAACGTAGCAGGCTACGCTGTCTAAGATGGGGCCAAATATGCCGCGCAGTGGCGCGCAGATGGCGGATATGAATTTTCAAACACGCTCCAGCTTTCATAGCTTCCTTATGTCAAAACTTCTTACTGCCTGATAAGTCTATTATAAGTAAGAGGAGGGACAATCTTCAACGGAGATAATTTTATAAAACCTGTAAATTTTTTACTTTCGCTCGGCTGAAGTCTCCGGCATGGCTGAAGTCTCCGGCATCGCTGAAGTCTCCGGCACGGCTGAAGTCTCCAGCCGGTCCTCCAATAAAGTCTTTGAGACCTTCATGGCATGGATTATCTTTTCGTACCGCCTAAACTGTGCCGTCCCCTTCTCGTATTTCGACTGCGCCTTCTCACATTTACTGATTATAGAAACAATTGGAGGAACCGTTGATTTCAGTTCCTCCATTAAAAAGCCTTCTCCCAGTATTTCGCAATTGTCCAGTGCTTCGTATTTCCCCGTCACTTCGCATTTCCTCGTCTCTTCGCATTTCCTCGTCTCTTCGTATTTCCTAGTCTCTTCGTATTTCCCCGTCTCTTCGCATTTCCTCGTCTCTTCACAACTCACCGCGGACAGTCGCTCCCCCATTCGCAAAAGTTCTGTTTCAACCAGTTCCTTTGAGAGATAAAGCGCCCTAATTCTGTTTTTCAAAAGCGTATGCTGAGAGGTGCCTTCTCTGAATTTAGTCTGTGCATTCTCGCACCTCCCCACAATCGAGGCAATCACAAAAAGCGTCTCTGTCAATTCCTCTTTGCTGAGATGAATCATCCTATTTTTCTCCTGATTTCCGTTTGCTTCCACTGTTTACCAACATTACAGCCGTTCTATAAATTCTTCTCAATTGGAATCCATAGCTGGCACACATACTTATCCGACTGCATATCTCCCGTCGGATAAACCTGAATATCAAGTCCGCTGCAGGGCTGGTATTCGCTGCTAGGGAAGAATTCGGAATAGACCGTATGCTGCATTTTCTGAAAAGCCTCGGGAATAGGACCGACACATTCAAAGACCGCCCAGGTGTGAGCCGGAATCTTCTCCACGCTTAATTCTTCCGCAACCGGTCCTCCATCATACATCATGCCGATCGCATAGACAAATTCGTTCGCTTGCGGAATTTCACTCAGGCAAAGCCCAAGCAGTGCATCTCCAAAGATCCCTTCCTTCGGATTCCGTTCAAACAGCTCAAGCATAGTCTTATCTGTCCAGCACTCTCCCCAAAACTCTGGCAGCTGCCTGTTGCTGGTCTCCAAATCACAGGAGAAATTTTTCTTTTTTACAATAACCTCTAACTCACCCATCTTTTCAATTCTGTACTTCATGGTACTGCCTCCGTCTAAAATAAGTTTTACGGAAAGGCGTGAAAAGGATTTTAACTTTGCTCTGCCCGACTTCGCCTGTACTGGTGTTATCCCATGAAAACGCGAAAATGCTCTTCCAAAACTCTCCGGCGAATCATAGCCATACTTAAGAGCCGCATCAATCACCTTTATATCAGTAGACGCAAGTTCACTGCCGGCAAGTGTGAGCCGCCTCATCCTGATATATTCCCCCAGAGAGTATCCGCACAAAATCCCAAATACCCGCTGAAAATGGTACGGTGAATAATTTGCCTGTGCCGCAATATCCGCCGCCTCCAGGTCTTCTGTCAGATGACTCTCAATATAGTCGAAGGCCTTCTGCAAGCCGCTGATCCAGTTCATCCTCTCATCTCCTTCCGTATAGCCCTATTCTATCCTGTCATCGCAGATTCATCCTGACTTTTTATGCTCCCGGATGTCAGTATACCACGGTCATACACCACCTGCTCGTTGTTGTTCATACACCACGGTTCCTGTCAGGTTCCCATCCTACTTTTCTTCGTAAAACGCCTCAAGAATTTCAGCCAGCTTTTCCGGCGCCTCTACATTCACTTCGTGCCCGCAGCCTTCCAATATCTTTATTCTCGCCCCATGAATCTTCTCTGCCATCATTTCAGACGCCCCTCTGTTTGCCCGGTCCTTCTCCCCGCAAACGATCAGCGTCCTGCAATCCACTTTATCCAAATCTTCTTTGAAATCCAATGCCATCATAGATTTTGTCAACTGAATCAGTTCTCTCTTACCTATCCCCATTTTCTTAAAAATCCCATTCGGCATCAACTGAAATATCATATTCTGCAATCTTAAAAGCCCCTTCGGCATCACGCACTGTCCCCCTATCAAGACCAGTGACTTTACTCTTCCCGGATGCTCCACCACATAATTTAACGCAATCACAGCGCCCAAAGAAAGACCACAAAGCCCAAACTCCGTTTTTATAGACTCACAGTACGCCGAAAAAGCCTTATATACTTTTCTGTATGAAATCTCTGATCCCTCTTTAAATGCAAATACGTTCAGACATTGAATCTCTTCCTGCTCTCTCATGCAGGAAACTGTTTTATTCCAACTATCTGGCCCCTGTCCAAGTCCATGTATAAAAATATACTTCACTCTTTGCTCTCCTCAATCTATTTATTTACTTTTATCGTCTGAGAACTGATTTTTTGCGTAAATCTAATACACTCTGCCATTACTGATGTAGTCCCCTCAACGGTTCATATTTGCAATAATCTTACGATTTTAAATGCACACTGCCAGCGCTGGCGGAAACATCTACAAAACTGAGATGTTCATGGCTGCGGGTGTATTTCAATCCACTCTGATATCGCTGGCGAGGACCTGAATACTACGATGCCATGATTAAGTACCAGCGAATTTCAATCCACTCCGCCATCGCTAGCGGAGACCGAAAAATCCTTTGACTTTGCCGTATGGCTTAACATTTCAATCCACTCCGCCATCGCTAGCGGAGACAACCCACTTATCAAAGTGTATCATGACATCTGGAAATTTCAATCCACTCCGCCATCGCTAGCGGAGACGTCCGGGCATGGACCTGTAAGTACAGTATAAGACGATTTCAATCCACTCCGCCATCGCTAGCGGAGACATCTCCCGTCAGCCCCGGATACCTGGCGGCTGATATTTCAATCCACTCCGCCATCGCTAGCGGAGACTTAAAGGAGGGAGGAAAACGGGGATGGGCATCAATATTTCAATCCACTCCGCCATCGCTAGCGGAGACCGGTTCTACGATTTAAAGGCACGTTGCTATCAGGATTTCAATCCACTCCGCCATCGCTAGCGGAGACAGATTATACAGCTTAAAGGCAAGGCGGCTATACTATTTCAATCCACTCCGCCATCGCTAGCGGAGACCATATCAAATTGCGGAAAAGTACTGCTTTAAAGATATTTCAATCCACTCCGCCATCGCTAGCGGAGACGCCTGGCGGGGCTGATAACATGATTATAGCAGAAGGATTTCAATCCACTCCGCCATCGCTAGCGGAGACTTTATTTGCCTTTATCCTCTGCGTAATGATAATATTTCAATCCACTCCGCCATCGCTAGCGGAGACCATCTGAGCATTTACACTTGCTATTTCCTGTATGATTTCAATCCACTCCGCCATCGCTAGCGGAGACGGTACAGTCGTGCCGTTCTTTCAGAGCGTAGCGATTTCAATCCACTCCGCCATCGCTAGCGGAGACCCTAAAGGTAGAATTATACTAGCTAAGCTTTTTATTTCAATCCACTCCGCCATCGCTAGCGGAGACTGGCGGAAGAGCGCCGTAGCTTACGGTTTGGATTATTTCAATCCACTCCGCCATCGCTAGCGGAGACATCGCAGATAATAAAATTTTTAACCTGGGTGTAGAATTTCAATCCACTCCGCCATCGCTAGCGGAGACGAGAATCGGGAGAAAGGCTACTGCGGACAGTATACATTTCAATCCACTCCGCCATCGCTAGCGGAGACTCTTTGACCTGCGTATATGCCGTCTATGGTTCAATATTTCAATCCACTCCGCCATCGCTAGCGGAGACACGATGGATATGGTTATGGTTGAGCTCTTGCGCTGATTTCAATACACTCCGCCATCGCTAGCGGAGACGCAGAATGCGACCAAATGCGAATGGATCTAAGAATTTCAATCCACTCCGCCATCGCTAGCGGAGACGGTGGTATCGCAGGCCAGACGGGACATATCCGGCATTTCAATCCACTCCGCCATCGCTAGCGGAGACGCTCCTCGTTGCCAGTTGGCTTTGTGTCTTTGAGATTTCAATCCACTCCGCCATCGCTAGCGGAGACGCAGTGGGACTTTGTAGTGGCGTTCGATGAGAAAATTTCAATCCACTCCGCCATCGCTAGCGGAGACGGACACTATGATCTTAAAAAATGGAACTATTATTATTTCAATCCACTCCGCCATCGCTAGCGGAGACAATGATAAGACCAAATGGGACAAAATCAGCAAAGATTTCAATCCACTCCGCCATCGCTAGCGGAGACGGAATTGTACCGGAAGCGTATCATAGTGATTGGATTTCAATCCACTCCGCCATCGCTAGCGGAGACCAAGAGTTACCATGTTGCGGTAAAACTGATTAAATTTCAATCCACTCCGCCATCGCTAGCGGAGACAAATTGCGAACTATCTTCTTCGGTATCGTCAAACAATTTCAATCCACTCCGCCATCGCTAGCGGAGACAAGGTATTTAAATCCTCGCCTCCATAGTTGGTCAATTTCAATCCACTCCGCCATCGCTAGCGGAGACTTGAGGCTGTGGAGTCTAAAAAGATCAAGGTGGAATTTCAATCCACTCCGCCATCGCTAGCGGAGACCGGCAGCGGTAACTAATAGAGAGTATTTTTTTGGAATTTCAATCCACTCCGCCATCGCTAGCGGAGACATTGCGGGACATTGCAGAGGTATTAAGTATCACGATTTCAATCCACTCCGCCATCGCTAGCGGAGACCATGAACTCGGTCACGCCCTACTGCACTGGCGTATTTCAATCCACTCCGCCATCGCTAGCGGAGACACAAGACAAAGTATGAGCAGTCAAAAGCAGAATATATTTCAATCCACTCCGCCATCGCTAGCGGAGACGCATGGGAAGCTACCCCGTATAAAAGCATAGCGGATTTCAATCCACTCCGCCATCGCTAGCGGAGACTTCCCAGGATATGGTCAATATCGGTAATATGATGGATTTCAATCCACTCCGCCATCGCTAGCGGAGACGAAGGGCATAAACCGGCATGGAGTGATGTAACCGATTTCAATCCACTCCGCCATCGCTAGCGGAGACGATTATGTGTCAATGTATAGTTTTAATTTTGAGATTTCAATCCACTCCGCCATCGCTAGCGGAGACTCGTCAGATCAGGGCGGCACGCTACTGGCATTGTATTTCAATCCACTCCGCCATCGCTAGCGGAGACTACCTCCAGGCCATGGGCCGAAAACAGTGAACCATTTCAATCCACTCCGCCATCGCTAGCGGAGACCCATTTCGCTTGAATTTGTTGAGGTTTTCCGAATATTTCAATCCACTCCGCCATCGCTAGCGGAGACTTTGATTATCGGTTAGAAAAGGAGTAATACATGGATTTCAATCCACTCCGCCATCGCTAGCGGAGACTACCTGGACAGTGAAGGAAATATAAGCACAAAAATTTCAATCCACTCCGCCATCGCTAGCGGAGACTTTAATCTTCCGAAGCTTTTCACCCTTTTCGGCAATTTCAATCCACTCCGCCATCGCTAGCGGAGACTATTTCGTCTTTGCAAAATACCATCTCGGATAAAATTTCAATCCACTCCGCCATCGCTAGCGGAGACATGCTGCTTCGCCGGTGATTACGGATATCAAGGGATTTCAATCCACTCCGCCATCGCTAGCGGAGACGGAAGCTCTCCTCCGGTGTGCTGGAGTCCTGTGTATTTCAATCCACTCCGCCATCGCTAGCGGAGACTCTTTTTTTCGGGTGGCATCTTCTATTGGGGAGAATTTCAATCCACTCCGCCATCGCTAGCGGAGACTAAGATCAATATTACACACCCCAAAATATCGGGAATTTCAATCCACTCCGCCATCGCTAGCGGAGACCTGTTCATCCTTTTCCTCCTTAGCTGTTACTTGAATTTCAATCCACTCCGCCATCGCTAGCGGAGACAAAAACTGACCCAATCTTTCAAGTCATAATTTTTATTTCAATCCACTCCGCCATCGCTAGCGGAGACTGACGGAATTTTTTGATGATGGCGAGGGAGAAGACATTTCAATCCACTCCGCCATCGCTAGCGGAGACCCGAGGATTGGAGAAGAGGACGGGGTGGAGGTGGTATTTCAATCCACTCCGCCATCGCTAGCGGAGACAGCAAACTCGCACATATTACACCATACAATCAGCAATAATCATATGCAATTTGCACACATTTCATCGAATCAACTCATCCAATTCTCCCATTTCCCCTCCATAACCGCAAAATTCTCGGTGCGAACCTCCCAGGGATTTTATGATCACTTCTGGTTCGCACCGTAATTCACAGGCTAGAAAATGAGAGGTTTTTCTACATTTACACCTTTTTCGACACCAAAATGTTCCACCTTCGTGTCATGTTTGTTGCCCAGATAATAAAACCTCAAGCTGTCAACACGAACATCAATCAGGTCCTTCAACGCCGCTTTTAACATCACACACTGGGCGTTATCCACAATACATTCGAATACCGAATTTTGTACCCTGGTACCATAGTTTACGCATTGCTTTGCGACCTTACGCAATCTCGTCTTTCCCGCAGCGGTCTCGGTATTTACATCATAGGTGATCAGCACCAGCATAGAGAAACGCCTCCTACTTCCAGAAAAATGGCGGATACTCGTCCAAATCTCCTCTTAAATATCGTGCCAACAACATTGCCTGTACAAAAGGAATCATCCCCCACTCCACCTTTTCCCCTAAATAAGGATGCGTTATGACTTCCTTTTTTCTGTTTTGCCACTCTGTCAACAACAGCTTCCTGGCCCGGTCTGTCATTAATACAGCGCCGTCTTCCTTCTTTGAGAAATCTTTTCCACTAACCATTTTACGGTTGATCAGACCCAGTACGAAACGATCTGCGAGCACCGGTCGGAGTTCCTCTATCAGATCAAGTGCGAGTGACACCCTTCCTGGCCGGTCCGTATGCATAAATCCCACATAAGGGTCAAGCCCCACCGTTTCCAGCGCAGAAGCCACCATATTAGTTAAGAGAGTATATACAAACGACAGCATCGCATTTACATTATCTAACGGCGGCCGTTTATTTCTCCCCGAGAACTTAAAATCTTTTTTCTGCTGTAAAATCAACTGATTAAATACACGAAAGTAAACACTGGCGGCTTCGCCTTCATACCCCCTAAGCTGAGCCATGTCCGTACATTCCCAAACATAATTTAATGATTGCTGCATAAATGCAGACGCACGCTTCAACGCATCAACATCCACCTGTAAACCATGATCCCTGGTCGCACGCTCCAGAACCCATTTTCCATTATATATCTTTCCCAGGATACAATTCTTTGCTACGCCCAGGCTGAACTCCGCATTTTCGGACGCTTCATACTGCTTCTTTCTTAAAATGACATTTCCTCTGACACCGCCAGTCACTCTTGCCAGAAATTTTCCCTGAGGCGTCATAAAACACAATGAAATATCGCGCATCGCGCAGCCGCCCATCAGTGCAGGACTGATCCCTCTGTATCCAAAACAAACAATTGCCTCGAGATTATGCAGGGGAATACGCCCCAGTTCCTCCTCTTTTTCCAGAATCACCACATTTTCGCCATCCAAAGAGAGATAACTGTCCGGGGAAGTCACATATAATGTATTTAATAATTTTTTCAAAGCGCTTCCTCCTCCGTAATTTTGTCATGCACATATTCCTTAACTGAGGGCGTTTTTCCCAGCTTCGGCATACAGATATCTTTCAAAGAACAGGCGTTGCAGCTCTTTGACCACCTTACCTTTGGAGTATACTGCTTATCAAAAAGCTGATGCATTTCCTGAAAGTACTGCCTTACTTTAGACCTGAGTTCTTCGGTAAACAGGACCTTTTCTCTATGCCGGATCTCGCCATAATAAATGGCGCCTTCTGTAATTTCCGCAGAAAGCATTTCCTCCAAACACATGGCCTGTGCGGTAAGTTGTAAGACATCTACGGGAATATCTTTCGGCTTTCCTCTCTTATACTCAATCGGATAGACTTCAAACAGCCCTCTGTGACCATAGAGAGGAACGCCATCTTCCTTTCTTCGAAACTCCACAATATCACAGGCCCCGGAAATCCCCATCGTTCTGGACTGCACCACTAATCCCCGGCTGATAATCACATCAGATCTCTTCTCGGTGGCCCAAATATCATGAGCGCGCTCATGAAGCAGTTCCCCCTCTGCAGTTCTCTCATTCTCCTGCCACTGCTGCTCAATGTGAATGAGTGCCCATTGTCTCCTACAAAATGCGAAATGCTGGATTCCTGAAAGCATCAGATAATCCTCTTCCTTGTAATCCATCATATTTTCCTTATAACTTCTACAGTTTCCGGAATCTGTTCCTCATGAATGGAAATCGTATAATCGCCGTATTTTCTGGGATAATCCACATCGTCGTGCTTCCTCACTTCTACAGCATCAAACAGCTTATATGCCGGACAGTCGCCCAGTTCTTTGCTGTGTTTAAATACGATCAACTCCCGCACTGCCATCTTACCTCTGGCGGCAGAATGATCGATCTCAAACATATTGATGATTGCTTCCCACAAAAGTTCCAGATCTTCTTCCGAAAAACCGGTAACCTTCCTCGCCAGATTCGCCGATATGTATCCCTCCGTCCGGTACAATGCGTATGGTACAATATTCTTTCGTCCCATTTCCGTGCTCTTACTTTCCGCATCTTTTTCCGTAGTGATTGCAACTCTGGTAATTGTCACTTCCTGACTCACAATCGGATCAATACTTCTGGAAAATCCAAGCTGGACTGGTCCCCGAACCTGTCCACAGTTTAATGCAGCCTTTACAAAGGTCGTCATCACTGCACCAAACGTACGAATATCGAAAAAATTACGACACATGAAATCACGAATCTTACGGTCTACCTCCGGATCTTTTTTCTTTAAATCTTTTATACCCTTATCATCAGTCCCCAGGTAATCATAAGCGGTGCTATCGCTTCTGTTTAACGGAACCTCTTCTTTGATGTATATTTTATACCCCTCGCTGTCCTCCTTCACCGTTTCCACGTAATTGCGTATCTTACGTTTTATACAGACATCCGTCACGATTCCATAACCACTTTCCGGATCAATTCTGGGAAGATTTCCTGCATCAGGGTCACCATTGGGGTTTCCATTTTCCACATCAAACAAGATTACAAACTCATACCTGTTTTTGATAACATCTGCCATCTTACGCTTCCTCCTTTGATTTTTTCTCATATCTCTTCTGAGTCTGATGATAATACCCCAGAATAAATCTGTCCTGAGCATCTAAATTCAGCCGTTTTGGCACTTCCGTTATCTTGCTTTGAAGGGCCCCAAGCATTTTTTCATAATAAATTTCCCTGCCTTTATTGTTCATCTTCCGCAAGTGGCTGTTTTTCAGTTTAAACAGAATTGGAAAGATTGATGAGGGTGTTGCACATGCTGAATTGAAATAGCGGTCTTTTATGGTCGCATTAATCCCCGGATTTGCATCCTCCTGTATGGCTTCCAGCACAGCAAATTCCTGCCCCAGTATGTACGCAACATCATTGCTGTTTTCATTCATTTCCATAGTAATTTCCTCCTCGCTGCAGCCTCTGTTTTTTAACAGATACGCCTTAATTATGGCAGCTCTGCCTCGCGTAATTTTGTAAATGCGGCTGTCACTGTCATCCTGCTCTGACCGTATTCTTCCAAGGACCGCCTGGTGCATGCTTTCCGGGTAATTGCTCCCCGAAATAATCGCCCGATACAGACTTCCCGCCATATTGGGAGCCGGTTTCTTATCCTTAGACTTCTTGTTCACCGTCTCAGACAATAATCTCCATACCCCCAGATACTCCATATGATCACCTGATGGTCTCACAATGCGCAGACGATCGTAATGTTCTTTCACATGGCGCAGAATATTTCCAAAGCTATCCTGATAGAAAAACCGCACAGACAGTCTTGCTGCATTGGGAGACAGGCCCAAAATATAGAATTTCTGATCCAATGAAAGACTTTCCTGAGTACCGTTTTCATCTACTTTCTTACCTGCCGCCAAATTTTTAAAAACACCGTCCACTATCTCCTGATTATCTGCCGTTGGCTCCATCATAAAGGAAAATGTCCGGTTATACACCTCTTCCCCATCTTCCGACCAATAAACAATCGCCGTATCACCAATCATGGTCATATGGTCTCTGTCCGCCAAAAGATAGTTTAGTGCAGTCGTGTACGCATAGGCGGCATAAGTGCTGACCGGCGCATTATAGCTCTGCTCTTTTCCATACGATTCAAAGGCCGGCGCATTAAATGATACCAATGCGGCCCCGCTGGACTGAGCACCCGGTACGCCTTTAATCGTTCCATGAATTCTCGCAATTTCTGCCCGTTTCCCGGTCACGAGGCATGTCCCTTCCACGCCGTCTCCTGGCTTTTGACTGTAAGTTTCCCAGGCTGCTTTAACAGCGGGGTCTTCCTGGGCGAACTCGTCCCCGATAAAGAAAATTAAATTTCCGCCTGCCGTAATCTCTTCCAACCCCTCCGACAGGGCAGTATGTTCCATGGCTTTTTCAGGCTTCCAGGTTTTAAAATACAGAACCACCGCTCTGGCTGCTTTGCCGCCCGTTTCTTTCAGGATTTCCAGATGCTTCTCCTTAGCCGTCTCAAAACACTCCACAGAGCGCTCCGGCTTTCCTTTATTATCGATTCCGAGCAGATAACTGGAATTATCACAAAGAAAATTGGCCGATACGCCGGAGGAACGGGCCACCATCTGCGGAACCTTCCTGATCGTTGGCACTAAAGCGGTCTTCTTCCCCCTTAAGACTGACTCTTTCAAAGGAATGATACGGAGCAGTTCCCCTGCTTCTGAAAGTTCCAAAGCGAAAGAGACCTTTGCCGAACACCAGCCTGGACTGGTTATTTTCCCCTTTCGTTCCAAACTCTCATAGTATGTTACCAAAGACTGCAGGATCATCGTACCACCTCCTGATCCCGGACATCTAAAACTCCATCCTTTAAGACAGCGCGGAAAAATAAAGGCTGTATATCTTCCGGATTGGAATAATCAAAATCGTAGAACATATAGCCCAGTTCCCTTTCCATACCTTTATATTCCGTCGTTACATCGTCGCCCTCGTAGAGTTCAAATTTGGCAGGAAATTCCCGGCAGCCGAAGTATGGCGTATGGTAACACTCTCCCCGTCTCAGCCTTCGCATAATAATGTCTTTAAACTTCCCCGGGTTATCGCAGTCGCTCGCATGATCTGTCATGTCAAAATGTGCTTCGATTACATAATCCACATCCTTAAGAAGAATTGCCGCCCTCTGTACAATTTCCTGACGACAGCTGATCAACAGCGGTTTATTTCCTCCATTCATAACATTTAAAACACTGCTGGCTAAGACCTTGCTTTTCACCTCATTTCGGCGTATGCTGGTAAACTGGATCGGCTTTCTCACATAAATTTTGTCAATCACCCATTTCATACCGGGATGCCAGTAGACCGCCTCCAGCATTCCCCTCGCCGCCGAGGGCGTGATCACATCGTAACTGCATCGTTCTACTTTCATCTCCGGCCGGGAAAAGAGGGCCAAATCCCCCCATACCCGCACCCGTACACCACGGCTCATGTTTTTCCTCCTTCCAATCATCATCTTTCTATAATAATTATAAAAAGACCGCCTCCCCTCTTTCTGCATTCAAAATCAATCCCATTTCATTGGTATACTGCTCCGGGTTTCTCAAACGATAGAATTTTAAATCCAGTGCCTCCAGTTTACCTGCGCCATTTAAATTTTCAAAATCTTTTTCAAATATATGAATGCTATAATGTCCCGCTTCCCGGACAAGCTGACGGGAGTGTTCACCCCAGCGTATTCGCTGTACAATCTCCTGGGCCTTAAGTTCCTGATCGATCAGAATCGTCTTTGTGTTGCCCTCTTCAATTAATGAAAACTCATCTGCAATATCTGCAAATGGAAATAAAAGGGAACGGCCGCCCTTTTCCAGCTGCTCCACAATCCCTTTTACGTCTAACCCCTTTTCCCCTTTATAATAATAGAGACGTTTGAAATATCCTTGAATTGCCTCCAGTGACGCAATGTCCTCATATTTTTCTGCAGTCTGTTCAGCAGCCACAATGGGCTGTTTTAATTCCGGCGGAAGATGGATATCCGCTGATTTCTCCAGGGTAAATACTAAAGTATGGCAGTCATCCTTCCTCCTTTTTCCTTCACGATTACATCTTCCGGCTGCTTGTATAACAGAATCAATTCCTGCCAGCTCCCTGTACACCATTTGAAAATCAAAATCAACTCCTGCTTCAACAAGGCTGGTAGCAATCAGCCTGCACGTTTTTCCCTCTTTCAGACGATCCCTTATCTCCCGAAGCAGCCTCTTTCGATGCTCCGGATACATCAGAGTAGACAAATGATACGTCCCCTCTTCCTTTACCGCCTCGTAAACTTTCTGTACCTGCCGTCTACTGTTTAAAATACACAGCACCTGGGTTTCCTGCTTTAATAAAGCGACTAACTGTTCTTCCGATATTTTCCCTATTTCCTGAATGTCGGTTCTTCTAAAAAACTCATACTGCCCCTTTACATCCGGGCATATTTCTTCGCATTTCATTGTACCCGGGAAAAACGCTTGCAAAGAAGGCTGAGTTGCGGTGCACAGCACAGCGCTGCAGCGATAATTGACAATCAGCTCGGTAATTGCCCGTATACATGGCTGCAAGTATCTCACCGGAAGCATCTGCGCCTCATCAAAAATAATAACGCTGTTGGCAATATTATGGAGTTTTCTGCATTTTGATGTTTTATTTGAAAACAGGGATTCAAAAAATTGAACATTGGTCGTTACGATCACTGGTTTGTCCCAATTTTCCGCAGCCAGTTGGGACCGCCCCAATTCCTCCTCGCTCTCGAATACCACATTACAATGATCCTCCAAAACATTTTCGTACCCCAGAATATTCTTAAATATAGCCGCATTCTGCTCAATAATACTCGTATAAGGAATTACATAAATGACATGCTGCTTGTCATGCCGGATGGCATGATGGAGCGCGAATGCCAGAGAAGAAACGGTCTTGCCTCCGCCAGTAGGCACCGTCAATTGAAAGAGTCCGGACGGCTCCTTTCCCTTTTCCAAACACGCTTTTAAAATTTCCGTTCGTCTCCCGTTAACCGTATTCCTGTCGGTATTCGTAAGCCAGGGCATTATGTAGTCCTGTACACGCTGGAACAGACTGCTCATTGTATCATACGTTCCGCGAGGCACCGGATTTTCAGACATAAAACCTTCCGTATCTAGATAATCAGCATCTACCAGACATGAAAACAGCATACGAATGAAAAACGAGGCAGTAAAACCGAATTCCCCCAAAGGCTGCAGGGGCGGGACCGGAAAATCAGGAATTTCTATTTCTTCTTCGTAAGCATGATAATCTTCCAGCCCCTTTTTCATCCTTCCCATAAAAGTGGCTTCTCCTGCACAATCGGCACAAGTCCCGCCATTCAGCAATCCCGAATGATGGCCGGAAATGCAGTAGGCTGCATAGATATTTTTTCTTTTATATAATTCCTGGGCGCCTGCCGTCGCATGGTCCGTGATGCTTCCTCCATGAAGACGTTCTTGAAACTTTTCCGAATATTTTCCGATATCATGGATCAGGCCACAACCGTACCCCCATTCCTTACACTTGAAAGAAGATGCAAAATCACCGGCAAGATGTGCTGTACCATGACAGTGGGCAGCGATCGTTTGCTCTCGAGTTTGATCTTGGCTTATGTGGGCAAGGAACATGAAATACCTCCTTTTTACACTGATACGACAGCCAGAATATATGACTATATCTACTGTCTTATTTAAGAGTATATATATTTGTGCTACTGAATCAGTGGTGGCCTCGAGGGAAGGTGATTCAAATTGTCAACAATGAGAATTTCAATCCACACCACTGCATCAGTGGTGACGATATCTCCCCATTCAGATGGCGCGGTATCCGGATTTCAATCCACACCACTGCATCAGTGGTGACTTGTAATCCTGCCGGGTATGCGCCCGGCATTCGTAATTTCAATCCACACCACTGCATCAGTGGTGACGACGCCCCGCTGAATAATCGCGGCCTCTACCTCCTATTTCAATCCACACCACTGCATCAGTGGTGACGAGGACATTATCGAGGATCAGGATCTGACTGCAAAATTTCAATCCACACCACTGCATCAGTGGTGACTGCGGTGTTATTGGGGCGGTGCTGGGCGTTGTGGATTTCAATCCACACCACTGCATCAGTGGTGACAGGATTGAGACAGTGAATGATTTAGACGGTGAAGATTTCAATCCACACCACTGCATCAGTGGTGACACTGATGTGGACAGCGAAGCGGATAAACTGGAAATTTCAATCCACACCACTGCATCAGTGGTGACTTCCACCTTTTTCCCTTATGAAGTTGTCCAGGCTATTTCAATCCACACCACTGCATCAGTGGTGACAGAAGAAAGTATCTAACTTTAGAGATATACAAGCATTTCAATCCACACCACTGCATCAGTGGTGACCATTATTAAAAAATGCTTAAAGTTTTGCTTAAAGTATTTCAATCCACACCACTGCATCAGTGGTGACATATACAGCGCGCTGCCAGATACTTTGTAATACATTTCAATCCACACCACTGCATCAGTGGTGACCATACATGGGAAAAGACCAAAGTACTCAATATTCAATTTCAATCCACACCACTGCATCAGTGGTGACACCATGCATATTAATGTTTCCGGTGCTGCCGGAGATTTCAATCCACACCACTGCATCAGTGGTGACTGGCTGACGGACGAGGCCGGTGACAGTGTTCCGATTTCAATCCACACCACTGCATCAGTGGTGACTTATCGCCCGGATCTCCGTTCTGCTCCATCTCCTATTTCAATCCACACCACTGCATCAGTGGTGACCACGGGGCATCTGATCCGTTGTTTTTACTTTGACGATTTCAATCCACACCACTGCATCAGTGGTGACTGATTTTCTTCCATTCGAGAAAGTGTTCAGACCAATTTCAATCCACACCACTGCATCAGTGGTGACTTCCACGCAAGTGTGGAAAAGACGATTATATTCCGATTTCAATCCACACCACTGCATCAGTGGTGACCTATGTTCCTACTCCGCCAGCAGGATCACAAACATTTCAATCCACACCACTGCATCAGTGGTGACAAGCGCTACGACAGCTAAAAGCTGGGCGGTTGGAGATTTCAATCCACACCACTGCATCAGTGGTGACGGAGCCACACGACTGAAAGGAGCAGGATCATGAGATTTCAATCCACACCACTGCATCAGTGGTGACTGATACTTTTTTCATGATGAAGGAAGATACTTTATATTTCAATCCACACCACTGCATCAGTGGTGACACTGATGCGTCTTCAGACAGTTTTACTGCCAGTCCGATTTCAATCCACACCACTGCATCAGTGGTGACGGTCAAAAAGGAGTCCCTTCCAAAAAAAGTAAATAAATTTCAATCCACACCACTGCATCAGTGGTGACCTGGCTTCGGCCCCGCAAGGCCATGGCATCTGGCTTATTTCAATCCACACCACTGCATCAGTGGTGACTTAATAAAACCTTATTATGACTTTCTCGTAAATATTTCAATCCACACCACTGCATCAGTGGTGACCAAACTACTCCTTTTTTCGTACCGCTTACTCTGATTTCAATCCACACCACTGCATCAGTGGTGACCGGCAGAAATCACCGAGGAAAACTTTGTTTTAGCATTTCAATCCACACCACTGCATCAGTGGTGACAGCGACGGGCTCGAAGAGGCAAAAAACTCATTAATTTCAATCCACACCACTGCATCAGTGGTGACAAGACCTACAACGCGGGACCGGCACCGCCGAATTATTTCAATCCACACCACTGCATCAGTGGTGACAAAAGATTGTGGGATCATAACGATGAACAGGACGAATTTCAATCCACACCACTGCATCAGTGGTGACGAGGTTTCCTCGATAAAAATGCTGGCAAATTCGATATTTCAATCCACACCACTGCATCAGTGGTGACATGACGGGCCGCTTCTCACCAAAATTCAGAAGATCATTTCAATCCACACCACTGCATCAGTGGTGACTTCCCGGATTGGGATTGACGAGAGCAGCGAGCAAAAATTTCAATCCACACCACTGCATCAGTGGTGACTGCCACAAGGTTTCATTCTGCTCAAACGCCTTTTATTTCAATCCACACCACTGCATCAGTGGTGACTTACTCCACCCTCTTTCCCATCGGGGCGAAGCTATTTCAATCCACACCACTGCATCAGTGGTGACGTGTCGGAACTGATTGATTCAACGGGCATGGAGATTTCAATCCACACCACTGCATCAGTGGTGACGCATCCAGAAGGCCGAGCTCGGAGAGGGCAACCATATTTCAATCCACACCACTGCATCAGTGGTGACAGCAAATCTGCACAATTTCAGCAACACAATCTATCACAAACTAACCAAAAATTGTCTATATTTCTATTTTAACACTTTATTTCTAATAAAACAATTAAATTTCATCTCCGATTTCTTCATTTTCAGGTGCGAACCTCCAGGCATTTTCACGATCACTTGACGTTCGCACCCGATAATTTATTAGTTTTTTTAGATTATTCTATATTTCCAAACACCACATCAATTTTTCCGCATCCAAATGTAACATTTCTGCCTATATGTAAGACAGAGGCCGCATTCAGCCATGGAGTGAATACTGATAACTCTCCTTGGAACGTCATAGCTCCCATTAATCCGCTTAAATCCATTTTCATATTTCTTCTGGTTGAATATCTGTCTATATTATTTAAATATACTCCAGACGATACTTCCTGCACCATTTCGGAGAGGTACTGCAATGTTTCGATTTCCGCAAAATCCACATACCCCCCATATCGCTCTGTTAAATCGCTCATCCTTCTCGTTATGTTTCTAATAATTGTTGGAAAATCAACGGTTAATAATAAGCTGCCTTTACGTCGTATTCTCAATGGTGTCAGGAAATGGATTGAACCATACGTACTATTTTTCTGAGCTGTATCTGGCACTAATTGGCTTACTGCATTTTTCCATTCCACCCCACCGTTCTTCCAGATCAGTTGAAGGGTCTGTCCCTGTCGTATCTCTGTCAATTCAAAAAGTTTTCTCTCTGCCCCCATCTTAAACCATCGGGTTTCTGCCAGAATTTTTATCACCGGTTCACAATACTGCACGGCATCTCCCAACAATATAAATTGGAAACGCAGTTCTTCTCCAGCCTTATATACTCCATGGAAGCCCGGCGGTTCAATAATATAAGGATTTATAATATCCTGCTTCGCTCCTCCAAAACTACGATTCTCAAATAAATACTGATATACATCCTTATGAGGCAGTAACGCCCACCCCATAATTCCATGAAGTGTTGACCCCATATAATCTGGCAGCGAAGCTGTTTCATGGCATTTTAGCTGGATCAAAAGAGGCAGATAGATAAGCGAAAAATGAGTCTTATGACGATCAGTCATCGCTTCTCCGTTCTAATGAAATTTTTACAAGACCATGCGGTAAATTATTTTCTCGATCAATATAGATACCTCCATTTAATGGATCCGCATCCCCGTAAACCTTTGATAATAAAAGCCCTTTATAACCACCCAAAAATATAAAAGCAGAGTTTTTTCCTAAGTTTTGAGATTGGTACATCATTTCTTTTATCTTTCCCCTTACCTCTAATAATACACCTTTTGTATTAGTTGTATCGTCGCCCTCCGTACCTATAATGTCATTTTCAATAATTTCTTTCAGCCTCTTATCAAGCTGTAATAATTTTTGTTCTGTATTCGACTTAGCCTTCGATAAAACAAGCTCAGGATCCCCCTTGCAAAAAGCGTCACCAGATAAAGATACATCACGATTCAACATTTCGATTTCCAGTTGCTTAAAAAACTCATCGAATTTAACCTTCTTCTTATTTTCTGCAGCTTCTCCCGTCTCCGAAGCATATTGCACTTTATAAAGCTTTCTCAATTTGATATCCTTATACTTCACTGGCATATCATCTATTCCCAGATCACTTGAGCCAATAGCACCTTTTATGGAAGAGCCTGGTATATAATACTGTGTATGCTCGGGGCTATACTCCTTATAGCATCCATACTGGTAGAACGGATAGATGATACTGATTTTTCTTTCTTCCCCCTCTTTATTAATATCAGCCTGATTAAAATGGATCCCTTCGTAATACCCAGCCTGACCTCTTGGGGAAAGGGCAACTGTTGAATATGTTGTTATTCGACAGCAGTATTTCTCAATATTTTTCGTATGCATCACTTGCATCTCCTTCCATCGGATACAAAAATGAATTTCCAAAAATTATTGTTTTATCGTCTTCAGAATTACAAATGGACCGTCCCACCTCACGAATGGTTTCTCTTACACAAATAACACTGCCAGCCTGAATGAAGCTGATGAATTTTCTTTTATAAGAATTATCCCAGCCTTCTTTTTCGTTATAAGGACGCCGTTCCGATGTAAACAGATGTAAACTGGATTCTCCATAATCAATTTTGTCCGGCAATAACATCCCTAAATTCAAATAACGTTTAACATTATGCTGGTAGAATCGGGACTGAAAAAACACTTCTCCCATATAAAATATATTCATCCCCTGTGACGCGCGTGGCCCCAGAAAAAAAGGTCTCTTATTTTGTCGTGCTAATTGTAAAATCCGAAGAAAATCTGATGCCTCTTTACATTTTTCTATAGCCAGATAAAATTCATAATTCTTTACCAGACTCCCTGATTCCTCCCCAGCTTTCTCAATCTTCACAGCTCTGATCTGCGGAACCGAATATACATTGGGGTCTAAACCTGCTAATCCATAGCTCAGACTGTCTATAGACGCATGTATCTGCTGGGAATCCTGGATCGCTATATATGGATATGCATTTTCTACCTCTTCTCTTTTCTGGACCAGATTCATAAAATGTTCTTTTTCGATATAACGCCGTTTTTTCATTGCTTTGTATACTTTTTTATCTAATCTTCCCCTGCTTATCGCCAGTTCATCCAACAAAAATGTCTGAGGAATTGGCAAATAATTGTCTGGAAGCAAATCAGACAGCGCAAAATAAATCTTTTTTTCCTTTATTTTTGAAACGAAGCCAGAAGCTGTATCATCATTTGTATATTCCGCATACATATAAATCAAAGCACCAAAAAGCTTCTGCGAATCTGGAATCTGAGTAAGTTCCCCTGATAAATCCATCTTCACTCTATATACTTCTATATCTGCCATACTTTATATTCCCCCTAAACGATCTCCGTCTCTATCCTTCCATAACCACGACTTCCTGAATTGCCCAACCGATATATCCCATCGTTAAATTCTAATACCGCACTTTTAATAAATTCTTCAATGCCATCCATTTCCAGGAGTTCCATGCGATACAGCAAAATATTTCCGCAGAAAGCAATCTCTGGTCTGACGGTTTTATAAACACGCGGAAGAGATCTTAAGCCATTATCTACTGCAGAATCCATAATAGCATTTTTAGAATCTATAGAAAAATAGTTTTCCTGTGCCTCCCTTTCTGCTGGAAGAAAATCACCGAAAATTAATTTTGGTGTATCATTAAATCCCATAATACCAAAAATATATTCGACAGAAGCCTTTTCTATCACCACCCTAAAACGTTCAGCCATTCTGTTCAATCGTTCTTCTTCCACATTCTCACTCATTTTTTTAATACGCTTATCATTTTCCTGCCATAGCTTATTCAAATACGCTCTATATGCATCTTCTATTTTTTTAGCCTGCTGATTATCAGCCGCTGCCATATCACGTATAATTCTTTTTAAAACTCCTTTAAAAGAAGATGCTGGAATTACCGGTAACCCCTGATAATTTATCTTTGTTGCCGCATCGATACCTCCAATCTCAAACGTCGATGGTGTATCACCGATAAACAGGTTTGTTTTTGTCGTTATTCTTATATCTATTCTTTCCATGCTTTGTTACTCCTCCGTCCTTTTTATTTTTTGTTGTAGGATATAGAATCTTGTACTTTATTAATTGATCATTAAGAGCATTAAAAATCAACAGCGTATCAATATAATCTTCTTTCCACAAATTTGTTGATTTTGCTATATCTAAAAAACGCTTTTCATCAAAATATAACGATGGAGGCGGCTTGCAGCCAGCCTTACGTGTCTCCACTGACACCTCATATTTTTCCTTAGTTTTTAAAACATTTAACTGAATCAATTTTGCATCCAAATCTGGATCTGCTCCTAAACTTTTCATCTGATGAAGCAATGATTTCGATAAACGCAATGTCTGATATACTTGTACATCTTTTCCTGATTGATTCTTATATTTCGTATCAATCACAAATAAATCCCGCATTTTTTTGATTTGATCAGAATCAACCGCCCCACTTGTTACAGAATTGAAAAGACTCTCCTGATACAGATATCGTAATACTCTGTTAAATACATTTGTTCTAATATTCTTTTTTTGAATGTCAAAGTTGCTCACATCGTAATCAGGGATATGATCCGTCAGATGAAAACGTTCGTCAGAAAAAAGTAGCAGTAATCTTATATACTGTTCGAATTTTTCTTTTACTCTGCCATCTTTATCATAAAATTTTATAACCGAACTTCTCCCTTTTTTTTCTACCACCTGCTTAAGCAACAGATCAATGAGTAATAACTCACCCTCCCCCAATTTTGACTTACTTTCAAAGTAAGACGGTATCAAATGATAAAAAACTGCATTGCTGTATTTCAGTTTATGTTCTCTTACAGCTGGATCTGTGATTTTACTTAATAATCCATACATAAAGTGATGAACTTTAAATCCTTCTGACTCCGCACTTTTTAGAATTTTAAGATCATGAATAAAGTGAGACCACGACTGTGGTTTAGCATCTTTGTCAATACAATCAAAAAACACGTATTGATTCATACAGATCCGAATATGCGGCTGCATGCTTTTCAAGCCTTCAGAATCTGTTATTTTCGCACACTCCAACTGCCTCTGTACACGTTCATAATAATATCGAATCGGTTCTCTATTGATAGTGAACTCAATTCCAATGCTCATTGATATTGTAAATTTTTCCTCATAATCTGCCTCTATTTCTAATTCATCATTTATTTCTCTCAAGATGACTTTACACAAATTAACACCGGTAACGATATAAGAGGCTGGCACCGCAAATAAAATATCATCTCCAGCAATATAAAGCGGATATAATTTAAAATCATCATCTGTTTTCTTAAATGCTTCTGTTGTCGCTGCTAAAGAATCCAAACATATATACTTGGAAAGGATTTCGCTGATTCTTTTATACTGCTCAAAACTGTTTATTCCTTCAAATAATTGCCCCATTCCGTCCAGGTCCGCTTTGATAACAGCAATACGAAAATAACGTTCATTATCTGTCAGTACTTTGGAATAAAGTTTGTTGATAGTTTCTTCAAACATCGGATATTTTTTTTCATCAGTCCATACTCTCTTATCTGCACTGTATTGAGGTTCAAAGATTATTTGCCGATTTTCTCTTATTACTTCATTCAGACAACTCTTACTTTTTAACCGTTTCTTACACTTTCTAATCACCTGCAATTTATCAGTATCAGATGCCACTTCAGTTTCAAAGCACAAATATTTTATAAAAAGTTTACCGTCATATTCCCTATAATAGAACTCAAAGATTTTTCTCAAAGATTCTTTTATTTGTCTTTCCTCTAGATCCGTCGAAAAAATACAGACACCGGAACACTTTAATAGTATCTCCTTCACCATACCTGAAAAGAATCCATCATTTCCTTCTACTCCAATCATCCGAAATAAATCTTCAGATATGATTCTCGAAGAAGATATAATATTTTGCAACGTGCCGCTGTTCATTTGACTCTTTTGCGTATGTTCGCTAATTGTATCAAACAAAAATGTTTGAACCTTGTCTATGGATAGTGTAACAATTCGAACTGCCATTGTTTTCCTCCCTAATCTTTACTAAATAATTTTACATATGCGCGATGGGGAAAAAGCATAGGGTTATTAATCAACATTAAAAGCTGATTCAACTGAAAATTGAAAGTCATAAGTGATATTGGCCTGCTTTCTTTATCCAGTACCTGATACTCATCCATCTTTATTTTTTCCAGCTCAGCTTTGTCAATTCTACTTCTGCTTTTATCTATATGTTCCTCCATATCCGCTTCATTAACTTCATAAAAATTCAATGCTTTAAACCATTCATACAAATTGCTAAACGCTGTATTGGAAAGCACCTTTATGTATGTTTTTTCTAAATTTTTATTTGCAGCCAGCAAAACAAAATCAAAAATTTCTTTTATCTCAGCCGAAATATTCTGATCCAAAGCACACAATATTCTAATGGGTCTCGTTGACAACTGGGTACCTGTAGGACCCTTTGTAATCATATTAGCTAAACGGGCAACGGATTCTTTTGCAGTGCGCAATTTTTTTATTTCAGCTCCCCATTCTTTGACTGAACGTTCATCTATGCTTTGGCTTTTACATTCAACTACTGCCGCAACCGCTTCAATAGGTATAAACTTCAATTTTCCGTATCGAAATATGTACGGTGTATACATTTCATCCATAATTACCAAATCTATTTCTTTGGATATTCCCTCTTCAGAATCAATAATAAAAGCGGATTGCTCAATTACAAACTTCTTAGGCAAAATCTGTCCAAATAACCCTGCCCAAATTTCTTCTCGAAAAGATCCTGTCGTAGGGCCGTGCAATTCATTTCCCATAAAAAGTTGTTTTGAAATCATCCCTTCAAGTGACTGATAATTTTCTCTAATATTTTCTACAACTTTTAACTTTCTATTGTCACTTTCTTTTTCATCCATGATATTCTCCCTTCATCATTTGTATATTTTTCATAATTTAATTATAATACTAATAGTAATATTTTACAAGTATATATTTTTATATATTTACTACTTATTTTATAGAAACTTTGTTTTCTTCCGACTTTTATGATAAACTAATATATGGCGATTTTTCTATTAAAATAGAGAATCGAGGATTGAAATTATAATATTAGCAGTAACAAAAAAGAACAACTGTTATAAAAAAACAATTGTTCTTTTTTGCTGTTAAAAACACACTCCACTACCGTCAACCATTCATTCAACCGAAAACAAACTCTCCGCATAATTCACCGAAGCCATCGCATCCCTGCAATACCGGTCTGCCCCGATCGTCTTTGCATAATCCTCCGTCAGTACGGCGCCTCCCACCATCACCTTTGTTTCGGGCGCCGCTTTCTGCAGCTGCCTTATGGTCTCTTCCATGCTCGGAACCGTAGTCGTCATCAGTGCGCTGAGTCCTACCAGCTTCACTTCCTGCTCTACGGCGGTCTCCACCACCAGCTCCGGAGGCACGTCCTTACCTAAATCAATGACATCATAGCCATAGTTCTCCAGAAGCACCTTGACAATGTTCTTTCCAATGTCATGAATATCGCCCTTGACTGTCGCCAGAATGATCTTCCCCTTCTTTTCCTCTTCCTTGCCTGACTTCGCCAGCTGCTCCTTAATGACTTCAAAAGCTGCTTTAGCCGCTTCCGCACTCATCAAAAGCTGGGGGAGGAAAACCGTGCCCTTCTCAAAACCTTTTCCGACACGGTCTAAAGCCGGAATCATCTCCTCATTTATGATAACAAGAGGCTCTAACGTCTTTAAGAGCTCCGTAACTGCCTGATGTGCACTCTCCTTCAATCCTCTCTCAATGCTCTCTGCAAGAGAGGCAGACATCGCCGTTCCACTTCCATCCGATTTACCGGAACCGCCGCCCTGACGCACGGTCTGGCCCAGTGTGGCCACCTGACCGCTGTAGACGCTGATATATTCGCTGCACTGGGGGTCTAAATCAGCAAGCACCCGGAAGCTGTAATAGGAACGCATCATGGCCTCGGAATTCGGGTTGATAATCGCTGCATTCAGCCCATTCTGCAGCGCCATGGTGAAAAATGCCGCATTGACAATCTCACGCTGGGGAAGGCCGAAGGAAATATTGGAGACACCCAGGATCGTCTTTCCTCCCAGTTCATCCCGCACCCTTCTGACTGTTTCCAGTGTAGTAATCGCCCCTTTGCTGTCTGAGCTGACCGTCATGCAGAGTGCATCGATGATGATATCTTTTTTCTCAATCCCATATTCTGCCGCCTTCGCATAGATCTTTTCCGCCACTCTCAGACGCCCGTCGGCAGTCTCTGGAATTCCGTCTTCGTCAAGCGCCAGCGCAACCACAACGCCGCCATACCGCTTCACCAGAGGAAATACCTCCTCCATCACTTCCTGCTTTCCATTGACGGAGTTAAGTAACGGCTTGCCGTTGTAGGCACGCAGCGCCCGCTCCATGGCCTGGATATTGGAGGTATCGATCTGGAGAGGAAGATCGATGATGCTCTGCAGCTCCCTCACCACTTCCTCCATCATCGCCGCCTCATCGATCTCTGGCAGGCCCACATTCACATCCAGCACGTGTGCTCCGTTATCCTGCTGAGTGACACCCTCGCGCAGAATATACTCCAGATTGTGGTCCCGGAGCGCCTGTTTAAACTTCGATTTTCCCGTCGGATTGATGCGTTCGCCGATAAGCACGGGATTCTGATCGATAACGACCGCCTGCGCATAGGAAGAAATTACGGTATAGTCCTTTTTCTCCGGCATGCGGGCCGGATGGTCCTTACAGAGTTCAATGGTCTTTTTTATATGCTCCGGAGTTGTTCCGCAGCAGCCGCCCACGACACAGGCTCCCATCTCCACGATCTCTCTCATGGTCCTGGCAAACTCATCCGCATCGATATCATAGACCGTCTTTCCGCCTTCGCTCCTCGGAAGTCCGGCGTTTGGATTTACAATGACCGGAACTGAGGCCGCCTTCATGATATCCGCCAGGATTCCCTTCATCTGAACCGGACCCAGACCACAGTTGATTCCCAGAGCGTCCACGCCCAGGCCCTCCAGCAGCGCCACTGTGGATTCCACGGTTCCTCCCGTTAGAAGCTTGCCCCTGCTGTCAAAAATCATCGTAGCGAAGACAGGAAGATCACAGTTTTCCTTAGCAGCCAGAACTGCCGCCTTTACCTCATAGCTGTCGCTCATAGTTTCTATCAAAACAAGATCAGCGCCCTCGCGCGCACCGATTTTAACGACGTCAGAGAACAGCCCGTACGCCTCCTCGAACCCCAAATCACCAAGCGGCTTCAAAAGCTTTCCCGTAGGTCCGATATCAAGAGCGATAAAGCCCTTTTTTCCGGCTTTCCCGACAGCATTCTTCGCATTTTCCATGGCTGCTGTCACAATCCCGTCCAGCCCATATTCACTGGAATCGTTAAATTTCAGCCCGTTGGCTCCAAAGGTATTCGTCTTGATGATGTCGGCTCCCGCCTCCAGATAATCGTAATGCAGCTTTGTCACAATCTCCGGATGAAGGATATTCCACGTCTCCGGCAGTTCTCCGGGCTTCAGTCCATTTGCCTGCAGAAGGCTTCCCGTGCCGCCGTCGAAAAATACGATTCTCTTCCTGATTTCTTCCATTAACTCTGTCATATCCCTTATCCTCTCCTGTACGCGCAGTCTGTTTTCGAACATAATTCACAGCCCCTCACCTCACAGCGGTGAGGCTTCGGGCTCACTCCCATCACCGCGGTCACGGATTTGGAAGGAGTCATCAAAAGGCTGTCTGTAAGCATAATTCCGATCCTCTTGGCCGACTCTAAAACGGAGGTGATATCCCTCTGGCATTCCAGGGGAAAATCTCCGTATCCGGGGCTGAACCTGGGCCGCAGATAGAGCCCTTTTTTCTCAAAGGACTCTTTCAGTGCCGTATTCACCTCGTCACAGTACGATTCAATCATGGCGGTGGCTGCGGCCTGCATGGTCACTGCCTTGCTCATCTGGAGCTTTGTATACTTACGGATCAGGGAATCTGCCTCTGTTCCAAGGGTAGCGGCAAATAAAATGACCTGTTCGCAGTCCTTCAGATTACGGCTGAGACTCCGGCTCTTCGTCCGAAACACCGTAAAATCCAGCTCTTCCTCCGGCAAAGGCACGAAAGGGTATACTCTGTATATGCTTTTCGGCGACGCTGCGGCCTCCAGCTCCTCCACACATTCTTCAATCAGCTTCGAAACCTTTTCATCCGCTTCCTGTCTGCCATATCCCAGATACCTTCGAATCTCTCTCCGGTTAATTTCCATGCATATCACTCCACTTCTCACCAGGACCCGCTTTAAATCCATTACAGAATTTCCGACAGGTTCTCCTTTATTTTTGCCGCCACATCCGGCTTATTCATGGAATACACGTGAATCGCGTCCACTCCATTGGCAATGAGATCGATAATCTGCTCCGTGGCATAGGCGATCCCCGCCTGTTTCATGGCCGCCGGATTATCTCCGAACCGGTCCACAATCGCTTTAAACCGTGACGGCAAATACGTTCCTGAGAGCTGGCAGCTGCGGATGATCTGCTTTACATTCGTCACTGGCATAATTCCCGCCACGACAGGCACCGTAATCCCTTTCTCCCGGATCCGGTACAGATAATTATATAAAATATTATTGTCAAAGAACATCTGGGTAGTCACAAAGTCACATCCGGCTTCCACCTTCTGCTTCAGATAGTCCATATCGATGGTTTTGCTGACCGATTCCACATGGCCCTCCGGATAACAGGCCGCTCCAATGCAGAAATCGCCGCAGGCCTTGATCTCCCGGATCAGCTCCGAGGCAAAACGGTAATCCGATGCCACTGGCCCTTCCTTCGGGATATCACCGCGCAGAGCAAGGACATTCTCAATTCCCGCGGCCTTTAACTCTTCCAGCACCTCGTGCACCTTTTCTCTTGTGGAGGAGACACACGTAAGGTGGGCCAGCGCCGTCACCTGGTACTCATGATGCAGGGTGGAGGCGATGTCCACCGTATACTGGCTCGTACCGCCTCCTGCTCCGTACGTCACACTCATAAAGGCCGGATTCAGCTTTGCAATCTCAGCCGCCGCCTTTTCTACGGACTCGTACTTATCTTCCGTCTTCGGAGGAAACACCTCGAAGGATAACGTGGGCTTTCCCTGCCCCAGTATGTCTTTGATCTTCATATCGTAAATCTCCTGTCTTTCGTAATATCCGCCCTTACTGCCCCATAAAAATCCGGGCGATCGGCGAATCTGCGGGCAGAATCAGCGTATTGCTGTCTCCCTTTAGAGAAGCCCGCGCCGCTTCCAGCGACCTGGTGTAGGAATAAAAATCAGCCTTCTGCGGATCGCGGTACGCCTCCGCCATAATTCTCATGTACTCGGCCTCACCATCCGCCGTAATGGCCGCCGCCTGTGCTTTCGCATCGGAAATGCTGATGGCGATTTCGCGGTCTGTTGTATTTCTGATCTTCTGAGCCTCAGCCTGGCCTTCTGCGGTATAGGTCGCCGCGATCTTGTCGCGCTCTGAAATCATACGCTCATAAACCGCCGCCTTATTATCGGCAGGCAGGTCCAGCCGCTTTGTCTCTACGGCCAGAAGCTGGATTCCGTATTCAGCCATGCTGTCGCCGACGTTTGTCATAATGGCCTGGGACAGTTCTCCATCCCGGCCGCTGATTACCTCATTCTGGCTCATGCTGCTGATCACATTTTTAACGGAGTTATAAACCACGGTATCGATTCTCCCCTCCGCGTTCGCTACGGAAGAATTCAGCGTCTGCGCAAACTTGAGGGGATCCGTAATGCGCCACAGCACATAGCTGTCGCTTAACATGGTCTTCTTATCCATGGTAATCACGTCAGACGCCGCCAGATCGTACAAGAGGATCTGCTTCGGCAGCGTGTCCGCTGTCTGAATAAATGGAAGCTTCAGTGTAACTCCCGCGGTATCGATGATCCGCTCCACCCGGCCGAACTGCCGGATCAGCTTATACTCATTTTCATTTGTTACTACAACTGAACCTAATAATACTATAATGACGGCCAGTCCTGCAATAGTTCCAGTCACTTTTTTCAATGTTTTTTTCATTCTGCTGCCTCCTCTGCCCCATGATCCGTCAGACTTCCTGTGCTCTGAGTTCCCGATCCGCTCTGCTTCATGCCGCTTTTTCCATCATTTCCTGTACGCTCTCCTGAACTGTTTCCCAGCGAATTCTGTCCCGTCGCGTTATTTCCTGCATCCTGGGACGCTGCAGCTCCCGCTGCGCCTGTAAAGCTGTCTAAGGGCAGGATCGTATCCGTCTTGCCGGTACCGTCGATGATCACCTTCATTCCCGGCAGCACGTCCTCCATAGCCTCATAGAACATACGCTTTCTTGTCACTTCCGGATTTTTGCTGTATTCCTCGTACATGGCATTGAACTTCGCCACCTCCGCGTTAGCCTCGTTGACTCGCTGCACCTTTGAAGACTCTGCCTCCTGCAGAATCTTATCCGTCTGTGCCGTAGCCTCCGGAAGCTTTTCATTACGGTACTTGTTTGCATTGTTGATCGCCGTTTCCTTGCCCTGTTTGGCGGTCTCCACGGCCTTAAACGCCTCCATCACCTCCGCTGTCGGCGGTTCGGAATCCTGGATCGTGACGTTCACCACGGAAAGTCCCACGTCATGCTGTTCCAGCTTATTCATAACCATCTCTTTCACCCTGGACTGTATCTCATTTTTCCCGGTCGTCAGCACCGAATCCACATCGTAGCTTCCGATGACGGTACGGATACAGCTTCTGCTGATATTCTGCAAAATGGTGAAGGGGTCCTGAGACGCATACACGGCCTTCACCGGATCCACCACCTTATACTCCACGAAGAAGTCCACATTTACAAAATTGTAATCACTGGTAATCATCAGAGAGTCCGCTTCCTCCGACTGGTTATCCGAAGGATCGTAACCGATCGCCACACCCTGTATGGTGGTATTCACCTTCTGTACCCGCTGAATAAACGGAATCTTAAAATGCAGCCCGGGCTCCGCAACCGTCTTAGCCGATCCGAGGGTTGTCAGCACCGCCTGCTCCTGTTCCTGAATGTTATAAACAGAGCCAATCCCTATGACAGGAATCGCTATCACCAACACCGCTATCACTCCTGATTTCTTGAGCAGACCTGTTATCTTATTCAACTTTGGTTTCTTGCTGGGATCAAATGTTTCCATATTTTCTCCGCCTTTCTTTCTGTCGTTTTTCTGGTTTCTCTCGTAAAGGGCACGGAAAACGCGGCCGCGTTTCCTTTATGCAGACTATGAAGTCCCATAAAGCAAGCTTTCCTATGTAATAAAAAAAGACCTTTACTGACAGCCATCTGGTTATCAATAAAAGTCTTGCACATTTCATAAGTATGCGGATAAAGGTTCCTTTATCGTTCTGACGCAATCTTATCCAACCCCGGGGCTGGAAGCTACTCCCTCTTACGATTGATGATACTATATCACAATCCGGTTACATTGTCAAGAAAATATCATATGATTCCTGACACCATATCTTCCCAACTCCGAGCCCGCTGACCTACAACTCTGAGCCCAACTCAGGATCATTATACGATGCATAGACATAAAGGGCTTCATCCCCCTCATATCTGTAAATTTCAATGACAAACAGCCCTTCATAGATATAGCTGCTCTGCTCCTGCTTCACAATATCTCTGGCTTCCTCCATAATCTCATCGGCCTTCCGGTCTTCCGCCGCAATTCCACTGCTCTCCTCTGTCGCAGTCAGAAAACGCTCCAGAAAGGTTAGTGAGGCTTCGCTGCTGTAAAATCTGGTCGCATATTCATGAAGTTCATTGGTCGCAGTGTCATAGTTCACATCGATATACTGGTCTGTGTACTCGTCGTCCCGCGTCTCACTCAGGTTATCCTCCAGATAGAGGCTTCTGATGCTTTCAAAATAAGACGTATCGTCGTATAAGTAATTATCTGTATAGAGTTCGTCGGAATCAAGCTTATAGCCAAAGTCAGAACTCTCGACAGCAGCCAGCAGCTGCTCACTCACATAAACGCCATCCGCCGGAAAATGGTAGTAAGCCATACACGGTTCGCCCGCTTCTATCACGTCCTCATCATTCAGCCTCGTAAAGTCGGATTCATAATCATAATTATATGCCTCCGTCGTCTCCGCTGCTCCTTTGAGGTAATCGCTTAAGTAGCCTTCCAAGTTTGTAAAGGCAACCATGGCAATGGTGACAAGGCCGACAGCAGCCATAATCAGAACGGTTTTTCCTGCGTTGCTTTTCTTCCCCTCCGGCTTCATACTTCCGGTTCCTGTCGGACGGCTTCCCGCTCCATAACCGCCTGTGGCTGTACGGTACGCCCCGGAACCTTCTGCAGGATTCCTGTATGATCCGTTTATACTGCCTGTCCCTGGCGTCCGTCCTCCACCGGAAGCAGCTGCGCCCGAAAAAGGTCTCTGAACAGGCTTATTTGTAGCTGTACTGCCTTGAACCGGACCACCTTGAACCGGGCTCCCCTGTGCCGGACGTCCTTGGACCGGGTGGCCTTGAACCGGACGGCCTTGAACCGGACGGCCAGCCGAACTGGCAGGATTACCGCTTTCACCGTGGTGATCCGCCTCCAGATATGGATTATGGAAGCCGCACTCCGTCTCATGCTCCGGATGTCTCTCATTGAGATAGTAATCCACGTTCTGCGTATAGGGATTCCTGATCACCCTTCTGCAGCGCGGACAGTAATTCCCCGCGTTTACAGGTAGGTCACAGACCGGGCACATCTTCTTCATCATCGCACTTTCCCCCTCTTTCTCCGTCGTATTATAAAGCTCACAGCACCTTATCCAAGCACGAGATGAGCCACCGCGATCTCATCGTCCTCGCGGAAGCCCTGCGCGCAGACCAGGATATTGTATACATACTGACTATCCAGCCCTGTCATTTCTGAAATCTTCTCGATATTGTTTCCCTGCAAAGTCAGCTCCATCACACGGTGCACATCCTCCGCCGTCTTCTTTAAGAGCTCGTCGTGATTGGACTGAAGGTTCAGCCCATCTGTCTGCAAATCCTCTTCGGTAATAAAATCTTCCAGGGACAGCTCTTTCTCCTCTTCCCCGCTCTTATAATACTCTTCCGACATCTCCCAGTCTTCACCCTGGTTTTTCTTTTCTTCCGACATAAAGTATCTCCTCCGTTTAAAACAAGGGGTGCTGCAGGTAGTCCTAGCGCTTTGCTAAGGCCATCTGCAGCACCCCCCCATTATTCAATCCTGTGTTGCGACGCGGCGCAGCACAGCATCTTATCTCTTGTTCTTTAAGAAATCCGGAATATTGATCTGAACTTCTCTGTTTACGGTTGGTCTGTAAGGCTGTCCGGCACCCTGGGAAGCACCTGGTGCACCGGCCTGTCCGCCATAATTTGGCTTGTTGTAGTTTGGATTGTATCCCTGGTTTCCATAGTTTGGATTGCCGTAGTTCGGGTTATAATTCGGATTGTAAGCAGGTGCGGTTGCCGCAGCTTCCTGATTCGGGTTAGGATTCTGGTTCTGCGCCGGCTGTGCCGCCGGTTTCTGCGGTCTCGTATAGCCGGTTGCGCTGCCGCCGAAGCTTGTCATGACCTTGCCGACAGGAGTCTCATTCCCCATATCGAGGCCGGTAGCAATAACGGTAATGCTGGCTTCATCCTGAGCCGTCTCGTCATACATGGCGCCAAAGATGATGTTGGCTTCGTCTCCTGCCATCTCCTGAACGTAGCTGGCCGCTTCGTTGGCCTCGATCAGGCTGATATCGCCGGAAATATTGATGATAACGTGGGAGGCACCCTCGATGGTGGTCTCCAGCAGCGGGCTGGATACGGCCTGCTTCACGGCATCGAGAGCCTTCTCGTCGCCCTTCGCCTTGCCGATACCAATATGTGCGATGCCCTTGTCCGTCATGACGGTCTGAACATCGGCGAAATCCAGGTTAATCAGGCCTGGAACGTTGATTAAGTCTGTAATGCCCTGTACTGCCTGCTGAAGGACTTCATCCGCCTTCTTTAATGCATCCGGCATGGTGGTACGCCTGTCCACAATCTCAAGCAGACGGTCGTTAGGAATCACAATTAAGGTATCAACGCTCTCTTTTAAGCGCTCGATACCTGCGATCGCATTCGACATACGTGTCTTTGCCTCAAAGCGGAACGGCTTTGTGACAACACCGACTGTCAGAATCCCCATATCTTTTGCAATCTTGGCAACAACGGGAGCCGCACCGGTTCCTGTTCCGCCGCCCATACCACAGGTAACGAACACCATGTCCGCGCCCTTCATGGCCTGAGCCAGTTCCTCAGAGCTCTCCTCGGCAGCCTTCTCACCGATCTCAGGCTTTGCGCCTGCTCCGAGTCCCTTTGTCAGTTTCTCTCCGATCTGCATAGCCGTAGGGGCCTTGCAAAACTGAAGTGCCTGCTTGTCTGTATTAATTCCGATGAATTCTACACCGGCGATGCTCTCATCAATCATACGGTTTACTGCGTTGTTTCCGGCACCGCCCACACCGATTACCAGAATTCTTGCAGCATTATCCGCCTCATTTATCTTAATCTCTAACAAGATTATATCCTCCTTTAACCATAAACAGCTTACTCTATAGACCTATCTAATATAATATTTGATTTTACCGAAAATATCAACCACTTTTTCAACAAAATTATAAGTTCTGAATGGAAATTTTATTTATTTTTTACAAACCGGTACGATGTGGCCGTCTCAGCCTCGTCATATGTATCGAGATACAGCGTCCCAGAAAGGCCTGTCAGCACGGGAAGCTGATCCTTCAGCTCGGAAATCTTGCCGCTCATCTGGTCGTTGCTTCCGAGATAGACGGTGATGTCCCCCAGGATTAAACTGGCGTTGCCGTGAGTATCGTACTGGATCCTGTCCACCGTAATCTCATGCGTCGACAGCAGCTGCGTCAGATTCAGGATCTCATCGAAGATCCTGGTGTTTTCCACGGGAAGGGGCTGATGCAGGGCGATATGGCCGAACTTCAGTCCTGTTACCCATGGAATTCCCTCCAGCTTATTGCTGGAGCTCTCCACGATGATACCGTCCTTGTCGAAATACATATAACTTCCCATATAGGAGACGTATCCGACCACGCTCTTCTCGTAAACGATGATTTCCACCCTCGTCGGGCTCTGGAATACGATTTTATAGTCTTCTACAAACGGAATCTGTTCATGTTCCTTAAAATGATCCTTGTAAAAGCAGTAAATCGTATTCCGGTCCCACTTATCCTTAAACAGCAGACCGCGCAGTTCATCGGCGGTATACTGTTTATTCCCCGTTACTGTAATCTCTGTAATCCGGATGGACATTAAGATTACCGCCAGTAAGACGATAACCGCCGCCACAATTCCGATTACGATTCTTCGTTTGCTTTTTTCTGGTCTTATCATTCCATTCCTCTAATCACAGCGCCAAGGCTCTTTAAGTCCCGGCAGATATCTTCATAACCCCGCTCGATGTGGCTGCAGTCTGTTATCTGTGTCACACCACGGGAGGCCAGACCCGCGACCACCAGTGCGGCGCCGCCGCGTAAATCCCTGGCCCTCACGACTGCGCCCGTTAAAGGGTACAGCCCGCGGATCTCTGCCCTGTTATCCTCTATTATAATATCTGCGCCAAGTTTCTGCAATTCTTTTACAGTGCCAAATCTTCCCTCAAATACAGTTTCTTCCATACGGCCGGTTCCCTCAGCGGCGGCCATCACTGCCATCATCGGCGACTGTAAATCCGTCGGAAACTGCGGATAAGGACCCGTCACAACCGAATAATCCGCCGGGCGCCCTGTCATGGTCACGGAAATGCGGTCGTCATACCTCCGTATGGCGGCTCCCATCTCCTCCGCACAGCGCAGCACCGCCTCCATATGGGATGGCCGGATTCCCGTCAGGGTCACACAGCCCTCCGCGGCCATGACCGCACAAAGATAAGTGCCGGCCACAATCCTGTCGCCGGTTACGGTAAATATGGAATCATGCAGGCTAAGTACCCCTTCAATGACCAGTTTTGAACTTCCCACCCCGTGGATCCTGGCTCCCATGCCGATTAAAAACAGGCACAGCTCTTCGATCTCAGGCTCTCTGGCGGCGCCGTGAATCACGGTCACGCCATCCGCCAGCACGGCGGCCATGAGGGCGTTCTCGGTCGCTCCCACGCTGGGAAACGGGAAGTAGATGTCGGCTCCCGTCAGCTCATTCGCAGTGACTAAAAGCTCCTCTCCGTCCTCTTCCACCCGGGCCCCCAGCGCGTCAAGCGCCGTCAAATGCAGGTCAATGGGCCTTTCCCCGATAGAGCAGCCGCCGGGAAAACTGGTAACGGCTCTCTTCATCCGTCCTAACAGCGGCCCTGAAACAATGATCGAGGAGCGCATACTCTTCACAAACTCTTTCGGTATTTCCGTCTCTGTAACTACGGATGCATCAATCTTCAGCCGGTTTCCTTCCAAACGGCATTTACAGCCGATACTGTCAAGTATCCCCAGCATACAGAACACATCCTGTATCCTGGGGACATTTTCTATCACTGTCGTGCCTTTATGAAGAATTGCCGCCGCCATCATGGGCAGAACGGCATTCTTGGAACCCTGGATCTTTATCTCACCTTCTAAGGGCGTAAGCCCCTGGACTTCTATGACCGACAATCCGATACCTCCCGTGGCTTCTTATATACTATCCTATGTAAAAAGCGGGAAAAAGGTTATCATTTTTCCAGACGTATCTGATTGGAAACGCTCAAAACCATGCCCATTTCCATCATCAGGAACAAAACCGACGTACCTCCATAGCTGATAAAGGGAAGCGTGATTCCGGTGTTGGGAATGGTGTTGGTCACTACGGCGATATTTAAGATAACCTGGATCGCAATGTGCCCCATGACACCTACGACCAGCAGGGCACCGAATAAATCCGGCGCGTTGTCTGCAATCAGCATAAAACGGTAGATCATGAACAAAAAAATCAGGATCACCGACACGGCTCCAAAGAGCCCCAATTCCTCACAGATGATGGAGAAAATCATATCATTCTGCGCCTCGGGTACGAATCCCATCTTCTGGATACTCTCCCCTAAGCCTCTTCCCACCAGTCCTCCGGAACCGATGGCGTATAACCCCTGAAGCACCTGATAGCCGCCGGTGGACGGGTATTTCTCCGGCTCCAGCCAAACGAAGATACGGCTTAACTGATACTCCTTTAACAGACCGATCTTCTCCAGGGCGGTCGCAATGGGACCGGCAAACGCCAGCACCCCCACGCCCGCGAATCCGCAGGCAAAAAACGGCCATTTTTTCTTACATGCCACAAACAGCATGACAAACGCGATTCCTGCAATGATAATACCGGAACTTAAGTTGTTGGCTGCTACTATTCCGGCGATAGGCAGCGTGGTGACAATCACCAGCAGCACGCCTCTCTTTTCGTTGATATTCTTGCCCATCTGCACGATCATGGATGCCAGCATGACGATCAGGGCGATCTTTACAAACTCTGTTGGCTGAATTGAGGCACCGCCCACTCCGAGCCAGCGCTTCTTACCGTTTCTTTCGATACCAAACAGTGCTGTGGCAATCATCAGCACATAGGAAAGGACGTAGGCCAGAACGGCAAATCTTGCGTACCAGTGGTAATCCATCTTGGAGATAATCAGCATGATGACAAATCCGGCCAGTGCAATCTTCGCCTGTCTCATCATAAAATAGGCCGCATCATCATACTTTATCTGGGCAGCGTAGGAGCTGGAACTGTATATCATAACCAGACCGAATACGGTCAAAAATATCACCGTAAACAGCAGGCTGTAATCATAAAAACGGCGCGGTTTGTTTTTCTTCTTGTTAGGCCTGTTTTCCGCCATCTCATTCCTCCTCGCCAAAACTTTAGTGAGCGATAGCCGCATCCTGTTACAGACTGTGCACGCACTCCTTGAAAACATCACCCCGTTCCTCGTAATTGTTAAACATCCCCCAGCTGGCGCAGGCGGGTGACAACAACACGTATTCTCCGGCATTCGCATAGGATGCGCAAACTCTGACCGCCTCCTGCATGTCTTCCGCATACATGACATTGGTAAAGCCGTGTCTTGCGGCACACTCGGCGATTTTCTCTCTCGTCTGGCCTAAAAGGACCATGTATCTCACCTTTTTGCCGAAGGATCTGATCCATTCGTCATACTCGGAATTCTTATCGTAGCCTCCCGCGATTAAGATCGTGGGGCCAGGCATGGCATTAACCGCCTGGATCGCCGCGTCGGGATTCGTTCCCTTGGAATCGTTATAGTACTTCACCCCCGCCTTCTCTGCCACGAACTCGATCCGGTGTTCCACCGCCTTAAAGTCCCTGATCACGCTCTGTATCGTCTCAAGCGGCACTCCCAGCTCCATGGTTATGGCAGCCGCCGCCATGACGTTTTCGTGGTTGTGGCGGCCCAGCAGATTCATGTCATGGATATTTATGATCTCCATGCGCACGCCGTCGTGGTTCCTTACAATCATATCGCCATCCAGGCAGATTCCCTCAGAGAGAAGCTCTCTGCTGCTGAAATAGATGACGCGCGGGGTCACAGTCTCTCCGAATCGCCGCAGAACCGGATCGTCGTAATTGAGGATGCAGGCATCCTCCTTCGTCTGATTCTTTGCAATCCCTTTCTTAACATCTATGTAGCAGTCCATCGTCTTATGGCGATTTAAATGGTCCGGCGTAATATTCAGGATCGCGCTCACGTCGGGTTTAAAATCCGTGATGGTCTCCAGCTGAAAGCTGCTGATCTCCGCGACCGTATAAGACTGGTCTGTCGTGCGGAGCGCGGTGGACGTATACGGTGTTCCGATATTTCCTACTACAAACACCTCTTTATAGTACGCGCTCATGATCTCCCCGACCAGAGAGGTCGTCGTCGTCTTTCCGTTTGTCCCCGTTATGGCTGCCAGCTTTCCCCTGGCATAATGGTATGCAAGCTGGATCTCACTCCAGATCGGGACCTCGCAGGCCTTCAGCACCTCGACAAACGGGGCATCAAGCGGGATACCAGGACTGATAACGCAGAGCTCCACGTCCTTAAGCGCCTCCTTCGTCAGCTCTCCAAGGAGCACTTCAATTGTCTCGTCCTCTTTAAACTGTCCCCGGACCGCCTCCGCGTCAAGCGCCTCATTGCTGTCGTAGAGAATCACTTTGTGTTCTGTATCGAGTGCCATTCTGGAAGCGGCAATTCCACTCTTTCCGCTCCCTGCAACTAATATTTTCTGACTCATAGGTTACTCTCCTTCTTTACAGTCCAAGGTATGCCAGCAGGCAGAGAATCGCCGTCACAATAGAGAAAACGGCAACAACCCTGGTCTCGGACCAGCCGCACATCTCAAAATGGTGATGGATCGGCGCCATCTTAAAGAATCTCTTTCCGCCTGTTTTTCTAAAATACGTAATTTGTATAATATCTGACAGAACTTCCACCAGATAAATAAATCCAATGATCGCGATAAATATGGGCATCTGCATCATGTAGGCGCTGGACGCCACGAAACCGCCGAGCGCCAGGGAACCGGTGTCTCCCATAAACACTCTGGCCGGGTAGACGTTAAACAGCAGGAAGCCCAGGAGGCTGCCTACGACCGCGCCTGTGATCGGGCTGATCCCCGCTCTCTCCCCCAGGGCCACCACGGTTAAGAAGGTGGCCACCAGGATCGTCACGCTGGTGCAGAGTCCATCGAGACCGTCGGTGAAGTTCACACCGTTGTCGGTTCCCAGCACAACAAAGAACAGAAACGGCACGAAGAAGATCCCGAGGTCGATATAGAGGCCATTTTCGAAGCCTCCGGTAAATGGAATCAGCATGCTCGTTCCCACTGCCTTGGAGTTGAGAAGGTAGTATGCAAAGACGCCCGTAATGATAAACTGTCCGATTATCTTCTGTAAAGGCTTAAGCCCTTCGGAGCGTTTCATGACGATCTTAATATAATCATCCAGAAAACCTACGATACCAAAACCAACGGTCATGAACAGAATCGGTATGATCTTCGGATAATCCTTCACGTAGAACAGAGAAGTAATGATAATGCTGGTCAATATGATCAGACCGCCCATAGTGGGAGTGCCCTGCTTTTTCAAATGGCTTTCCGGTCCCTCTTCCCGGACCTGCTGACCAAATTTTAATCTGTGGAGAAATGGTATTACTATAGGGCACAGTATCGCGCTTATGGCAAACGCTATGATAATCGCCAGTATCGTCTCGTTAATCATGTCACACCTCAATATTTTATGTATTCGTACTTTCAGAGCAGCGGTTAATCCCCCTCACTTCGTTCGGCGGAAAGTAACACAGTTAGTAGTATACGTCTTTTTTCCTGAATAATCAACTATAGAATCGAAACGAGGAAACAGTTTTTTCCTCTGTTGCTTCAATTCCCAGATAAGGCAGAATATTCTTAAAAATGTCGGCAATGACAGGCGCCGCGATGGTTCCGCCGTAGTAGATTCCCTGCGGTTCATCGATGGTAATCAGGGCGATTACAGACGGATTATCCGCCGGTGCAAAGCCGATAAAAGACGAAATGTACTTCTTTAAGCTTCTCGGAAGTTTTTCCGAAGTGGCCGTTTTTCCGCCGATGCGGTACCCCTCCAGATACGCCTTTTTTCCGCTGCCCTCGGAGACGACCTTTTCCAGAATATAGCGCATGGTTTCGCTCGTTTCCGCAGAGACGATCCCTTCCTTCACCGGGTAGGTAAAGTTGTGAATCACCTCGCCATCGGCGCTGACGGCTCCCACGCCAAAGTGGGGCGTCACCCGGTTGCCGCCGTTTACGATGGCAGAAGCCGTGGTAATCAGCTGCATGGGGGTAATCTGGAAGGACTGGCCAAAGGAGACCGTGGCCAGCTCCACCAGCCCCATATTCTCTTTCTTATGCATGATGGTGGCGGCCTCGCCGGGCAGATCGATTCCCGTCTTTCCCTTCAGGCCAAACTGTTCAAAATACTTGTAGTAATTATCCACTCCCAGGCGCTGGCCCACATCGATCAGAACCGGGTTGCAGGAGTTCATCATTCCCTGCAGAAATGTCTCGGAACCATGGCCCCCTACCTTGTGACACCGGATCTTTCTGTCCTCCACGATCCGGAAGCCTGGACAGGAGAAATGGTCTTCCAGATTCACCACTCCCGCTTCCAGCCCCGCGGCAGCCGTCACGATCTTAAACGTGGAGCCTGGCTCGTAAGTATCGTTGATGCAGGGATTACGCCACATCTGGTTCAACAGCTCCTGCTTCTCCTTGGCGCTCACATCTCCCGGGTCCTCCGGAAGCGTGAACGGGTCGTTTAGGTTGAATTCCGGAGCGCTTACCATAGCCATGATCTCTCCGTTCTGCGGGTTCATGACAATGATAGAGACCCGCTTCGCGCCTTTCTTCTCCATCACCTGGTACGCAGCCTGCTCACAGTACTTCTGGATATTTACGTCCAGACTCACATGCAGATCCTGCCCGGCGATGGGCTCGATCCGGTCCTCCGCCGCATTTTCAATCTCAATACCTGCCGCGTCAGACATGGTCAGAATCTTCCCGTTCATCCCCTTTAAGTAATCCTCGTACTTGACCTCCAGACCTATGATTCCCTGGTTATCCCCTCCTGTAAATCCCAGCACCTTGGATGCCAGGCTGTCGTAGGGATAGTACCGCTTGTAGTCCTCATCCACCTTCACCCCGGCCAGATGGTACGTCCTGATCTGGTCCCCCAGGGCTTTGTCCACATTGGTCTTAATAATCTCCCTGGAACTGTATTTTTCTACCTTTTTTCTGACAGAATCTTCCTCGATTCCCAGTTCTTTGCTTAAAACTGCCACCACCTGATCCGGTTCCTCTATCTGATTGTGGATGACCGAAATGGTGCAGACGGTCCTGTTGGTGGCGATGACGGTTCCATTGGCATCAACGATATTGCCTCTGGCCGCTTTGATTGTTCTCTCTCTTTCATGCAAGTCCTCCGCCATGGCACTGTAATGGGCGGATCGGAAAATCATAAGAAAAAACAGCCGCCCCATTAGTCCTGTCATGGCAAGAAATAACAGGAAAAACAGGATGGCTATCTTCTCTCTGTGATGTGTTTTATTAGAATTCATACGCTGCTCCACCGTCATCATTGTTACAGTATATGAAATTCCTGCGCTTTTATTCTTCCTTTGTCTCCGTTTCGGAAGCTTCTGTGGACGAGGAGGCGGTCGTCGGGATCCGTGCCGGATTCGTCTGTCCAGGCAGCGCGCCCGGCAGACCGTAGCCTTCCTCCTCGCTCGGACCGATTACCGCTTCTTCCGAAGGATCGAGAGCCTCCGGCGGAATTGTCTCTCCATTTTCCAGTGTACCCACTTCCGTGCTCTCTTCTGTTCCTTCTTCCGTGGAACCCTCTGTGGAGCTGCTGATCCCTTCCTCTGAAGGCAGTTCTGCCTGTCCGCCTTCCGGAAGTGACGGCGTGATATCTGTATCCGGGAATATATTTAAATAAGGAAGAATCTCAGTCATAATCTTCTGGAAGATTTTGCTTGCATACGTACTGTGAGCCTGTTCCTCTACGTGCGGCTCGTCCACTACCACATATACGAGAACCTGTGGATTATCGGCGGGCGCATAGCCGCAGAAGGATACGACGTAGTTTTTCTTGTCACGTCCGACCTTCTCGGCCGTTCCTGTTTTACCCGCGATTTTATAACCCTCTACCTTAGCGGCAGATCCGGTACCGCCCTGGGCGTTTACCGTCTTATAGAGCGCTTCGTTGATAAACTTCGTGGTAGATTCCGAAACAGTCTCGCGGACCAGAACCGGATCCATCTTCTTCACAATAGATCCCTGCTCGTTTAAGATCTGTTTCACCACATGGGGCTCGTAGTAGGAGCCGCCGTTTATGACGGAGCAGTACGCCGCCGCCATCTGGATCATGGAACAGTTAAAGTTCTGACCAAAGGCATTGGTTGCGAGGGAAGCCGGATCGGCTGTCTCCGCGTTGTACATAAGCGTCTTGTTGTCCGCCTCGCCAGGAAGATCGATTCCGGTTTTGGAACCGAAGCCAAACTGCTGCTGGTATTTATAGAATTTCTGTTTTCCTACTTTCTGGGCAATGTGCATCATAACGACGTTGCACGATTTCATAAGGCCCTGCTCCACCGTCAGATCGCCGTGACCGTACCGGTTTACACAGCTGATCGGCCATCCGCCGATCTCCAGCTTTCCGTTACACGTATACGTCTCATTACCGGTGATGGAGCCTTCCTCCAGGCCCGCCGCCACGGTGAATATCTTGGCGGTAGAACCAGGCTCGAAGCCGTCGCTGATGCAGAAATTACGCCATGTCTGATTCCACGCCACCTGTTTTCCGAAGGACATGATCTCATCATTGGAATAGTGGGCGTATACGTTGGCCTCCGTCAGAGGCTCCGCGTCCTTATTCTTTCTGTGGTAGTCGTCTATGGCTTCCTGAATGCCCAGTTGCTTCACCACATCATCGGTGTACTCCGGGCGGAGCTGCCTCGGATTGTTTAAATCAAAGGTCTTATCATTGGCCATGGCCAGGACCTCGCCATTATTGGGATCCATGACGATGACGCCCACCCGCTTGCTTCCGACCTCCTGCTCCCACTCCGTGATATATTTCTCAACGATCTTCTGAACGTTTGTATCGATGGTGGATACGACCGTATTGCCGTTGGATGCCGGCTTGATCACACGCTCCAGGTTGGAGTCGTCATTTAAATAGCCATACTCCCTGCCGTTGGTTCCCATCAGCGTGGAGTTATAATACTGCTCAATGCCGCCGCTTCCATCCATGCCGTCGTCTCTGGCAAAGCCGATCACATTGCAGCCCACGGAGTTATACGGGTAAATTCTCTTATACTCATCCTCGAACCAGATGCCGCGGATGCCCTTTCCGTCTCCAGTCTTCTTAAACTCTTCCCGTTTTTCTTCCTTATAATTCTCGAAGTTTTCTTTCTGGTCGTAAGTCAGCTGCTTGGCGTAACGGATATAGTACTTGTCCTTTTTCTCGTTGATCAGATTCATCATCTCCGTCCGGTCATAACCGAAACAGTCTACCAGAGCGTTCACAGAGGCCTCTAAGTAGGCGTTGGAATCCGACATAATCTGCTTGGGATCCAGGATCAGATTATACACTTTCTCACTCGTCGCCAGATACGTTCCGTTGCGGTCCAGAATATCGCCCCGCCGGAATGGTATGGTACGGCTGTCGTACTCCTGCTGCGACAGCACAATCTGATTAAAATCGTCCTTTTTATTGGTCATTAAATCGTACAGGACCATAACCAATGCAAACAAAGCCAGCGTAACTACCAGGACGGTAATCGCCAGCTTTTCCTGCATGTATCTTGGAAATATCTTGGTTTTTCTATTTTTCTGCCTGTTAGTGTTTCGGGATGTCTTCATTCTGCCTTACATACTCACTTTCCGTCTTATCATACTGAAGAATCTGATTCTTATTAGCGTAGACCATGCCAAGTTCCTCTGTAGCAACCTTGTACACATGATCCAAATCAACGGAAGTATTAATATTCGTCTGCAGGGCATCGTTTTCAGTCTTTAACGTTTCCAGCTCCGACTCCAGGCTCTCGATCGTATGAATTCTCGTCGTGATGGAAGACTGAAGATGGAGATAATTTACACATAAATAGAGCGTACAGACTGCTGCGATGGTCAGCATAATAACATAAGGCAAATCCATCTGTAAGGCTTTTTCACGATTCCGTCTGACTTTATGGTTCACTGCCGGACGGCGTACTTCATCTGGTGAACGTCTTACCGGTACGCGCTCAGGTTCCAGCTTACGGACAGTATTCCCCTGTACGTAGGCAGCACTACGGTAAGAATGCACATTCTTTCTAGCAGCCATGCTCTTTTCCTCCCTTTTTAAATCCGCTCAAATACTCGAAGTTTCGAACTCTTCGATCTCTTGTTCCCTTCAATCTCTTCTTCTGACGGTACAACAGGTTTTCTGGTGATTACCCGGCCTTTACTGACTTTGCCACAGACACAGACTGGAAAATCCGGCGGACAGGTACAGGGATTCTCATTATTGCGGAAGCGAATCTTTACGATCCGGTCTTCCAGCGAATGAAAGGTGATGACAGCCAGCCTTCCACCCGGTTTCAATAAGTCGATCATCGTATCAATAGAATTATTTAAGACCTCCAGCTCCTGATTCAGCTCAATCCGAATCGCCTGGAACGTCTTCTTGGAAGGATGGCCGCCCACTGCACGAACTTTCGCAGGAACTGCTTCCTTAATAATCTCTGTCAATTCTCCTGTTGTCTCAATCCGTTTTGTCTCTCTGGCCCTCACGATATGCTTTGCGATATTCTTTGCGAACTTGTCCTCTCCGTAGTCACGGATAATTCTGTATAAATCAAACTCGCTGTACGTATTCACAATATCGGCGGCCGTCTGTGTGTTTCTCTGATCCATCCTCATATCCAGCGGAGCGTCGTCCTCCCGGTAGGTAAATCCCCGTTCCGGTGTGTCCAGCTGATAGGAGGATACTCCAAGGTCCAGATAAATACCGTCTGCCTTTTCGATTCCTAAATCCTTTAGTACCGATTGTATCTCTTCGTAATTGCTTCTCACGATCGTAACTCTGTCTTCATAGTCACGAAGCCGTTCCGATGCCGCCGCTATGGCGTCTGCATCCTGGTCAATTCCGATTAATCTTCCGTATTCCCCGAGGCGTCTGCATACTTCCAGAGCATGTCCGCCGCCCCCAAGCGTTCCATCCACATAAATTCCATCTGGTTTTACATTCAGGCTGTCAATGGTTTCGTAAAGCAGCACTGACTTGTGTTCAAACATCATATTCCAAGTCCTTCCATATTCTCAGCGATTTCTTCCATATCATCGTATGTATTGGCTGCTGTCCACGCATCCTTGCTCCAGATTTCAATGCGGCTTCCTACACCCACAAGCACTGCATCTTTTTCGATGCCTGCGAATTCACGGAGCACAGCCGGAAGAAGAATTCTTCCCTGTTTGTCCACTTCACAGGAAGATGCACCTGCCAGAAAGAATCTGTTAAACTTTCTGGCGTTTGTGTTGGTCAGCGGCAGGCTTTTCAATTTTTCTTCGAGGGCTTTCCATTCTTCGTTATCATACACAAATAAACAGCCATCCAAGCCCTTCGTCACGACGAACTCTTCACCAAGCTGTTCTCTGAACTTCGATGGGACGATCAAGCGCCCTTTTGCATCGACTGTATGATTGTATTCGCCCATGAACATACTAATCACCTGCTTGTACGTCAGAGAGAGAGTTTACACCACTCTTCCTCCATTCTCTACCACTTTGTACCACTTTCCACCACTTGTAGATTAATTTTAGTACATTTGTAAGGAAATAGCAAGGAAATTTTCTAAAAAAGAATAAAAAAATAAGGCGGCAACGAATGATTTCGTTACCGCCTCCAGATATGCCGTGTCCCTAATACCCGGCTACTATATATTGTTCTATCAGTTGATCCAGCTCTACACTTCTCTTATAAACAGTGCTGCTGTCCTGCTCGGTGTCTATACTTCTGTTTAATTTATCTCTTGCCTCTTCAATCTTGTAGATCAACTCTTCTTTTGAAATCATATCAGTCTTCTCCTTTGCTCTTTAATCGTATCTGTCTGTGTTTCCAGATGAGCACCAAAGCTGATATCACTACTAATACCAATGACAATGCCTGAGATACTGCAATTCCTGTGTTAAAGAATATAAGCTGGTCCGTCCTGAGCCCTTCGATCCAGACTCTCCCCAGACCATATCCCAGCAGGTAAATAAGAAGCATTTCCCCATTAAACTTCTTACGTTTGCGATACCATAGCATGAATACTAACACGCCTAAATTCCAGACTGATTCATAGAGAAAGGTCGGATGCACCTGTATATACTCGACACCGTCCTTCACAATCAGGTGGTTTAATAGGTCCTGAGATATCATGCTCTCGTTGACCAGCGCTCTTCTGATTCTCATGGCAAAAAGGCTGTCCGTGTATCCGCCAAACGCCTCACAGTTAAAGAAGTTTCCCCATCTTCCTATAATCTGTCCGGTTATCAGTCCAAGGCAGCCGCTGTCAGCCATTGAAAAGAAAGAAAGCTTTTTCTTCCTTGTATAAACAGTCAGCGTTATGACCGCAGCAATCACGCCGCCGTATATGGCCAGTCCGCCTGCCCTTAAGTTTAAAATTGAAATCAGGTTGTCCCTGTAATTCTCCCAGTCAAAAATGACATAATAGATACGAGCTCCTATAATAGAAAAGATAATTCCATACAGAGCAAAATCCAGATAAATATCCGGGTCCTGTCCCCTCCTTTTCGCGTCGCTCGTCGCAACCCAGAGACCAGCCAGTATTCCAATTCCTATGATAATCCCGTAAAACGCTATGCGGAATCCAAATATCGAGATACTGTTCTGCAAATGGTCAATCGTAATACCCAAATGCACAAAACTAATATCTGCCGTATTTGCCATTGTTTTCTCCTTTCATGTTTTCTTTATTTTACCCCGTGATATGCCAAAAATCAAACATATTCGCCCGACATATTCGACCATAATTCGACAAAAACAGGCGCGAGTTCAGTTTGACTCTTTTATTTTTATGGATAATATGCTATTCTATATTAGTTGCAGGAAAAAATCAACCTTAAAAATGTTTAATAAAATAGAGGAAGGTAATGAATTATGAAATTAGGTATTGTCGGACTGCCGAATGTGGGTAAAAGCACATTATTCAACTCTCTTACAAAGGCCGGCGCAGAATCGGCCAACTATCCGTTCTGTACGATTGATCCAAATGTAGGCGTGGTTCCCGTGCCGGATGTACGTCTCGGAAAGCTGGCTGCGCTCTATGACTCAGCAAAGATCACGCCCGCAGTCATTGAATTCGTGGACATCGCAGGGCTCGTGAAAGGCGCTTCCAAGGGTGAAGGTCTTGGTAACCAGTTCCTTTCCAACATCAGAGAAGTGGACGCCATCGTACACGTTGTCCGCTGCTTCGAGGACGGCAATGTCATCCATGTGGATGGCAGCGTGAATCCTTTAAGAGATATTGAAACCATCGATTTAGAGCTTATCTTCTCCGATTTAGAGATTCTGGAGAGACGAATCTCCAAGACGGCAAAGAGTGCCTTTAACGACAAATCTCTCGCAAAAGAGCTGGAGATCTTAAAAGCAGTGAAGGCTCACTTAGAGGATGGCAAGCTGGCCCGCAGCATGGAGTTTGAAGATGACGATGCTCAGGAATTCGTTTCCTCCTTAAATCTTCTCACCTACAAGCCGGTGATCTTCGCCGCCAACGTAAGCGAAGACGACTTGGCCGACGACGGCGCTTCTAATGAATACGTAAAGGAAGTCCGCAGCTTCGCCGCAGAAAACGGCAGCGAAGTCTTCGTCATCTGTGCCCAGATCGAGCAGGAGATCGCCGAACTGGAGGAAGACGAGCGCAAGATGTTCTTAGAGGACTTAGGCCTCACGGAATCCGGTCTCGAAAAACTGATCGCCGCCAGCTACCACCTCTTAGGCCTCATCAGCTATTTAACAGCAGGCCCCACAGAGACGAGAGCCTGGACCATCAAGGTAGGAACCAAGGCGCCTCAGGCCGCCGGCAAGATCCACTCCGACTTCGAGCGCGGCTTCATCAAGGCCGAGGTTGTAAACTACCAGGATCTTCTCGACTGCGGTACCTATACGGCCGCCAAAGAAAAAGGCCTTGTCAGAATGGAAGGAAAAGAATACGTCGTAAAAGACGGGGACGTTGTCCTGTTCCGTTTCAACGTATAAGCTCCACTCGTTTCATACCGCAGACCGCGGTTCCCGGTATAAAGGCCGGAAAATAATAGCGGGAAATCTTTAGAAAGCTGAAGATTTCCCGCTATTATTTTTCCCCAACATGGATTTGACAGATCACCCCCCATCGCTTAAAATAAAGGAAAGCATTGCCTGACACCAGAGCAGGCTGCAAAAGAAAAGGAGGCTGTCCACACAGATGAAACGATGCATTGCAGCGGCCGGAATAGCAGAGGGACACCAAAACACCAGATCCATAAAGGAGGAATCACAATGTCTATTCCGGCACAAACCATATATCCAAGAACAGGAGACCGGCAGACCGTCTATTTAAACGCGGTCGTCAAAGATCCCAATATTTCCGTCGGTGCCTATACAATGTACAACGATTTCGTGAACGACCCGGTCGATTTCGAAAAGAACAGCGTACTCTACCATTACCCGATCAACAGAGACCGCCTGGTCATCGGAAAATTCTGTTCCATTGCCTGCGGAGCCAGATTTATATTTACAAGTGCGAACCACACGATGACGTCCCTGTCCACGTATCCGTTCCCCTTATTCTTCGAGGAATGGGGCACTCCCATCTCGGAAGTCGCAGAATCATGGGACAACAAGGGCGATATCGTCATTGGAAATGATGTCTGGATTGGTTACGAGGCTGTCATCATGTCCGGCGTCAAAATCGGCGACGGAGCGATCATCGGAGCGAGAGCCGTCGTAACAAAAGACGTGGAACCCTATACCATCGCAGGCGGAATCCCGGCAAAGCCAATCAGGAAGCGTTACAGCCAGGACATCATCACCCAGCTGGAGGCGGTCCGCTGGTGGGATTTACCTCACGACCAGCTTAAACAGCTCATCCCGGCAATCCGCGGCGGCAGTCCTGAAGCCCTGCTCCGCGCCTGCCACGCCCTGAACCAATAAAATAACCATTTCACCTATCCGGTTTTTGCCAGGCAAAAGCCGGATACTTTTAATAAGGAGAACATTATGCAAACCTTCCCTGCAGAAATCCTCAAAGACACCGCCGGCAGACTCACTTATCTGCCCCTGCCGTTCTCTGCCAGAGAGATTTTCCATCAGCCCAAAGGCACCATTTACGTACAGGGAACCATAAACGGAATCCCTTACCGGAGCAGGCTCCTCTCCCGCGGCAGCGGCTGTTACATTATGCTTATCGACAAAGTCCTGCAAAAATCCCTCGGTTTTTGCGGCCCTCCCCTGCCTGTCTCTGTCACAATGTCCCTCGACGCCCCGGCCCAGCCCTCCGGCAGCCCGGCCGCTCCCAGCCCTTCACTTTCTCCATGCGCCATGGACACCATCACTGCAGTTAAAACCCGTACAAGCGTACGTCATTATACGGATGCTCCCATAACCCCTGATGCCCTTAACACACTCCTGTACGCCGGAATGTGCGCGCCCAGCGCAAAAAACAAAAGGCCCTGGCACTTCCTTCTCCTGGAAGACCGGAACCTCCTCACCGAACTCTCCGCTGCCAATCCCAACGCCCGCATGCTGGCCGGAGCTGCCTGTGGAATCGTCGTCTGCGGCGACCATAATATAGAAGGAACTAACGATTTCCTCTGTGAAGCCTGTGCCGCCGCCACCCAGAACATTCTTCTCTGCGCCCACAGCCTGGCCCTTGGCGCAGTCTGGTGCGGAGTTCTCCCCCACTCCCCATGGCAAAAGCTGCTGACACAGACCCTAAACCTCCCACCCAAGGTATCCCCCATCATCGTCATAGCCCTTGGTCACCCTGCGCCCTCAGCCACCTCACCCGAAAAAGCCGCTCCCTGGGATCCAGCCAAACTCCACCGCGCCACCTGGTAATCCCCCCTCGCCATTTACTCCAGCAGCGTATACCCCATTAAGCTCTCATCAACCTCCTTCGCTGCTTCTCTCCCTTCCCGGATCGCCCAGACCACCAGCGACTGGCCTCTCCGCATATCTCCCGCGGTAAACACGTGCCGGGCGTTCGTCTTATACGTTCCGGCCTCAGTCTCCACATTGGTCCCTGCGTTCAGCTTCACGCCGAAGGCATCCGCCACATAGCTCTGACTCCCTAAAAATCCGGCGGCAATCAGTACCAGATCGGCTGTGACCTCCTTCTCGCTTCCGGCCACTGGTTCCATCGTGATCCGGCCCGTCTTTTCATCCTTTTTCGGCTCCAGTGACAGGAGCACGGCTTTCGCCACTCTGCCATTCTTATCCTTAACGAACTCCTTCACTGTCGCCTGGTACACTCTCGGATCGGTGCCAAACACGGCGATGGCCTCCTCCTGGCCGTAATCCGTCTTCGCAACACGGGGCCATTCCGGCCAGCTGTTGTCGGGCGTCCTCTTTTCCGGAAGCTTCGGCATCATTTCCAGCTGAAGAACCGATGCACAGCCATGGCGGATGGCGGTTCCCACACAGTCATTTCCCGTATCGCCGCCTCCGATGACGATCACGTGCTTTCCTTTGGCCGACAGGTACGACTGATCCTTTAAGTTGGAATTCAGCAGGCTCTTCGTGGTGGATTTAAGGAAATCCACTGCAAAATAAATTCCCTCCGAATCTCTTCCCGGCACCTGAATGTCGCGGGGATTGGATGCGCCGCAGGCCAGTATCACGCGGTCAAAATCCTTTAAGATGTCCTTTGCCTTGTGGTTCTTCCCCACATCGGCTCCCGTGACAAAAGAGATTCCTTCCTCTTTCATTACATCCACCTTGCGGTCGATCACCCATTTTTCCAGCTTCATATTGGGGATACCGTACATCAGCAGGCCTCCGACGCGGTCTTCCCGCTCGAATACCGTCACGCTGTGGCCCCGCTTATTTAACTGGTCTGCGGCCGCTAAACCGGCCGGGCCGGAGCCGATGACTGCCACCCGTTTCCCGGTTCTGATCTTCGGCGGGTTCGGGCCGGCAATCCCCGTCTCATACGCCCGCCGTATTATGGCTCCCTCATTTTCCTTGATGGCGACCGGAGTTCCGTTTAATCCGCAGGTACAGGCCGCCTCACATGGCGCGGGGCATACCCGGGAGGTGAACTCCGGAAAACTGTTGGTCTTTTTTAAGCGGTTATAGGCCTGATCCCATGTTCCCGTATAGACCAGATCGTTCCACTCCGGGATCAGATTGTTTAAGGGGCATCCGGAAACCATTCCCTTGATCATCATTCCCGACTGGCAGAACGGCACGCCGCAGTCCATACAGCGGGCCCCCTGGCATTTCTGTTCCTTTTCCGAGAGCGGAAGGTGGAATTCGTCATAATGCTTAATCCGGCTTTTGGGATCTGCCGCCCTTCCTGTCTCTCTGTCATACTCTAAAAATCCTGTTGGCTTTCCCATTCTTTTCCTCCTCTCGGCTCACTTCTTCGTATTCGCATAAAACGCTTCAATCTGTGCCTGTTCGCTGCTCAAGCCTTTCTCCTCCATCTGGACGATGGTGTTCATCATACGGCGGTAATCGTGAGGCATAATCTTCTTGAATTTCGGCAGATACTCACCAAAGTTGTCGAGAATCTCTTTTCCTCTTTCCGAATTGGTGTAAGCCACATGTTCCTTTATCATTTCCTTCAGCTCCAGAACATCGTATTTATTCGTCACTTCCTCAAAAGAAACCATCTCTTTATTCAGTCTCTTATACAAATCCCGTTTCTCATCCAGAACATAGGCGATTCCGCCGCTCATGCCCGCTGCAAAATTCTTTCCAGTCGGTCCCAGCAGGACGACACGGCCTCCGGTCATATACTCACATCCGTGGTCTCCCACGCCTTCCACCACTGCGGTAGCGCCGGAATTTCTCACACAGAACCGTTCACCGGCCACGCCGCAGATAAACGCCTTTCCACTGGTCGCCCCGTAAAGGGCCACATTGCCGATAATGATGTTTTCTTCGGCTTTAAAGGTCACGCCCTTCGGCGGATAGACCACCAGCTTTCCTCCGGACAAGCCCTTGCCGAAGTAATCATTGCTGTCTCCCACCAGCTCCAGCGTAAGCCCTTTCGGGATAAATGCGCCAAAGCTCTGGCCGCCGCTTCCCGTACAATTTACGGTATACGTATCCTCCGGAAGTCCCTCCGGGTACAGCCTCGTGATCTCGGATCCGAATATGGTTCCCAGCGCACGGTCCGTGTTGGAAACATCGATCTGAATGCTCTTCTTCTGCCCATTCACCAGTGCCGGTCTCAATTTCTTCAGCAGGATCTTTTCATCGATAGTCTTTCCCAGTTCGAAGTCGTAGACCGATTTGTGGTTATAGCCGGCCAGCTTTTTATCGGCATACGGATTGCCAAGAATGGCTGAGAGATCCACCTTATCCGCCCTTTTCGAAGAAATATGCTCCTTCTTTTTCAGCAGATCGGTACGTCCCACCAGTTCATCCACCGTGCGGACTCCAAGCTTCGCCATATACTCCCGCAGCTCCTGCGCAATGAAATACATGAAATTGACCACGTATTCCGGTTTCCCCTTAAAACGCTTCCGAAGCTCCGGATTCTGCGTCGCAATTCCCACCGGGCACGTATCCAGATTGCAGACCCGCATCATCACGCATCCCATGGTTACAAGGGGAGCCGTCGCAAATCCGAACTCCTCCGCCCCCAGCATACAGGCAATCGCCACATCACGGCCTGTCATCAGCTTGCCGTCAGTCTCCAGGATCACCTTGTCGCGGAGGCCGTTCATAATCAGGGTCTGGTGTGCTTCCGCCACCCCCAGTTCCCATGGAAGCCCTGCATTGTAAATGGAATTTCTCGGTGCCGCCCCCGTTCCGCCGTCAAAGGAGGAGATCAGGATCACCTGTGCTCCCGCCTTGGCGACGCCTGCCGCGACGGTGCCGACTCCAGCCTCAGATACCAGCTTCACCGAGATTCTGGCCTCCGTGTTGGAATTTTTCAAGTCGTAGATCAGCTGTGCCAGGTCCTCGATGGAGTAGATATCATGGTGAGGCGGCGGTGATATCAGGCCAACACCCGTTGTGGAATGCCGCGTCTTTGCCACCCACGGATATACCTTGCCTCCGGGAAGCTGGCCGCCCTCTCCGGGCTTCGCTCCCTGGGCCATCTTGATCTGTATCTCTTTGGCGCTCACCAGATAGCGCGAGGTAACGCCGAACCGCCCGGAGGCCACCTGCTTGATTGCGGAGCACCGGTTCAGCCCGTCGGCTCCTGGAGTCAGACGCTCCAGACTCTCTCCGCCCTCACCGCTGTTGGATTTGCCGTGAATCCGGTTCATGGCGACAGCCAGCGTCTCATGAGCTTCCCCGGAGATGGAGCCGTAGGACATGGCCCCGGTCTTAAACCGTTTCACAATGGATTCCACGCTTTCCACCTCGTCGATGGAAACCGCCTTCCGCTTCGTATAATCGAAGTCAATCAGGCTCCTTAAATTCACCATCTGGCCTTCTTCATTCAGCGCATGTGTATACTGCTTAAACGTCTCATAGCTTCCCGTTCTGGCCGCCTCCTGAAGCAGGTGGATGGTCAGCGGATTATAGAGATGTTCTTCCTGTCCAGCCCTGGCCTTGTGGCTTCCGACGCTCTCCAGCGTTAAATCCACATCGAGACCGAGGGGATCGAAGGCCATGGAGTGAAGCGTATCCACATCATTTGCAATATCGTCCAGCGTAATGCCTCCGATCCGGCTCACCGTATCGGTAAAATACTTTTCCACCACGCTCTTTGAAATGCCGATGGCCTCAAAGATCTGTGCTCCCTGGTACGACTGGATCGTGGAAATGCCCATCTTGGAGGCAATCTTAACGATTCCATGGAGCACCGCGCTGTTATAGTCTTCCACCGCTGCGTAATAGTCCTTATCAAGCATCCCGCTTTCGATCAGCGCCCGGATGGATTCCTGCGCCAGATATGGGTTGACCGCGCAGGCTCCATATCCCAGCAGCGCAGCGAAATGGTGTACCTCTCTGGGTTCTCCGCTCTCCAGGATCAGAGCCACTGAGGTGCGCTTCTTCGTCTTCACCAGATGCTGCTGCAGGGCAGATACCGCCAGAAGCGAAGGAATCGGCACATGGTTCTCGTCGATATCACGGTCGGAAAGAATGATGATATTCGCCCCGTCCCGGTGCGCCCGGTCCACCTCCAGAAACAGCCTGTCGATTGCCTTTTCCAGAGAAGTATTCTTATAATATGTGATCGGAATGACCTCCACCTGGAACCCGGGCCTCTTCATGTATTTGATCTTCATCAAGTCCGTACACGTTAAAATCGGATTGTTGACCTTTAAAATCTTGCAGTTCTCCGCTGTTTCCTCCAGAATATTTCCCTCTTCACCGACATACACGGCGGTAGAAGTCACGATCTCCTCTCTGATGGCGTCGATCGGCGGATTTGTCACCTGTGCAAACATCTGCTTAAAGTAATTAAACAATGGCTGATGCTTTCTGCTTAAGACCGCCAGCGGACTGTCGGCTCCCATAGCGGATACCGTCTCAGCCCCGTTTAAGGCCATGGGAAGAATCATCGTCTTGTATTCCTCATAGGTGTAGCCGTAGGCTTTCTGGAGCCTGGAACGCTGCTCCGCGCTCATGTCCGCGACCCCCTTATTGGGAATCGGTAAATCTTTCAGTTCGATTAAGTTGGAATCCAGCCATTCGCCGTAGGGCTGTCTCGACGCATACATTTCCTTTAGCTCACTGTCTGACACAAGGCAGCCCTTTACCGTGTCGATCAGGAGCATTTTCCCGGGACGGAGGCGCTCCTTTCTCACCACATGATTCTGCTCTGTGTCGATGGCTCCCACCTCGGAAGCCAGGATCATCTGATCGTCATCCGTGATGTAGTATCTGGAAGGCCGCAGCCCATTTCTGTCTAAAACCGCGCCGACGAGGTCGCCGTCGGAAAATACGATGGAGGCCGGACCGTCCCACGGTTCCATCATAGTCGCGTAGTAGCTGTAAAAATCCTTGATCTCCTGAGGCATGGATTTATCATGGGCCCATGGAGCCGGGATCGTCACCATGACGGCCAGAGGGAGTTCCATACCGCTCATCACCATAAATTCCAGGGCATTGTCCAGCATGGCCGAATCGGAGCCTTCCTGATTGATGATCGGGAGCACCTTGTGCATATCGTACTTAAAATACTTCGATTCCATGGTTTCTTCCCGTGCCATCATCTTATCCACATTGCCGCGGATGGTGTTGATCTCTCCGTTGTGGACGATAAGACGGTTGGGATGCGCCCTCATCCAGCTTGGATTCGTGTTGGTGCTGAACCGGGAGTGTACCACGGCGATGGCCGACTCGTAGTCCTTATCCTGTAAGTCAGGGAAAAATCTGCGCAGCTCCTTCACCAGAAACATTCCCTTGTATACAATCGTACGGCTGCTCAGCGATACCACGTATGTATTGTCGTTGCTCTGCTCAAATACGCGGCGTGACACGTAAAGCTTCCGGTCAAAATCCAGTCCCTTTTCCGTGTCGGCCGGCTTCTTCACGAAGCCCTGGGCGATACAGGGCATACAGTCCACCGCCCTCTCGCCGATCAGCTCCGGGTGCGTCTCCACATCTCTCCAGCCTAAAAATTCCAGACCCTCCTTCTTTACGATGATTTCAAACATCTTCTTCGCCTGGTTTCTGGCAAGCTCATCCTGGGGAAAGAAGAACATGCCGACTCCATATTCTCTCTCGCCTCCAATCTCGATACCGAGAGATTTCGTCACCTTCTTAAAGAATTTATGTGATATCTGGAGCATGATGCCGACTCCGTCGCCCGTCTTTCCCTCCGCGTCCTTACCGGCGCGGTGCTCCAGATTCTCGACGATATGAAGGGCCTGCTCCACCGTCTTATGGCTCTTTACGCCTTTCATGTTGGCAACTGCTCCGATTCCGCAATTGTCATGCTCAAACCTGGAATCATATAATTCCGGCGTTTTCCTTGCTGTGGGGGATTTTGAATTTTTAACCATAATTTCATTCCTTTCTGGCTGTACTCTTTTATCAGGGGTGCAAAGCGACAGCAGGTTTCCGTTGAAGCACAGAGCAGCGGAAGCGGTAAAAGACCAGGACTCCTTCCTTTTCCTATAAAATAAAAAAACACAGACCCGCGGCTTTCTATGCTCGTCGTCGGGCCTGTGTTCCATATTTTATGATACTGTCTTATTACCATGGCATCTCCGGCTTCTGCCAGCCTCTGCCTGTGCTTCAACTTTTTTTAGATAATACTACATCTGTTTCCATTTGTAAACCCCTTTTTTCACAGGAATTGTCAGTTTATTTGACAATTTATGTGTATGGGCCTTTTATTTTTCTAATTTTTGTTCTTAATCTTGTATTCACCTAACAATTCAGCGGTATTTTTGCATGAAATTGATCTTCATCCAGTATTTCTCAATTTTCTGAAATCACGTCGCCTTAAGCCAGGGTCACATCGTGATAAATCCGCTCGATCGTTTCCTCCAGGCTCATTTCCGCCGTCAATGCGTTTTCAGAAATATTTTTCAGGTAATCTTTCTCTCTCCACCAGTCACGCATGTCGTTTTCCCCAAATTCTTCCCTGTTGCTCTTCGTCTGATGGCGTAACAGGGTAACCTCAAAAGGCAGGTCATAGTAGTAGGCAAAAACCGCGTCTCCAAACAGCGTCTTTGCAGAATCGAACAACGGCTCATACCACTGGGAATTTAAGATTCCCTCCAGAATCGTTATCTCACAGTGATCCCGGCCATATTCCACGAGCTCCTGCATAAGCGGCAGAGCCAGCATATTCTTTTCGCCCTTTACATGAAGAATTTCCCGGCGGACCATATCCTGGGAAATAAGCATGCTGTGATCTCCAAACCTGCGCTGCAGCGCTCTGGCCACAGTCGTTTTTCCGCTTCCCGAATTGCCTCTGATTATGATTAATTTTGCCATGTATCTTCCCCTATCCCTCGTCAGAACTATAACATAAATTGGCGGAAAAGAATCGCTTCCTTTCCGCCAGCTTCTGCATATCATTCACTTATTGAAACTTGTCCATTACATCTCGCCGAGTCCGCTTTCGATCGCTTCGCTCATGCTCTTCATAGCCTCTTCTTCATCTTCACCGTCACAGATTAAGTTGATCTCTGTACCGCACTTGATGCCTGCTGCCATAACATTTAATACGCTCTTTGCAACAATTCTCTTCTCACCGCACTCGATGATGATGTCGCATTTAAACTTCATGGCTGTCTGGGAAAGAACTCCCGCTGGTCTTAAATGAAGTCCGGATGGGTTTACAACAGTAAGTGTTTTTGTTAACATAATATTTTCTCCTTTATCCTCTAATCTATATACTCCTTATCGTTAATTTTATTACAATTCCCATTAGGTGTCAAGTTGTTTCAGTCCACGTTTGCCATCTTTACTGAGCCTGGCCTGCCTCCTTAGAATAGACGCATCCGCAGTAATCCTGCCGGTATAGGCCGTACTCCTCCGACAGCTGCACAGACCGCTTATAGCCGTCTTTTTTCTTAAAATCGGATGGAAGATACGCCACGCGGTACTCCCTGGCCAGCTTCTCTCCGATCTCATTCAGTTTCTCTGCATTTTTTAAGGGGCTGATGGTAAGCGTCGTCGTGAAATAATCATAGCGGCCGGCAGATGCGACCTTGGCGGCTTCCCGGAGCCGTAAATCAAAACATTTGAAGCAGCGTTCTCCGCCCTCGGGAACCTTCTCGAGTCCTTTGGCAATCCGGAAGAATTCGTCCGGTTCGTAGGGGCCGGTACGAAAGAGCACGGGATGTGCAAGCTTCATCTCAGAGATCAGCTTCTCCTGCTCCTTCACCCGCTTCATATACTCCTGAAGCGGATAGATATTCGGGTTATAATAGTACAGCGTAATCTCAAAGTATTTTGATAAGTATTCCAGAACGTAGCTGCTGCAGGGAGCACAGCAGCTGTGAAGCAGCAGTCTCGGCACCTTCCCCTGTTTCTCAAAGTCTTCCAGTATGGTGTCCAGCTCTTTCTGATAATTTCTGTGGTTCATCCTCTTTTTCTCCTTCTCTGATTCACAGGCAAAGACCGATGCTCCGCTGAAGCGGAACCCGCCGCCGTCTAAAATCTCCGTATGTATTGCCGTCCTGCATCTACATTTGCAAAGCACAAAAAGGCGTGAGCACTCTCATGCCACGCCTCCTTTCTGCTTCTTACAAGAAGTCTCTGATTCGTTTGCTCCGCACCGGGTTTCTGAGCTTTCTGAGTGCTTTCGCCTCGATCTGCCGGATGCGTTCACGTGTTACATTAAATTCTTTACCCACTTCTTCCAGTGTGCGCGGATGTCCATCCTCAAGGCCGAAGCGCAGTACGATAACCTGACGCTCCCTCTCCTTTAAATCACCGAGCAATGCGTCGATATGCTCACGGAGCATTACGGACTCCACGTTTCCTTCCGGAGTCACCACATTGTTGTCAGCGACAAAATCGCCTAAGTTAGAGTCATCCTCTTCACCGATCGGGGTCTCCAAAGAAGCTGGTTCCCTGGCAATCTGCATGATCTCCATTACCTTGTCCTCAGACATGTCGAGCGCGTCTGCGAGCTCAGTGACGGAGGGCTCATAGCCCAGTTCCAGCGTCAGCTTTCTCTGCATTTTTGACATTTTATTGATGGTTTCGACCATATGCACCGGAACACGGATTGTCCTTGCCTGATCGGCAAGCGCCCTTGTTACGGACTGGCGAATCCACCACGTAGCATATGTACTTAACTTATAACCTTTTGTATAATCGAACTTCTCAACGCCCTTAATAAGACCTAAATTTCCTTCCTGAACAAGGTCTAAAAAGCTCATACCGCGGCCGGTATACCGTTTTGCGATGCTGACAACCAGTCTTAAGTTCGCTTCAATCAAGCGTTCCTTCGCATCTTCATCACCATCGGCTTTTCTCTTTGCAAGACGCAGTTCCTCGTCCGCGCTTAAAAGCGGAACGGTACCGATCTCTTTTAAATACATGCGGACAGGATCCTCTGTACCTATTCCCTCCAGCAAGTCAATGGCATCGAGGTCGATATCCTCCTCGTCCGCCCCTTTAATAAAGCTGTCATCCAGATCATCGTCGAGCAGCAGAGCATCATCTGACAGGAGCACATCATCAGCCAGTATCGAGTCGTCAATTACCGGGATCACGTCAACGCCGCGATTCTCCAGGTACGAATAGATCTGATCCATCTGCTCCGGGGTCAGTGATTCCCCCATAAAGAAGTTGTTAATCTCCGTTACGTCCAAAGCATTATGCTTTGATTTTCCCAGTTCCACGAGCTTCCCCAGCTTCTCTAAAAAATTATCTTTTTCCACTTAATAACGTCCTTTCGCTAAGAAGTATACATAAAAGTCCACACAACTTTTCATTATATACTACCGGATTACATATTTCAACATTTTTCTGCGTTAAATTGCAGATTTATTGTTTTTTGGAAGGATTTCTCATAATCCGGATCTGTTTTTGCAGATTTATGATCTGAGTCTCCATGCGTGTACCTCCGAATTCCCCATCCAGAACCCAGTCCACCGGTTCTTCCGGAATCACCGTGAGCGCCTTCGTCCTGAACTTATGAACGTACTCGTTAGGCTCTTCCTTCAAGAACATATAGTTGACAATGTTGCTTAGATCCAGAGGCGTTCTCGGCGTCCTGATTAAGAGCACCTCAAATTCTCCGTCATTTAAAGCCACATTCTGCGTGACCAGGCCCTTGAAGCCTCCCACGCTGATGGTATTCGTCACCATTCCAAAGATAAATTCCCCTTCCAGCGTAATCTCCTCGCTCTCCACACGCAGGCGGTAGGACTTGATGGAAGTCAGGCTCTTCACACTCTCCAGCATATAAGCCTGATGGCCCAGCATATTCTTCTTATCCTGGGGCGTTAAGTAGGACACTTCCGTAAATGCGCCAAAGGCCGCGATATAAACGAAATTCCTGTCCCCGCAGAAGCTTCCGATATCGACAGGATACGCTTCCCCCTCCACCGCCAAATGCGCCGCGGCGATCATGTTCTTCGGGATTTTTAAGCTGGAGGCAAAATCGTTGGTGGAACCGGCGGGAATATATCCCAGATCCGGAATCCGGTCCAGCAGCATCATACCGCTTATGGTCTCGTTCAAGGTCCCGTCGCCGCCGCTGCAGACGATTAAGTCAGCGTCATTGCCTCTTGCCGCGGCAACCTCCATGGCATCCTTAGGCCGCTGGGTCACATGAACCGAAACTTCATACCCGGCTTTCGTGAAGATATCCAGAATATCCATCAACCGGTTTCTGATCTGAGCCTTTCCGGAACGTGGATTAAAGATAAACAGCATTTTTCTCATTATTCTCACCTTATCATCATAGTATACGCCTTAAATGCACTTGGCAGTGAATATGTCTCCCTGATCTCTTCCGGAGTCACCCAGAGGTAGTCTCCGGCCGGTTTTTCCTGCAGTTCCACGGCAAATCCCCTCATACGCCACTCCACATGGCTGAAGATATGCTTCGCCTCCGGAAGCCGGCGGACCGCTGCCAGCGGAACACGGTACATCTGCGCAAGCACCTCATCTTCCAGCCATCCTTCCACGCCCGGAAGCTCATAGAGGGAGGCCAGAAGGCCGCTGCTATCCCGTTTGCGGATCGCCGTGCGCCCCTCCCACTCCAGAATAAGGACCGTCTTCTCCTCGATCCTTCTGGATTTTTTCGGTGTTTTTACAGGAATCTCCTTTGTAAGACCGTCACGCCTTGCCACGCACACAGAAGCCATGGGACATTCCCCGCAAAGCGGCTCCCCGTTGGGGACACAGACGATGGCCCCAATCTCAATGAGCGCCTGATTATAGCTTCCGGCCCCCTCCTGGGGCATGACGCCGAGAAGCAGCTCCTCCATCTGTTTTTTGACCGACTGCTTCAAAATGTCTTCTCTGCTCCCCGTCACACGGGATATCACCCGTAAAACGTTGCCATCCACGGCGGGAACGGGAATTCCATAAGCAATGGAGGCGATAGCGCCTGCCGTATAGGATCCAATCCCCGGAAGTGTCTTAAGATCTTCCCAGGAAGCCGGAATGACTCCTCCGTACTGCTCCATAACGACACCCGCCGCTTTTTTTAAATTTCTGGCCCGATTGTAATAGCCCAGCCCTTCCCACAGCTTAAAGAGCCTGTCCTCTGGCACTGCCGCCAGCGCCGCCGTATCGGGAAGCGCCGCCATAAACCGCTCAAAATACGGCTTCACAGCCTCTACTCTCGTCTGCTGCAGCATAATCTCAGAAATCCATACGCGGTATGGCTCAGGATTTTCCCGCCACGGAAGAACTCTCGCATGGTTCTTGTACCAGGAAAGCAACGGCTTCTCCATGGCCTTCAGCCGCTCTTCCTTCGAAAACTCGTCCTTCTTCGGCTCCAGCGTCTGCAGTTGATCGTAAAAAGAATAATTATTCATACTTATACATATCCATAAATTCCCCGGACAGATACCTCTCCGGAGACCACACGGACCACCTTTCCATCGGCCTTCTCAACGATCAGCTCGCCTTTCTCATCAATGCCCAGCGCTTTGCCCGTATAGGCGCCCGCGGGATCCAGGACCTTCACTTCCCTGCCGAGATTTGCCATATGTTCATTATATACATCCATGAGGCCGGCTAAACTGCCGCATGACTTAAACTTTTCATAGTATCCCTCGTATGCCTTCATCACAGCGGCAATCAGCCTGCTGCGCCGCACCGGGCCTCCGGTCAGGATACGCAGGGAGGTGGCTGCCTCCCCCACTTCCTCCGGGAACTCGGTCATATTGGCATTGATGCCGATTCCGGTAACCACGTAGTGGATTCCTTCCAGCTCGGCACTCATCTCTGTCAAAATACCGCAGAGCTTCTTTCCTTCCGCCACGATATCATTGGGCCATTTGATGACCGTTTCAAGCCCGGTCGTCTCCTTAATGCCGTCATAGACGGCGAGAGCCGCCACCAGCGTCAGCATGGAGGCCGATGACGGAAGGATGTCCGGCCTTAAGATCAGGCTCATGAAAATGCCCGTCCCGGAAGGAGATACCCACATCCGGCCCCGCCGGCCCCGCCCTGCGTTCTGAAAGTCCGTGACCACCAGGGTCCCGTCCGGGGCGCCTTCCTCCGCCAGCTTTCTGGCGCGAATATTGGTGGAATCAGTCTCCTCATAGTATACGATCTTCTTGATAAATCCGCCTTCCATGCTGCTCATAAGCTCGGCTTCCGTGATCACATCATCGCTGCTTAAGAGACGGTACCCCTTATTGCGTACCGCCTCGATCTGAAATCCTTCTTCCTTCAGCTGGCCGATGGCCTTCCACACGGCCGTCCGTGACACGCCGAACCGGTCGCACAGCTCCTGTCCGGATACGAATCCGGCCTCTTCTTTTATAGCTTTCAAAATCTCTGTCTTCACCGCTCTCACCCCCACCAGATGCTGACCGCACTGATCACAGCGAGGGCAAGCAGCACAATTCCAAACAGGAGAACCAGAATCCCCGAGGCCTTTTTCTTCTTTTCGCGGCCGCTCATGCGGATCTTAAAGACCGCATTCATGATATTGAGCGATGCCGCCAGGAGAAAAATGACCGGAAACAGCAGCATATGGTCCTCCGGGTTCAAAAATGAGATGACCGCCAGCGCGACGATCAGGATTCCTATGATAATATGGGCCGCATCCAGCATCATGGACAAGTTTCTCGGGTTTCTGCTTCGTTCCTGTATATACATGTTCTATTCTCCTAACGTCGCCACCATCACAGCCTTGATGGTGTGCATTCTGTTCTCTGCTTCGTCAAAGACCACGGAGGCCTCTGAGTCGAACACATCTTCCGTCACCTCGTTGCCCTTTACGGCCGGGAGGCAGTGCATGAAGATGGTGGTATCCTTTTCCGTCTTCTCCATCAGCGCAGCGTTCACCTGGTAAGGCTTTAAAAGCGCCACACGCTCGGCCGCCTTATCTTCCTCGCCCATGGAGCACCATACGTCGGTATAGATCGTATCCGCGCCCTTTACATCATCCACGTTCTCGGTCAGAGTGACGGTACTTCCGCTTTCCTTCGCATAGCCCTGGCACAGCGTGACCAGCTCGTCCTTCGGCCATAAGCACTTCGGTGCCAGAATCGTAAAGTTGACGCCCATCTTGCTCATACCGATCATCAGGCTGTTGGCCATATTATTGCGTCCATCGCCTGCATAGACAAAGCTCAGCCCTTTTAAGCAGCCAAAATGTTCCTTCATGGTAAGTAAGTCCGCCAGAATCTGGGTCGGGTGGTAATCGTCCGTCAGACCGTTCCACACCGGCACACCAGCGTATTTTGCCAGATCTTCCACTGTTTTATGTTTAAATCCACGGAATTCGATTCCGTCAAAGATTCTGCCCAGCACGCGGGCCGTGTCCTCGACACTCTCCTTGTGTCCCAGCTGAATGTCATCCTTGCCTAAGTACTCGGGATGAGCCCCTTCATCCACCGCGGCCACGACGAAAGAACACCTGGTACGCGTGGATGGTTTTTCAAATATAAGGGCGATATTCTTCCCTTTCAGAGAACTTCCGGTCTCGCCTTTTTTCTTCTTAGCCTTTAAATCCGCGGCAAGATCCAGCAGATATCCGATTTCCTCCGGTGTATAGTCCTTTAATGTAATAAAACTTCTTCCTTTTAAATTCATAATGCTTCCTCCACTTCTCTTTTTGTATTTTTATACACCATTATAGTATATTATGCATAAACATGCAATCTTTTTTTCTGTCATTCGACATTTGGTGTACGAAGCGCCCTTTTCTTCCTATTACATTACTATAATGGAATCCGGCTGTCAAGAGAGTGCAGCTTCATCATTATTTTTCCGATCAGGCGGTCCACCGTATAAATCTGAAAACGGTTGATCTTCAGCCGCTTCGCCAAATCCTCCAGAATCGCGATATATAAATCCCTGTAGTTCCAGTCGTCTTTCAGTTTAAACTCCACAGCCATCCTTGGAAACAGGGTCTCCGTAAACATCCGGTAACCATTCAGGCTCTCCCGGGTCTCCTGATCCAGATCTTCTTCGACATAAATCTTTAAAAGTTCCAGTTCCGACATCATCTTATCAAAGTAGTACGGCTCGGAACCTGGTGCATCAATATAATATATACGCCCGGCAAGTCCATATAAGAACCTTTTCGCGTCATAATACCCCAAAGTCATGTTTTTTCTGCTCTGTTTCTTGTCGAATTCCAGAATTCCGCCCAGATCCTGGCGGGGAGCGATGTGATACACGTTGGCTCCATCCGGGATCTTTGTCACCTTTTCGCTGTCAAAGCCCCAGCCATAGATGCGGATCACGATGATATCCTCATAGCCCTTATCCAGCAAAACGCCCAGGGGAACGTTATTGAAGCCGCCGCCGTCCCGGTACCGCTTACCTCCCAGCTTTTCGTTCTTAAACGCCAGAAAATAGGCGCTGGCCAGCAGCATATCCTTCACCGATCCCTCTTCACCGCTCTTGACATCCACTGCCAGCTCCTTGTGCTCCGACACGGAATACGTCACAGCAAAGAGTTCCCGATCTGACTCCCTGATGCGGGATTCATCTCCCACCACCTCGGCAATCAGATTCTTTAAGGGCGTCACATCGAAGCCGCCATCCTTGATGAACTGGAACCCGCTGTTTAGAATCTCCTGCATGTTAAGCGCCTTGAAATCCTTCTTTTTCAGCGCCTTTATGGTCTCGTCACTGACATCCATCACCCGGGAATATTCGATGTTCTTCCAGATATCTTCTGCTTTCTCCAAATCGTCCATGCAGATCAGCGCGCCGTTCAGTGAACCGACCGAAGCGCCTGCGATGCCCTTAATTCGGACGCCCGCCTCCCGAAGCGCCTTCCACGCCCCGATCTGGTAGGCTCCCTTGGCACCTCCGCCCTCTAAAACGATACCGTATTCCTTTGTCAAATCCAGTTTGAGTTCCATACACGCCTCCTGCCTGCAATCGCCAGATCAAATGCCGCGCCGGATCGCGGCTGCTTCACTTATTTGAATGAGAAAAACGCAGCATGAGAGCTTATGCCCCCTGCTGCGAATTCTCTAATTACCTTTCACATTCCTATTTAGGATCCTTCGGGATCTCAGTGATGGAGGATACAAGGCCCGCCAGCCCCTGAATCTCGGATGGAATAATAATCTTTGTTGCTTTGCCGTCGGCTACTGCCTTAAGAGCCTCTAAGCTCTTGATCGTCAGAACCGCCTGATCGGCTCCCGCTTCCCGGATCATGCGGATACCGTCTGCATTCGCCTGCTGAACCTTTAAGATAGCCTCAGCCTGACCTTCTGCCTCGCGGATTCTCTTTTCCTTCTCGGCCTCTGCATGAAGGATCGCCGCCTGTTTCTCAGCCTCCGCATCGAGAATCGCGGATTCCTTCTTACCTTCTGCAACCAGAATGGTGGATTTCTTCTCACCTTCCGCACGAAGGATTGACTCACGGCGCTCACGCTCTGCCTTCATCTGCTTCTCCATGGCATCCTGAATCGCTGCCGGAGGCATAATGTTCTTAAGCTCTACACGGTTGACCTTGATGCCCCATGGGTCGGTGGCAATGTCGAGAGATTCTCTCATCTTCGCGTTGATCGTCTCTCTGGAGGTCAGTGTCTGGTCGAGTTCCAGATCACCGATGATGTTACGGAGAGTGGTTGCCGTTAAGTTCTCAATCGCCATCAGCGGATTCTCAACCCCGTATGCGTAAAGCTTCGGGTCTGTAATCTGGAAGAAGACAACCGTATCGATTCTCATGGTAACGTTATCCTTTGTGATAACCGGCTGCGGCGGGAAATCTGCCACCTGCTCTTTTAAGTTCACACGTTTGGCCACACGGTCAAGAATCGGCATCTTGATATGAACACCGACTGACCAGGTTCCCAGATAGGCTCCCAGACGTTCTACAACCAGCGCCTGCGCCTGCGGTACAATCTTAATACATGATGCCAGTATTGCCAGAATGATTATTAATACTATAATGACTGCAAAAAAACCTATTGCTCCATTCATACTACGCTTCCTCCTGAGTCTCGCTTACAATTAGTTTTACGCCTCTGATGTCTTTTACTTCCACGAGTGTGCCGGCCGGATAAATCTTTCCGTCGTCTTCGGCTCTCGCCGTCCATTCCTGTCCGTTCAGTACCGCCGCACCGGTTCCCTCGGTGTTATTCACCTCGGAGGTAACCTTCGCGTGCTTTCCAATCAGACTTTCCGAGTTGGTTTTCACGGTGTTATGATTCACGTACTTTAAGGCAAACGGCCTCGTAAAGAACAACAGTATAAATGATACGATTACAAATGCAGCAAGCTGAACCTGTACGCTGACACCCAAAAGTGCCAGTACAAATGCAACGAGTGCGCCCCCTGCGAACCAAATGGTCGTCAGGGCCATAGTTGCGGCTTCAATCCCAAGTAATACTACAAAGGCTATGAGCCAGTAGATAGCTGCCATCTTATCAATCCCCTTCCTGAGCCAGTAATAGGCAAAGCTGCCAAGCATATCTTTCATTTGCACTAATCATACTATATTTTCAGACATTTCTCAACATTTACCGTCTAAAAATGCCTTACAATTTTCTGACGGGCCGCATTTTCTAATTTCTTCGCTGCCTTGCCGCCTCAAACATGAGCACGGAGGCCGCTACTGCCGCGTTAAGGGATTCCACTTTTCCCATCATGGGAATCTTGACATACGTGTCTGCCATAGCCGCTGTCTCGTCGCTTAAACCGTTGGCTTCATTGCCAATTAAAAACCCTGTATCAACAGTATAATCTTCTTTCTCATAATTATTCCTGCCTGATAAATGGGCGGCGTAAAGGCGGACACCGCGTTTTTTTATTTTGACCAGCGTCTCCGGTAAACCGGCGGTATAGACAAAGGGCACACGGCACACGGACCCCATGGTGGAACGGATTACTTTGGGATTATAGATGTCGGCTGTGGTGTCGTTCATGACCACCCCGGTAATGCCCGCTCCCTCTCCGGCGCGCAGGATGGTTCCTAAATTCCCCGGATCCTGAATGGTGTCGAGAATCATAAGGAGCGCCGGACCCGGCCGGTCTAAAATATCATCGATCGTGTATGCATACTGCTTTACCAGGGCCAGGACACCCTGAGGCGTGGCCGTATCGGACATGGTCTTAAACACATCGTCCGCCACCTCCTCATAATTCATAGAACCGATCACCTTCCGGCCCTCCGGATTCTTTAAGAAGCTTTCCGACACGAACAGGCTGTCGATCCGATCCCTGGGAATCTCTTTGAACATGCGGAGGCCTTCCGCCACAAACAGTCCGGACTCTTTCCTCGCCTTCGCCTTCTTCGTCAGATTCATGATCTGTTTTACTTTTCCGTTGGCGCTGCTGGTAATCATGACAGTCCCTCCAGTTCTTCCAGCCACAGTCGGCTGCTGGCATCGCTGGGCATACGTAAGTCTCCCCGCGGCGAAACCGCGACGGAGCCCACCTTCGGGCCATCCGGCAGGCAGGAACGTTTAAACTGCTGGCTGAAGAATCTCCGGTAAAATACTTTCAGCCACTTTAAGATCGTTTCGCCGTTATACTCTCCGCCAAAGGCCGCCTTCGCCAGACGGTACACCTTGGCCGGACGGTAACCGTACCGCAGAATCTGATACAGGAAGAAATCGTGAAGCTCATAGGGTCCTACCAGATCTTCCGTCTTCTGGGCGATCTCGCCCTCCTTCGGCGGCAGAAGCTCCGGGCTCACCGGTGTATCCAGCACGTCTAAAAGGACCGTTTTCAATTCTTCTTCCCCACACGTGTCGGCATAATAGCGCACCAGATGGCGCACCAGCGTCTTCGGTACCGACGCATTGACCCCGTACATGGACATGTGGTCGCCGTTGTAGGTGGCCCATCCGAGCGCCAGCTCCGACATATCGCCGGTGCCGACCACCATGCCGTTTAACCGGTTCGCCAGATCCATGAGAATCTGGGTCCGCTCCCGGGCCTGGGCATTTTCATAGGTTACATTATGGTTGTCGATGTCATGACCGATGTCACGAAAATGAATCGTAACCGCTTCCTTTATGTCGATTTCTGTCAGCTCGGCTCCCAGCTTCTTCGTCATCAGGCAGGCGTTCTGATACGTTCTGTCCGTGGTTCCGAAGCACGGCATGGTCACAGCATGAATCTGATTTCTCGGGATTTTCAGCATGTCAAAGGCGCGCACCGTCACCAGCAGAGCCAGCGTGGAATCGAGGCCGCCGGAAATGCCGAGAACCGCATGGCTGCATCCGGTATGGGAGAGGCGCTTCTTTAAGCCCATGGCCTGAATGGACAAAATCTCCTCGCAGCGTCTGTTTCTCTGCCCTTCATCCGTCGGAACAAACGGCATCGGATCGATGGGGCGTTCCAGGTCATACTCCTCTTCCTTTATATGAAATCCAACGGTAAAATATGCGCTGTCATCACGAACCGGATACGTGGAAAGGCGTCTTCTCTCATTGTTCAGACGTTCCAGATCCAGATCCGCGAATATCGTATCGTTTGCAAACCGTTTCGACTCCGCCAGGCATGTTCCGTTTTCAGTAATTAAATTCTGTCCTCCGAACACCAGGTCCTGGGTGGACTCGCCGTCTCCCGCATTGGCATAGACATAGCCGCAGACGAGGCTGGCGGAATGGCCGGTGATCAGGCTTCTGCGGTAGATATCCTTTCCTGTGGTCTCGTCGCTGGCTGAACAGTTGACGATCACGGTCGCTCCTGCCGCCGTATGGCGAATCGAAGGCGGACACGGTACCCAGGCATCCTCGCAGATTTCCGCGGCTACGATCAATCCCGGCATCTCCTCACAGGCAAACAGGATATTCGTCCCCATGGGGAAACGCTGTCCCTCCCAGCTTACCATCACCGGAATCTCATTGCCCGGCTCGAAATAACGGCGCTCGTAGAATTCCGCATAATTAGGAAGATTCGTCTTCGGCACCACGCCCAGGATTCTGCCGTTCTGAACCGCCACGGCTGCATTATAGAGCTTTCCGCCCCTCTCCCACGGCATTCCGATGAACGCCAGTAAGTCGGAGCCTTCCGTCTCCTTTAAAATCTCTTTCAGTTCTCTTCTCGCACCAGACAGCAACGCGTCCTGACCGAATAAGTCTCCGCATGTATATGCGGTAAGCGACAGCTCCGGGAATACCATGAGCTTCGCCTTTCTCTCTATACCCGCCCTGATAAGAGCGCAGATTTCTGTCCTGTTAAACTGAGGATCAGCCACTTTTACATCCGGAGTCGCTGCTGCCACCCGGATAAATCCGTGTTTCATATCGTCTATTCTCCTTTCGGAATCCATTTAGCCTTTGCGCTGTAGACGCAGTCCATCAGCATCGTCGTCATCCAGGTGATTGGATAGCACCACATGACAGCCTCAAAACTCGGAAAAAATGGAACCAGTAAATTAATATATATCATGCGCAGGATACACATGTTTCCAACGCCGATCAACATGGTAATCATGGTTCTTCCGCTTCCCCGGATACTTCCCATCAGGATATTGTGGATCGCAATGGACCAGTAAAACGGAAGCAGGATGGCCATGGTAGTATGCCCGAAGGAGATAACCGCCTCATCCGGTGAGAAGATGCGGAGAATCTTGTCCGCATTTAAATAAAGGATGACCGAGATAAAGGCCGTATAAATCAGGCTGATGGCAATTCCCTGAAACATCCCATCCTTGACACGTTTTGCCTTTTTCGCGCCGATATTCTGGCCTGTGAAGGTGGTCGAAGCCATGCAGAAGCTCTGTAGCGGCAGCATGGCGAAGCCATCCACCTTGCTGTAGGCGCCGTAGCCCGCCATGGCGGCCGCTCCGAAGCCATTGATGTTCGCCTGGACGATAACATTGGACAGGGATATGATGCTCTGCTGAATTCCGCTCGGTATGCCCAGCTTTAAAATCCGCTTCATCATGCGCCGGTCGATCCTGATCTCGGAAGGAACCAGACGGTAGCTGTCCTCCGTTTTCATCAGCGTCCGCACCGTAAGCACAGAAGAAACCGCCTGCGCGATCACGGTGGCATAACCGACTCCGGCCGTCCCCATATGGAATACTACCACAAAAACCATGTCCAGAATGATGTTTACCACAGAGGATACACAGAGATAATAGAGAGGCCGCCTGGAGTCTCCCACCGCCCTCAGAACTCCGGCGCCCATGTTGTATACCAGATTGAACAGGGAACCGCAGAAGAAGATGCGCAGGTAGGCGACAGAATTGGGCATAACCTCTTCGGGCGTGCCCATCCATTTCAGGATCAGCGGGGACAGAAGCACGCCCAGCACGATCAGCAGCGTGCCGCCGATCAGACTCAGCGCCATGCAGGTATGCACCGCCCAGTGTAGCTTCTGATCGTCCTTCGCCCCGTAATATTGGGAGATAATCACTCCCGCGCCGGTGGCGATTCCCATAAACATGCCGATGATCAGATTGATCAGGGAGTTGCTGGAACCAACCGCAGCCAGTGCCTCGCTGCCGATGAAGTTTCCAACCACGATGGAATCCACGGTATTATACAGCTGCTGAAAAAGATTGCCTACCAAAAGCGGCATGGAAAACGCCAAAAGCTGCTTCCAGATTACGCCTTCCGTCATGATCACCTGTTTTGTCTTCTGTTTCTGTCCCACCCCTACGACCTCCCCAAAACCTTTCTGTCAATTTTTTTCAATGAAAATAGTATACACCCAAACATACAATCTAACAAGTCCCAGAGCGTGTTTGAAAACTGCGCTGACATTCATCCGTATATTTTCTTCATTTCTGCAGATAATATTACCGATAAAATGATTAAGGAGGTATCCATCTATGTTAGTAAACGGAAAAAACGAATGTATCCAGTGTACCATCAACAACTGCACCCACCATGCAAAGAGTGAGAACTACTGTACTCTTGAGACCATCAAGGTAGGAACTCATGAGGCGAACCCGACCATGAAGGAATGTACAGACTGCGAGTCTTTTGTAAACAAGGCTTAAATATCTGCGCATAAATGAAGAAAATACGCGAAGCCATTCCCCGGCTTCGCGTATTTTTTTGGCTATAGTGGTTTTGTGTGGGAGGTACGCGGAATTTTGCGTGGGGTATCAAGGAAACGGAAGCGGAGGTGACAGGGAGGGAACCGCTCAGGGATTCCGAGGGGGTGGGACTAAGGGAAAACAGCCCCCTCCGCAGGGGTCCCGGGCAATTCGACCGAACGCCTGATGCGTTCGCTCTCAGTGCCCGCAAAATCGCGTCCTGAAAACGCGATTTCGCCCCTGCTCCGGGGACTGTTTTCCCTAAGTCCCACCGACCTCTGCATCATTCGCTATTCCCTCCCTGTCACCCCCGCTTCCGTTTCCGGCCAGGCTGTGAAAAAGTCCGCTGGGTACTGGCTACACAAGGGAAGAGAGAGAGCTGGCTCTGTTTTATGGAACTGGCTATAAAAGCAGGCGGTAAGAGGCCGTCAGCGCCCCCGGCTCTGTCTGGCAACAGACCGGATTAAACACTGACTGCAAATAAGACTGCAATGCGTTTGATCCCTGAAATTTCACAAAACATCAGAGGCCAACACAGTTTATACATACAGAAGGAAACATTATGATATGCGAGATCATGTATATGCCTTGGCTCTGGCAGGGACTGGGGAATCAATCCTGTTTACAATGACACTCCTGTCCATCAGTAAGAACCTGTGGTTTCTCGCAAAAGATGAGGATAACGTATAACGATAAAAGAAAAATTTAAACAGGCGGCCGACAAAACCTGCAAAAAATATTACGAAACGCCGCCTTAAGATAAAACTGTCGTTTATTGACCAAGATATAATCCCAGATTCTTTCCACCTGTTTTTATGGCCGGTTCAATGATGTCTTTCCACCCCTTATGGAGCCAAGACACAGCGGACTTTTTTCACAGCCTGGCCGGAAAAGGGAGAGCGGGCGGCAGGGAGGGAAAGGTGAATGATGGAGAGGTCGGTGGGACTTAGGGTGAACAGCCGCCGGAGCAGGGGCAAAATCGCGTTTTCAGGACGCGATTTTGCGGGCACTGAGAGCGAACGCATCAGGCGTTCGGTCGAATTGCCCGGGACCCCTGCGGAGGGGGCTGTTCGCCCTTAGTCCCACCCCCTCGGAATCCCTGAACCTTTCCCTCCCTGCCGCCTGCTCTCCCTTTTCCTCGATCCCCCATGCAAAAGTCCGCGTATCTACCACCACAAAACCACTATTTTACTTAATCAACCGTTACCACACGTAAGATATTGGTGTGTGCCGCAGGCTCATGCTTGTTCGTCGGGCTTACCACTCCGGCCGTTACAACGACAAGATCGTCTTCCTTCACGATGTTCTTGGCCTTTAACAGCTCGATGGAGGAATAGATCAGAACGTCGGTGGACTCCGCACGCTTTGCATGGAACGGCTTTACGCCCCAGTAGAGCTGCATCTGACGCACAGCGGAAGCGCTCGGTGACAGGCCGATTACCAGGGACTCCGGTCTCCATTTGGAAAGCATTCTCGTCGTAAATCCGGTGATGCTCGGCGCAACGATGGCTTTCGCGTTTAAGTCGTGGGCGGTTCCCACGGATGAAGAACAGACGGCGTTGGAGATGTTATGCACATTGGCAGCGGATACACGGCGTTTCCGGTACGCGGAGTAATCGAGATGCTTCTCTGTCTCCTCCACGATGGATGCCATCATCGACAGCGCTTCCACCGGATACTTGCCCATAGCAGTTTCACCGGACAGCATCACCGCATCGGTTCCGTCATATACGGCGTTGGCCACGTCGGTAACCTCGGCTCTCGTCGGGCGCGGATTGCGGATCATGGAATCCAGCATCTGAGTCGCAGTGATAACCGGTTTGCAGGCTACGTTGCATTTTTCAATAATCATCTTCTGGATATACGGTACTTCCTGAGCCGGGATCTCCACGCCCATGTCGCCGCGGGCTACCATGATTCCGTCGCTGGCCTCGATGATCGCGTCCAGGTTCTCAATGCCTTCCGCGTTCTCGATCTTAGCGATTACAGCCATGTTGGAGCCATGCTCGGAAAGGATTTCCTTAATCTCAAGAATCGCCGCAGCGGTTCTCACAAATGACGCAGCGATAAAATCAAAGCCCTGCTCGATACCGAATAAGATATCGGCTTTATCCTTCTCTGTCAGCGCCGGAAGCTTGACCTTTACGTTCGGCACGTTCACGCCCTTCTTCTCGCCCAGCTCACCGCCGTTTACAACGCTGCAGACAATGCTGTTTCCATTCACTTCCACAACATCCAGTTCGATCAGGCCGTCGTCGATCAGAATCTTGTTGCCTGCCTTCACATCCTCGTGCAGATGCTCATAGGTGATGTGGCCCATCGTCTCGTCGCCGATGATATCGTCGGTTGTGAGCGTATACGTCTGGCCTTCCACCAGGGTAACCTTCTTTCCGTCCTTTAAAACGCCGGTACGGATCTCCGGTCCCTTTGTATCTAAAAGAGCGGCGATCGGTAAATCCAGCTCCTCTCTGACACTCTTTAACATATCGAGACGCGTTTTCTGCTCCTCGTAATCTCCATGGGAAAAATTAAATCTTGCAACATCCATGCCGTTCTCGGCAAGTGCCTTCATTAAATTGCGGTCATTCGTGTTCGGACCCATGGTGCAGATAATTTTAGTTCTCTTCATTGATTTCCTCCAAGCTGGTTATTTCGTGGTTTTCCGGGCTTCGTCTTCCTCCCGGGTAACGTGTTTATGTGTATATAAATGCTCGGAACAGTACTCATAACTGCCTTCGCATTTGGAGCAATAGCGGAATTCCAAGTTCGGATCATCCTTCTCCGTCCTGCCGCAGACCGCGCATTTGTGATGGGTGCTTCCCTGGGGCATGATCTTCGACTGCCTCTGGAAATCCCGTTTGCGCTTGATCTCTTTCGGATTCACCCGGTTAAAGTTCCTCGTCATAAAGAAGAACAGGATGAAGTTTAACAGAGACAACACGATGGTGACGCGAACACTCGTTCCCCCTTTGACAAAGCCGTACAGGAAGTAGATACCATTAAACAGAGCCAGCCATTTCGCTTTGATCGGAATAACGAAAAACAGCAGAAATTCCAGATCGGGAAATGTTGCAGCAAAGGCAAAAAACAGGGAAAAGTTTAAGAATTCGGTTGTCAGATACACCGGCGTGCCAAAGAACACATACAGAATCAGCGACGCCGCCACATGGCCGATAATTCCCATGAAGAAATACACATTAAACCGGAATGCCCCCCATACACGTTCCAGCGTATTTCCTACCATATAGTATAAATACATGGAAATCAGGCTTCCAAAGATACCGCCTCCCGGCGGGTAAATCATAAATGTCACGATTCTCCAGATCTGACCGTGCAGAATCGCCTGCGCGTCCAGCGATAAAAACCGCCAGTAAAATCCCGGGGCGAACATCTCCATTAAGAGTCCGACGCCGTACATCAGGATAATATAATACATCAGGTTCGGAATCGCATACCGTTTAAACTTGCGTTCCAGATTGTAAAAAAATTTCATTCTTCCATCCTTCTCACATACATTGATAACAGATCAGAACAGATCTTTTTTTGAAAAGATCCAGGCTACGATCAGCGTCAGCACCAGCGTAAATCCCAGGACAATCAAAAATCCGTAAGGGCTGTCTGCAAACGGCATTCCACTTGAATTCACGTTCATTCCGTAGAAGCTGGCCACCATGGTCGGTATGGACATGACGATGGTGATGGTCGCCAGAAACTTCATGACGATATTTAAGTTATTGGAAATAACGGAGGCAAATGCATCCATGGTGCCGCTCAAAATTCCGCTGTAAATGTTGGCCATCTCGATGGCCTGCTTGTTCTCGATGATAACGTCCTCCAGAAGGTCCGTGTCCTCCGGATACTTCTTGATTTTCTCGTTTCTCATCAGCTTTTCCAGTACGACTTCGTTGGACCGTAAGGAGGTCGTGAAGTATACAAGGCTCTTCTCCAGCTCCAGGAGCTCGATGAGTTCCCGGTTCTTCGTGGACTTGTGAAGCTTTTCCTCGATAACGCCGCTCTTCTTGTCGATGATTCTCAGATACTGAAGGAAAAGCGATGCGTTTTTATAAAGCACCTGCAGAATGAACCTGGTCTTCATATACGTGTGGAAATCCCTCACACGGCCGTCCATAAACGCCCCCAGTACCGGTGTCTCTTCCAGGCAGACCGTGATGATGACCTCTTCCGTCGTGATGATGCCCATAGGGATCGTCACATACCAGTCCTTGTCGTTTCGTTCCTCGATACTCGGGATATCCACCAGGATTAAGGTGTAATTATCCTCGGTTTCAATACGGGAACGCTCTTCTTCATCCAGAGGCGCCCTTAAATCATCGGGATCAATCCCGTAAGTGTTGGCAATCTCCAGAATCTCCGTTGCCGTAGGGTTTGTAAGCGCGATCCAGGATCCTGGTGACAGCTCATCCTTCTGGTGAATCAGACCGTTCTCTGTTTTAAAAATGCGAATCATGAGATACTTCCCCCTTTACTTGGCATACTTAGACTTATACATTATAGAGTCCCATACCTTTTTTGTCAAACGAACTTTAAACAGATTTGGCGATCTTACACAAATTTTACTATTTTTTAACACTTTTTAACACGGCACGGCGATTGTATTATTTCTTATTTTATGGTAAACTGGGTGCGGTGAGCCCGACAACTTACTTATACACGAAGGAGGCAGGGGAGTATCCCCGCGCATATGACTACATATAACACGTTAGGAATCGATATCGGTTCTACCACCGTTAAGATTGCAATATTAGACGGTGATCATCACATATTGTTCGCTGATTACGAACGGCATTTTGCCAATATACAGGAAACGCTGGCGAGCCTCTTGAAAAAAGCCTACGACTTGCTCGGTCCCATGGACTTACGGCCTGCCATTACCGGCTCCGGCGGACTCACGCTGTCGAAGCATCTGGAGATTCCATTTATTCAGGAAGTCGTTGCGGTAGCCGCTTCTCTTACTGATTATGCCCCACAGACCGATGTTGCAATCGAACTTGGCGGAGAAGATGCAAAAATCATCTATTTTACCGGAGGCATCGACCAGCGTATGAACGGTATCTGCGCAGGCGGCACCGGTTCTTTTATTGACCAGATGGCTGCGCTCTTACAGACAGACGCGGCCGGACTCAATGAATATGCGGCGGATTACAAAGCGATCTACCCGATTGCGGCCCGCTGCGGCGTTTTCGCTAAATCTGATATCCAGCCTCTCATCAACGAGGGCGCTACGAGAGAAGACCTGGCGGCATCCATCTTTCAGGCGGTGGTCAACCAGACCATCAGCGGCCTGGCCTGCGGGAAGCCAATCCGGGGCAATGTAGCATTTCTGGGAGGTCCGCTTCATTTCCTGCCGGAGCTCCGTAAGGCATTTATCCGCACGCTGCATCTGAGCGGAGACGCGATCATCGCCCCGGAGAACTCTCATTTATTTGCCGCCATCGGCGCGGCCTTAAACGCGGAGGAACGCGGCGCGCTCCTGTCCGTGGAAGATTTAATTACCCGCTTATCCTCCGGAATCCGGATGGAATTCGAGGTAAAGCGCATGGATCCGCTGTTTGCAGACCAGGCGGATTACGATGAATTCACAAGACGCCACGAGAATCACTGCGTGACAAAGGGCGATTTGTCCTCTTACCACGGGAAATGCTTCCTGGGTATCGACGCCGGTTCCACCACCACCAAGGTGGCTTTAGTCGGCGAGGACGGCACGCTCCTATACAGCTTTTACAGCAGCAATAACGGCAGCCCTCTGGCCACGGCGATCCGGGCCATGGGCGAGATCGACAGCCAGCTGCCCGAGGACAGTGAGATCGTCTACTCCTGCTCCACCGGATACGGCGAGGCGCTCTTAAAAGCCGCATTTCTGCTGGACGAAGGGGAAGTGGAGACCATTTCCCACTACTACGCCGCGGCGTTTTTCGAGCCGGATGTGGACTGCATCCTGGACATCGGCGGCCAGGACATGAAGTGCATCCGCATCAAGAACGGCACCGTGGACAGCGTTCAGCTAAACGAGGCCTGCTCCTCCGGCTGCGGTTCTTTCATCGAGACATTTGCCAATTCCCTGAATTTCAGTGTGGAGGACTTTGCGAGGGAAGCACTCTTTGCAAAAAATCCCACGGATCTCGGAACCCGCTGCACCGTGTTCATGAACTCCAATGTAAAGCAGGCGCAGAAGGAAGGGGCGACCGTGGCCGACATTTCCGCCGGTCTCGCCTACTCCGTCATCAAAAATGCCTTATTTAAGGTCATCAAGATCACCAGCGCCTCCGATTTAGGTGAACACGTCGTCGTACAGGGCGGTACGTTCTACAACGACGCGGTTTTAAGAAGCTTCGAGAAGATCGCCGAGTGTGACGCGGTACGCCCCGACATCGCCGGCATCATGGGCGCCTTCGGAGCCGCGCTGATCGCCAGAGAGCGGTATGACAGTACGAAGACCACCTCCATGTTAAGCATGGAGAAGATCCTGAGCCTTCACTACGAGACCTCCATGACGCGCTGCAAGGGCTGTACCAACAGCTGCGTTCTGACGATCAACCGTTTCGACGGCGGCCGGCAGTTCATCACCGGCAACCGCTGTGAGAGAGGGCTGGGTAAGGAACGGGCCAAGAGGGAGATCCCCAACTTATTTGATTACAAATACCACCGCATGTTCGATTACGAGCCGCTGAGCGCGGATTTAGCCACAAGAGGCGTGCTCGGTATCCCGCGGGTGCTGAACATGTATGAGAACTACCCCTTCTGGGCTGTCTTTTTAAAGGAGCTGAAGTTCCGCACGGTACTCTCCCCGCAGTCCACCAGAAAGATATACGAGCTGGGAATCGAATCCATCCCCAGTGAATCGGAATGCTACCCGGCCAAGATCACTCACGGCCACATCGAGTGGCTGATCAAGCAGGGCATTAAGACCATCTTCTATCCCTGCATTCCGTACGAGCGCAACGAGACGCCTGACGCCGGCAACCATTTTAACTGCCCCATCGTCACCTCTTACGCCGAAAACATCAAAAACAACGTGGAAGAGCTGGGTACGGAAAACGTCCGTTTCCTCAATCCTTTTATGGCGTTTACCAACGAGGAGGTCCTGACAAAACGGCTGACCGAGGTCTTCTTTGAGGATTTCCAGATCCCCGCTGAGGAAGTGAAAGCGGCTGCCCACAAGGCGTGGGAGGAGCTTCTGGCCTCCCGTCTGGACATGGAGAAAAAGGGCGAGGAGACACTGAAGTGGATGGAAGAAAACGACCGCCACGGCATCGTCCTTGCAGGCCGTCCCTACCATGTGGACCCGGAGATCAACCACGGAATTCCGGAACTGATCACCTCCTACGGCTTCGCGGTCCTGACAGAGGACTCCATCTCCCATTTGGGAGAGATCGAACGGCCTCTTGTCGTCACGGACCAGTGGATGTACCACACCCGCCTCTACCGTGCCGCAAGCTACGTAAAATCACAGAACAACCTGGATTTAATCCAGTTAAACTCCTTTGGCTGCGGCCTCGACGCTGTCACCACGGACCAGGTAAATGATATCTTAACCGGCTCCGGAAAGATTTATACGGTGCTCAAGATCGACGAGGTCAACAATTTAGGCGCAGCCAGAATCCGCGTCCGCTCTCTCATAGCCGCGCTCCGCGTGCGCGATAAGAAGCACTATGAGCGGAAAGTGATTTCCAGCGCCTACCACCGCATAACATTTACGAAGGACATGAAGAAGGATTATACCATCCTCTGCCCGCAGATGTCGCCGATCCATTTCGACTTAATCGAACCGGCGATCCGCTCCTTCGGCTACAAGGTGGAGGTCCTGCAGAATGACAACCGCTCCGCCATCGACACAGGCTTAAAGTACGTCAACAACGACGCCTGCTACCCCTCTTTAATCGTGGTAGGCCAGATCATGGACGCCCTGCTGTCCGGCAAATACGATTTAGACCACACAGCCATTTTCATGAGCCAGACCGGAGGCGGCTGCCGTGCGTCCAACTATATCGGCTTTATCCGCCGTGCCTTAGAGCGCGCCGGCATGGGCCAGATTCCGGTCATCTCCGTCAACGCCAACGGCATGGAGACGAACCCCGGATTTGCCATCACGCTGCCGCTGCTTACCAAGGCCATGCAGGCTGTCGTCTACGGCGACATTTTCATGAGGGTCCTCTACGCCACAAGGCCATACGAGAAGGAGCCCGGCTCCGCCAATGCGCTCCACCAGAAATGGAAAGAGCGGTGCATTAAGTCCCTGTCGAAGCGGATCCCGAACATGATGGAGTTTTCCCGCAATATTTCGGGAATCATCCGGGATTTCGATGAGCTTCCCAGAATTCCGGGACTCCAGAAGCCAAAGGTCGGAATCGTCGGAGAAATTCTCGTCAAGTTCTCGCCTCTGGCCAACAACCACATCGTGGAACTGCTGGAATCCGAGGGCGCCGAGGCCGTGATGCCGGATCTGATGGATTTCCTATTATATTGCTTCTACAACAGCAACTTTAAGGCCGCCAACTTAGGAGGCAAAAAATCGAGCGCTAATCTCTGCAACATGGGAATCTCGCTCCTCGAGTATTTCCGCAGGGTAGCCCGCAGGGAACTGATAAAGAGCAAACACTTTACCGCCCCGGCCCGCATCGCTAATTTGGCAGACATGGCCAAGGACTTCGTCTCCATCGGCAACCAGACCGGCGAGGGCTGGTTCCTGACCGGTGAGATGCTGGAGCTCATCCACAGCGGCGTCGGCAACATCGTCTGCACGCAGCCGTTCGGATGCCTCCCGAACCACATCGTGGGTAAGGGCGTCATCAAGGAGTTGCGGAGGGCATATCCGAATTCCAACATCATCGCCGTGGACTACGATCCGGGCGCAAGCGAGGTAAACCAGTTAAACCGAATTAAGCTGATGCTGTCTACCGCGCAGAAGAATATGCGTGTGCAGGATACAAAATAAAAAGAAGGCCGCCGCAGGGTTTTTAAGCCCTGCAGCGGCCTTCTTTTCGATGCTGCGCATCTTATTCTTTATTGCCTGGTAATCAGATCCGCGGCATTCGCGGCGAACTCCTCAAACATGCGGTCCCCCTTATCTTTGGCCGCGGCCGTGGGATCGCCGTATGTACCGGACACGCTCAAGTCGCCGATGGAGGTATTGTCCATCCCGTAAAGGGGCGGCCTGTCCGGATACTCGGCCCGGGCCAGGTCCATGTGAACCAGCTCCTCCCTGGCAGACAGCATGAGTGATGTCTCAAACTCGCAGGCGTGGAACATGCCTCCCCAGGTAGGACTCTCCATATATTTGTCGTAAATGGGCTGAAGGCCCGGATAAAACATTCCCAGAACCTTCACAGAGGTGGTGTCCTGGATATCGCGGATCGCATATTTCATGGAGGCGCCGTTGGCCTCGTGGCCGTTTAAAAAGACGAGCTTCGTCACGCCGTACCGCTCCACGGATTTTACAATGTCCTTTAATATAAGCTGCAAATGGTCCTGAGGGAGGGATATGGTGCCGATCCGGTCGCGCCATACCCAGGAATAGCCGAAATTGAGTGTTGGAAATACCAGCGCCCCGGTGCGGTCGGATATGAGCCGCGCCAGATGTTCCGCCAGGAAGACGTCGGTTCCCAGAGGGAGGTGATAGCCGTGCTGTTCCGTGGAGCCTATGGGTACGATGGCGGTGGAACACACCTCCAGCCGTTCTTTCACCATGGGCCAGGTCATATTCTGGACGATAAATGCCATCGCTTTATGCCTCCCTTTCCATTGCCTGGACGTACAGCCGGGCTTTCTGCCGGATCAGCTCCAGATTCCCGTCCGTGGACTTACGGGGCACCAGATTGCTGCCGGCGGCCGCGCCGGCAAAACCTGCCTTCAGAAACTGGGACACATTAGTCTCATTCACGCCTCCCACAGCCACAAACTCCGCCTGCGGAAAAGGCCCCTTCAGACTTTTAATATAAGACATTCCAAAGGCATCGGCCGGGAACAGCTTGAGACGCCTGACGCCTCTGTTAAGCGCCTTCTGAACGTCTCCAGGTGTCAGGACGCCAGGCAGAACCTCCATACCCTTTGACAGGCCGTAAGCCACCAGTTCGTCGTCGTAGCCCGGCGTTAAGAAGAAAGGAATCTTCATGGCGGCCAGCCGGTCCACCTCCTCCTTCTTCGTAACCGTGCCGGCTCCCAAACAGATTTCATCCGGCGAAAACCTCTTCTGAATGTTCTCAATACAGCCGAATCCTTTTTCCGCGTCACTTAAGGACACTTCAATGCCGGTTATTCCTTCGCTCACCAGCGTCTCTGCGATGGGTACAGCGTAAACTGGCTCCACATCCCGAATAATTGCCATGAGTCTGATCGATTCAATCATGTGCGCCCTCCTTAAAATACGGCCAGCCACCGCTTGGGATTCTCGATAAAGATCGTGTCGATATCCTGCTGGCTGATACCCTCGTCCAGAAGACGGGCGATAAATTTCGTCTTGATAAAGCGGAATCCCGGACCTCCGCCGTAGGCCTCCAGATAGGAGGCGCGTCCCATATCCCCGGATATCAGCAGCTGCCTGCCGTAACCATGCCCGATCAGGGAACGGATGAGGGCTACTCTCGTAGAATCGGGATGGTATTTTACCTTGCCTGGCCCGTCAAACTGAATATAGATTCCCCGGTCGGCCAGCTTAAGCAGATAGTACTCGTCCGGATTGCGGTCCAGATGGCCCAGGGCCACCGTGGTTAAATCCACACCTTCATTTTCCAGGATATCAAGCACCTCCATGCCCATGGTGCCGGCCTCCGTATGCCCCCAGATCGGCGCTTTGCAGGCTTTCTGTGCGGTGGCCGCCGCGATTGTCGTCTTCTTCTCCAGAGGATGGATCATGTTGTAATACGTGCCGATTTTGATGAATCCGGCTCTCGCATCCGATCCGTCGCCGCCTTCCATCACATCCTTTGCCAGCATACCCGCGATCTCTTCCATGGACTTTTCCGCCACCCAGGACGGATAGTAGATGTGCTTATTAAAGCCGGTGGTAGCGATGATATGAACCCCTGTCTCCTGAGCCATCCGTTTCAGAATGTTCAAATCCCTGCCATAGTCCAGCGTAGAGGCTTCCACCAGGGTACGTCCCCCGACCTCCTTAAAATTCAGGAGCTCCTGCACGCTGTTTTCATAGCTGCTCAGCTCTAAATCCCTGTCCTTCTGGCATGGCGGCGGAACCGCGTGGAGATGCTCATGGGGATACGTAAATCCCATCTCCTCTCCCTTGATGTCACCCAAAACTGTCCTTGCGAATCTTTCCATTTTATGTCCTTCTTTCTAATTAAAATTGCAGCAGTCAAACGACTTACAGCGGGATACCGAACACCATGCCCACAAGGCGCATCAGCACCGATACGATAATGGCATCCGTCGAAGCAAACCATAAGCCTTCCACTCCGTAAGCGCCCACATTGACAAAGGGATATGCAGCAGCCACAATCAGGGTGAAGAACACACCGAGGAAGAGGCCTGCTGCCACAGCGCCCTTTTTGCCGCCCAGTTTATCGCCGAACACGCCTGCCGCGCCGCCCATGAAGAAGAGACCAATCACGCCCGGAAGCACGACAACGTTCATTCTGGTGGTAATCATGGTGCTGATGATACCGCCCACCATCGCCGCCAGGAAACCAACAGTGGTTGCCATCGGTCCGACACTGTAGAAAATCGGGATATCCAGGGCCGGTCTGGCGCCTGGAACCAGCTTCTCACTGATGCCCTTGAACGCGGGAATGATTTCTCCCAGGAACATGCGGACTCCCTGTAAGAGGACGAGTACGCCCGCCACAAAGGTGAGAGCCTGAATCAGGGTATAGATGATGTAGTTCTGTCCGCCGGACAGCGCCGTCACCGTCTCACGGCCTGCGATCAGCGCGGTCAGGATATATACCACAATCATGACGATGGCCATGAGGATGGACATGTCCTTCAGGAAATTGAATTTGTCGGATACGTGAACCTGTTCCCAGGTGTCCTGTTCCGGATCACGATCCTTTTTGCCGAACAGGCCGCCTACGAATCCGCTCAGACAGACAAGGGAGCTTCCCCAGAAACCAAATGCCACTTCATCCGTCTTTAATATTTTTCTCACAAACGGCTGGGCGATAGCCGGGAATACGATCATGGATATTCCCTGGATTACAGAGCCGATTGCCACCGCTTCCCAGCCCCTGATTCCCATCTGATCCAGGACGATCGCCATGGTACCAGCGAATGAGAACATCATATGTCCGGTCAGGAAAATATACTTAAACGGCGTGATGCGCGCCAGAAGCAGATTGATCAGAAATGAGAACAGCATGATGAGAGGCGTCTCAAATCCCAATATGACCTGCACCGCAGCCACCAGAGAGTTATCCTCCGGCACGATCCCCGCCATGCCGAACGCGCTGTTAAACATAGAACTGAACGGAATCAAAGCCCCCACAATGACATTGGATCCGGCGCTCAGTATTAAAAATCCCAGAATCGTCTTAAAGGTTCCTGAAATAACGTCCGACACGCTGTTTTTCATAGCGATCAGACCAATCATAGCTACAAGGCCTAACACAACCGTAGGCTGGCTTAAGAAATCAACTAAAAATTTTATCATACCGTTCTTCTCCTTTTGTCTTCTCCTCAGTTATTTCATATAAGGAAGAATCATTTCTTCGATCCCCTTTTTGTCGAGTAAATTGGTAACCGACAGAACCGGCACATCGGCCACGATCTGTTTGGCGATCTCCGAGGAAGCCGCAATCAGATCACAGGGCTTTCCTTTGTAGGAACCCAGATCCACCGCTTCCCCTTCCACTGCTACGTGATGCTTCTTACCGATATCCTTAATCGTCATCAGAAGCATAAGACTGGTGCCAAATCCCATTCCACACACTGTTATCACTCTCATAAATTCTCCTTCTATATTAATTTTGCCAGTTCCCCGTAAGAGGTGATTGTCAATAGCCGTTCTCTGACGTTATCGTCCTCCAGAAATCTCCCCAGTTCCTGAAGCAATGCCAGATGGCTGTCGTTTTCCACACCGCCCAGAGCAAATACGAGTCTCACCGGATCATTAAAGGGGTGATGAAACGACACAGGTTCTTTGAGCCTGATGAAGCTGATGCAGGGCTCAGACACATCTCCCGATGGTCTTGCGTGAGGCATTGCGATTCCCGGCGCCATGACCATATAGGGACCCAGGTCATGGAATGCCTCCTCCATTTTTTCAATATAAGTTTCCTTCACTTTCCCACTGTTCACTAACAGCTGACCACTAAAATGAATTACCTCCTCCGGTGTTGTAAGTCCTTCCACATCCAGCCGGACTACGTCCTTTGTCAATATGTCTGTCAGCATAGGTACCCTCCATCAAATTCCCTTAAATATGTAATAAATTCTTCATAGCATTTACTGCCTGCCAGTTTATTGATCCACTCTTCATCTGATACCAGCAGGAACAATCGTTCCAGCACTTCCTTGATTTTCTCATCTCCTCTTTTAAAGCAGCCCAGGATCACCAGTCTCACATTGGCCTTTCCCCATGGAACGGGATTTTTCATCAGTACGAAGACGAAAAAGCTCTCTCCGTCAATCAGACAGTGTGGCAGTGCCGCAAAGGGCGATATCTCCGTGGACACCAGATTCTCCCGCTTCATGACGGCATTCTTCTGTTCCTCTAAAAGCCTCCCCTGCTCGATCAGCAGATCGCAGATTCTGGTGAGCACGCCTTTTTTTCTCATGGGCTTGTCCCACAGATAAAAACCGTCCCGCCTGCACAGGGTCTCAAGGCTTTCCCGCCTTTTTAACCGCATCAGGGCGAAATTGATCCTCATCTGGTCCTTTTCATTCAGAAACGGGCTGACTGTGACCACTTCCTTTTCCAGGCTGCTCTCCTGGCCGCAGGGAAGCATCGTAATATAAAAGTCCGCCTCCTCCGGAAGTGCATCTCCTTCTCCGTAATTCCCCATATCCATTACTTCCAGCCCGGTATAGGTCTGCTCCAGCCGGCTCTTTAAGAGGCGCGCAGCCCCAGGCATGGTCTCACTGATTAAAACAGTCTTAAACTTACGGATCTTATTTTCCTGTTCCAGGGAAGATGCAAAGTACATGGTGAGGAATCCCAGTTCCCCGACGGAGAGATTCTGTTTTGTGTACTCCGTAATGCATTCCGCCAGCTCGATGGCGTAATAGTAGGCCGTCGGATAGATCTTCTGCAGTTCCTCATAAAACGGATTCTCCGTCTCCATATGTACCAGGTATTTGCCGTAACTGGAGGCCACATGGAGGATCAGGCCGTTGACCAGCACTTCATCGCCGTTCAAATCCACACCGTAGTTATCCTGGATTTTTTTCAGCCCCTTCATGACCAGACCGTGGAAAAACATGAGATTGTGCTCGTCGATCTGGTTGATCCGGCTGTTTCCGCCAAACGTCTGCATCCAGATCAGAGTCAAATACATGCACTCCCCTTCCAGCCTGTTATTAGGAAAATACTTCTTTAACAGACACCTGGTCGTCTTCATCTGCGCTTTGAACGGCTCTTTTCCGTCCAGATGAGCCAGATAGCCGAAGTAAATCTCCTTTCCGAGAGAGATTCTCTTGATCGTAATGGCCAGGTATTTGAAAAACTGCTGCTCTTCTTTTTCCTTTGCACAGAGCCCGTATTTTTTGAAGCATCTGTCCATCCACTTGCGGATATCCCTCTCCTGCACCTCCCGGATATCGAGGGCGTTCCAGATTTCCTCTTCCTCTGTCTTTTCCAGCAGATGGTACATACAGTCCCGTATGCTGATCTCATTCCCGCTGATGTAGAGTCCCGTATAGGCTTTGCTGAACAGCTCCAGTCCGAAATTCTCCAGATAGGAGTTGGACAGCGTCGTAATTCTGGACATGCTGGAGCGGCTGTAATTGAACAGCTCTTCCAGCTCATCCATTTTACATCCGTCACAGATCAGGATCCGTCTCACCACTTCCCGTATCAGCTCATCCCCCTGACTGCCCGTGTGGCCTCCCATGTCCTTAAAAAATGCCTGGCAGCGCACCTGATCTGTGATTTTTATTTGATACCCCCTTCCCTTATAAGAACGGATTTCAAATCCGTTCTCCCTTCCCAGCGCTTCTGCTTCCTTGACATAGCGAAGAATCATCCTGCTGCTGACTCCCAGATGTGCCCCCAGCTGTCCGGAGGTGACATAACTATCCAGAGTGTCAGCCAGGTATTGGACAACCTGAAATGTTTTTGTATACATAATGTTTTCCTCTCTGTTGCAGCCCTGCCTGTCTCCTGTAACTTCATTATAATAATCTGACAATAAGATGTCGATTTCAACAAATGACGGTTAGTAAGTGACATCATCATTATATAGCTATCATAGCACGGCTGGATTGGGATTTTATGGTTATTATGGTACTGCTGCCGCTCCTCTGTACTGAAAAAAGCTTTTATTTTAAACCATGGAGCAGGTCCATGGTCAAGAGCTGATTTTCTTAATATTTTTTTATTTTCTTACGCATTCTTACGCCTTTTTTACTCCGCTTGACCTTGGAGCCGCTCCATGGTTTAAAGTCGTGTTATCAGCAGGAGAGCTGCTGAGAGGATACGATTTTCTTTTGAAAGGGGAAATTAATTTATGAAGAAACAGATGAAAAAATGGATTCTTCCATGCGCTGCCGCGCTATTTACCATAGGCGCATCTATGACAGCATTTGCAGCACAGGGCTGGACCATGGAAGGCGACAACTGGGTCTATATCGACTCCAGCGGAAGCAGAGTGACCGATGCCTGGAAGAAATCAGGCGACAACTGGTTCTATCTCGATTCATCAGGAGATATGGCCAAGAGCAGCGTCATTGAATATGACGATGACTACTATTATGTAAACTCCGTAGGTGCCATGGTATCCAACGAATGGCGGGAAATCCCTTCCGATTACGAGGAAGAAGACTCACCGGAGACGTACTGGTACTACTTCCAGAACAACGGAAAAGCCTACAAGGCCTCCAGCTCCGGAAAGACCTCCTTTAAATCGATCCGCAAAGCCAGCGGAGATTGGAAAAAATATGCGTTTGACTCAGAAGGAAGAATGCTCTTCGGATGGGTTGGCGAGGATTCCGAGCGAATCACAGGCGATGAAGCCTGGAGAGAGGGCGTGTACTACTGCGGCAATTCCGATGACGGCGCTCAGGTATTAAACGCATGGAGCCTTCAGGAGGTCGACGATCCGGATACGGAAGAGGATAACTTCGACGGAACCTACTGGTTCTACTTCGGTACCAACGGTAAAAAAGTAAAAGATACCACCAAGACCATCAACGGTTTAAAATACCGCTTCAATGAAAACGGCGCAGCGGAATCCGAGTGGTATGCCAAGGCTTCCACCACAACTGCAAGCGGAAGCAACTTATACTACAACCTTCCGGAACAGTGCTGGCTGGCCAAGGGCTGGTTCAAGACCATTCCAGGCGCAGAGGTAGATCCTGAAGCTTACGATGACGGAACAGAATACTGGTTCTACGCTCAGAACAACGGCGATCTCGTCAAGAGCCAGATCAAGACAATCAACAACTACCGCTACGCATTCAACGAAAAGGGCGAAATGCTTCACGGACTCTATATGCTGACCTTCGATGATGACAAGAAGATCGATTCCTACGAAGAGATCGAGGCAGAAAGCGATCTTCCGGATTCTGCTGACGAGCGCGACGTATACTACTTCGGAGATTCTCCTAAGGAAGGCGTCATGGCTACCGGCAAGACCACTATCGATATCGACGGCGAGAAATATACCTACAACTTCCGCAAGTCCGGCAGCGACAAGGGTGCCGGCTACAACGGAATCTATGACGATTCCATCTACATCAAGGGCCGCCTGCTGAAGGCTGACCGCGATGCAAAATACGAGGTTGTATCTTACAATGGCGAAGACTACTTAATCGGCACCTCCGGAAAACTCGCTAAGGGCAAGAAGAACTTAAAGAACGGCGACGACAAGTACTTCAGCACGAATAAGCAGGGTATTGTCACCTATGAAGGTTACGAAAAAGAGTAATGAAATTCCGCCATCACAAGCACTCTTTAAACTATAAACAGAAAACAGGATCCGCCCCGGCGGATCCTGTTTTCTGTTTATTCAAGCTTTCCCGCCTCGATTCCTGCCAGCAGGACGATGCCGATTCCATGGGTATCGTTGTCCCTGGACGTCAGATCGTACTTATAATAATCCGGCGTAAATGAATACTGGGAACCGCGGCAAACGCCGTATACATTGCCTTTTCTGTCAATCGCATACTTTGTCAGGCCCTCCCAGGCCTTTTGGACCGCCTTTCTGTAACGTCTGTCCTCATCCGGAAGCCATCCGTACCGGATTCCCCTTGAAAAACCATAGATAAACATAGCGGTGCAGGATGTCTCTTCATAGGAATCCTCATGGGTAAGGAGCTGATGCCACAGCCCATTTCCACCTTGAAGCATTAAGATCCCTTCCGACAGCTGCCTGAAAAATGTAAGAAGCTCCTCCCGCTTCGGATGGTCCTCCGGAAGCACGGCCAGTACCTCCGACAGAGAGAAAAGAACCCAGCCGTTCCCTCTTCCCCATGGCATCTTCGTCGGTGTCTGATACTTGAAATCATACACGTGGGACATCACCTGTTCCCGTTCCATAAAAAGGTATTTTTTAAACAGCATAAACTGCTTCGCCGCATCCTCCAGATAAACGGCATCCCCCGTCATTTGATAGTAACGGATTAAAAATGGGGTGCTCATATAGAGATCGTCGGCCCACATGGTGTTCTCCATGAAAAAGTCCTTGCATATCCGGTAAAAAGCACCATCCTCCTGCCGCTCCTGCACGTGCTCCATATGATCCGCCACCCGCTTTGCAATGGTTTTGACTGCCGTCTTTGCAGTCTCCTCATGGATTTCGCTGTATGCCTCCAGCATGGCAGAGGCGAAGGATCCGCAGTCATCCAACATGGACATGGTACAGAGCTGGTTGTTAATCTGTGGATATCCGTAGACAGCCTCGTCCCACATGGCGTATTCCTGCATCTGAACACACTGTGCTATATGACTGGCCGCATACTGTGTAATTCCGTTCTCCTCCAGATGGCGCCCGGTCTGAAGCAGGCCGTACAGCGTGACTCCCAGAGGATAGTTCCATCTGCCAAACAACTCATTCTGCAGGCAGGGCCGTACCCAGTTGTCCTTTCCGTCCAGGCGCCAGTAGGTTCCTCCATTTCCCGTATCATACAGACGGTTCAGGGTAAGCTCCTCCGGACGGAAAACAGGTACAGAGTTCTCAAACGGGCCCAGATACAGCCAGTCTCCCGTCGCTCCGCATATACGCTCCGGCATTTCACAGCACGCAGGTCCGCCTTCCGTGTATATCTCCACAGAGGGATAATTTCCCTTTTCTGACAGGCCGGTTCTCTCCACCATGACCGTCACCGTGTGGCAGCCTTCCGCAGCCGCGCAGGCCGTTTTCTGTTCCTGGCAGGAGTCCAGTATTTCCGTCTGATCCAGCCATACCCGAACACGGTCACAGGCCCCGGTCCCACCGGCCCCGGTCTGAATCATAATCTCGCGTCCGTCTCCCCGCAGACTGGTTTTGCCATAGATACGCTGTCCCGGTTCGATTTCTCCAAATACTGTCTCCCACCGGTGCCCGCCTGCTGCCTCACGGTTCCAGTCTGCCGCCTCCCCGCTCCAGCGCTGGGGATACCATTCTAATCCCGTCTCTCTTTCGCTTCCGCCGAGGCAGAAATCCGGTTTCATTTTCCTGAAATCTCCCGGAAAAGCCTGTGAATAGACGGCTCCGAGACAGCCTTCCCTCTCGGTGAACGGTGCCAAAAACGGGAGCCAGTGCCATCGCACCTCCTCCGGTGCGATCATGGCTCCAAATCCGGAAGCTGTACTGCTAAAACAGAAGATAAAATCATTCCACCCCCTCTTTAACTGAACGGGGAATGCCTTCTTATGCTTCACGTTCACCTCCTCCGTCACGGAAGATTGGAATACCATTTCTCCGGCCACATAAAGCCTGGCAGGGCCGAAGCACGCCATTTCAAAGAGCTTTTCTTCCTCACTGTCACTCCAGATACGGAAGGCGGCATAGGCATTTTCCCCCTGCTTTGCGTCAGGCAGCTTTTCCCGTAAATCCATACACAGACAGCCATTCCTGTCCCAGCCAGGGCCCTCCCTGGAAAATGCACAGAACGTAAAAGGCTCCGGCGGATTCATTCCGATATAATGGTTTGCCACGGTCCGGAGTACATTGCTGATCTCCGCACCGCCCCGATAATAAATACTCTCATATCTTTCCATACTCGTTCACTCTTATCCTTTCAATCCGGAGGTCGATATTCCCTCCACCAAATATTTCTGAAGACAGATAAAGATTATGATCGCAGGCATGATCGACAGCGTCGCCATGGCGAACATCGCTCCGTAATCCGACGACGAGCTGGGGTCTGCAAACAGCTTTAACGCGAGAGAAACCGGATACATACTCGTCTTGTTCACATACAGCAGAGCCGACAGGAAATCGTCCCATCTCCACATAAAGGAAAACACCGCCGATGTAATAAGGGCCGGGACGACCAGAGGGAGAATGATCCTGACAAAGACTCCGTAATAGGAACAGCCGTCAATTTTAGCCGCCTCATCCAGCTCTCTCGGAATTCCATCGATAAAATTCATAATCATATAGATAAAAAATCCCTGGCCGAAAAAGTAGGGCACAATGAGCGGCTTAAAGCTGTTTGTCCAGCCAAGTACCTTAAACCACAGATACTGAGGTATCATGATAACCTGGAACGGCAGCATCATGGATACCAGCATCGCTGCAAACAGCACCTTTCTCCCACGGAAACGGCACCGCGAAAAGCCATAGGCCACGATGGCGGAGGACGCTACCGCGCCCAAAGTCGATACGGTGGAGATAAAAAAGGAATTTTTAAAAAATACGGAAAAGGACGTCTTTCCAAATCCTTTCCAGCCGTTCTTATAATTATCCAGGATAAAATGCTCCGGGATCAGACTTCTGGCCGTTGAAAAAATCGTGTTGCTCTCCTTGAAAGAGCTCATGATCATCCAGAGAAGTGGGTAAATCATAATAATTCCCATGCCGCATACGATAATATGGTAGAATACCGTTCCTATTTTTTTCCTGCTCATTATAATCCTCCTTCATAGACCCAGAATTTCTTCGTTCCAAAGAGAACTGCTGTAATCAGGGCGATGATCAGCAGCATCACCCAGGCCATGGCGGCGCCATACCCCGCATTGTTGAACTGAAACGATTGTTCATACATGTATACGGTGTAAAACAGGGTGGAATCCATGGGCTTTCCCTGCGTGATAATGTAACACTGTGTAAATGCCAGAAATCCATTGATCATCTGCATCACCAGATTAAAGAAGATCGTCGGTGTGAGAAGCGGCAGTGTAATCTTCCAGAACTGCTGCCACTTATTGGAGCCATCCACCCGGGCGGCCTCATACAGACTCTGAGGGATCTGCTTCAACGACGAAAGAAAGATAAGCATGGAGGAACCGAACTGCCATACGGCCAGGACCACCAGAACCCAGATGGCCGTATGCTTATTGCCAAGCCATGCAAACGTCGTGTGAATCCCAAACATTCCGAGAATCGCGTTGACGACACCTTCCTTTGCAAACATCCGCTTCCAGAGTATGGAGACTGCGACGGAGCCGCCGATAATAGATGGCAGGTAGTAAGCCGCTCTGTAAAAGGACGTCGCCTTTGTCGTTCTCAGCAGCAGCAGAGCCACAAGCAGGGCAAAGATCAGACGCAGCGGAACCGAGGTCAGCGCAAAGTAGAAGGTCACCTGGAGAGACTTTACGAACCGGGGATCGTCGGTGAACATTTTAATGAAATTTTTTAATCCCGCCCAAACCGGCGGATTCTTGATATCGTAATCCGTAAAGGCATAATACAGTGACATCAGCATGGGCACTATGGTAAATGCCAGAAATCCAAAGGTAAACGGCAGGGTGCAGATGATTCCCGCGGTCTCCTCCGTATTCAGTTTCTGTCTCAACGTTTTATTATTCTTTCCCATGAAATACTCCTTCCTGAACCTGAAACTGGCAGAAAAATAGCAGGGCAGAATGCATCTTACCCTGCTTTTTACGTCTCTGCATATTTACTTCCCAACCTCTTATTTACTTCCCAAAATTTTATTTCCTTCTTCAAACAGCTGTTTTGCAGCTTCCGCTGCGGTCATCTCGCCGTAGCAGACCTTTTCCTCCAGCTGATCGATTACCTTTAATACCTCGCTGGTTCCATCCGGAGACGGAGGATTGATCTTGGAACAGGAAGGTGTTACCACATCGTTAATATAATTCACAATTCGCTTATTTACATCATCCAGCTTCTCTGCCGTGTCCGCAGCTACAACAGACGAGATCGGCACGCCCCGCTCTGCCAGAAGAATGTCGTTGCACCCCTGTGAATTCGTAAAGTAATTGATGACCTTTGCCGCCTCTTCCGGATTTTTGCTGTCCACGGACAGGGAAATAAACTGGCTTGGCTTCAGGTAATTGGCTTTTTCCGGGTGATCCGCCGGCCAGGTGGTAATCCCGACCTCAAAACCGATTCCCTCTTTTGCGGTTTTCTCTACTGCGGTCAGCTGGTTGGAATAGTTGAACTGGCACCACGCTTCGCCGCCGTAAACCATCGGCTGCTGCTCTACCGAACCCAGGGTACGCTCTGCATAGATATCCGGGCTTACATGCCAGCCTTCCTTTACGCCCTGCTCATACAGCGCAAAGAATTTCTCAAGCGGCTCCGGCCCTGGAACCCCTAATTTCCCGTTTTCAAACAGAACGTATCCCTGATCACGCATCATATATTCAATAAAATTCTCTCCGTCGTTGTAGGCGATTGTCGTCTGCACACCGGATTTCTCATAGATTTCTTTACAAATGGAAATAAACTCATCCATGCTCATATTGTCTTTAATCTCAATTCCCAGCTGATCGGTCAGTGTCTTGTTGTAAAACATGGCCGGCGCGTTAAGGCCCAGACTGACCGCATATATTTTATCTCCAATTTTCCCCTGATCCAAAGTGGATGGATTGATGTTACTGGTATCGATGGTGCCGTCATCCATATACGGCGTTAAATCCACCAGGGAATTGCTGTCCACAAACTGGGCCAGATACTTATAATCCATCTGCACCAGGTCCGGAAGCTCTCCGCTTCCTGCCGCCGTATTCAGCTTCACCCAGTAATCATTCCACTCCGCCGGCTGACTGTCAAAGGTAACCCCCGGGTTCTCCTCTGAATACAGATCGAGAGCCGCCTCGGTCCTTTCATTCCTGACCTGGTTTCCCCACCACGTCATTGTCATGTGCTTTTCTTCTGCCTTTCCTTCGGTTTCCGTCTTCTCCTGTGACGCCTCAGTCTTCTGCGCTTCGGACTTCTCCGCCCCCGCATTTACGCTTTCCGTCGCACTCTTTTGGTTCCCCCCGCATGCAGTCAGACTCACTGCCAGCACGCCTGCGGCCGCCATCATAAACATTTTTTTCATCTCGTTCTTCTCCTTTATCCTTTTATTCTCAGTACTAGTACTTATTATACGGATCGCAGGTACAAAAACAATCCGGCTAACCGTCTTCCGGGGTCAAAAAACCGCTCTTTCCGGAAATTTTCTTGTTTTCTTCATCCAGGTTCAGTATACTCTTCTTAAGCAAAAGCGGGGGGAATCTTCTATGATAGAGATCATAAAAAACGCATTGAACAACATGAAGCTGCAAAAGAAAATGCGCTTTATTTCCATACTGGCCGTTCTGATCGTAGGGCTGGCCTCATTTACCAGCATGGGACTTATTATGCAGCACAACAACAGACTTCTGTATGACAAGGTCGCGGACTCCATGTCTCAGTCCGCTGCAGATATCGAAGCATCTTTGAACAATATCAAAACCCTGTCAGGACTTATTATCACGGATGCCCAGCTTCAGGAACAGCTGGGCGCCTACCGGTCCTTAAAAAGTCCCTACGAAAAAAATGAGGCCATCAGCCGGATGCAGAAAATTCTCCTGTCCTATTACAACCAATACAGCAGCAATTACATTGATTCCATCCATCTCGATCTGGATGGAAGGACGGTCAAGACTTACCTAAATCACTTAGATACCGCCCCGGAAGAGGTCATGGCGCCGATTCTGGAGGAGGTAAAGCCCATGCGCGGAGCCGCGCTATGGATCAACGATTACAGCAGTGAATACGGAATTATCCTGGCTCGCTCCGTAAGGAAACTGGACCGGCTGGATTTAACCCATATGGGAACCGTATCGATCTTCATCGACTTCTATTCCATGGTCCGTGACGCCACTCATGCCCGAAAACAGGTGACGGATAATTACTATCTTATTTTCGATGAGAACCATAAACTGGTCTGCTATCCGGAGGAATTTTCTGTCTCAGAGGCAGACGGCGTGCGGAAGGAAGCGCTGGCTCCCTATCAGGTTATCGATGTCAGCGGCCGAAAATATTTTACAGTAAAAAATACACTTTCCATCAACGGCTCCAATATCCGCTATAACTGGGATTACTACTGTCTGACGCCGTATACAGATATGTACCGCTCCATCTTTACCATTTATATCAACTGTTCCATCATACTTCTCGCCGCCCTTCTCCTCTCTGTTGTGCTGTCGGACACTCTGATGCGCAACATCACAAAGCATTTTGATTATCTGATCCAGAAGATGAACCGCTTCCGGAACAGCGACATGGAGCTTCTGGAGATTGGCTATGATTATGGAAAGCGAAGAGACGAAATCGGCATGATCCACAATACCTTTAACACCATGGCGACGGAGATCCGGCAGCTTGTTACTGAAAATTATGTAAATGAACTGCTGAAGAAGGAGGCACAGCTTAAGGCTCTGGAGCATCAGATTAACCCGCATTTTCTGTACAACACACTGGAGTCCGTGAACTGGCGTGCAAAGGACATTGGGGCCGCAGATATCTCCGCCATGGTGGAATCCTTAGGCGCGCTGCTTCGTCTTACCCTGAGCACGAAAGAGAATCATTTTACCATCAGGAAAGAGCTGGAAATCGTCTGTTCCTACATGACAATCCAGAAAATACGGTATGAGAACCGGTTAAGGTATGATATCTCCATCCCCGCCGAATATCTGGACGTGGAGATATTAAAGCTCACCATTCAGCCTCTGGTGGAAAATGCGATCCAATATGGAGTGGAACGGAATCGGGAGGGCTGTCACATACTGATCGGGGCGCAGCGGGAAGGCGGCATTCTTTACCTGTATGTCAAAAATGACGGATCAGAATTTGAAGAAAATATATTAGAGAAGCTGGCCGATTCTTCCGTTATCCCACGGGGGCTCGGCATCGGACTTCTGAATATTCACAAGCGGCTCCGTCTGGCATTCGGAGAAGGTTTCGGCCTCTCCCTGTACAACGAGGACGATCTGGCGGTAGCCCGGATTGCCATTCCCTATACGTATTTAAAGGAGGAATCACCTGATGCTGAAACTGATCATCGCGGATGACGAGCGAATTATAAGGGAAAGTATATCACGAATTATTGACTGGAGCAGCCTTGGAATCGAACTGATCGGAGTCTGTCAGGATGGAGCCGAGGCCTACGACATGATCCTGGATGAATCACCCGACATTGTATTAACCGATATCATGATGCCCGGCTTATCCGGTCTGGAGCTGATTGAAAAAGTATCCCGTACAGATCTGGACACACGCTTTATCCTGTTGTCCGGCTACGGAGAATTTAACTATGCGCAGCAGGCCATGAAATACGGCGTCCGTCACTATTTACTCAAGCCCTGCAACGAAGAACAGATCACAGAGTGCATACAGGAGGTAATAAGCGAATGCCTCCACCGCCAGGCCTTCAATGAAACGCAGGAACAGCAGAACCAGCTGCTGAATCAGCTGTACAGCAATATGATTACCAACTTAATCAACGAAGGCGTTTCCTCCGACAGCGACTGTGACATGCTGTATCAGCCCTACAGACGTTTTCTGGATTTTGACAGCACCACCTATGAGCTCTGTTACCTTTACTATCTGGAAGAAGGCTCCCTGGAAAGCTGCCTTCAGCAGTTAAAGGAATACCAGAACCGATTCCTGCCCGGTATTCCCTTTCATGGAATCTATGTCCATAACACGCTCATTATCTTTTTTAAGAACTGCCAGACATGCTACGATGATTTTGACGGATTCATGAGGAAACTGGTTTTTCCCATTCAGACCGTGGAGCATACCTACCAGCGGATGTCCTATGAACGCCTGTCTGACCTGCTGACGGAAATCCTGGGAAAGGTTAAGCGGTACGGAACCATTTCATGCATTCATAATTTCCATCCTATCCCTACCTGCAACTACAAGAATCTGATCAGCCGCACGCGTTTCCTCTCCATGCAGATCATGGAAAAAGGGCCTGCACGCTCGGAGGATTCGATCTCGGAGCTGTACGGAATTCTGGAAAAAGTGACGAATCCGGAGTTTTTAAAACAGCTGGCCTTTGGCATCTACATCTGCTTCTCCTCCGGCGGAACCCTATGCTCTCCGATTACCGCGACAGAATTTCTATTGGAGCTGAACCGGCAGGAACACTTATCAGACATATACCATACCATCCACACACGGATTTCCCATTTTCTGAAGGAGCTGTCCGCCGAACCGGCCCCCTACTGTGATGTCATTGAGAAGATCGTCGAGTATGTCAATGACAATCTTTCGGACCCAAACCTGACTCTCAAATGGATCGCACAGAATTACCTTTACATGAATGTGGACTATTTAAGCAAGAAATTTATCCGTGAAACAGGCATGAAGTTTTCTGATTATCTGGGCAGCCAGAGGGTTGAGAAGGCCAAGGAACTACTCGTCAGCTGTGATACGGAAAAAATCGAGCTGGCTGCGGAAAAGGTAGGTTTTGGCAACAATCCCCAGTATTTCCGTCAGATATTCAAACGATACACAGGAATGATCCCCAGCGCCTACGTAAAAAAGATGGGAAAAAAATCGACTGATCTCTCCTGAACAGCGACTGTTTATGACCCCTGCTAACCGGCCCGGACATGTAAAAAGCATGTCCGGGCCGGATCTTATTTTTTATCCTGATTTCCAGAATCTGGTTGCTTCCCCACCACTTTTGTAGTATAATAGCAAGAACGTGTGTTCTATCTCACGTATCATTCATACCAATGACAGAATGGAGGTCATCTAATGATTCACGGAATCTTTTCCCTCTACGCGGAACGCTGGCCGTTCTTCCAGGAGCTGATTCTTCAGCATATAAAGATCGCATCGACAGCGATTCTCATCTCCGGCTCTATCGGTCTCTTTCTCGGTATTTTAATCAGCGAGCACAGGCGGTTCGCCACATGGATTATCGGAGTCATCAACGTGGCCTATACGATTCCATCGATTTCCATGCTGGGCTTTTTAATCCCATTTACCGGCATCGGCAATAAGACTGCGACCATCGCGCTCACCATCTATGGGCTGCTGCCTATGGTCCGCAACACCTATACCGGCATCACCACCATTGAGGCGTCCACCATCGAGGTGGCAAAGGGCATGGGAAGCACACCCTGGCAGATTCTTTATAAGGTCAAGCTGCCTCTGGCGCTCCCGGTCATCGTGGCAGGACTCCGCAGTATGGTGGTCATGACGATCTCACTCAGCGGTATCGCCTCCTATATCGGAGCAGGCGGCCTGGGAGTAGCTATCTACCGCGGCATCACGACGAACAACGCCGCCATGACGTATGCAGGCAGCATCCTGATCGCCCTCGTGGCTCTCGCCTCCGATCAGCTGGTGGCTTATATTGAACGTCATATTCGTAAGAAATGGCATCTGGCTCCGTAAGGGGACAGACCGCTGTAAGGAGGATTATCATGAGTGTCATCGAATTAAAGGATATTACCATGTCCTATGGACCAAACCGGATCCTGGAACATTTTAATTTAAGTGTGGAACAGGGCACATTTTTAACCATGATCGGCAGTTCCGGCTGCGGCAAGACCACAGCCCTGAAGCTGATGAACGGGCTGCTCACACCGGAGCAGGGAACCGTCTGTATCAACGGCACGGACATTTCCCATACAGATATCAATGAGCTGCGTCGGGGAATCGGCTATGTCATTCAGGAGATCGGCCTCTTCCCGCATATGACCATCGAGAAAAATATCTGCTATGTGCCGAATCTCTATAAGTCCCCGGACAAAGCGGCCATCGCGGCCCGCGCCCGTCAGCTGGCGAAGACCGTCGGTCTGGACGCAGAGATGCTGAAGCGCTATCCCAGCGAATTATCCGGAGGCCAGCGCCAGAGAGTCGGAATCGCCAGAGCACTGATGAACTCTCCAAAGATCATCCTGATGGACGAGCCCTTCGGCGCAGTCGACGAGATCACCCGCAAGCGGCTTCAGGAGGAGATCCTTCGGATTCATGAGGAACTGGGCGGAACCATCGTCTTTGTCACTCACGATATCAAGGAAGCCTTAAAGCTTGGCAGCCGCGTCCTCGTCATGGATCAGGGGCATATCATTCAGGACGGAACGCCCGCCCAGCTCCTGGAACATCCTGCAACGGATTTTGTCCGCCGGCTGGTGGCCGGTTAAGGTGGAACCCTTTGCTTTTTATATAGAGCTCCGTATCACACGGAGCCGCAAGTCAAAAATCCCGCCGCAGGCAACGGGCAGCGTGTCCGTCTGGCTTGCTGCTCGCGGGAATACAGATCGATCACAGGAGGATTCAGTCATGAAGAAATGGAAAAGATTAGCTGCCGCCGCAGTCATCGGAACAGCAGCCATCGCAGCGCTGTCACTCGGCGGTTGTGCAAAGAAAGAACAGGGAACCATAAAGATCGCGTCCAAGCCCATGACGGAGCAGTACGTACTGACCGAGATTATCGGCCAGTTAATCGAGCATGATCTTGGTGTAAAAGTAGAGATTACCAAAGGCGTCGGCGGTGGTACCACGAACATCCAGCCGGCACTGTTAAAGGGGGATTTCGACTTATATCCGGAATACACCGGAACCGGCTGGCTCACCGTATTAAAGAAGGAACAGGAGAACGATTCCGATGTCCTCTATGAGAATCTTCAGAAGGGCTACGAAGAGATGGGACTCCACTGGACCGGCCTCTATGGCTTCCAGAACTCCTATACCCTGGCAGTGAGAAAAGAAGCTGCCGACCAGTATTCCCTCAAGACCTTCACAGACCTGGCCGCCGTGTCAGACCAGCTGGTATTCGGGGGGAATCCCGACTACATGGAGCGTGAGGATGGCTTCAACTACCTCGCGTCCGCCTACAACATGAACTTCAAGGATGTCAAGGACATCGATATCGCCTTAAAGTACACCGCCATGGCCGATAAACAGATCGATGTCACCAATGCATACACCACCGACGCCCAGCTGAGCGTGGCCGATGTATCCCTGCTGGAAGATGACCAGCATATTTTTGCCACCTATTACGGCGCCACCGTGGTCCGCCAGGATACCTTAAAGAAATATCCCAAGTTAAGCGAGACCCTGGAAAAACTGACGGGCCAGATCTCCGACGATGAGATGCGCGCCATGAACTACGCTGTGGAAGTGGATCAGAAGGATGAAAAAGATGTCGCAAAAGACTTTTTGACTGAGAAGGGGCTTTTAAAGTAAATTGAGCGACATTGTGTAAGTTTCTGTGAATAATACTTTCATCATATGCAAAACAGGACGGCCCCCGGGACCTTATCAGGTGATACACTTAAGGGGCCGTCCGGTTTCACATATGCAGTCCCTGCATAATTATAAATGCTCATCAAAACTGCTGCAAAACGTTTTGAATTTTCACTTCATTCATCAGCGGGTATACCTTTAGGAGACTGCCTGTCATCCGTCTTTCTATCCTGCTCAAATAATTCTGTCATATGAGATCACCTCTCAATTCTGATCCCGAAATCATCCTCCGCCATTTTGCCCTCTGTAATCCTGGCAGTTCGGCTATGAATTCCTGCCGAAGGCCCTTTTCAAATAGCTGTCAGTAAAATTATAAAGCTTGATTCTACTGTTTTTCTCGTCTACCTCTATAACCGAGCATATCACATCATGATACATATACCAAAGTCTTAAGGGAAAACATCTCTCAGGGATTGGCCCTGTAATTGGTTCTTTTTTTCGTTCCCAGTATTCTACTGTTTTTTTGAAAGCTTCTGATGGCAAACGTTTTATTCGCCACTTCATCACTCCCTCTCATACTAATTAAATCCTAATTTTTAGGATATAACAACACTATTTTATCCTAAAATTTAGGATATCTTATTTTTATACCACTCCACAATCCCCCTGCTGCTTTCTAAAACAACTGATTTTCTTATTATACCGGCGCCGTTCTCATGTTATACTCTTCTTATCATAAAAGAGGGACCAGAACATTGAGAATATTTCATGTTCCGGTCCCTCTATTATTTTACTCTTTTCCCTGCTCACGCATCCCCCGATACACTTTTTCCGCAGTGATCGGAAGCTCCCGAATCTGCACTCCGACCGCATTCGCCACAGCGCCCGCGATGGCAGGTGACGGAGTGTTGATCACGATCTCGCCGATGGACTTCGCGCCAAACGGGCCGGTCGGCTCGTAGCTGCTCTCAAATTCCACCCGGATGTTTCCCACATCGATCCTGGTTGGAAGCTTATATTGAAGGAAGGAATTTTCAATCAAATGGCCCTTCTTCGTGTAGGTGATATCCTCATACAGCGCCATACCGATGCCCTGGGCGATTCCGCCCTCGGTCTGAACTCTCGCCAGATTCGGATTGATAACGGTTCCGCAGTCAACAACGGCCGCGTAATCGATCAGTTCCACCTCGCCGGTCTCCGTATCCACCTCCACCTCGGCCATTCCCACCATAAATGGAGGCGGTGATACCGGGGAAGTATGGGTGTATCCGGCTGACAGCATCTTCTCGTTGCAGCACATGATGCGGTTGCCAATATCCTTTAAGGAGATCTCTAATTCCCCTTCCGGCTGATAGACCCGTTTGCCGTCAAATTCCAGCTGCGCTGCATCGCATCCTAAGTAATCCGCTCCCTTTTCCACGATTTTCTGCCTCAGTTCCTCGCAGGCCCGGACAACCGCCATTCCCGTCAGATACGTGGTGCTGGAGGCATAGGAACCGGAATCGTAAGGAGACACATCCGTATCGGTGCCGTGCACGACGATCTGGTCCATACTGCATTCCAGACAGTCCGCTGCCATCTGTGCCAGAATCGTGTCACATCCGGTACCCATGTCGGAGGCACCGATCATCAGGGTATAGAAGCCGTCGTCATTGACACGGATCTCCACCGAACCCACGTCCACGTTGGAAATGGCAGATCCCTGCATAGCCATGGCCGCTCCGACTCCCCGGACCTTCCCATTGCCCATGTCCACGCGCGGGTATTTCCGATCCCATCCGATCATTTCCTTCGCTCTCGCCATACAACGGTCCAGCGCGCAGCTGTTCAGCTTCTCGCCGTAGTAGGCCGGCATCACATCGCCTTCCTTTACCATGTTCTTCTCCCGAAGCACTACCGGATCCATGTGAAGAGCAGCCGCAAGCTCATTGACGGCAGATTCCACTGCGAAAATCCCCTGTGTCGCTCCATATCCGCGGTAAGCACCGGAGGACATAACGTTTGTATAGACCACGTCATAACGGAACCGGAATGCTTCCGGCGTCCGGTAAAGCGGAATGGATTTATGGCCGGAAAGTCCAACCGTTGTCGGTCCGTGCTCTCCGTACGCCCCCGTATTGGAAAGGGTGTAGACGTCAATAGCCTTAATCGTTCCTTCCGCGTCCGCTCCCAGGCGCACACGTATCTCCATCTCGTGGCGCGGAGACGAGGCAATCTGGGTCTCATAGCGGGAGTAGACGATCTTAGCCGCCCTTCCCGTCTTCATGGTCACTATGGCCGGATAGACTTCCGCCACCACGGTCTGCTTCGCTCCGAATCCACCGCCGATTCTCGGCTTGATCACGCGCACCATGGATTTCGGCACATCGAGCGCATGGGCGAGGATCCTTCTCACATGAAATGGAATCTGAGTGGAGGCCACCACATTCAGACGGCCGTATGTATCCATATAGGTGTAAGCGCGGAACGTCTCCATCATGGCCTGCTGGTTTGCCTTCGTATGGTAGACACGATCAATCACATACTCGCACCGTTCCAGCGCGCTATCCACGTCACCCTCTTCCTCTCCGCCGCAAGCGCACAGATTACGTTTGTTATCCGCTCCAACCGGACAGAGGCTCTTCCAGTTTTCTTCCGGATGGACCAGAATCTCGTGATCCTTCGCCTGCCGAAAATCGAGGACAGGTTCCAGGACCTCATACTCCACCTTGATGAGGCGAAGGGCGTGATCCACCGCTTCCTCAGTCTCGCCCGCCACGACAGCGGCTGCATCTCCTACAAACCGCATTCTCCTGTCCAGAATCAGCCTGTCATAGGGGCTGGGCTCCGGATACGTCTGACCTGCCATGGTAAAACGCTTATCCGGCACATCCTCATAAGTCAGTACACAGGCAATCCCGTCCACTTCGGAGGCGGCCTTCACATCGATTGCCTTAATCAGGGCATGAGCGTGAGGACTGCGGAGCACCTTTACAATCAGGCTGTCCTTCGGCGCCAAATCATCCGTATAGACAGGCTTTCCCGTTACCAGCGCTCTGGCATCCACCTTTATTACGGGGGAATTTACCGCCTGCATTTCCATTTTCATCTCGCCTCTCCTCCCCTCGCCAGATACTTTCTGATGGCCCTCATCTGGCCCATATAGCCGCTGCACCGGCAGAGATTGCCGGCCAGGTACTCCCTGACTGCCTCTTCTTCCGGCTGAACCAGTTCCTTTTCCATTGCAAGCACGTTCATGATCAGGCCGGGACTGCAGAATCCGCACTGTTCGGCTCCCTCTCCCGCCAGATACATTCCAAACTCTTCCGCTTCCTTCTGAACGCCTTCCAGAGTCACCACGTCCCTGTCATCAACACGGGCCGCCAGCATAGAGCAGGAGAGAACCGACTTCCCATCGACCAGAACGGTGCACAGGCCGCAGTTTTCCGTCTCACAGCCACATTTTACACTGTAGCAGCCTTTTGCCCGGAGTAAATCAAACAGGGATGTATCGTCCTTGATCTCCGCATACGTCACTTTTCCATTTAAGGTAAATTCTATCTCCACGTTCTACACCTCCCCGCCAAGCTGCTTCATCAGCCGCCCTGCGTAAACTTCCGTCAGATGCCTCCGGTATTCGGCGCTTCCTCTCGTATTGTCTCCAAATCGGAAACGCTCCGCCACGGCACCGCAGTCCACCTTGCCGTCCGCCGCCGCGACTTCCACCACTTCCGCTCTGGAGGGTCTGGCTCCGACCGATACGTACCATGTCCCCTCTTTTTTTGCCACACAGCAGGCAATCAGCGGGAAATCCGTACCGGATCGTCTCTGAGCCGCGTAAGCAGCCCTTCTGCCGTCTTTTTTTATAATAATGCGCACCAGAATATCGCGGTCGTATTTCATGTGGTTAAACTCTTTCAGGGAGACGACTCCGCCCTGATAAAGCTCCACATAAGTATCGAGCGCCATCAGGCAGGTCATGATATCGGAAAAACCAAATCTTCCGAACACACTGCCTCCGACCGTCGCCCCGTTTCGAAACTGAACGCCCACAATCGCCCGCGTGCACTCCTTAAAAACTCCCTGAAAATATGTATTCAGCCCCTCATGTGTCTCCAGCATGCGCAGGGTGCACATGCAGCCGATCCGGAATTCCTCATCCGTCTCCTCGATCGTATCGAGCCCCAGTCCCGACAAATCGATCAGGGTCATTTTCACGCGGTTCTGAAGCTTCAGCCACATCATACCGCCGCCTACAATACTGCTCTTTTTCTGATTCAGCTCATAGGCCTCTGAAAGGCTTCCCGCCTTCACGTAATTTTTAAACCTTACCACCAGAATTTCCTCCTGACTCCAAAGCTTTCCTTCTTTTGCAACAACAGAATAAATGTCCGGTTCGCCGGACTCGCACGCCGAAGCACGGATGTTTCACCAACCACACCTCCCTGGCACGGAGTGTGCATACCCGATCAAGCGGGGCACGCTGCTCCTGCAAAGCATTTTTTGTTTCATGGGCTGCAATTTTCTGTTAAATAGTAACTGTTAAAAATTAACTGTTACTCGAAATAAAATATTCCGCATCCGGCCTTATGCCGCCTCACTCCGGGCAGACATAAAGCCGGAAAAAGTATATCATACTCACTCCGGCTTTGACAATCGATTCTTCGGTTTTCCGCTGTTTTTCTACATTTTTCGACTTTTCCCTGATAATTCACCGGGAAGTTAAGGCACTTTTCCGCCCCGGCTTCCCCTCATTTCGACTCTGATGTCTTTTTCCCCGCGAAAGGCCATTCCTATCGCTGCCGGATCATCCCCGTCATATATTCCGGACTCTCCTCAAAACACCTGCGGAATCCTTCCAGCGTATCCGGAAATTCAATCCCACAGCCTCGTATTTTTTCTGTATCCATCAGCAGGTTCCTGGGCTGCTCTGCAAACCGCTCCTGGTCAGGAATGAGAAGTCCGCTTCTGTCCTCCCCGTCTGCCACCATCACCAGAACCGCTCTCGCCGTCTCATATGTGGACAGCGTACCTCCGCTGCCAAAGTTATAGATTCCCGCCGGAAGCGTTCCCGCCGCCTCTATATTTTTCACGACCTCCATGACCCAGGTGATTCCGCGATAATCGTGGACAGGAAGCGTCAATGGACGGTTTTGAATCAGAGCCTTCAGTAAATTCCCCAGAAGGTTGCTGTTGCTCTTTAGCCCCCGCCAGGGGAAATCATACATCCACGGCAATCGGAGGCACACTGAGTCCGGAAGTATGGCCATAATCTCCTCCTCTGCCTGCCGTTTGTGAAGCCCGTAGACATTGACCAGCTCCGGAGTATTCTCCTCCTTCGCCGGTACCATGGTCCGGTTTCCTGCGTAAATCTGATCCGAGCTCATAAAGATCAGCCTGCTCCCGGTCTCCCTGCAGGCCCGTGCCAGGTTCACAGCCCCGTTCACATTGACCGCCTCCGACAGGCCCGGATTTTCCTGGCACGTCCCGGTGTTGGAGATGGCCGCGCAGTGAATGACCAGCTGTGGGGCCGCCGCTCTCACGAATTCTGCCGCCGCTGCCTCATCCGTGATATCCAGATTCCCATGATGTGCTCCCGTTATCTCATATTTTTCCTGATAAAATTTCATAAGCCTGGAGCCTAGAAATCCGTTTGCTCCTGTTACCAACCATCTCTCCATACTGCTTCCTCCGTCACCTTATTCTCTGTCCATGACTTCCAGATATTTACTCTCCACCGGTCCGGTCAGCCACACTCCGTTTTCAGACTGGTAAAATACCGCTCCGTCTCTCGTCATTCTTTCCGTATCGACGCTCAATACCACCGGCTTTCCGTGCCTTTTTCCAACCTTTACAGCCGTTTCATAATCCCCGGACAGATGGACGTACAGCCGGCTCATGGATTTCAGCCCCTGGGCCATAATGGATGGGAGAAAACGCTCCGCCGTCCCATGATACAGCACTTTGGGCGGTTTCGTTTCTTTCAGTTCCACATCCACCGGAATACTGTGGCCCTGGTTTGCCCGGATCAGCGTACCGTCTTCACTCATGCGGTAACGCCCTTTTTCATCTGTTCTCACAATCTCCTTCAGCATTTCCAGATCCAGAGGCCTTCCCGTTTTCTGAAATCCCTCAATCAATTCCTCCACCTCAGCCCAGCCATGTTCGTCCAGCGTGATGCCGGCCGCATCGGGCTGATGACGAAGAACCAGGCTTAAAAACACGCTCATCTTCTTCCATTTATTATTTTTCGAATTGTCGTTCTTATTCTCCATCCGTTCCTCCTTCATGTTCCTGTCCCGCGGCGGAAGAGGCATTATCTTCTCTTCCCACGTTCTCCTATCCGTTTCCGTCATACGAATCGTATTTAGATATCACGGCGGCAGGGCGTTCCGCCTCCGGATTGTATCTCCATTCCTGTTCCGTACATTCATAACACCGAAGTCCGGTATCGGCAGACTGCGTCCATATCCGGTCCGTTCCCGGTTCCCAGCAGATTCCCCAGAAATCCCGCGCACGGTCCGTGATAAAGGCAAAAATACGTTCTCCGCTCTCTCCATCCTGAATCGTCACCCGAACCGATTGCAGACCGGTGCTCTCATCTGTCACCACATCCTGAACCGCCAGATACCGGCCGTCGCCGCTGTACTGCGGATCCGGGCGGAAGCTTCCCCAGCCTGGCCTGTAGTTCCAGCCCATCTCGTAATTCCTGGACCAGAATTCCCAAGCATCCCGGTCGCCCCCAAACACATTCATGTCAATATACGTTTCATCTCCCTCGTATCCGTTCAGCTTTTTCCGGTTTGTATACTGCCAGAACACCCAGTTCCAGTTACCTGTGTCCGGTTTCTTCATCACGTTTCTAATCCAAAGGGGATACTCCTCATATCTTCCTTCCAAATATAAATGCATCGTATCTTCCGTCGCGTAGATCACCGGTTTGACGCCATAATGTGCCTCCAGCCCCTGCAGCATCACATCCAACTGCGCGCATACCGTCTCTCGTTCGGGCGGATTTACTTTCTTATCGCCATAGAATTCGAAATCAACCACTGGCGGAAGCATTTGCCGGAAGGCTGGTACTGTCTCTGTAAAATGCTTCAGCTGGCTCTCTCCCGGGCTGTCAAAGCTAAAAAAATGGTATGCCCCGATCCTGAGTCCCGTGTCCTTCGCCGCTTCCCAGTTCTCCGCAAACTTCTCATCCGTATGAGAGCTTCCCTCTGTCGCCTTTATGTATGCAAAATCCAAATCCTGCGCCGCCAGAACCGGCCAGTCGATGGTCCCCTGATAGTGGGAGACATCCACACCGCGTACCGGATACCGCTTCTGTGAAGGATTATTTAACTGAATCAGGCCGCAATAGACCGCGTACCCATAGAACGCGCACAGGACGGCCGCCATCACACAGACCACGCCGGCTGCTATTATCCGTATTTTTCCGCTTCTGCTCTTATCCATTCCATATCCCATCTGCACTGCGCCGGATCTTCCGGCTCTCCATGTCCTTCACGAAATATTCCGCATTTACCAGATTGGAGCGAATCCAGAATAACCTTCTTCCCTCCCTGTCAAATACCTCGATCTTTCCGGGTTTCGACTGTCTGCCTGCCGACTCCGTCACATGAAGCCCGGATATTCCCGTTGTCTGCATTCTTCCGCCTCTGTCCCGGTACGAAATCTCCATGGCGGTGACCGTAATCCGCATTGTAAAGAACAGAAAAATTTCCCTGACTAAGTTCACAATGGCACAGACACCTATTGCATAAAAAAACAGGCTGTTTTTCCCATTCAGATATTCGGGATACACCGCTCTCCAGACGAAAAGGAGCACAATCAACGCGATCACAATCGTAAGGAGAAGTCCCCCTGCATTCTCATAAACCCGATACTCATCTCTCTGACGATTCTTCTCCGCTGCCTGCTTAAGACCGCGTTCCAGAGCCCATACCGCTGCTGTCACAACAGCGCATGCCGCCAGTATCCTGTTAAATTCCATTCCTGCCCTCCTCTGCCTCTGTCACTGAAAACGGTCTGCTGTTAACGGGAATGGGCCGCTTTCGCCATTTGGAACTTAAGGCCTGTCTCCCTGTTCACTCTGTCTGCCATAGCTGCTGATGCATATAAATACAATGGCGCCTCATGGCTGTTATCCAGATAAAAGCGCTGTTCTCCGCCGCCCTGCCGGTCCAGAATCCGGTTTAAAAATCCCGCCATCCCGGTATCCATCCAGTCGCGGTTTTTTCTGGCCTTCCATTGATAAGCACGGTCATGAAAACGGAAGGTTACCGCATAACGTTCCACCCCGCTGATCTCCTCAAACGGCAGCCCGGATATCGCCTTCAGACCATTTAATATCTTCCCGTAGGAATCCCACTGATAGATACACTCCCGGTCCCCGGTCGAGTAGACGCAGTTCAGCGCCTTCCTGCTCCCGGCCAGTATACAGAATCCATAGTATGGGTGACTGGCAAGATACTCATTTTCCGAAGGCGTAAGTCCGAGAATAAATTCCTGTTCCATTTCTGTCGGAGTAATAGAGATCCCCGCTTCTTTCAGTACCCGTATCTGCTCCAGTTTCGGAACACATCCGCTTCCCTCCACTCCCATCATATCCTCAACCGCCGCCACGGCGCGCCGTTTTACAATCTGCACACAGACAGCCAGTGCCACCGCAGCAGCCAGTAAAATCAGGAGACAGCTCATTACCGTACCGATGAAACCTGCTGCCATATCCGCTTCACTTCCTTTCCCGGGCGTACCTGCATCCCCGTAACTATTTTTGATAATGCCGCGGCACGACAGCAGCTTTTCTACCCGCGGAACCAGGTGTTCTCTCAATCCATGGTGATCGTTTTCATCGATTCCACATACCCGTACCCGCCTGCGAAAACGCCGGTAACAGTATTGCCGCTGCTATGCACATTAACATATATTTCGGAAATGCGATTCAAGCGGTGTCCCTGTTCAAATATATACCGACTCCGTTTCTGTTCGTATTTATGCAGATAACAGGCCAGCGCACAGTTGGAGGTTCCGGTGGCGGATTCCTCATCAATACCATACAGAGGCGCGAAATTTCTGCATACTGCGGTTAAATTTCCCTCTCCCGTAAGAGAAAATGCATGAATCCCGACGCAGTCCCGTTCCTGACTCAGTTTCGTAATAGCGGCAAAATCGGGAACCATGTTCTCCAATACCGTCGGCGACTCAATCGGAACTATAATATCTTTTAGACCAGTCGATACCATTTGAACAGGCAGATTACCTATACCGGAGCCAGCTTTTAAACCGAAACATGGTTCGACCTCTGCCCTGTTCAGTATTTCGTAAAATTGCGGAGTATTCTGCTGCATGAATATTGCCCCGTCATCCTCCACATTTATGCTCAATATCCCAGACCTGGTCTCAATCGTATACCCGGATTTTTTCAGTCTGTTTAAATGATTTAACACGACAAACGACGCAATTGTCGCATGGCCGCACAGGGGAACTTCTCCCGCCGGCGTAAAATATTCCAGACTATAATCCGCCCGTTCTGACTGAGAAAGAAAGGCAGTCTCGGAATATCCTAACTGATACGCTATCTTTGTTTTTTCTTCCTTGCTCAAAACAGGGCACTGCAAAACTACACCGGCTCTATTTCCGCCCATATTTTTTTTACTAAATGCGCTTGCTACGCAGACATCGACCAACATAGGAATTCCTTTCGCTGTAACAACGGTATTTTGCTGTAGGACATGCTGTCCTTATGAATAAGGATCGTTTATAAAAATAGATCATTTATGAAAACGGATCATTTATGAAAACCGATAAATTATGAAAACAGCAAGCCATCTCCGGCCTGCTGATTGGTCCTGCCATACCACATTCCGCCTGATTTTGCCGCTTAACAGAGATACGTTCGACTCCGGCTGGAAAACCGTTACACTCATTATCTGCATTTTTTTCATTTGAATTCTCCCGTTTTTCACAAGCCGCAATTTACCTGGAACCTGACCGTTATGGGATCAGTCTGTTTGTTCAAAAATGACGGTCTGCTCCTTCATCGATATTTTACCGACCTGCCAGCCATACTCTGTCAACTCTTTTTTATAGTTCAAAAAAGAATGGTCTAATGGTATTCCAACTATATCCGCTATCTCATCAAACGTTAATTTCAAAGACTTGCATTCCTTTTCCCGTACATATTCCCACAATGCCTGATATTTGCTCATTTCGTATTACTCCTTTCCCCCCCTCTGAAGCTGCCGTTTATTGAAAGCCGTCGCTAAACGCCTTTAGATCTCTTTTAACTTCATCGGGCAATTGATTATACCCCAGATCATCAATCGCTCCCTGAAGCGTATATAAATGGACTAAACAGACATTTGGGTAACGCAATTTCAAACGCAGAAAAGCTTCTTTGCTTCCTGTCTGCCTTAACTCCTCTGCCGTACAAATATCGACAGCTTTCAACTTCTCTTCCATTGTTTTTCCGATATTTCGCATGGACGTCAATTCTGCCATAGAATACCTCCTGATCCTTGTCGTTTATTTTCACCTAAACGGTCAACAGACGATGCTTATATTCCTGTAACTCGTAACTTTTCGAGACAAAAAACGATGACCAGTTTTATAAAATCCTGTCTAAAGTCTAAAACAGTACTTTTGACCGTTATAATTCCATTTTACAGTAATCACTGCTATTTTACTACCACGTTTATTACGAAAATTTATTTTGTGAATCTGTATGCGGCGCTGACCTTAAAAATACAGGTACCTGCTGGACCACACAGATGACGTATCTGTGACAGTCTATCATTGTAAGGCAAAGTTTACTGACTGACAAATACTTCCCATGTTTCTTTAAATCCCAAATTGCCCCCATCCCATTTAACGTCATTATTGTACCATCCTCTTCATTGCCTTTTAAGAGACTTATTAAATAAAGGCATTATACTACAATCGGCCAATGTCAACAAGGCAAAAAGTAAACTCGGAGACAGCAATTATGCAGTTAATTAAGCCAATGGTACCGCTGACACCAGGAAGCGGTGTCTGAAAAAGACGGATCTCTGAAATCAACATACAAAAAGAGCATTGTGTGATAAGCTAATATTAAATTATCCGGTTAGAATATTATTAAAGAAAACAAAGGAGGGATATCAAATCGTGCATGCATGGGAAGCAATTCAAAAGTCCGTTGATTATATAGAAAACCATTTAACGGAAGACATACCCATTGATAAACTTGCGGAGACTGCCAGCTTATCACCATTCTATTTCCAGCGTTTATTTTCACGCTTAGTTAAAAAGCCCGTCTGCGAATATATAAAGTTACGCAAATTGGCACAGGCAGCAGATGATTTGAAAACCAAAAACACCCGCATAATTGATACTGCAGTGAACTACGGTTTTTCCAGTCATGCTAACTTTACAAGGGCCTTCAAAGAAGTTTATGGTATTACACCAGACGAATATCGAACGTCAGACGTACATCTGAACCAATTTGTAAAACCTGAACTGATCTTAAATTACGTAATGGTTGACGAAAATGTTCCACTGGTTACAGATGGTATTGTTCTGGAAGTCACACGCAGACAGCTGGCCACACCGCGAATATTTACTGGGATTGAAAAAGAAATACCGATTAAAGAATTGATGGGAGGAACTGAAACGAGCATTTCATATGCTGCAAAGCTTTGGAACGAATTTCACGAAATAAAACCGAAAATACCTCATCTCATCGAACATGGAAATGAATTTGGCGCTCTTTATATCGGAAATGCGAAAGAGGGATACTGTACCTATATGGCAGGCGCCGAAGTCGAATATGGAACTGCTGCAGAGGGATATTCTACCTTCGAACTACCTGCTGCAGAGTATATTGTATGCGGATTTGAAGCTGAAAGCTTTGAGGAGTTGACAAATTCTGCCGTCTATAAAGCACAGACATTCATGGAAAGGTGGATGAAAAAACACAAGCTGGCCGCAACCGATTTTGCAGGGGAAATGTATTACCCCACGGATGGCTGTGCGTATTTGGAACATTGGATGAGACCAGTTACAACGGATTAGTAACATCGCCCTCGTCGATGAACTATTTTTTTCCCGGATTTGCAGAGAATTACCGCTGATATTGACAATGGTAACGAGAATTCAAAAATGCATTGCTGTCATGCAGTTCAAATCTTATTTTTACATTACAATGCGGCGCCGTATAAGCGATTTTCCACTTCTGCGGTGCCGCATTGATTCCGTTCTCTGCCTCGTCTAATCCCCGGCCCTTCTATCCCCGGTCACAATCCAAATTAACGGATCCACCTGTACATGCCTGGCATCGAATCCCAACGTTTTCAACACGCCTTCCAGCCGGTCCACATATGCGAAGTATTCATCTTCCAGATCTTCCCGTTCCGCGTCAGAACAGTTTTCCGCAAATATCTTCCTTGCCTCTTCATCTGCAAACATCAGATCCGCAATCACAATACGCCCCGCCGGTTTCAGAATCCGGGCCATCTCCTTGACAGCCAGGATTTTCTCCTCCTCATTGCAATGATGGAACGCATAGGATGATACCACGGTATCCACACTCCCGGAATCCAGGGGAAGCTGCAGAAAAGTTCCCAGTTTCACCTTCAGTTTGGGGAACTTCTTTTTAGTCTCCTTGAGCATATTCACCGACTGGTCGATTCCGGTAATTTCACAATCAGAAAGCCGCCGTCCAGCCAGTTCTCCCGTACCGACCCCAATTTCCGCCATGATGCCTCCGTGCTCCCGAGCCAGCCGCGCCGTCTCATTTAGGACCGTTTCATAATTCTCATAAAATGCAAGCCCATTCACACCACGCCTCACCATCTCATCGTAATGAACCGCAGAGCTGTCGAAGTCCCACCGGTCCTCCCACTCCGCCATCCCCGCAAGCAGTTCCGCAGTTTTCTCCAACTCCTCCATGGCACTTGCCGGTATGGCCGCATTGAAACTGGAACCTCCGTCTTCCGTTCCATTTATCTCTCCCAGCATCCCGTCGATGCAGCCCGCCAGGGAATCCCGGATCAGGCTCATGGAATGAACATGACGGTTTAAAATATCATACTGCTGAAAAAATAAATCCACCGGACTTTCCTCCTGCCCGAGCAGTTTTAAAATCATTTCAATGGAAAATCCCATCCTTCGGTACAGCAGAACAATCTGAATCCTGGCGACATCATCCATCGTATACAGCCGATAACCATTTTCATCCCTGTGCGGTACAAGAACCCCCTTTTTCTCATAAAAGCGCAGGGCGTTCGGATTGACATGCAGCATTTTAGCCGCCTCGTTGATTTTAAGCATCTTCTCTCCTCCTAAACATACCGTTTTTCCGGTGATAACGTAAGTATAGAGCTTCGCCCAGGGTGAATGTCAAGCGGGTATTTTTCACCATATTCATTATTGGGGCACTGTCCTGCACTTTTTTTACAATGGAGTCAATGGAGTCATTGAAGTCACTGCCGTGATCTGCATAAAATTACATCTGTTTTTATTTTAACTCATGCCTGCTATGAAAAAGCCAAAAAGCGATAAAATAAAATGAAATACAATAAAAATGAAATACAATAAAAACAAAAAAACAACAGGCCGAAACCGCACAGTCTCCCATTCCAGGGAACCGCACGCCTCCGGCCTGCCTCTATCTCATTTACCGCTATCTCATTTACTGCTATTTTATTTACTGCAATCTCATTTACCGCAATCTCATTACCGTGTCGCATTCTATCATTATCTGCGATTTACTCTACGATTTTCTATTATTTACGGAATTATTCGTAGATCGGATACTTCGTACAGATTTTCGTCACTTCGGCTCTGATATAGTCGGCCTTGTTCTCAAAATCAGTCGCAGCCAGCCAGATGCATTCTGCGATCTTTTCCATATCCTCTTCCTTTAAGCCTCTGGAGGTTACGGCCGGGGTTCCTACACGAACGCCGGAGGTCACGAACGGGCTTCTCGGATCATTCGGAACCGCATTCTTATTCAGTGTAAGATAAACCTCGTCACATCGGTTCTGAAGCTCCTTACCGGTTACTTCCATACCGCGTAAGTCGATTAACATCAGATGATTATCCGTGCCGCCGGTCAGAATGTTGAAGCCCTGCTTCACAAGAGCCGCAGCCAGAGCTTTGGCGTTTTTCACTACCTGCTCCTGATACACTTTGAATTCCGGCTTCAGCGCCTCACCGAAGCACACTGCCTTGCCTGCGATTACATGCTCTAAAGGACCGCCCTGGGTGCCCGGGAAGATAGCTTTGTTGAAATTGAATTTCTCAGCAGCTTCCTTATTAGCCAGAATCATACCGCCTCTCGGCCCGCGAAGCGTCTTGTGGGTCGTCGTTGTCACGACATCCGCGTACGGGATTGGACTTGGATGGAGCCCTGCTGCCACTAATCCGGCGATATGAGCCATGTCTACCATTAAGTAAGCGCCTACCTTATCGGCAACCTCACGGAATCTCTTGAAATCAATGGTTCTTCCGTAAGCACTTGCGCCTGCAATGATCAGTTTCGGTTTGTTTTCAACAGCGATCCGCTCCATCTCGTCGTAATCGATGAATCCCTCGTCATTGACACCGTAAGGAACAATATTAAAATAAAGACCGGAAAAGTTGACTGGACTTCCATGTGTTAAATGGCCGCCGTGGTTCAGATTCATGCCCATCACGGTATCGCCCGGCTGCACCATGGCTACAAATGCCGCCATGTTAGCCTGTGCTCCTGAATGTGGCTGTACGTTGGCATAATCACAGCCAAACAGCTTCCTGGCACGCTCGATGGCAATATTCTCCACGATGTCCACGTCCTCGCAGCCGCCATAATAACGCTTTCCAGGATATCCTTCTGCATACTTGTTGGTGAGAACGGTTCCCATCGCCATCATAACCGGCTCAGAAACGATGTTTTCCGACGCGATCAGCTCTAAGTTTCTTCTCTGGCGCGCGCATTCCAGCTCAATAGCCTCGCCCACTTCCTTGTCATAGCTGGTGATAAACTTCATTACTTCATTGACCATGTCCACTTTCCCTCTCTTTTCCCTTTCAATTTAACAGTTGCACAAAGACGCTGGCAGAGGGACTCTTCCCTGCACCAGCGCCTCTTACCGTTGAGGTTGATTATAATGCATTTTTAATAAAACTGTCAAGACAGTATCAAAAAATCTGATCTTTTTAAGCAGATTCTTTCTGTTCTCTGAGTAATTCATGGTATATTTTATTTATATTACTTAACCCAAAAGCTTTCCCCATTTTATTATAACGAATTTTTTTCCTGGCTTTTGCATTTAATTCGACCATTAACTTTTTATCCAATAGAACAGGTTGATGCGTGTCAGGATTTAAGTATATATTTTCTATATAATTTTCTGTAACAGGGAACAGATTTTGAGGTAAAAAAGCCTTTTTTTGCCCCAATACATATCCGAAGCTTATGTTATCACATATCTTATACTTATTTAACGAATGCTGATACTCTTTTTCATACTTATCTACTTTTGATGACAATGGTATCATCCAGTATATTTTACTGTCATCATATTGAAATAAATAGCAGCAGGGTCTGTTATGAGGTTTTCCGTTTACCATCTCTTTATTCTCTAATAAACCACAGCCCTTAAATTTAATATAAAATTCATCTTTAACAAAATACAATTTACCCCTGTCCATCTTTCTCCTTAGTACACAAAATCGCTCTACTATAAAAGCAGAGCGATTATTTGAATCCCAGCCTTTTATTAGCCGCAGTACTGGGTAGCGGAAATAATTTGAACCCGTACCTTCTTTTTATGGCTTCTGATTTATACGGTCACAGAACATAATATAAAAGCATACCAGCTTCTATAATTATAATATACACTAGAAATGCCAAAAATGCAAGCGTTTTTCACTCTTCACGATGTTAAAAAATATCATCTTACCCATTTCAATTGTAATTCAGTGTTTCTATAAAAACGGAAAACCTTAACGATCTTAACTTTCCCTAATCAGATCCCCTAGAACCAATCCGTCCCAAAGCTCTATAGCTCAATCCAATATCTCTGCGTAATCTTGCCTAGATACGGGACTTCATTTTCCAATACCGCGCCGTTTTTCTTCATAGTGGCGATCGAAGCCGTTTTATCGCTGTCGACCGTCAAAAGTACTCTGTCCAATCCTATCTTTTTCGCCTCCTTCAGAGCCAGCCGCAGCATTTCAGCTGCATATCCCTTCTGCCGCTCTGATTTGCGGACGCAATAGCCAATATGTCCTAAATAACGGTACATTTCTTCAGTTAAATCATATCTGACATTAATCATGCCAACGATTCTTCTGTCCGACTTTCGGATAGCCATAAATTCATAGGACGGTGGTCTTCCGTTTTCTGCAGTTTCCTTCTTTTCGTTTCTTTGAACGTTTTTCAGCCACTCTTCAAAGCTCACCGCATCCGTTAATTGTTCTGTCCCATACGCAGTTTCATGATTCCGCAGAAATTCTTCTCTGAAGTCCATAATCTCATGCTGATACTGCTCAGAAGGCTGTATCAGACAGATATCTGACTGAGTGAGTAAGTTGTTTTGTTCCATCCTCATCCTCCATTAGAAAAACAGATCAAATTCCCTTCGCATTTAAGCCTGAACACTTCATCTATCAAGACAGGACAGCGATTTCTGTTCGTCCCGGACCTTTTCCTCCAGCATTACCGCATACTTTTCATCATCGATCGGGAACTCAACCCGCTGTCCCTGCCAGGAAGAGAGGTACGCGCCATTCGCAATCATCAGTACGTGGAGTCCATCCTCTCCCGTTGCAAGCAGCGGTTCCCCTTTTAACAAATGATCCGTAAAATTCTGGAAGATCTTCTGATATCCTTCGACGCCATTTTTCTCCACTGTAATCTCTCTTGCATAGTGCTCCGGCATTCCATAGATATCCTGATTCAGACGGTTAAATTCATCCGTAGACATCACATTTTCGTCAAATATAATCCGGCTGCTGTCCTCGATGCACAGCCTTCCCTTCGTTCCCCAGATTTCCAGACGGTTGACTCCCGGATACTCCCCGCTGGAGGCAATAAAGGTCCCGTGGAGCCCGTTGTCATAGAAGAACTGGAGATCCATACTGTCATCTACCGTGATATCACTGTATTTTCCGCATTCCACCGTTGCCAGAACCTGGTCCGGCATGCCGAGAAGCCACTGCCACACATCGAGGAAATGCTGGCTCTGATTGATCAGCAGACCGCCGTGCTCTCCCTCCCATGTGCTTCGCCAGGGCGCGGAATTGTGATAGGCCGGAGTACGGAACCAGATATTGGATATCCACACAGCGCGGTTAAGCCGCCCCAGTTCTCCACACTCGATCATCTCCTTTGCACGGAAAAATACGCGGTTCATCCTTGTATTAAAGATCATTCCCAGACAGACTCCCGCGCGGTCTGCCGTATCTATGAGTCCCTTCACTTCCTTCGTCGATATCCCGGCCGGCTTATCCAGCAGGATATGCTTTCCCGCCGCGGCCGCCATCTTTCCGATCTCGACATGGGTGGCGTGAGGTGTCACGACAACTACAGCATCAAATTCGTCTCCGCATGCGAACATCGCCTCCACATTCGGATAGACAGATGCCCCCGGATAGACTGTCCTGATCTCATTCTGCCCCTTTTCATTTCGGCAGCAAACTCCGGCGAGTACCATACCATCGATTTCACCGTCATAAATCATCTGTACGTACTGGCGGCCCATACCGCCAAATCCAACCACTGCGGCTCTGATTTTCTCCATCGTCCTGCTCCTTCGTCAAACCGGTATTTTATAATTTTTGATTATAATCTGTAAAGTCCTGCTGCCATTGTATACATTAACCGTCGGATAATAAATCACATCGATTACCCGGCTTCTGCCGAGCTCCTCCAAAAATGCGTCGCCGTCTGTAAACAGCATGGCGTCAATCGGAACGCCCTTATCGTCAGCCAGGGAAAACTTCACCGCGTTCCGGTTCTTTCCCAGCACCCGCACGCTTCTGATATGAAGTCCTTTCAGTGCAAACAGCGGCTTTTCATTGCCCTGTCCAAATGGTTCCAATAGCTCCAGTTCTTCAATAAGAGGCTCATTTATGTAATCGAGAGGCATGGGAACATCGATCCAGATCTTGCGGACAAAGTCATCCTCTGTAAGTTCCGCCTCCTCATTCAGCCTGCGGCGGAATTCATCGATATTTTCTTTTTCAAGTGAGAGTCCTGCGGCCATGGGATGGCCTCCGAATTTAAGCAGGAGATCCTTTACCTTCACCAGCCCTTCGAACATATGATACTGCTCGATCGACCGCCCTGATCCCTTCGCGCATTCCTCTCCATCCGTCAATACAAAGGCCGGTTTCTGATACTGCTCCCGCAAACGCCCTGCAATGATTCCCGCCAGCGATTCATGGCAGGAAGGCAGATACGCTACCAGAACCTTATCGTCACGATAGCACTCCTCCACCTGCGCAATGGCTTCCTCGGTCCCCTGCTTCGTCATATCTTTTCTCTGGTCATTTAACTCCTTCAGTTCCATGGCCAGCCGGTCCGCCTCTTCCCCGTCCTCACACAGCAGAAGCGACAGAGCCAGCTTGGCTGTCTGTAGACGTCCGCCTGCATTTAAACAGGGACCGATGACAAATCCGATATGATATGCAGTAATCTGGTCTTTATCCAGGTCATTCCGCTCGATCAGCTTTAAAAGGCCGATACTCTTTGTATTTGCAATTCTTTTTAATCCTTCTTTGACAATGATACGGTTTTCATCCCGCAGCTTCATCACGTCGCCCACCGTGGCAATCGCCGCAAATTCCAGCATGGACAGCCATTCCTCCTCCGGAACGGAAAATTCCTCGTAGAGGGCCTTTACAAGCTTATAAGCGACCATTCCGCCGCATATCTCCGGGTATGGATAGCTGCACTCGCTCTGTTTTGGATTGACCACCGCGTCCGCGGGCGGAAGCAGATCATGGCCATCCTCCTGCATGATATCGTGGTGGTCCGTGATCAGCACGGTAAGTCCCAGTTCCTTCGCCAGGCTGATCTGCGCCACAGCGGCGATTCCATTGTCACAGGTCAGGATCGTATCGACTCCGTCCTCAGCCGCGGCGCGGATAATGGATTCATTGATTCCATAGCCATCCTTGATCCGGTCCGGAATCTCATAATCCACGTTAGCCCCGATTCTCGTGAGCGCCCGGTAAAGCAGGTACGTAGAGCAGACGCCGTCTATATCGTAATCCCCGACTATCCGGATCCGTTTTCCCTGCTCCGTCTTCTCCTTCAGGATCTCTACTGCAAGATCCATGTCCTTTAACAGATGAGGACTATACAGATCCTTTAATGATCCCCGGAGATACTTCTCTACCGCCTCCTCTCCCACAATATCCCTGTTCCGGATAATTCTCGCCGTTACAGGTGTAATATGATGGATTCTTGCCATCTCATGAAAGTCTGCCTTCTTCGTCTGAAGCATCCATCGTTCTGCTGCCATCCTTCTTCGTCTCCTCACCAGCCTGTTCTCGATCAGGCGTTGTATTTTCTCCCGCCGACTGCATCTCTTCCGCCAGCTTCTTCTCTTCCGCCAGCTTCGCTTCTTCCGCCAGCTTCTTCTCCGCGATTAGCTCCGCTGCGACCCGTTCCTCCAGCCGCTTTTTCAGTTCTTCCTTTTTCTGCTTCGCAATATCCAGTCTGCTCATCAGGCTGGCAATGGAATACAGGATAGGTGCAAAATCCCCTCTGTAAGCCTGTTCACAGGTAGACTTCACCTCGAAATTCTCGCTTCCGATCTCGCGGAAAAGGTATTTCTCATCGTCAATAATATTCTTCAGCCGCTCAATCAGCTGATTCACGGAATCCGTCAGAATTCCAATCTCATCCTCAGAATCGTAGGGAAGGTACACATCCAGGTCACCGTTGGAGACCCTTCTGGTCCCCTCCACGATCGCCTTTACCGGCTTATCGATAGCAATAATAATATAGATGACAAGCATCGTGATCATCAGCGCAATCAGGCAGATGGACACGATCTTCACCCTGGCCAGCCTGGCGTAAAGCTGATCGCCCCGGACACTGGCCGCCTCGGCTCCAAGACGGTTAAACTCCGCCATCTTTAAAAAATTGCCGCTGGCCTCATCAAATAAGAGCCTGGACTCTCCGATGATCATCTTCAGCGATTCCTCGTTATCATTGCCCCGGCTGATCGGAAGAAGCCGATCGCTGTATTCCAAGTACCGGTCCCAGTAGGCCCTGGCGTTTTCCATCAGCTCCCGGTCCGTTTCGTCCGTAATATAATTCTGCTCATACTCCGTAAAAGCCGCGTCGATCTCATCACGGACCGCCATCATCTCTTTTTCCAGATGATCCATGGTCTCCTGGTCGTGGGTTATGGCATGGTAAAATTCCTTGATCCTGTAATCCGAGGTCTCGGTATTCAGTTCCTCCGCGATGATGATCGCCGGAACCCAGGACTGGGAAATCTCCGTGCTGGCCTGGTTAATCTGTCTCGCCGTGATAATGGACTCCGCGCCGATAAACACGAGTCCCAGAATGCTGACTCCTCCCAGAAACAAAAGCTTCGTTTTAATCCTGATATTTCTGATTGATTTCACTTTCATAACCCTTAAGTCTTCTCCTTCTTTGCCGGTAATCCGGCAGTTCTCTCTCAACGACTTTCCAGAAGTCCTTTGAATGATTCATCTCTGTGCGATGAGCCAGTTCGTGCACTACAACGTAATCCGCCAGCTCCACGGGCAGAAGCACCAGCTTCCAGTTATAGTTAATATTACCGCGGGCGCTGCAGCTTCCCCATCTGGTGGCCTGATCCCGAATGGCGATTCGCAGATACGACACCCCCATCCGATCCGCCCACCACGCGGTTCTCTCCTCCAGAAAACGCCTCGCCTGCTTCCGGTACCAGTTTTCCATGGCCGCCTTCACAAGCGGTTCGTCTTCCTCCTGCCCCGTAAAAGGGCCGGATACCAGAAATTTATCGCCCGTATCGCATACCCGGAACCGTTCCGTCTCATAGTCCCGTTCAAAATGGAGTTTTCTGGGGCTTCCATGAAAGAGCAGTAAAGCCCCCTCCGTCCAGTGAAACTGTTCCCGTTTCTCCAGCTCCTCCCTGATCCTGGAAGCATGCGCAAAGATCCATTCCTGATTCCGCTGCGCAAATTCATGGCCGGCCTTCCACGATAGCCGATCCGGTATCCGCACGACAATCTCTCCCTCCCTGGTTACGGAGACCGCCATCGTGCGCCTGGCGGATTTCACTATCCTGTAAGGGAAAAAATCCCCATCTTCACAGATGAGTATCCCATGGTCAGGCAGCGCCTGTTTTTCAGTTTTCATTTATTTTCACATTCTTTTCTCTCATGCTTCAGCCTTGCTTTTACCTATTGTACAAGCCGCATTCTCACGGCCTGTATGTCACATTATAGCGGATAATGTCAAAAGAAACAAGTGTGAATGTTTCCGCAGCACCTGGACAGACTATAAATGGTACTATCTGCTAAAAAACAAAAAAAATACGGAGGTTCCCCTCATGAAATATTTTCACGGCTATCAGAAAAAACACTCTTTCTTTGAAGGCTGGTACTTAAAACATCAGTCGCCGGACGGCGTACTTGCCCTGATTCCGGCATACCATATTGACAGGCAGGGAAAGCCATCCGCCTCCCTCCAGATTATCACCAATACCGAGTCGTGGGTTATCCCCTGCTCCGCCGACCAGTTCCGGGCGGCTTCAAGTCTATTTTATGTAAACCTTGGTACATCCACCTTCTCGGAGCAGGGCATCCATCTGGATATTGCCACAAAAGAGGTGACACTGACCGGTCACCTCTCCTACGGGCCGTTTACACCGCCCGCCTACGATATTATGGGGCCTTTCTGCGCCGTTCCGTTCATGCAGTGCCGCCACGGCGTCTTAAGTCTCTCCCACCGCCTGTCCGGCCAACTGGTTTTAAACAGGAAAAAGCTGAACTTTGACGGCGGTCTCGGCTACATCGAAAAAGACTGGGGCCGTTCCTTTCCCTCCCGTTACGTATGGACCCAGTGTACCTGGACCGATAAGAAGACGAAAGCCCCCTGCTGCGTCATGCTTTCCGTGGCCGATATTCCCTTTGCCGGAACGCATTTTAACGGTTCTGTCGGTTCGGTTTTGTTCCGCGGAAAGGAATACCGCCTCGCCACCTACAAAGGGCTTAAGATCCTGGAATTCACCGACCGCGAGCTCCTGGTCAGCCAGGGCGGCCTGATGCTTCACGTCAACCTGATCAAGGACCAGCCCCTGTCCCTGGCCGCACCCTCGTTCGGAAGCATGAGCCGCACCATAAAAGAGAGCGCGGCCTGCCAGGTCCGCTACCAGTTCTTCTACCAGGAAAAAAAGATATTTGACATCCTGTGCCACCATGCGGGATTTGAATCCCAGATCATGTGACACATAACTGACAAAAAGCAATTTTCAGACACTCACTACATCTGAAAACGGCCTTCCAGCGCGATGAACTGATCAAACAGCATCCGGCTGACTCTGGCGCCAAACACCGTCGCCGGATGCGCCGGATAATACATGGCATCGCTGAACTTCTTATTGAACATCACCAGCACATACGGACCGTACGGGGTGTATATGATGCCGCCGTCATTTCGGCAGGCGTTCATGCTGCCGCTCTTGGAGGCCACATTCACCATTACATCATCCGTATTGTCGCTGTCCATGTAAACAGCCGGGAAATCCTTTGTGATCATGCTGTTGTAGTGCTGCTTCTTAAAAATCTCCAGCATCTTCGCGTCCGCTTCAGGGCTTATCAAAGTCCCCGCTGCCAGCCTCGTAAAAATGCTGGCGTAATCCCTGGGAGTCGATGTTCCCAGCTTATCATACCGCTCAAAATGAAGCGGATTGTACAGCACCGTGTCCCTGCATCCCAGTCCGCGGATGCACGCATTGATCGTATCCAGCCCCAGATAGTCGATCATCATGTTCGTCGCCACATTGTCGCTGACAATGATCATCAGGGTGGCTGCGTCCTTCACCCGGAGAACCGCCCCCGGCTCCAGCGCACACAGGACTCCGCTGCCGTCAACCGCGTGTTCCTCTTTAAATTCCACCATATCCTCTAAGCTGGCTTTCCCCTTTTCCACCTGATCAAACAGACACGCCAGAATATATGTCTTTATGGTGCTGGCCGTCTCAAACGGCTCATCCGCGCCGATGGCAATAACATTTCCATGAAAATCATCGGCGTAGATGCCCATCGTCCCATCATAACTCATGAGCTCCGCCTCAATCCGTTTCTCTATCGTCAGTCTCTTATCCATTCTCTTTCTCCTCTTCCGTCTCTGCGCCGCAGATCAGTGCTGCGCTGCTTATCCGCCCCGAAACCGATTCGCTCCCGAAACTATCCACTCCCGAAACCTATCCGCTCCCGAAACGGCATGGTTCCTCTGTCAGAAAATACTTCCCACCGCATACAGGCTCTCTGCCAGATCGGCTCTGAAATCCGCATCCTCCGGGTTCAGGCTGTTGATCACCACTCCGCCGCTTCCCGCCTTTCCGGTGGAATGAATATACTTTCCATCTCCCATATACATGGCGATGTGTCCTGGGAAATACAGCAGATCCCCCATTTTTTTCTCACCCACTGCGATCTCGCGGACCGGATACCCCTCCACGATTTTCGCATCCCGGTAGGTCAGGATTCCATTCATCATATAACTTACCGAGGTCAGCCCGGAACAGTCGATCCCAGCGGTGGAACGGCCGCCCCACCGGTACTGAATCCCCAGATACGTCTTTGCCGTCTCCACTACAGCGCGGCGAAATGCATCTTTATCCACAATTTTCTTCTGCGGAAGCACCTCTGTCCACAATCCAGCCTGCGAAAACTCCTTGTTTTCCAGAAACTGCTCCCTGATGTATCCGAAACGGCCGTCTGCCAGCTTCACCTTCCCCCAGCCTTCTATGCCGCATTCATACGGTATCACACTCACCAGAGCGCCCCGGAACAGGCTGACAAGCCTTACTCCCTGTACTTTTGGCACGGAAACCACATCGACGCAGAAAGCTGTGGTCACCATAAGACCGCCTTCCTCCCACGCCATCATTTCCTCTAAAGAGACAAGCCGCACTGCTTCTTTCCGCACATAGCCCGTATAACCGTAAAACGTGCGCACCGGCAGAAATCCTTGCCCGGCAGCCTCCCTCCCGGTAATCTCTGCCCCGGTAACCTCCGCCCCGGTGACCTCCGCTCCGGTAACCTCCGCCCCGGTAACCTCCTCCCCGGTAATCGCAAGCCCCGTTCCATACATCGCCTCATCCGCAATAGCGGACAGCGTCATTCCATCCTTAACCATAGTCTCCGCCGGAATCTCATAAATAGTTGCAACCGGCTGTATCACAATTCCATACTGCATCGTTCCATCTCCTGTTCCGGACTCCCTGGAATTCCCTGAACCACAGGAAAGGCAGCGCCAAAGCGCCGCCTTCCTGCTGCCTCTTTCCTCTTTCCTCTTTCCATATGGTCCTTTTCCATGATTTCCGCGAAAAGCGGACTATCTGTCCCGGTATAGCTTCTTATACGCCTCATACTCGCTGCTATTAGCCAGCACATAATGTTCCGGCCTTACCTCCCGCCAGGAAGGCGGATCCGTCTCATAGTGATGCATGGAGGCGTCATAGACCAGAAGCTTCTTCTCCCTCTCATGCCGCGGATCCGGCATGGGGATCGCTGACAGCAGCGCCCTTGTATATGGATGAATGGCGTGGGTAATCAGTTCCTCCGTCTCCGCCATCTCCACGATCTCCCCTTTTCTGATGACCGCGATTCTGTCGGTGATAAACCGCATAACCGACAGATCGTGTGCGATAAACAGATAGGTAATCCCGCGCTTCTTCTGCATATCCGCCAGAAGGTTTAACACCTGCGCCCGAACTGACACGTCCAGCGCGGAGATCGGTTCATCCGCGATGATAAACTCCGGATTCATAATGAGTGCCCGGGCAATACCGATTCTCTGCCGCTGTCCTCCCGAAAACTCGTGAGGGAAACGGCTGGCAAATTCCGGCAGCAGCCCCACATCCAGGAGGGCCTGATCCACCCGCTTCTTCCGTTCCTTCTCGCCGATCCCTTTCTCGATGTTCATCAGGCCTTCGCTGATGATGTAATCCACCTTGGCCCGCTCATTCAGCGAAGCCTGAGGGTCCTGAAAGATCATCTGGATCTCCCCCATTACCTTTCGGTCCAGTTCTCCTGTGATCCTGCCGTTGATCTTCTCGCCTTTATAGATGACCTCCCCGCCAGACGACGGTATAATTCTCATGATTGCCCGGCCGATGGTTGTTTTTCCGGAACCGGATTCTCCCACCAGTCCGAAGGTCTCTCCCTTGTAGATCTTGAAATTGACCTTCTTTACCGCCTCATACCGCTTCCTCCGCTCGCCGAACGTGACGTCTAAATCCTTTACATCCAATAATACTTCTCTCTCCATTAAAACAGACCTCCGTTTCGGATTTTTTCTACCACGGAAGGCGGTTCCACCTTCGGAGCCCGTTTATCGAGCAGCCAGGTTTTGGCTTTATGGGTCGGTGATACTAAAAAATACGGAGGCTGCTTGATAAAATCGATCTTTAGCGCCTGGGGATTTCTCGGCGCGAACGCGTCCCCCTTTATCTCCGTAAATAAGTTGGGCGGCGTCCCCGGAATCGAGAAAAGCTCCGTCCCCTTCACGCCCACCTGCGGAAGCGACGAGAGCAGCGCCCACGTATACGGATGCCTTGCATCGTAGAAAATATCCTCGCCCGTCCCGATCTCGATAATGTCTCCCACATACATCACAGCCACGCGGTCCGCGATATTAGCTACCACGCCCAGATCGTGGGTAATCAGGATGACGGATAAATGGTATTTGTGGCGCAGTTCCTTAATCAGATCGAGTATCTGTGCCTGGATCGTCACGTCCAGCGCTGTTGTCGGCTCGTCACAGATTAAAATCTGCGGGTTGCAGGCTATGGCGATGGCGATCACCACACGCTGCCGCATGCCGCCGGAAAACTCATGGGGATACTGGCCGAACCGTTTCTCAGGCTCACTGATTCCCACATCCGTCAGGTATTGCAGCGTTCTGGCCTTCGCCTCGGCGCGGTTTACATTCTGATGAAGCAGCACCGCCTCCATAATCTGCACGCCGATCGTCTTTAACGGGCTTAAGCTGGTCATGGGGTCCTGCATGATCATGGCGATCTCATGGCCCCGGATCTTCAGCCATTCCTTTTCCTTCTTTAAGGAAGTCAGTTCCACCGGCTCTTTGTTGTCCGCACCGTAATACGTGGCCTTCCCCGCCGTCACATGGCCGTTCTGGTCCAGAAGTCCCATAAAGGACTTGGTAAACACGGATTTTCCGCTTCCCGACTCGCCCACGATAGCCAGGATCTCTCCTCTATGTAATTCCATGGAAATTCCTCTGATTGCATGCAGAGTCTTTCCCCTCAGTTCAAATTTAATCTCTAAATCTTCTACCGTCAGTATCTTCTCTGGCATTCCTTTCCTCCTTCTGATCGATCCGTTCTGTCCTGTCTTCTACACATGGTTCTTCGGGTCAGCCGCGTCGGAAAACGCGTTGCCGATAATATAGAATGAAATAGTGACGAACGAAAGAATGATGGTCGGATATACGAGCTGGTAACGGAGCGCCGGGCTGGTGATGAGGGCGCGGCCCTCATTGATTAAGTTGCCAAGGCTTGGAATGTTGACCGGAAGCCCCAAACCGATGTACGTGATAAAAACCTCATTTCCAATGGCGGACGGAATCGTCAGCGCCATACGCAGCATAATAACCGACACCAGATAAGGAAGCAGGTTTTTTATGATAATCTTCGCCGTCGGCGTGCCGAGACAACGGCTGGCCACATTGTAATCTCTGTCGCGGATAATCAGAATCTGGTTTCTGATGAAACGCGCCATCTGAATCCATCCCGTAAGGCACATGGCGAAGATCAGTGTCTTCACACCCGGCTTCAAAATATAGGAAATCAGAATCAGGACAATCGTATTCGGTATGTTGTCTATAATATTATAAATCTCGGTCAGTATAAAATCAGCCTTCCGCACGTAACCCCAGATGACACCGACCGTGATGCCGATCAAAGCTTCCGCCAGCGCCACAGACAGGCCGATCAGCAGGGAGGTTCTGGTTCCCGCCCAGATTCTGGCCCACAGATCCTGGCCAATGGAGTTGGTTCCCAGAATAAACTGGTCTCCGGGCGGAATATTGCGATACTGCATTCCCGCTTCATCATTGACGATCATGTTTGGGTCATACTGGCCCGGAAGATGGGGCTGAATGAAGGTAAAGGCCAGAAGAAGGAGCAGGAGAACGAGAAGAACAACCGCCCCCTTATTCTTTAAGAAAGCCCGAAACGTACTGCTCCAGTAGGAATAGTTGCTGTAGCCGGTCCGCTCCACTTCCGCTTCGTTAAATCCGGCGAAGGAAAAAAGCTCCTCATCGGTCTGTGGGGCGCCCTTTGCCGCCTGTTCCATGCTGTCCATCAGCTCTGCCTCTTTCGTATGGCGGTAAGAAAACTGCTTCATCATCTGTCACCTCCCTTTTTGCTCAGGCTGATTCTCGGGTCAAGCAGAACCATCAGGATATCGCCGAGAAGCAGACCCATAACACCGACGCAGGCATAGAGGAGCACGATTCCCTGAACCATGGTATTGTCGTGTTTCTTAATCACCGTGACCAGCAGGCCGCCCATTCCCGGAATGCTGTATAAGGATTCGATATAGATGGAGCCGATGACCGTGTTCAAAAATGCGGTCGGTATGTACTGGGCCAGCGGAACAAAGGCGTTTCGGAAAATATGCTTGAACATGACGCCGCCCTCGGACATGCCCTTTGCCCTGGCCAGCTTCACATAGTCCTTATTGCTCTCATCCACCATGTAGCGCCTCAGCCACATGCCGTAAAATGCGATATTATTTAAAGACATGGAGACAACCGGAAGAATCCAGTACTTCGGATCGTCGATTTGAAACAGCAGACCGACGCCCAGCGCCTGTGTTCCGTACAGCTGGATATAAAGGAAGTAGACCGCCGCAGGAACCGCCTGGATACAGACGATAAATAACGTCCCCAGCTTGTCAAACCATCTGTACTTGTACCGCGCCATCAGTGCTCCCATGGGAAGCCCGACAAACAGCGAAACAATCATGGACAGGACGCCCAGCTTAATGGACACCGGAACCTTATCGGCCAGAATCTCCGCTACCGGCACATTTGCCCGGTAAATTCTGGATACCCCCAAATCTCCGTGCACCAGGTCGTTAAAGAAACGTACCACCTGAACCGGAAGCGGATCCGTAAGTCCCATCTCCTGTAAGCTTACCTGGATCTGCTGTGAAGTCAGCTTATCGAAATTGGTGAAATAGCCTTCAATCGGCATCAGACGAAGCAGGCAGAAAACGACAGTCAGAATAATGATTAGAGTAAGAAACGATCGCGCAATTCTTTTACCTAGATATTTTAGCATCAGCAACATAACTCCTTTGTAATTTCTTTTATAAAAACACTCTCGGAAGCAGATGTCATCGGCAATTTCGTAAATTACATCTATTTCCGAGAACATTTTTACTTAATTCCGCAGTGATGCGGATACTTACCGAAGTAAAAGTTCCGGTAAGCATCCGCCCTCCGCTCTACTGGCCTGCCTTCTCCTTATTCGCTTCAAATTCTTCCATGGAGATGTAATGATCCTGCAAATGCTGGCCCTTATACTTTAAGTTGGACACACCAAACGGCGCATACTGGCCTTCAAACACATTGAGCTTTGTCGCAAGATATTTGCTTACGCTGATACTGAAAGGCACGACAAGCGCATGATTAATCAGAGTGGCCTCCGCTTTGGCAAATGCCTCGTAACGGGCATTGATATCCACCTTGATGTCCTTGGCTTCCTCAATCGTTGTAAAATACTCTAATACAGCGTCGGCAGAAGGGGTTCCATCCTCAATGGCTTTCGCAAGGTTTGCATACTTATAGCCCAGATCGTAGCCGCTCTCGCCTTTCGCCTGGTAGAATGGATCGGTCCATGTCTCCGGGTCCGCATAATCAGCGCCCCAGTTACACTTTAACATTGCGTACTTTCCGTTACGGCGGATCTCAGTCAGGAATCCGTCGGTTGGACCTGTCTGCACGATAATATCGATGAAATCAGTTCCCAGCAGCGATTCCATCTGCTGTTCCACAACCTGACACTCCTTATCCCAGTTGACCTCGGTAGGATTGTACGGCAGAAGCACCTTCACCGGGAAGGTCACGCCTTCGGCCGCCAGCTCACTCTTTGCCAGATCACGGTACTCCACGGCCTTCGCCTCATTAAAGGTATCTCCCAGAGCCGCCATATCGCCGATCTCTGTAAAATCGGTTCCATCCGCGTTGAAGGTAAACTTCGCCGGAGTGATGGTATTGATCACGTAATCTTCCGGAACGTTCGGCTCCAGCACAGCTACTTCCTTAGTCTTATTCAGAGCGGAAGAAAGGGCCTTACGGAAGTTCTCATTGTTCACGGCCTTTCTCCAGTTATCCGGCTCATACTCTGCGTCGAACTGCGGATCAAAGTTGAAACAGTAGAAATAGGAATAGCTGTTTCTCGGCCTCTCACGGCTGATCAGATTCTTTGTATCCTCATGGCTCAGCCAGTCATCCAGAATGTCAGCCGTGATTTCTACATGATCGATCTCACCGCGCTTTACCATCTCCGGTCCGATGGTAAACGCTTCCGCATTGTAAATTTTCTGTATCTCGTCAATATAGACAATATCCGCGTCGTAGTTTAACGTATTCTTTTTATACACCCGGCGCTCCTGAGGAGAAAACTCCGACATATAGTAAGAGCCATTGTAATACATCTTATCCGCGCCTGTTGCAAACTCCTTCCCCAACTCCTCCAGTTGAGGTCCATAAGCCGGCATATAAACAATATAAGCCAAAGAAGATATGAAATACGGCACTTCCGTCTCCAGCGTATACGTAAGCGTATGATCATCCACAGCCTTTACACCGACCTCAGAGAAATCAATGGCATTCCATACCACCCCCTCATCATCAGCTCCGCCGTTATAAACAAGGCCGTTGTAATACGCCCTGGCATTTGCAATCACACCGAACAGATTCTGCACAATCCCGCTCTCGTATTCCGGTGTCAACTGGTATTTGATGGCGTCCACATAATCCTGTGCCGTCACATCGGCTACAGGCGTTCCTGTGTTATCCACCCATTTAGCTTCTCTTAAGTGAAAGGTCCACGTCTTAGACGCCTCGTCATATTCCCATTCCGTCGCCTGTCCCGGCCTGATCTGACCAGAGCTGTCATACTCGATCAGAGTATCAATACAGTATGCCGCTGTTCTGATATCGTTGTCTGAAGACGAAACTAAATAATTTAAAGTCGCGACCTCCCCCGAATACAGTTCCTTATATACGACTGGTTTTCCATTGTCTCCGTCCTTCCCATTCTCATTTTTCCCTGCTTCCTTACCAGCCTGGGCGGTACTTCCGCCTTCTGTCGTCTTTTTACCGCCGCATCCGCTGAGCACGGTCGAAGCAGCAAGAACAGCACAGAGCAGTGCCGCAGTCAATCTTCTTTTCTTCATAAGTTTTCCTCCATGTTCCTAATATTCTAACCCTTGCGGGATTAGTTTCCATACGATTACGCCAGTTACGGCTCAAATGCGGGAACTCCTGTAATTCCGATCCCGTCATTGTCATTCATTCGGATGACCGCGCCCTCATAAACCGGTCCCCCTGTATACGGATCGATGGAACAGAGGGATGGGCCGTCCAAATCCGCACGGGTAATAATCCCCTTACCCGCCGCCAGATGAGCCGCCGCGCTGACCGCGATCTTGCTCTCCAGCATACACCCGATCATGCACTCCACTCCGTAGCTTTCCGCAATGGCACAGATCTTCAGCGCCTCATAAATCCCGCCGGTCTTCATCAGCTTAATGTTAATGAGATCCGCCGCCCGGTTCTGGATAATCCGAACCGCATCCTCCGGAGAAAACACGCTTTCATCCGCCAGGACAGGCGTGGCCACATTGGCTGTCACAAACTTCATCCCGTCAAAATCATGAGCATTCACCGGCTGTTCCACTAAATCCATCTCAATTCCCGAATCCTCCATGGCCCTGATGATGCGAACGGCCTCCTTGGCCGTCCATCCCTGGTTGGCGTCGATGCGCAGCCGGATCTCCGGCCCCACAGCCGCCCGGATCTCCCGGATTCTCCGGATATCTTTTACGCCTTCTTTTCCCACCTTGATCTTCAGAATTCGAAAGCCCTGTTTAACCGCCTTTAAGCTGTCCTCCACCATCTCGTCCACACCGTTGACACTGATGGTCAGATCCGTCTCCACTTCTGTCCTGCTGCCTCCCAGAACCCGGTACAAAGGCTTCCTGCAGGACTGTGCATACAGATCATAGAGCGCCATGTCCACCGCCGCCTTGGCCGATGTGTTCTTCACCATACAGCCGTGAAGCTTCTTCATCATGCCGTCCAGGTTATCGATCTCCATTCCGATCAGATTAGGAGCGATAAATTCCTCGATAGCACACCGGATGGAGCCTTTCGTGTCCCCGGTGATCACAGCCGTGGGAGGGGCCTCTCCAAAGCCCGTCCTGCCGTCATCCGCGGTAACCCTGACCACAATATCATTCACGCTGTTCACGGTCCGCAAAGCCGTCTTAAACGGCGTTACAAGAGGAATATCCACTTCCGCGGTCTCTATCTTCGCAATTCTCATACTCTAACCTCCGAATTTCTATGGTACAGCCACAGGGAAGTCTCCGCCATCACGCGCTCATATGCCGGCGTATCGGTATCGTTTCCACAGTAGCACACGATAAATGGCTGTTTTGCATATACAATTCCAACATCATGTGTAATTCCACAGTCTTCCCCTGTCTTGTGGGCGATTTCCGGTTCCTCCGGCAGCGCCTGCAGATAAAACGGAATCTTGCTGCACAGCTGCTGGTTCTTTAAAATAGAAATCATCTTTTCACTGGCCTGCCGGCTCACCAGTCTGCCCTGATACATCTCACGCAGCAGACGGCCCGTCTCCGCTGCCGTTATGTAATTCTGGATTCCCCACTTTGATTTCTCCGTATCGTACATCTTCCGCTGGAGCACCGTATCGCGGTATCCCATCCGCCTGATCGTACGGTTAATTTCCTCGATTCCCAGAAGATCGATGAGCACATTCGCCGCCGTATTATCGCTGAAAATAATCATCAGCGTCACGAGATCGAGAACCGTCACTTCGATTCCGTCATGGAGATACGTAAGTGCCCCGCAGGACGGCACACAGTCCTCCCGCTTCATGCGGATGATCCTGTCGGTACTCAGAGTCCCCTCCTCGAACCTCACAAATGCTTCTGTCATCACAAACAGCTTAATAACGCTGGCGGCCATCATCCGTTCGTCCTCGTGATACGCCGCCCGCTCACCGGTTACGAGATTTTCATAATAAAATCCCGTTTTTCCCGGAAGTCTCCTGATCTTCTCTGTCACTTCCTCTTCCAGACTGCCTGTCAACCGCATAAGTCCCCTCTCCACGCCTGTCGAATTTTCATATAGAAAAAAAGAGGCACTGCACCTACCACCTACAGCTACCTCATTGCACCTGATTTTGCGACTGATTCGTATTCTTTATGAAATATAATCTTATGTATAAGTATAATAAATTTCACAAAAAAAGCAAGCGCTATTTCCCTCTGTTTCGGTAATTTTCAGTCATTTTATTACGGTTTGCAGTCCCTCTGGCTTCGGCTGTCTGGTCTGCTCTGCCGTTCACGGCTCTAAAAGTTGGCTGCCCAGCTGCCTGCCGCGTTTTTTGACTACCGCAGCTCTGCTTTCAGCAGCTGAAACTGATTTTTATGGAAGGATATCTGTCCTTCCTCCTTCAGCCGCCCCAGCTCCTTTGACATGGCGCTCCTGTCCACAGCCAGATAATCGGCCATCTCCTGCCGGTTTAACGGAATGGTAAAGGACTCCCCTCCCGCCTTCTTTGCCTGCTCCGACAAATAGGAAAGAATCTTCTCCCTGGTTGTGCGTTTTCCCATGTGACCGATCTTCTGTGTCAGTGTCATATTCTTTTCCGCCAGAATTTTAAGCATATTGCGGACCAGACGGTTATGAAACTCACATGCGGACGGACAGACGGTTATGATTCTCTCACAGTTGATGAAGAGCACCTCCGTCTTCTCCGCGGCGGTCACACTGACCGGCAGACATTCCACTCGCGCAAAGGAAAACGCCTCGCCGAACAGACCTCCCCGCTCCACATGGGCCAGGATGGTCCGGTTGCCCCAGAAGTCGTCAGAAAACACCAGCACGCTGCCGGACAGGACCATACCTACCTGATCCGCCCGGCCGCCCGCCATTAAGATGTACTCTCCCTCATCAAATAAAACTCTTCTTCCGCCAAGACACGGAAGCAGCTGTTCCAGTTCCCCATTTTCAATCCCGTCAAATAATGAAACCATCTCGCTCCGCCATATCGATTTATTTTTAATTTCGTTGCAAAAACAACATACTTTTCGATTTTAGTATAGTATGATACAGCTATCGAGTCAAGGAGGAAAAAAACATGATAAGAAAAATCATTCACATTGATACAGACGCCTGTACCGGCTGCGGACTGTGTGCCGAAGCCTGCCACGAGGGAGCCATTCAGATGATAGACGGAAAAGCAGTTTTAACGAGAGAGGATTACTGTGACGGTTTGGGAGACTGTCTGCCCGCCTGTCCCGCAGGGGCCATCTCCTTTGTAGAGCGCGAAGCGCCCGCCTACGATCACGCCGCTGTACAGAAGGCCAAAAAGGCCCTGGAACACGCCGGCTCCGGAGACAGCCACTGTGCCTGTCCCTCGGCTGCCTCCCGTTCCTTATCCGGCAGCGCCGCCCAGAACCAGGCCGGACCGGAAGACGTTCCAAGCTGCCTGTCCCAGTGGCCGGTCCAGATCAAACTTGCGCCCATCCACGCCCCCTATTTCGCCAATGCCGACCTGTTGATCGCAGCGGACTGCACCGCTTTTTCCTATGGTAATTTCCACCACGATTTTATCCGGAACCACATCACTCTGATCGGATGTCCGAAATTAGACAGCACGGATTACTCCGAGAAGCTGACGGAGATCCTGCGTGAAAATGACATCCGCTCCATAACGGTAACCCGTATGGAAGTTCCCTGCTGCGGCGGAATCCAGTTCGCGGTGGAACGGGCAGTAGAAAACAGCGGGAAGAAGATTCCGTGTAAGGTCTTTACCATCGGAATTGATGGGAATTTGCTTTGAGGATGCCCTCCGCCAAATACACATGCAGATATCAGCAAGAAAAAAGACACCCGCAATCGGATGTCTTTTTTTAAACCCTTGTTTTTTAATGCGCCGAACATGATTCGAACACGCGGCCTTCTGGTCCGTAGCCAGACGCTCTATCCAGCTGAGCTATCGGCGCATATTGCTTTCGCAACGGTATTAAGTATATCCGATACCACACATTTTGTCAACCGGTTTTTTCAATTTTTTGCTATTATTTTCACTATTTACACTTTTCAGGTTTTCTCTATGCCCATACCTCCAGATCCTCATACTCTCCAATCATAGGCGCCAGCTGGCGGAAACCGATCTTTCCTCCCTCCAAAAGCTTTCCATAAGTCACGCCATCGTCTTTGAACCGGAACAGCTCCAGTGCGTTGATATAAAAACGCACTTCGTTTCCCCTCTTCAGGACCGCTATTTCATATGGCCCTTCCGCCTCGTCCGCGTCCGGAATCGGGTCGCCTCCCTGGGCTGTTAAGTAAAAGCCATGGCTTTTTCTTAAATTGCAGGTATGGAAAGCCCTCTCATCCGGCTCCTTCCTGCGGAAATAGGAGATGTGGAAGGCGTCTATATCACCGTGATGATACTGTACATACTCTCCGGCTCTGGGCATCAGGGAAGGAGAGAATATGTCTTCCCCTTCCCGTCCCTTAGCAGCCAGGAATATCATGCACAGACCCGGCTCCTGAATCGGGTAAAACTGCCACCGCACGAATAGATCAGCCGGAAATTCCTCCGGGCACCACAACACATAATTGGCCTTCTGCCCGCTGGCCGCATCCAACTGGTTTTCCATGCGAAGCCTTGCATTCGGGAAAGAAAACACGGCCTTCCCTTCCAGCACGAAATCCCTTATATCCTCCAGCCTTTGCAGCGGGTTTTTATAAATGCACGCAGCATTTTTTAAAGTCTCTGTTCCATAAGCGGATAAATCAATCATTCTAATTCCTCCATAGCCGAAACCGGCTGCTCTACAGTTTTATGCTTTCTCCACCCGGCACTAAAAACAAGTCCCCGTCCACACGGATCCAGACAGACTGTGCGGATGGATTATAGACCAGGTCACCGTCAATCGTAAACTTCAGATTCCCTGCAGCCCGCATATAATCCACAATCTGAATATTGGTAGCGTACCAGGTGTCCTCCCTGTCTCCTGCCATGCGGCAGAACTCCTCCATCAGATCCCAGTTTTGATCTCTGTCAAATTCATAGCTGTGGCCCCAGACAAGCATCAGATAAAGATACTGAGTCTTATTCAGCCGTATAAATGCTTCTCCATCCTCTAAAAGCCCGTGATTGTGATGGCAGGTGGCCTTCCAGGTCAGGAAGTTTTCAGGCATGGCGAACTGATGGGTATCCCCAACCACCCGGCCGTATTCAATCCCAAGCCCCGGCAGCAGAGAAAGTATTTCCTTGCTGTAAGATCCGTTGGGATAGGACAATCCCCGCACAGGATAGCCCGCCGACCGTTCCAGATTCCGTCTGTCCTCCAATACCTGAAGAGCCACCTGCTCCACAGGGCAGCGCTCTATGGTAGGGTGAAGCACCGTATGGCAGGAAATCTCATGCCCCAGATACAGGTCCGCCCACTCACTCTGAGGTACTCGTTCCCCGTCCGTCAGACCGGAATTCAGGTGGAAGGTCCCTTTTATCTTGTATGAATTGAAGAGTTCCACCAGCTTTCGGTCCCAGGTCCGCCCATCATCGTAACTCATCGTCAGAACCTTATGCTTCCCTCCCGGAAAGCAGGTATAGATATTTTTCAGCCTTGTCGCTATCATGCGCCGTCTCCCTCCTGTCACGCCGGTTTTACTGCGTTTTCGTGTGCTCTCAGCTTTTTCAGTTCCTCTGCCGCCAGACCGGCAAACCGCCTGGCGCCTTCTGCTGTCAAATGAACCTTATCTTCTCTATAGCAGCCGGCCGCTTCCGTCTCACTTAACCCTTTAAGCCAGTTTCCCGTCACCATTCCGAGATCGATGTACGGGATACGCTCTCTCTCCGCCAGCTTCCTCATCTCCTCGGCATACCGGGGAAGTGATGCGGCAATCGCCCCTTTCTCCCCTTCCTCATTTTCACTGCATGGATACAGGCAGATGGAGGACAACAGAACAGGCACCGCTTTGCATTCCTTTGCCGCGCGGACATAAGCTTCAAGCACACCGGCAAACTGTTCTGCGGGCACAAAGCGTTCTGCCTTCGAAGCAGCGGCATCATTATGTCCGAACTGGATCAGAAGAGTATCCCCTTCTTTTAAATGTTTTCTTATATCCTCCAGACGCCCTTCCTCCAGAAAGGTCTTTGAAGACCGCCCTGCCGCAGCGCAGTTGTCCACGATCAGATGTCTCGTTTCATACTGCATCTCCTGTTCAAACGGACAGTCCTCCCTGTGCCCTGTTTTAACCGCAGTATCCGGATCCAAACAGGAGAGAAGCATCTCCCCCCATCCGGCCTGCGGCCTGTCGCCGCTGCCGTAGGACTGGGCGGTGGAATCCCCGGCCAGATACAGAACCGGCTTGTGTTTCATATAGGGCAGCACCCGTCCGAACTCCATGTCAGAGCCATAATAGAACGAAGGATATCCCGGCTGGTTATAGCAGTTATTCTGCCATGCCACGCTGCACCGGTACTGGGTATCCTGCATAAGGGTAAACAGCTTGTGGTCTGTCACCTCCGTATTGGTGTAAATGCGGATGGACGAGCTGTCCGCAGTCCGAAGCAGAAGCTCCTCTCTGAAATCTCCAAATATATCAGCTGTCAGGCAGGGATTTCCCTTCGTTCCGTTATTCGTCAGCGTATTCTCCGGAGTCAGCATAACACCGTGGATCAAATCCTGAATCACACCGGTGGGTTTCTGGTTTAAGTCAAAATCACTGCCGTCAGTAATCTGGGTCGTCAGGTCGCCGGACCAGCGGATGGACATATTGGTTCCCGGCGTATTGGTGTCCAACAGTCGGCCCCTGCAGTCATAGATTCCTGCACCGTTTACCCAGCACTGGTATCCACGCACGCCCGGCACCATATCGCCAATCATGCACCGCCCCAAATCTTCCTCCGCATACGTCCCAAAGATGGCCTCTCCAGTAGCCGCATCCCGCAGCGCATAGCCATAAGGCACATACTCGGCTCCCTCAAACACATTAAATATCTCCAGCCCCGGACGGTCCGGATCCATGTCTGCCACATGCATGGCATCGCCGTGTCCCATTTTGGCCAAGACTCCATCCGGCCTGCGGTCATAAGAGCTGTATAAAAGACTTCCGTCATGGTCAATGCATGCTGCCCCGTAGATAATCTCCATGCAGCCGTCCCCATCCACGTCAGCCGTGGAGATCGAGTGGTTCCCCTGCCCCGCCAGTTTCCCATAGACAGGGTCACTGCCTGCAAGGGCATGGGGAACGTCGTTAAATGGATTTCTCATTGGGACATATCCGCTGTCCACCTTCCACTTTTCCCGGAATTTCCCCTCGAAAAAGTCGTATGCGGCAAGACAGGACCTGGTGTAATAGCCGCGGCATACGATCAGATACGGCCTTATCCCGTCCAAATAGGCTGCTCCGGATAAAAAACGGTCCACCCGGTTGCACGGTTCGATGCGGTTCATGGCGTAATCGCCCCATCGAAGGCCGTCGTCCTCTCTGGGGAACGGGAACGGAACCGTCTCCAGCTCCTCCCCGTCTCCGCCAAACATAGTTAAATATTCCGGTCCCTCATAGATAAATCCTTCAAACCGCCGCAGATCATTCCTCGGGCTTCTCTCTGGCGCGTAGACGTCAAGGAAGTAATCCGCCAGCGCCCTGGCATCCTCCTTCTGTAAGGGATATTCACAGCGTTTTTGAATTCCGAAACACGCTTCCAGCGTATCCGGCCACTGACCATTCACGACCTCAGGCAGTTCTCTCCAGCCCAGAAACAGTTCTGTTAAATGCTCATAGTAATCGTCAGCACTGCATACATAGGAATCCTCATGGCCGTATCCCCGCCTGATATCCTCCTCCGGCATGGTAATATAGAATTCCCGTGCCGGTGTTCCGTCTCTTCCATAGACTGTCATCTTCGTTCCCGGCGCAGTTTTTACGGCCATTTCGCCTCTGCCGTCCCCGTTAAAATCATAGCAGATAAACTGGGTATAATGGGCGCCAGCCCGTATATTCGCCCCCATATCAAGCCGCCACAGAAGTCTTCCGTCCAGTTTGTAACAGTCGATATAGCACCGGCCCGTATAGCCCTTGATGGAAACATCATGAGAATTGGAGGGATCCCATTTGACAAGATACTCATACTCTCCGTCTCCATCCACATCCGAGACTGACATATCATTGGCTGAATACGTATACCTCTCTCCCCGCGGCGTCACGCCGTCCTCCGGCTTCTGAACAGGAATATCCAGGTACTCCCGTTCCCATACGGCGACCGGCTCACAGGCCGCCCCCTCTTCCCCGTCGTGCACAGGCGCAACCGCATAGACATCTCCGCACGTTCCGTGGACATCTGCATAATTCGTACTGTTTGTCACCAGTGAAATGGCCCTGCCGTTCCGATATATCCGGTAATTCACGCCAGTCATGCCCCCTGCCTCTTCACTGAAGCCGCACACCTCACTGACAAACATGCGCCAGCTTAAAAATACGCCCTGATCCGTCTTTACCGCCACCAGTCCGCGCCCCAGACTTTCCGTCTGCTCATTCCTGATATAGTGAACAGGGGTCCTTAACGTGGTATATGGTCCTGCCGTTTTTCCTGCCATTACCGGACGCACCGCCAGATAGTGGGGCACATGGGTGGATTTTTCCAATGTATAAGTGGTGCATTCCGCAGGCACAGTCCCCAGCAGCCGGTACTGCTCCGGTTCAAGTTCCCTGTCGGACCAGTATATTTCATAGTAGTCTGCATCAGGATTTATCTCCCAGGAGATTGTCACCTGGTTATTTGTTATCTTCGTTATCCGTATCATAGAGGCCTCCCGTTCTGGTTTCTGCTTAGTACTTCGTTATGTAATTAACGGTGAATTGAGTGCCTGCTCTCAGGCCTTGCGGAAGCTCCCTTCGGGCATCCCGGCCACCAGTAAATCCGCCTCGTGCAGTGTCTTCGGCAAAGTATCCCGAATAAAATCCAGAGCCATAATCACATTCAAACACCATTGGGCGGCAAAATTAGTCGATATCCAGGGAATCTCCGTCAGATATTCCCTGTTCCCCTCATGCTTTCGCGTAACACACTCCAGTCCCTGATGATTTCCTTCACAGAGAATTGCATGAAGCAGATGCCCCCAGGTGGTCTCCGCCAGTGCCGTATCCTGAAAATACTCCGCGCCATAAGCCCCCATGGCAGCAGCCATAAACGGAAGAGAGAATTCCCGATCCCCGATAATTCCCCCGGACTCTTCCAGCTGCTTCTCCCTTGGCAGATAATAAAACCGTCCATAGTCGGCCATCATCCGTTTCCACTCCTCATCCTCCAGAAGTTCCGCCATCTCCATCCATACCTGCGGCGCTCCCATACAGATCTGAAGATGCGTTCCGCCAGCCGCCCGTTCCCCGATATAACGCAGATGAACGGTCTCCGGATCGAATTCAAAGTCCGGTCCCGATACCAGCTGTAACGGCGCCTTCTTGATATCCTCCATGCCAGTCATGATCTTATCCCGGTATAACGGATCATTTTTGCGCTCCCACTGAGTCAGCCAGTTGGCGCACAGGGACGACCAGTCCGGACCGGTTCTGGCATGGCTCTTACAGACCATATCCGCCTTCTCATAAAAATCTCCCAGCGGATCCCTGTTTAAAAATGTCATTTCATTGTCCTTCAGTTCCTCAAAGATATCCTCCAGCCTGTGATCCCCGGTCATATAATAGTAAAACCGGTGGTGAGCCGCCATGGCAATCCTGGCTTCCTTACAGGGACAGCCCCAATGCCGCACGTTGTGCCGCGATCCTAAGCCCCTGTACTTCCCCATATGGTATACATCCACCTCCGAGGCATGTCTTGAAAGCTTTTCCGCCAGTGAAAATACATCCGGCCTTCCGGTCCTCATGAACATAAGCCACAGCCACAGTGTCGGTACCAGCTCCGTATTATCCCAGGCATAGCCGCCCATATCGTAGCGCCACACATGGCGTTCCCGGTCATAGGTGTGCATAAAATCGCCGTAATTAAACAGCCCGTACCAGTTTCTCTGCTCCACCTCTCCTTCATAAAAAGCAGCGGCCCGGTCAAGCTGCTCCTCCAGCCACATTTCCGTCTCACAGCTCTTTTCCGGAAGTGACCAATAGCCAAATGCCCTCATCTCATGGTAAAATCCGGGGTCCCCCACATACTGTGCCGGGTGATCCACCATTTCGGATAAGGCTTCCAGCTTCTCTCCTTCTGGAATCACTGCATCATAAAATGCTATGGAATACTCGCTGGTAGAGGCGATTCCATAAGGCGTCGCACCCTTGTAATCATAGCCCTCATAATAAACCTGATTGTATCCCCGTTCCGCATAATGCCTGAAATCCATAGCCTCGGCCGACGGACTGTACAGCCATACAAATGCCTCCGCCCTCTCCTTTGTCAGTCCTTTAAAGGTATATCCGGATGGATACGTCTGCCAGAAATCCCGGATCGAAAAGGCCACCGATTTGTTTCCGCTTCCAAAAGCCGCGGCCCCTTCCGTTCTCATACCATGAAGGCAGTCCAGATAACAGCAGGTCTCCCCTTCCGTCTTCTTTCTGATTCTATAATGCGTCGGGCTGTCCTGGCATACGTCATACGTATCCCAGAAGGGCATATCCTTAAGAACGCTTTCTACAAGCTCCTTCTCATTTCCCCCCAAGACAAGCCTCTTTCCCGCCATCTGCTCCCGGTAAATCTGCTCCGGCAGCCGCGGTCTCCAGGTAAGAAGCTCTGCCGCTGTCTCATGGAATACGCCGTAATCCCCCTGCACTTCCACGTGCCGGTTATACATTTCATCCTCCATAGGCACTTCCAGGCGGAGCCCGATCCCCTTTAAGAAATCCCGTTCCTCATCGCCGTCGTAGAGAAACGTATGGACAAAATCCACCTTTTCCGATTCCAGGCCGATCATCATCCGGATCACAAACGGCAGCTTTCTCTCCCCCTCCTCCGACACATGAGTTCCTTCAAATTTTACGACAGCCCGGACCGGTCCTTCTTCCTCCAGTGTCACCCGCTCAATCAGACCTTCGTATTCCTTTTCCGTCCTGACGGTTCGCCCATGGATATTGGCCGGCTCTTCCAGAATCAGCACCGCTCCCGCGTGCCCGGCCCGGAGTTCTCCATTAACCTCCAGCCTCTCAAACAGCCATTTCCCTTCGTCCGGGATCACCACAGCCACGCTCCCTGCCGTAATAATCCGCTGTCCCTCCAGCCTCTTAACCTCAACTTCCAGCTCTCCTTTTCTCTGACACCCACCGTCAGCAGGTACCACCTCGATCACCTCAGACAGCTTCCCCGCGTCCGCTGTATGCGCGGTCCATTTCACCGACCCATCCGGCCAAAATGCCGTAACCCTGGACTGCATGCGCTGCGCGCTCCCGTCCTCATTTCTCAGAATATACTCTGTATCCGCACTGCACCGTCCCTGATCCCACATGCAGCCCCATGAAGTAAGTCCTGACTTTACTCTGTCGCCCAAATTATGAAGTCTCATCTAATCCACCATCACACCACCGTGTGTCCCGTCACAAGTTCAAGAATGCTCAACACTGCCGCCCTTTTCCTACTTCGCAGTATCCTGCTGATATAACTGATTTATTTCCTCGATAAGCCGGTCTCCGCCTCTGTTCAACCACTGCGCGGCCGCGGCCTCCAGCCCTTCATCATCGATCTGACCGCAGATATACTGGGTTCTCGCATCATCGATAATCTGCTCGATATCCGTTCCGACCTCTGCGTTCACCGTAGAATTAGCCAGGTAACCCAGCGCCGGATTAAAGACCGCTACCTTTTCATTTCTCTCATAAGCCGCATCCTGCGCTTTGGTCGGTTCATCCTTCTTCAGTGCAGGAGAAACCGATGCCAGGTGAGGAATATAGCTGATGCACTGGTTTAATCCCACCTGAGGAGTCTGAGATACCTCCAGTTTGTTCTTTAACACGACCTCCCCGTTCTCATCCAGATCATAAGTAATGCCTTCCAGACCGTAATCCGCCATTACTAACATCTCATCATCACACATTTTATCTAAGAAATGCAGGCAATTCTTCACATCCTCCTCCGTCTTTGCCCCGGCCTTCGTGATCACGTAATATCCGTTCATTCCGCTGGTTGCCAGAGTGACATTGTTGACCGGACCAACCAGATTCATGGATGCCGTCCTGGAATCGTCAACAACAGACTTCACATCGTTCTGGATATAATAGTTCCAGACTCTCTTGGCGCCGTCCATAACGTCGATAAATGCGCCGGCCTCGCCCTTCTTGCAGGCATCTCCGAATGTACCGGAATCCACGGTAGCCCAGTCCTTACGGATCAGCCCGTCCTCATAGATCTTCCTCATCCATTTCAATGCTTCCTGATACTCTGCCGTCTGATGAACCGGAACCAGCTTTCCATCCGCTTCCACCCACTCGTTCCCCACACCGAACCATGTCTGCATAATATCCAGCGGACCTACATACTTGGTCATCTCCAGACCGTAGGTATCGTCCTTACCGTTACCGTCCGGATCATCGTATGTAAACTTATAAAGCATGTTATAGACATCTTCCACACTCTTTGGGGCCTCCGTGATTCCCACAGCCTCCGCCCAGTCGGTCCGGTAGGAGAAACCGTAGCGGCCGATGGGACGCGCACGGTACACACCGATGACCTTTCCATCCACGGTCAGGCTCTTTAAGATATTCTCATTGGCCTGGGATAAGTTGGGATAGCTTTCTGAATCCTTTAAGAACTCTCTCAAATCCCAGAATGCGCCTTTCTTCGCCGCATCCACGATGTTGGCTGTCAGCTCGCCGCTTCCGGTTAAGATCATAGGCATGTTATCCTTATCCATGAGCACCAGTCCCAGCTTCTCCTTATACGTATCATTGGCCTCCCATCTCCATTCCACATGAGTGTTGGTGTAGTCCTCATACTTAGCGATAACCTCGTCGGAATGGTCATTCTTTAACTCTGTGCCCTGAAACTGAGTCACCATAAAGGAGATCACAGCCTTGCCGTCTGCGGCCGCTTCCGGTTCACCGCTTCCATTCTGGCTGTTTGCTTTGCCTGCGCATGCGGCCATGGATAATACCATACTTCCAGCCAGTGTAATGGCTGCTGCTTTTTTCAAAATATTTTTTTTCATAACGATATTTTTCCTTTCTATACGTTTCTGTTTGCTAGTACAGCGTTGCGTAAGTTTCGGTGAATAGAGTGCCTGATATTTTTGTCAGGGCAAGGCGCCGAAACGACGGCGTAGTGGATCCTACGACCAGCTTCGGCAACGCGGCACTGGCGGAAATAGCGGGTGCTATATTCACTGGAACTTATGCAATGCTGTGCTAGCCTTTTACGGACCCGACCATAACGCCCTGTGTGAAATATTTCTGCACAAAGGGATAAATCAGCAGGATCGGAACCGTTGCAACCACTGTGGTTGCCATCTTAACCGCTTTCTGCGGCGGAATTCCCATGGCTCCCCAGTCAAATCCGCTGTCATTGGCTACCGCGGATGTCAAGAATATAATTCTTCTCAGTACGATCTGGATCACCTCTTTATTGCTGTCCGAAATATACATCATGGCATTGAAATAAGAATTCCAGTGGGTAACCGCATAAAACAGGGTGACGCTTGCCAGCACCGGTTTGGACAGCGGAAGGATGATCCTGCAGAAGATCTGCAGATCATTGCAGCCATCCATTCTGGCCGCCTCCTCCAGCTCTGTGGGAAGTCCCTGAAAATAGTTCTTGATAATAATCATGTTAAATGGATTTACCGCTCCAGGCAGCCATAAGGCCCAGAAGGAATCCTTTAAATGCAGTACGTTGGCAACCACCAGATAGGCAGGAACCATACCACCGGAAAACAGCATGGTCACAATCACCATATTGGTAAAGAATTTTCTCCCCTTAAAATATGGCCTGGATAAGGGATACGCCAGCGTACTGGAGAACACCATATTTATCAGGACACCTACAACTGTCACAAAGATAGAATTCTTCAATCCCTTAATTGCATCTCCTGTTTTAAAGATATACTGGTATGCATTCATGGAAATCGTACGTGGAAACAGGAAAAACGCCCGCTCTGTCAATTCCCGTTCCGTGGCAAAGGACCCCGCCACAATATATACAAATGGAAGCAGTGTTATTAACGCAAAGGCTCCGACGAATATATAGATTACGATCTGAACCAACTGGTCTCCCGGACTGCGCTTTATCTTGATTGCTTTTGTCTTAGCCATGTCTTAAGTCCTCCTCATTTCCCGATTTAATAGAAGCCAGATTCGCCGACCGCCTTTGCCAGCCGGTTCGCTCCCAGTACCATAATCATACTGACTACGGACTTGAACATGCCTGCTGCGGTAGCCAGGGAATAGTTGCCGTTTACAACACCCTTCGTGTAAATATAGGTATCAAACACATCGGATACGGTACGGTTCATGGAATTCTGCATCAGGAAAATCTGCTCATAGCCCGTATTCAGGATCGAACCCACCTTTAAGATTAACATAATTACAATGGTTGATTTAATGGCGGGAAGCGTGATATGCCACATCTTCTGCCACCGGTTTGCCCCATCCACCTCTGCCGCTTCATATAACTGCACATCCACACCGGAAAGGGCTGCCAGGAAGATAATCGTTCCGTACCCGGTCTCCTTCCACATGTTCTGTCCCACGATCATCGGTACAAACAGTCTGGGATTGGACATGACATCCGGCGCGTTATTTCTTCCGAAGATCTCCACCAGCCAGTGATACACCAGACCGTCTGTCGTGCTGAAGAGCTGGGCAGTCAGGGCCGCTACAATAACCATGGATATAAAGTGGGGGATGTAAACCATGGTCTGAGTCACTCTCTTAAACGCCGCATTTTTGATTTCATTCAGCAGTAAGGCCAGAATAATCGGAGCTGGGAAATAAAAGATCAGGCTGGTAATGGATATTGACAGGGTATTCTTTAATAGCTGTAAGAAATCCGGCCCGGTAAAAAACTTTTTAAATACGCTGAGTCCCACAAATGGACTTTGAAGAAATGCTCCTATCATGGAGTCTCCATTGTATGGGCTGAACTCCTGAAATGCCATCACTAATCCGCCCATGGGCAGATAGTTAAAGATCAGCATGTACAGTACGCCGGGAATCAGCATAAGGTACAGCCATTTATGGGAAACCAGCGCGTGTTTGATGGTATCCGATTTGGGCCTCTGCTTTTGGTCTGCTGCCTTTTGACTCATATGTTCCTCCTATTATTTTATTTTTACGAAAGAGCTCTTTTCGTTATACAGGAAGCGTAATCTTACCCGCTCCTTTTGTGAGCTCATGGTAACACTCCTTGGAAACGTTTGTAAATAATCATTATCTGCCTGTTTTTTCACATAAAAAAAGCCCCTTATATCCCGCATATTCACGGTGTTTGTAAGGGGCTTCCTTTTTAACAGTTATCATGATATTCTCGCTGTTATCATCTTTTATTTTTAAGTTATCATCCTTCTTTATGCTTCTTTCGGAATGCAGAAGGGGTAGTTTCTTCATGGTTTTTGAAAAAGCGGATAAAGTTCTGTACATTATTATACTGAAGCTTCTCCGATATCTCCGCCACGGACAGATCGCTGGTCAGCAGCATATATTTTGCCACCTTCAGCTTCTCCTCACTGACCATGTCGGTAAAGGTGACTCCTCTTTCTTTTTTCAATACCTTAGATACGTAATTGGGCTGGTAGTTCAATGCGTCCGCACATTCGTTCAGCGTAATATTTCCCCTGGATTCTTTAATCATTGCCGTTACCTGCTTCACGATATCCGATGCCCCGGACTGGCGGAATGCAGTCAGAGAATGGGTAATCGGCCGAATGATCTCATCCATGACAAACTGAATCAGCTGTTTTTTATCGTATATCTGCGCCGCCTTGATCAGTATATTATACTGTTCACTGTCAAACACGTCGTTGATCGGCAGTGAGGCTTTTGTCAAAACATCGACAATGGCAGTCAAAAGTCTGGTCACATAGAAGTTTCTCTCGATCCCCGACGCGCCCTTCATCTCCAGGCGGCCTAGAATCAGCTCCAGAAGGCGCCTGGCTTCCTCCTCCTTGCAGCTGTCCACGGCATTGATCAGTTCATTCTCCATAATCAGGTCATAGACGTTGTTCACCGGAGCCATCAGGGAATAATCATCATAAAGCACAAGAGACGAAATCCCCTCCTCCCGATTGTGGTTCTGGCTGTGCAGTGCCTCAGAGCTCTCCTCATAAGCCTTTCGGGTATGGGTTAAATCATGGAAGGGCCGGCTGATGCCGAATGCAATATGGCAGCCGTACATCTCCTCTGCGTGATCCTTGATCCGCTTATAGACCAGGGCCGTCTTGTCATCCAGGGCAATGTCGTCATTTTCTCCGATCATGAAAATGATACAGTGTTCATAGATGATGGGTACGATGTAAAAGGATTCCCGCACCGCCTCCGGAAGCCCGGACAGAAGCTCCCGGTTCTGCCTCTCCCGCTCCTGCAGCGTAATCTCGCCCTCATCCGCCTTCGGCTTTCGGGAGATGCCGATCATCCGGTAAGACTGCCAGGATTCCATCTGATACTTCTTCTTTGTCTCTGCGATACGCTCCGGGCTCAGTCCGCCCTTCACCAGATTTGCTACAAATAATTCCTTAATCTGTACGTTCTGATCATCCACGAACTTCTGAAGCAGCAGAATCGGCTGGGAGAATCTCACCGCCGCTGCCTTTAACACGGCCAGGATCACGCCGAACAGCAGCATGACGCCAAGAGCCGCGAACACAAATACAATCCCGCCCCGTTTCATTTTGGCCATATCGTAACCGGTAATATAAGTAAGCCCATGGCTTCCCGCTTCTTTCACGGCCACCCGGTACCGTCTTCCCTCCGGTGAACGGTAAATCTGCTGGTCAGACTGTCCCTCTGTGCTGCTTCTGCGTAAATAGCTCTCTGTAAAATCAGGATTCGTCTCCATCAGCATGGAACCATTGCTTAACACAGCCACATCGTAACCCATTTTTTTATAAGACTGGGAAATGTTAAGAAGCGCATTCGTGTTGACCTGCACAGTCAGCAGATAGATCAGGTTGCCGCTGCTGTCCTGCTGCTTGATGACCAGAATCTCGCCCGACGTATCCACCATTCGGGATTCCTTCACGGTTTTATCATAAGGAGCCGGCACCCCCGTCCGGTTTAACCAGTACACCGACAGCGGAACCTTCTTCTGTTCCTCCAGAAACTGATCTGTCTCTTCGTAATTTTTCAGATAATCGTAGGGATACATCCCGTAATTATTTAAAATCCAGCCTTCCCTCACATTAATGAAATTATAAAGGCTGATGTATTTCGTCATAAAGTAATTTCCCTTCAGCAGGTTCTGGGCCTGACGCACCTCGGTATAATTGCTGTAGGGAACCTTTTGCTGTTCGATCATCCACTTAAACGTCGTATTGCTGGTACTGTCCAGATAGTATTCCCTTATGGACGAAAACAGGTTGTCATATTCTATGGATACGCTCTCACCGTAAGACTCCAACGCCTGCCGGTTCCGTTTCGTCTCCCCCTGCACATAGATCTGGTAAGAAAGAACTCCCATGATAATAAGAGGCACCATCACGAGCAAAAGGAACTGAAGAAACAGACGGTCCTCATACTTCCCGTTTTTCAAATCCAGTGGTCTCCGATTAATTTTCACGTTCTCTATCCTGCCCCTTCTGTTCGCTTCCAGTAAATAATCCCCTCCCGCTCGCATCTCTCCACAAGCCCTTCCCCATACATAAATTCCAGGCAGGAAAATGTCTTCGCCCAGATCTGAGTACAGGAGACGAAATGGCGGTAGTCGGGCGGCCCCTGGCTTCTTCCGTAGGCCCGGACGCCCACATCCCGGGTGGTCATCAGTCCTCCGTCCTCTTCCAGTATCCCTTTCATGATTTCACATTTATCCAGATAGCCGAGAATAATCCGGTTGGCTTCCTTTTCCACGTCCGCTACAGGCCCGTAATGGCACGGCAGAATCCTGCAGTCCGCGTACCGGTGCTTCATATCACCGAGGGACTCCATATAGCATTTTAAAAGTCCCAGATCCTTCTGCTGGCTGCCCACGATCGGCACGATGGTCGTCATGATCTGATCCCCGCAAAACAGGAATCCGTGTCTCTTCTCATGGAGACCGCACTGCCCAAACGTATGACCCTTTAAAGAAACGACATCGAACTGATACTCCCCATATTCCAGTGTCTGGCCGGGATGAACCGGGATAAAGGGGAAGTCCTGGGCCTTTCCCCGCTCCGCGTAGGCGCGCCCGGTGTATTCCATAATAGCCTGATAGACGTCCGGAGTATCCTTCTTCGTCACGCCCACGATCCGCAGATTCTGTATACGCGACTCCTCATCCGCCAGGTAACAGTGAAGCAGATCCGCCCGCTTCCTGGTCTCCTCCGGATTCATGTACACGCTTGCCCCCAGCTCCTGCAACGCCGGCACAAGCCCCGTATGGTCCGGATGGTCGTGGGTAATGAACACGTCCAGTTCCTTATAGGAGACGCCCAGAGAGTCCACCATACCGCGCAGAATCTCCCAGTCCCGTTCAAACCGAAAAGAGGTATCCACCATCAGACTGCGTCCGGGCTGCCGGATCAGATAGAGATTGCGCGGACTCATGTGACGGTCAGAATAGGAAATCGTCTCCTGAAACAGATTGTCGTAAATCTCCTGCATATTGTCTCCCCCTCTCATCGCTGTTATTTTCCGCTGATAACCTCCATTGTAAAAACTTTCCGGGCAAATGTCAAATAGATTTCCCGGCTGTGCCGCTGTTTACTGGCTTTTCCATTGTTCATCCTGTATAATAAGTATATCGATTTATTGGAGGGGCTTATGAACTTACCACAACTGTACTATTTTCGAAAACTGGCTGAAGTCCAGCACTACACGGAGGCAGCCAAGGCACTTTATATTACGCAGCCCAGCTTAAGCGATTCCATCGCATCTCTGGAGAAGGAACTGGGGGTATCCCTCTTCCAGAAAAAGGGGCGTAATATCCAGCTCACCAAATACGGGGAAGAATTTTATCAGTACGTCAGCGAATCCCTGAGTATCCTGGAGCACGGCATCTCCCTGATCAAGGAGAAATCAGGTCATATCAGCGGCTCCATCGATATCGGATGCATTCCCACCCTGTTAGGTGACTTTTTACCGGAGGCGCTGGATCTTTATCAGGAGAAGAATCCGCTTGCCACGCTCAATATCTATCACGGAATGTCCATCGAGGTGGCGCAGGGCGTTTCCTGCGGTAAATATGACATCGGCTTCTGTTCCATGGTGGACGGCATGCCCGACCTGGTCTTCGTCCCCATCACCTATCAGGAGCTGATCGCCATCGTCCAGGACAACCACCCGCTGGCCAGCCGGGGAGCCATGTATCTGTCCGACCTAAAGGACTACAGGCTGACCACCTACCGGGACACGATTCCCATCGGCAAGGTTGTCCGCAAGCTTCTCAAAGAAAAAGGAGTGGAGGCCGTCTATTCCTACGATGACGAAATCTCCATTGCAGGCAGGATTTCCAAGTCCTCAAAAGTGGCCATCGTGGCCGATACCCCCTATTTGAGGCAGTTTAACAATCTTGCCAAGGTCCGGCTTCTCGATGTTCCAAAGGACACCCGCATGATTTACATGGTCTACAGCAATAAAAACTTCATTACCTCAGCCGTGGAAGCCTTTGCGAACTTCATGGTCGCCCACTGCTTAAATATGCCGGAATAAGACTCACTTACACGTAACGCCTGACTGATACGCAAAAAGGAACCGCCCTCTGCTCTATAAACCAGAGGAACGGTTCCTTTTCTCATATTCACAAAATACTAAAATACAAATCCAAAGGTAGCCATCAAGGCGATTATCAATCCCGCTGCCGCTGCCGGAATCGTGGTCCCCAGAATAATATGCTTATAGCTTTCCTTCAGGCTGCATCCGCAGATGGACATTGTAAGAATCGCCACGGAAGAGTTAGGCAGCTTATTTAAGATCAGGGCCGACTCTGTCACGATTCTGTGCAGGGCCTGGACATTGACTCCCATATCCACAAACGCCTGACCAAAGCTCTCCAGGAAAATGGTTTCACCGGAGATTGCAGAACCGGTCAGACCGGTCAGAACCGCGGTTCCGAAATACGCCTTTAAATATACCGGCATATTCATGGATAAAACGGCCTGCTGCAGCTCTTTAAATGCAGGTGACAGGCTGAGTACCTTGGAGAGTCCCATAACCGCGGCAACCGTCAGCATGGAGTTCAGTCCGGATCCCGCGCCCGTTTTAGCGGAGGACTTGATGTTTTCAATATGCTTGAACTGAGTCGCCATAATCAGCAGAATACCTACGGTCAGCGAAAACAGGATACTGGTGGAGGTTCCCCAGCTGGAGGTCGCCACTACAATGCCGAACACCACGATGAACGGAAGCACCGACATCCCAATGCCGGGAAGCTCTTCATCGCTCATAACCTTGTTGGAGCTGGTATACATGGCCAGCAGCTCCTCATTCGTATGCTTCTTATGGCTCTGCGCCTGTGCATAGTTGAAATATAAGAAGTAGCACACAGCCAGGATCACGGTAAACACCAGAGATAATAGCGGTGCCGATCCCAGAGACGTTCCCAGATAACCGCTGGGCAGTACGTTACAGATATCCAGGGTATACATAAAACCATTGGCAGAAGCTCCGCCGCCCAGCAGCATGAATGGAAGCAGCCGGCGGTCCATCTTGTTTTCACGAAGCAGATTGTCTGCGATCGGATACAGTACAAACACCATGATATAGCCGTTGATGCCTAAGAGGGTGATAAAAAAGGTACAGATCAGGATGACCAGACCCACCATTTTAGCTCCCAGCTTCTGCGTCAGCCACTTGGCGATTTTTGTGGCCAGTCCGGTTTCCAGCACCAGCTGTCCGAAGATGCCTCCCATCCCCAGGATCAGGAACCAGGAAGTTACGAAACCGCCGGCGCCGCCGGAGAATGTGGTAAGAAGACCGTCGGACAGGCTGAGCTGACTGCTCAATAAGATAATTACCGCCGTGATTACGGTGGCGCAGATCATGTCAATCCCCTTGATGATCATGACTACTAAGAGAGCAATGGCAAAGATAAGACCCATTGTTGCTAACATAAAAATACCTCCATCATTTATTTTTTAGTTCCGGCCTGCACTTTCCTGCCGCTGTCGTACTCTCTGTCCGGCCATCCGATTATCACATTTATCACCGTGGGAAGGATGAGGGTGAATAAATTGATATAGGATGCCGCGGTCAGTCCCTTGGATACCAGTGCCGTAAGCCCCGCCTGGGAAATCACCCAGGTAAGACAGATATAGACAAAGGTAAGGACAGCTCCCCGCCGGTTGCGCTTAGCTTCAGAAACCTTCGGATCTTCCCCGGTCTTTTTCTGATACCAGTTCAGAGCACGGTCGTTAAAGCCCTGTGCATAGTTGATCGCCGTGGAGATTGTTGCAAAAAAGATTGCTATGGTAAGCAGCGTCAGAGAAATCGCCTTGACGGCGCCGCCCGCCCAGCCGTTCTGTACCACCAGGATTGTATACACGGCTTTTCCATTTGCCCATCCATCGTAAACCGCACTGTAGTTTCCCGCCAGGTTAATGGCGTTCATCTCCAGGAATACCCAGTTTACAATCACGGACAGGATCACCGCCCTGCGCAGAGTTTTCTTGTTGTTAAACAGCTGCGCATGATTGACGTACGCGCCGAATCCAGCCAGATTCTGACCGGAAAAGATATAGGCCCATACAAATGCAATGAAAAGATATTTTAAAAAGCTGCCCGCGCCCGATGCAATTCCGGCCTCCATGCTGCTGCTCATAACAGCCATCTCATTTGCCAGTTTTCCGCTCCCGATATTGAAAATAAGGTTTGGAACGTGAACGACAACCAGGGCAATAAAGATAACAGCACTCATGAACACTGCGTTCTTGCGGACCAGCTCCGTGCCTTTCATACAGAGAAGAAACATGATAATTCCTACAATAAAAGTGGTCCATATGTACGGAATCCCTGTCAGCTCCTTGAGGGCTGAGCCGGAGGTGGAATAGGCCAGTGCCATACATACGATGAGCAGCCAGTTAAAATTCAGCTCATACACGATCTGCATCGGTTTTGCCAACACGCCTCCCCAGAATCTGGAACCGTATTTTTCAAGGAAATTCCCATAGTCAAAGGTTCTGAAATCCATGGCGAATTTCATGAAGAAATAGATAATAAAGCAGTTGATCGCCGCCACCACAAGAGGCATCAGCAGGCAGAAGTAAGGCTGTGTCACCTCCGGAAGCATACCGTAAAATCCTGTGTTCTGGAAAAAATAAGTCCAGGGTGTGGAGCCTGACGCAAAACCGCCTCCGCACTGCGAGCTGAATGCAATGGATACAAACACCAGCACTGCTCTCCAGTCCACCGCTGTCCCGCCACTTCCGACATTTTCGCTTTTCATCTGTAAACCCTCCTCGATTATATTTAACAGACGTCATTGCATGAGTTCTGTTAATTTATTAACAAATAAATCTAAAAAAATCCCCCTACCTCTCCGTTTCCATTTCCCGTGTCTGCCAGTGGGCTGTCATTCTGTCCAGCGGCATTTCCAATAGTCCCGTCCCCTCTGAATATGCGTAAACCGTAAAGCCCCTCTTACAGCGGAACACGCATTCCAGACAGGGATCTTCATCGCAGTAGCAGAACGCATCCGTGTCTGCCAGTGCAAATACCATGGGGGAACGTTTTTCCTTCATCACGTATTTTAGATAACCGCCCGTGAAGGTCTTCAAATAAATCCACTGCGGTGCGCACTCCTGTTTTTTCGTTTTCCAGGATACCTTTACCGCGTTGTCGTTATAGCCGCCGGTAATCTGGTAACTGAGTTCTAATAACTCCTTTGCCTCCCCGGCGTCTGTCGGCGCCAGGCGCTCTGCTTCCACATTACAGCAGAGAATCTTCTTCTCCTCAAGCGCCTGGCCTCCGGTAACTGGAAATAAGCTGTTACAGCTTCTGCAGCGATAAAATACGACATCCGGACACTGATCCGCGCGTGGTTTTCTGGTATCCCGGCACCTTCTCGGTCCAAATTTCTGCTCAATCATTGCGTTCCGGGCCCTCCATTCTTTTTTCCAGTTCCTCTTTTAACAGATACTTCTTCACCTTTCCGCTGCCCGTATGGGGAATACGGTCAATCAGCTCCAGCCTCTCCGGCCAGAACCGTTTCGGGACGCCGTTCTGGCAGAGCCATCCGGTCACGTCCTCCAGCTTCAGATGTTCAAATCCCGGCAGCGGAACGGCAAAGGCGCAGATTCTCTCGCCCAGCCGGTCGTCCGGCATTCCGATCACCGTGTGGTCGCCCATTCCCGGACAGCCCTCCAGCCGGTCATTGATCTCGTTGGAATTCAAATTCTCGCCGCCGCGGACGATCATATCCTTCTTTCTTCCAATAATGCGAATATTACCCGCTTCATCCATGACGCACAGATCACCGCTGTGAAACCATCCGTCATCATCCAGGGCACTGTCCGTAATCTTCTTATCCTTTAGATATCCCACAAATACATTGGGCCCTCTGGAAAGCTCTTCTCCCGGTACCCCGGGCGGCACATCGTTTCCCTCGTCATCCACGACGCGGATCTGGACGCCTTCTACCGGCCGGCCGGAAGTGGTTCCGTTTAATTCGAGGGCCTCATCAGGCCGTACAAACACGTGGGGGACACTTTCCGTCGAACCGTAGACCTCGCAGAGCAGGATTCCGAAGCTCCATGCCTTCCGTACCATATATCCCGGCACCGGAGCGCCTCCGCAGAGGTATAGCTTCAGAAACGGCAGTTCTCCGCCTCCGTTCTCCAGTTCCCGGAGAATGTCATAGATAAATGGCGTAGCGCCCATGGAGAAGGTACACCGCTCCCGGTTCATCAGATCAATGGCCTCGCGGCAGCGGTACTTCTGCTGAAGCACCACCTTGGCCCCGATCAGCATGGGAGCGATCAGCCCGTGATGGAAGCCCGTTGCATGATTTAACGGCGCAGGCATGAACATGATATCCTCACTGGTCAGCCCCAGCTCTCTGGTAAATACCTCCTCGCTGTAGCGGATATTATTGTGGGTGAGCAGCACTCCCTTCGTCCCGCTGGTCGTCCCGGAGGTGCAGAGAATCAGCGCCAGATCCTCACCTGTCCGTCTGATCTCCTGCTTTTCCGTATCCGCCTGGTCCATAATTTCCGTAAACGCCAATACCCCGTTTCCCTCCGGCTTCTCACCGCCCACGATGACGACACAGGACAGCGACGGAATGCGTTCTCTCACAGCCAGAATCCGGCTTGCATAATCCGTTTTATGAAAAAAGGAGGGGCCGAAGTAAACCTTAGACTCCGTTAAATTCATGCTCCGGATCAGTTCCTTTTCCTCATAGGACATGGCGATGGGATGGGCTACGGCCCCGGTCATAAAGCAGGCGATGGTCACCACCACGAACTCGCTCCAGATGGGGAGCTGGAACGATACCGCGTCTCCCGGCAAAACCCCCTGCTTCCGGAGAAAGGCCGCCACTTTTGACGCGGCCTCATCCATCTGCCGGTAGGTATACCGATTCCCCCTGTCATCCACCACATATTCCCGTTCGGAATACTTCTTCACGGATTCTTTCCAACAGTCCAGCAGCGTGATATCCTTCCAGTAGCCCTCGGAAAGATACTTTTCCCGCTGGATGGCATTGATCTTCATCTCATCAATCATGACCCGTCTCCTATACCTTTTTGCGTGCATCCTGCCAGACCACGCCTGCCATCAGCGCATGTACTGCGGTATGCTCTGCGGTACGCTCTAAGGAACGCTTCCTCATCCCTGCTGTCTTGCCTTTAACTCCTTCACAAGAGCCGGAACAATCTCGAACACGTCGCCTACGATGCCGTAATCCGCCACCTCGAAGATCGGCGCCGTGTCATCCTTATTGATCGCCACAATAGTTCCGGAGCCGCTCATGCCCGCCACATGCTGGACTGCGCCGGATATGGCGCAGGCGAAGTAGATCTTCGGAGTTACCGTGGTTCCCGTCTGCCCTACCTGTTTGGACTGCGGCATCCATCCCGAATCGACCGCTGCCCTGGAGCATCCGACCGTTCCGCCAAGCACGTCTGCCAGTTCCTTCAACACTTTGAAATTCTCTCCATTCTTCATGCCGCGGCCGCCGGATACGATCACCTCCGCGTCCTGAAGCGGGATATCGTTGTCCTCACACGCCTTAATAAAATCAATCACCTTAGTCCTGATCTCGCTTTCCGGTGTGTGGATCGGTTCCATGATGATCTCCGGCTTGTTGTCCATCACCTTCTCCGGCTTCTTAAATGCGCCCGGTCTGCAGGTACCCATCTGCGGCCTTGTCTCGCTGCACAGAATCTGTGCGTAAAGATTTCCGCCAAATGCAGGCCGTTCCCAGACCACATTTCCGGTCTCCTCGTCTACGCTAAGTGCTGTACAGTCTGCGGTCAGACCCGTACGCAGGCTGACTGCAATCTTAGAGCCCAAATCCCTGCCGTTCACGGTTGCTCCCACCAGAATCGTATTGGGATCATACTTTTCGCAGAGCTTTAAGAATACATTTCCATAAGCATCAGCGGAGTAATTCTCATATTCATCTCCCTTTACCACGTAAATCTTATCCGCGCCGTACTCGCCGGCCTCCTTCACCGCCTCATCCACATCCTTTGCGATGACTACGGCACATAACTTCTGCTTTAAGCCGTCCGCCAGCTTTCGTCCCTGGCCAAGCAGCTCAAGGCCCACGCTTTTAGGCTGACCCTGGAAGCATTCGATAAATACCCATACGTCCTTACATGTATCAAAACTCATCTCTCGCGACCTCCTTTTGCCGTCCTTAAAGTACTTTTGCCTCTGTCAGCCTGTCAATCAGGGTCCCTGCGGTCTCCGCCGGGCTGCTGCCTTCAATGTTCATGCAGTTTGCATTTCTCTTTGGCGTAAAAGTTGCTTTTACCTTAGTGGGGGAACCCTTTAAGCCCATCTTAGTCGTATCGGAACCCGGCAGACTCGCCAGAGTGATCTCTCCGATCTCTGCTCTCAAGGATGTGAGCACGCCCTTGATGGTAGCGTATCTGGGTTTATTGCTCTCCTTTGTCGCGGTACAAAGCACCGGAAGGCTGGCCTCGATAACCTCCACGCCCTCTTCCACCTGGCGTCTGGCGATCACCTTATCGCCCTCGACCTCCATATCGAGAATATACGTCAGCCTGACTGCGCCTAAATGCTCCGCAATACTGGGGGCTGTCTGTCCCGTATCTCCGTCGATGGCCTGTTTGCCGCCCAGGATTACATCGAACCCGCCCAGCATCTGAATCGCCTGAGACAGAATATAACTGGTAGCATACGTATCGGAACCGCCAAAGGCGCGGTCGGTAACGAGATACGCCTCATCAGCTCCCATGGCCAGCGCTTCCCGGAGCACTGCCTTCGCCTGAGGCGGTCCCATGGAAATCACGGTCACTTTTCCGCCGTAGCGGTCCTTCAGCTGAAGGCCTGTTTCCAGCGCATTTTTATCAAAAGGGTTCATGATACTCGGCACGCCGGTACGAATCAGCGTATTTTTCACCGGATCAATCTTGATCTCAGTGGTATCCGGAACCTGTTTTATACAAACAACGATATTCATCTTCATTCCTCCTATTTATATTCCTTATCCAATACGCCTGCAATCGTCATTCTCTGGATCTGGTTCGTTCCCTCAAAGATCTGGAATACCTTGCAGTCTCTCATGAGTTTTTCCACCGGATACTCTTTGCTGTAGCCGTATCCGCCAAAGATCTGAACCGCGTTGGAGGTCACTTCCTGTGCACAGTCGGACACAAAGGTCTTACAAATGGAGCCTTCCTTCTGTACCATGATTCCCTGATCCATCATCCGCATGGTGTTATTCACCAGACACCTGGATGCTTCAATCTTAATTGCCATGTCGGCCAGCATCTGCTGTACCATCTGGAATTTAATAATAGGGGTGTTAAACTGTTTTCTTTCCTTTGCATACTTCACGGATTCATCCAGCGCCCGCTGCATGATTCCCACAGCCAGAGTCGCCACAAAGGCTCTGGATAAGTTCAGCGCGTTTAAGGCCAGCTTGAACCCGGAGCCCTCAGGACCCACCATGGCGGAAGCCTTCACGCGGACGTTTTCGAAAATCAAGTCCGTAGTGTTGGAAAGCCTGAGCCCCATCTTGTTCTCATGGGCTCCTACGGTAACGCCTTCTGCATCCGCATCGATGATAAATGCGGACATGCCTCTGTGTCCTGCCGCCGGATCCGTTTTAAAGAATCCCACGAAGACATCGGCCAGAGCGCCGTTGGTGATAAATGTCTTGGTTCCGTTTAAAATATATTCGTCCCCGTCCTTCACCGCCGTGGCGCGCATAGCCGCGGGGTCAGAACCGGCATTCGGCTCCGTCAGGGCAAATCCGGCAAATCCGCCGGGGGCAATCTTATCTGCAAAATACTGTCCCTGCTCCTTCGTTCCGGCAAGGATTACATTTCTAAGCGCCACGAACGTGGTTACAAAGGTGATGGCGTAGCCCGCGTCCACCTTTGCCAGCTCCTCAAAAATCATGGCGGTGGTCTCATAGCTTAAACCGGTTCCACCGTATTCCTCCGGGATTTCCAGCATGTGAAGTCCCATATCGAATCCCCATTTAAACAGCTCTCTCGGACACTCCCCTTTCTCGTCCGCGTCCTTTACATGAGGTTTTATTTCATTTTCTGCCATCTCCCTTACAAGAGCAAGCAGCGCTTTCTGTTCTTCGGTGTAAAGTAAGCTCATGTTATTTTCACTTTCCCCTTTCTGGTTGTTCGTTGTTCATTACAGTGGTTTCAGTCCTGTCGCGCCTTCTGCGGCTCCGGAAGCAATGATTTCGCTGATCTGTTCGTCACTGTATCCCAGCTGCTTCATAATCTCCACCGTATGGGCGCCCTGCATGCCTCCGATCACATAGTCCGGTTTGCCCAGAGATGCAAAGCCTACGGGGTTGGTCGGCATGATCTTTCCGCCTGACGGATAAGGAATCTTCGTCAGCACATCGTTGGCCCACGCCTGCTCATCCTCATAGATATCCAGCGGCTCATATGCGGCTTCACACGGCATATCATTTTCCTTTAACATCTTCATTAAGTCTTCTCTGTCAATCTTTGCAATGGCTGCATCCAGCACATCGGTCACGTCTTTATTCAAATGGTTGCTGTTGACATCCGCGCAGTGACGGTACTGCTCTTTTTCCAGCATTTCCGGACAGCCCAGGAGCGTGAACATCTTCTCATAATCGCGGTCGTACTCCGGACAGCAGATGCAGACCCACTTGTTGTCTCTGGTGCGGAATACATTATTAAATGGATTTGGAACTTCTTTTCTGCTCTTCGGGTACTGGTTTCCGTACTGTGCGGAGATCAGGCCTGTGCTCAGCGCATAGACAGCCGCGTGATGCAGTCCGATGGTGACCTTGTCTCCCTCGCCGGATTTCTCTCTGCGGTACAGAGCCGCACAGATGCCGGACGCCAGAGCCATGGCAACCTGGAAATCTCCGAAACCATTGGTCGGAATCATGGGAGCGTCGCCGCGGTTTACCGTAGTTCCAAACACGCCGCCTCTCGCCATGTAACACGTCACGTCGAAGCCCGCCGTATCCTTTTCCGGTCCCTTTTCCCCGTATCCCAGAACCTGGGCGAAAATCAGCTTCGGAAACCTCTCCTTTAAAGTATCGTAGTCCAGTCCCAGCTTTACCAGGGATTTCGTTCTCGTATTGGTTACGAATACGTCCGCTTCCTCCAGAAGCTTATAACAAACCTCCATCCCCTTTTCTGTCTTCAGGTTCAGAGTGATAAATTTCTTATTTAAGTTTGCCACATCAAAGGCCAGGTTCTCGTCGTCGGTAAACGGCATGTTAAACACGGCGCCCTGAGTCCTGGCAGGATCTCCTTTGTGTGATTCGATCTTGATACAGTCGGCTCCCCATTCGCCAAGTACGCGAACCGTGGTAGGGGCTGCCAGATATGTGGTTAAATCCACTACTTTTACGCCTTCTAATGGTTTCATTGTCTTCCCTCCATATATGGAAAAGGGTCGGCAGGTCCGGAGTATGAACCTGATGACCCTTTTGTGTCAGATATCTTCGGTTTCAAAGCGGCTTGCCCGAAATAGCTTTAAAATACTGAATCAGCTTTAGACCACGTATTCGATATGAGCGCCGTGTTTAATGGTGTTTCTGGAAATTGTAATTCTCTGTACAGTCGGAGCACCTTCCTCTAACCACATCGCGCGGCAGTCACGGTAGAGACGCTCAACCGGGCCGTACTTGCAGTCTTCAAAGTATCCGACACCGCCGAAGATCTCCAGCATTTCATCGCTGACTCTTCTGGTTGTATCGATGCTGTACAGCTTACACATAGCAGCTTTTTCTTCGATATATTCGCCGGTTGGATTCTCCATATAGGATTTAGCAAAATCGTAAACCATGCAGCGAAGTGCGTGTACCATCATGGACATATCTGCAATCTTGCAGCGGATTGCCTGACGTGTTCCGATCGGCTTTCCGAAGGTTACACGGTCAGCGGCATACTGTAAGGACAGTTCCAGCATTCTCTGTGCCATACCTAAGTTGCTGGCAGCAATGTGAGCACGGGATACGGATAAGGAGTGCATGGCAATCTCCAGTCCCTGTCCCTCTTTGCCTAAGAGGTATTTCTTGTCGATGCGGCAGTCTGTGAATTTCAGCTCGCCATGGCCGGCTCCGCGGCATCCCATCATATGAGGCATGTTGATCACTTCAAATCCGGGAGCGTCCATTGGAACGAAGAATGCGGACAGTCTGTCATTCTTATCGGATTCCGGATTGGTTACTGCGATTACATAAGCAAATTCGCAGCAGTCGGTATGGGAAATCAGTGTCTTCTCACCGTTTAATACGTAAGAATCGCCATCTCTCACTGCGATGGTATGTAAGTCAGCGCCGGTACCGCCGGTCGCCTCTGTCAGTGCGAAACAGGTAAATACTTCCTTGTTCTGGAACTTCGGCATATACTCAGCCTTTACTTCCTCATTGCCGTAATCGTCGAGAATTCTCCAGTTTAAATCCATTGCATAGTGAAGATGCATTCTCATTCCGCCCGGTCCTCTGGAGAATTCCTCCTGAACCTGTAAAATCTCCAGCTCGTTCAAACCGTATCCGCCGTACTCCTCAGGAAGGGAGCAGCGATATAAATCGTTCTGGATTGCTAAGTCGTAGAACTCCTGAGGAAACTTATTGGTTACTTCCACTTCCTTCTGGATTTCCTCAAGGGGACCCTCTGCCAGCTCACGGATCTGTTTTAAATACGCCTGGAATTCTTCATTGGATAACTTGCTCATTTGATATATCCTCCTTATTTATTCTTGTTAAATATTTTTTTAACAATCTTGATAAATCCATTATAGCCTGTAGCGAAGGAAATATCCAATCGGCCCTGTCCGTGATAATTCCGATAATTGATAGTTAAAACCTATGATTCCTTTTTCCTGTTGTAAATGGATTTTTGCAATGATATAGTATAGCCTGAAGTCACTGCGCTAAGCTCGAAAAGACCTCGCCAAGCGCCAGTGACATGTATCGCACGTAAGCGGCCAAAAGACGTCCGCTAAGTGCTCATAACGAGGAGGTATGCATACATGAGACCAGAGATAATGGACGGCATTCTGAGACATATTCATCCGATCGGAGGCATAGAAAACGCCAGGCTTTTGGAGGTCTCTCCGGGCCACGCGAAACTCTCCATGGAAATTACTCAGGAAGCCTTAAATCTTTACGGAAATGTTCACGGCGGATTTTTATTCTCTCTCTGTGATATGGCGGCAGGAATGTCCACTTACGCCTGCGAGACCACCAATGTCACGGAATGCAGCAGCATCAATTTCTTAAGAGGGGTGAATACCGGAACCATCTATATAGAATCCAACGCCATACACAAAGGCCGGAAAACCGTTGTCAATCAGGTAACCGTCACCAACGACGCCGGCAAACTGGTGGCATCCGCAAGCTTTACGATGTTTTTAATCGCACCGGTCTAGGTGAATTTCCCAACTACATTCAGCACGAAAAATACAGCCAGCCATAACGTAATCCAACCTCTGTCTGCTAGACAAAGACCGGTTCACGTCATGGCTGGCTGCCTTTTAAAGCTTAAGCCTGCGCGGAGCATTTTCGAATCAGAAACATGTTGTAGGTTGAACCTTCGATATACCTGATGATATCATATAGTTAGAAGCCATATAATATCACAAACTCATGTATGAAAAGGAGGTTTCAAAATGTGTACAAGTTTTGCAGTATACCATCAAAAAAAGGCTGTTTACGGAATGAATTTCGATACCGATGAAATTGATTTAAAACTAATAGTCAATCGTTATCATGATAAGAACTTATTTTACTTTTCAGCCCTGTTAGAAAACAAATACAGGGATATCGCCGGTATGAACAGTGAGGGGCTTTTTATCTGTACGCAGGCCGTAGAATATGGTCAGGGCTTTCAATCAGGCTGTGACGAAAATGATTGGTATGCCTTTGATATTCTTGATGAGGTGCTAAAGAAAACAGGAAAAGCATCAGAATTTTTTGAAGTTCTCAATAAAAGAGTAATCTCGTATCCCAGAAATCCATTATACCCCGATCTAGGGCTGCATACTATGATCGCTGATAAAACCGGGGATGCATTTATTCTGGAAGAGGGAAATGATACAAACAGAATAACCCCTGTTTCGGGTGATTTTATTGTCATGACTAATTTTCCAAACGGAAATTTTAAGGAAGCAGATTATAATAAGGTACATGGGATCGGAGCTGACAGATATATTTGTGCTTATGAATATATACAGAAACATATTCATAGCTTTGGAATCAATGAAGCCTTCGAAGCTTTAAACAAAACCAGCCAGAAGAATACGCTCTGTTCAATCGTATATGATCCCTTAGAGAACGAAATTTATATCAGTTTTAAGAAAGATCTGAGCAAAAGATGGAAAATCTCTATGATCGAAAAAACAATCCAGTCAACGGATGGATTGTTAAGCAGCAATAAAATCCAATTTACAAATGAAGAGATACTTGTGAATGATCTTATTCGCTTATATAAATGAGAAGCAAAAAAGCTTGAAACTCTCCTAAACAGAGACTTTCAAGCTTTTTCATTCATGCCGGCGACCGGAATCGAACCGGTACGGGCGATTAGGCCCGCAGGATTTTAAG